>Ga0208220_1000719_pt1 | contig 13884 bp, 11 predicted proteins | sample NGESurdeep092012_9_FD_184484 | JGI IMG/M metagenome (GOLD analysis project Ga0208220, IMG submission 184484) | Arctic peat soil microbial communities from Barrow, Alaska - NGEE Surface sample F53-1 deep-092012 (SPAdes) | ecosystem: Environmental > Terrestrial > Soil > Wetlands > Peat ... | reverse complement strand
TGATCAGGAACCGCCCGTTGCTGAACACATCCATGGTAGCGCCAATGCGGGCGCCCAGAGCCGCGTCCACCGAGCCGGGCCTGATCGCGAGAAGGAGCCGGAGCCGGTCGGTAACCGGGATGAGAGCGGAGGCAGTCACTACGCTGTCCACGTAGCCGACACGCTCGTCGAAGTGGTTATTGGTGTGCCCGGTCGTGATGAGTGCCGCCTGAAAGCCGACGGCCTCCGCGGTGAGCGCGGCGTCGCGCAGCAGCGTGAACGATGGCAGCCGTTCTGGCTCTTGCCCGCCCAGCCTAGTTCCATCGCCTGTACTTGGCAGGACAGAAATAAATTCGAGCATGGCTATTCAATTCGCTATCGGTTCAGGTCCCCGATTTAGTGTCCTACACTCAGCGTCCCTAGGCTAGGGTCAACACGGGGTCGTTAAGAGTCGCTGGCCAGCCCCGGAACATGAACGCCGTGCTCGGGAGCCGCCAGCCTCGCCTCGTTGGCCTGATCAAAACGCAATCACTACGCGCAGTAGGCTTACAACCGTGGACATTGAGGAACGTCTGCGCGAGGTCGAGCTCGAGGTCGGGTCACGTCGCGCGGAGCATCAGATCTCGCCGACCATCGACCGCGTCGCGGCGCTCGTCAGCCTGCTCGGTGACCCGCACCGCGCCTACCCGGTCGTGCACGTCACCGGCACCAACGGCAAGACCTCGACCACCCGGATGATCGAGACCCTGCTGCGCGAGCGCGGGCTGCGGACCGGGCGGTTCACCTCGCCGCACCTGGTCTCGATGCGGGAGCGGATCGCGGTTGACGGGGTGCCGCTTGACGCCGAGCGCTTCATCGAGCTCTACGAGGAGATCGCGCCCTACGTGCAGCTGGTCGACGACCAGCAGCCGGTGCGGATGTCCTTCTTCGAGATCCTCACCGGCATGATGTTCGCCGCCTTCGCCGACGCGCCGGTCGACGTCGCGGTGATCGAGGTCGGCCTCGGCGGCCGCTGGGACGCCACCAACGTCGCCGACGGCGCGGTGGCGGTGGTCACGCCGGTGGCGATGGACCACATGCAGTGGCTGGGCGACACGATCGAGGAGATCGCGGCCGAGAAGGCCGGCATCATCAAGCCCGGCGCGATCGCGGTCCTCGCCCAGCAGCAGGTCGCCGCGGCCGAGGTGCTGCTCGAGCGCGTCTCGCTGGTCGGCGCGACGGTGGCGCGCGAGGGGTTCGAGTTCGGCGTGCTCAACCGCGAGCTCGCCCTCGGCGGCCAGCAGCTGGCCCTGCAGGGGCTGCGCGCCACCTACGACGACGTCTTCCTGCCGCTGTTCGGCGAGCACCAGGCGTCTAACGCAGCCGTCGCGCTGGCCGCGGTCGAGGCCTTCGCCGGCGTCGCGGTGACCACGCCCGCAGGCGAAGGCGACGACGGGTCGACGATCACCCTCGGCCCCGGGCTCTCGGGCCAGGCCGGCCTGGATCCGGATCTGGTAAGGGCCGGCTTCGCCAAGGTCAGCTCGCCCGGCCGCCTCGACATCCTGCGCCGCTCGCCGACCGTGATCGCCGACGCGGCCCACAACCCGGCCGGCATGGCGGTGACCGTGCAGGCGCTGGCCGAGTCGTTCAGCTTCGACCGGATCATCGGCGTCGTCGCGGTGATGGAGGACAAGGACGTGGCCGGCCTGCTCGAGGAGCTCGAGCCGGCCCTGTCCGACATCGTCGTGACCACCAACTCCTCGCCCCGGGCGATGCCCGCCGCCGAGCTGGCCGAGCTCGCGACCGAGTTCTTCGGCGAGGACCGGGTCCATGTCGCCGACCGCCTCGACGACGCCATCGACCTGGCGGCGTCGATCGCCGACGAATTCGACGCCGACGCGGTCGCCCGCGGCCTCCCCGGCACCGCCGCCGTGCTCGTCACCGGCTCGGTGGTCACCGCCGGGGACGCCCAGCTGCTGCTCGCCCCCGCCCAGGCCGTCCGCGGGGCCGCCGGCGACGGCGGCGCCCACCAGGAGACCGGAACCCCGGCCCGGCACTCGTTCACGCTAGGAGAGCTCTCATGAGGCGGCTGTGCGGCACCGTCCTGGGCATGGAGGCGGTCATCGCGCTGCTGGCGATCGTGCCCGCCAAGGTCCTCGGGCACGCCAGCGGCGGCATGGCGGCGGCCGTCTGCGGCGCGGTCGCGCTGGTCGCCATCGTGCTGTCGGGCTACGTCGGCAAGCGCCCGTGGACGCTCTACGCGGGCTCGGTGTTCCAGCTCGCGGTCATCGCCTGCGGCATCCTGCTTCCGACGATGTACGTCCTCGGGGTGATCTTCGCCGCGCTCTGGTTCACCGGCATCTGGCTGGCGCGCAAGTGGGAGCGAGAACCCGGCCCGACGGCGGTCTGACCCCGCCCCGGTAAGCTCATCCCCGGATCCCGTAGACCAAGGCAGATCAAGGCAGATCAAGGCAGATCAAGGCAGATCAAGGCAGATCAAGGCTAAATCGAGCCTAATCAAGGCAAGGAGCAATAATGTCGCAGCGCACCCTCATTCTGGTCAAGCCGGACGGCGTCCGCCGCAACATCATCGGTGACGTAATTTCCCGAATTGAGCGCAAGGGCCTGAAGGTAATCGCCGTGGAAATGCGCACAATCGAGGCGGAGACCGCCCACGCGCACTACGCGGAGCACGCCGAGCGGCCTTTCTTCGGCGAACTGGTCGATTTCATCACCGGCGGCCCGCTGGTCGCTCTGGTGGCCGAGGGCGACCGCGCCATCGAGGCGTTCCGCGCCCTCGCGGGGGCGACCGATCCGGTCAAGGCGCTGCCCGGCACGATCAGGGGCGACTACGCCCTGCAGGTCGCGCAGAACATCGTGCACGGCTCGGACTCCCCGGACAGCGCCGAGCGGGAAATCAAGATCTTCTTCCCCGAGCTCGTTTAACAGCGGCCGCGTTAGATCAGTATCAGTACTAGACCACTGCATCGGCGAGCGTGACCGGGGCCGGGCAGCAGCCGCAACGGACATTCAGCCTAAGTTAGGCAAATCGTCACCGAGCGGTCGGACTCGTAAGGATCTAGTAAGAAATAATGCAGATTTTATGAAGCATTGTCCCCGCGTTTCCACGCGGGGACGTGCTCCGCTTATCCGATAGGCTAATGACTTAGTTCAGATCGCCTCTGATCGGAAGGGTTTCCGCTCCCGATGGGCAATGCGCTGACATTCCTCGGCCGTGACATGGCGGTCGACCTCGGCACGGCCAACACCCTCGTCTACGTGCGCGGCCGTGGGATCGTGCTCAACGAGCCGAGCGTGGTCGCGCTCAACACCAACAACGGCCAGGTCGTCGCCGTCGGCGTGGACGCCAAGCGCATGATCGGGCGAACACCCGGCAACATCGTGGCGATCAGACCGCTCAAGGACGGCGTGATCGCCGACTTCGACGTCACCGAGCGGATGCTGAGGTACTTCATCCAGAAGGTCCACCGCCGAACCCGGATGGCCAAGCCGAGGATCGTCGTCGCGGTGCCGAGCGGCATCACCGGGGTCGAGCAGTCGGCCGTCAAGGAGGCCGGCCACCAGGCCGGCGCCCGCCGGGTGTACATCATCGAGGAGCCGATGGCGGCCGCGATCGGGGCCGGCCTGCCGGTCAACGAGCCGACCGGCAACATGGTGGTCGACATCGGCGGCGGGACCACCGAGGTCGCGGTGATCTCACTCGGCGGCATCGTGACGAGCCAGAGCATCCGCATCGGCGGGGACGAGCTCGACCAGGCGATCATCACCTTCGGCAAGAAGGAGCACAGCCTGATGCTCGGCGAGCGGACCGCCGAGGAGATCAAGCTCGCGCTCGGCTCGGCCTTCCCGGCGGCGGACGAGCCGCACGCCGAGATCCGCGGCCGGGACCTGGTCAGCGGGCTGCCCAAGACGATCCTGATCAGCGCGGCCGAGGTCAGGCACGCGATCGAGGAGCCGATCAACCTGATCATCGACGCGGTCAAGACGACGCTCGACAAGTGCCCGCCCGAGCTCGCGGGCGACGTGATGGACCGCGGCATCGCCCTGACCGGCGGCGGCGCCCTGCTGCGGGGCCTTGACCAGCGCATCCGCGAGGAGACGGGGATGCCGGTGCACATCGCCGACAGCCCGCTCGACTCGGTCGTGCTCGGCACCGGCAAATGCGTCGAGGACTTTGACACCCTCCGCCAGGTGCTCGTTCCGGACAGACGATAGCCTGCAAGACAGAGGGCAGGAGGGTCGCGCGGGACGGGAGTTGTGCAAGTGCTTGACGCAAGACGAACACGCCCAGTGCTGATTGCCCTGCTCATCGTGGCGGTCGCGCTGATCACGATCGACTTCAGGGACGGCGGCACGTCGGGCGCGCACTCGATCGGCGGCCGGATCTTCGGCCCCGTCGAGCACGTGGGGGGCGACGTCACCGGCTGGTTCCGCGGCGGCGGCAGCAGCTCCGAGGTATCCGCCCTGCAGCAGCAGAACACCGCCCTCCAGCTCGAGCTGGCGCAGTCCAAGGTCACCGGCCAGCAAACGGCCGAGCTCAACAGCCTCCTCAAGCTCACCGGCAAGGATCGCTACCGGGTCGTCGCCGCCAGCGTGATCGCGGCGGGCGGCGACTACTCCGACACGGTGACGATCAGCGTCGGCAGCGCCGACGGCATCACCGCCAACGAGACCGTGCTCAACGGCGAAGGCCTCGTCGGCACGGTCGTCGCCACCAGCCCGACCACCGCCACCGTGCAGCTCGCGACCGACGCCAGCGCCACCGTCGGCATCCGGATGGCGGGCGACGGCCAGATCGGCGCGCTCACCGGCACCGCCAACGACTTCTCCGGCACCGCCCCGCTCAAGCTCACCCTGTTCAGCGCCAACGCGACGCTCAAACCGGGTCAGGAACTGGTCACGTTCGGCTCGGTCGGCGGCCGCCCGTACGTGCCCGGCATCCCGATCGGCCGGATCACCAAGGTCACCACCACGCCCGGCTCGCTCACCCCGACCGCCCTGGTCAAGCCGTTCGCCGACTTCACCGGGCTCGGTGTTCTCGGGGTCGTGGTCAGCAAGTGAGCCGGGCAGTCATCCTCGGCCGGCCGGTCAGCGGCCAGTTCGCCTCCGACCCGTCCCCGTGGCGGAAGGCCCTCGTCTTCGCCGCCCTCCCGGTCGCGCTCTTCGCCGCCGTCGCCGTCCAGCTCACGGTCGTGAACCGGCTCCCGCTGCCCGGCGGCACCGGCCCCGACCTGGTGCTGCTGCTGGTCACCGCGGTCGCGGTCACCACCGGCCCGATGACCGGCCTGCTGACCGGCTTCGCGGGCGGCCTGGCGCTGGACATCGCGCCGCCCGCGACGCACTACGCGGGGGAGTACGCGCTGGTCTTCTGCGTGGCGGGGTACCTCGCGGCCAGAGCCGCGGCCGCGTCGGGCGCGAGCACCGGCGAGCGCAACCCGTGGGTCGAGCTCGGCGTGATGGCGGCCGCGACCGCGGCCGGCGAGGCGGGCAAGGCCGGCCTCGGCCTGCTGCTATCCGACCCGGACGTCACCGGCCCCGCCATCAAGCACGTGCTGCCGGGCTCGATCCTGTGGGACCTGCTGCTCACCCCGTTCGCGTTCTTCCTGGTCTCGTGGGTGGCCGGGCTCGCCCGCCCGGTCTCCGAGCGCGCCCCGAGGCCGGAGTTCGTCGGCGCCCAGCGGCTGGCAGCCGTGTTCAGGGCCGCCAGCGCCGGCGCCGCCCCCAACTTGAAGCTGGCCGGCAGCGGGGCCAAGTTCACCGACGAACGCCAGGCGCGCCGGGTCCCGAAGCTGCGCCTGGCAGACGCCAGATCAAAATCGTTTGCCCGAACGGACGCGGCCGGCTCTGGCATCGCCCGGCCTGCCCTATCCGGCCGGAAGGCCGCCAAGCTGAACTTCGCGCACTCCGCCTCCGCCCTGCGATCGGCCGGGGCCGGCGTCACCAGCCTCGGCCGGACCCCGAAGCTCAAGTTCTCCGGCAAGTCGTCCGCGATCACGCCGCCCCGCCGCCAGAAGGGCCCCGGCAAGGGCTGGATCCGCGCCGCAGGCGGCCGGGTCCCGGCGGCCGGGAGCGGCACCGGGGGGCGGGCATCGGTCCCGGTGGCCGGCCGCAGGAAGCCGTCGGCGGGCTGGCTCAGGACCGACGCCCACCGGCCGACGACCGTCAAGCGCGCGACCCCGGGCAAGGGCTGGCTCCGCACCTCCAGGCGGCCGCGCGCGAACTGGTACTCGAGCGGCCCGTCGACCCGCTGGGTGCGCCGTTCCCGCAGCAAGGACCGGTGGCGGACCCGGCGCCGTTCGCTGTCCGGCGCGGTGCTGTCCGGCGTCCGTGATCTGCTGCCGAGTGGAGACCGCCGATGATCCCGAGAAACCGCCGCCGGCTGTTCGGGCTGTACGCGCTCACGCTGGCGGCGGTCGTCGTGCTCGGCGGCCGCCTCTGGTACCTGCAGGTGCTCGACACCACCCAGTACCAGGCGCTCGCCCAGGTCAACCAGACCAGGCAGATCGTGGTGCCCGCGGTGCGCGGCGCGATCACCGACGACACCGGGTCGCCGTTCGTCCGGAACGAGACCGAGATGGTCGTCTCGGTCAACATGCTTGACCTGTCTCAGCACACCACCGACGACGGCGCGGCCGTGCTCAAGAAGCTGGCGCCGCTGCTGCACCTGTCGGATAAGACGCTGAGCGAGAAGGTCAGGCTGTGCACCAAGGGCGTCCCCCAGCCGTGCTGGACCGGCTCGCCCTACCAGCCGGTCCCGGTGGCCGAGCACGTCAGCGACGCGACCGCGCTGCAGATCATGGAGGAGCCGAAGGTCTTCATCGGGGTCACCGCGTCCCTCCAGCCGGTGACCGACTACCCGATGCCGAGCGGCGCCGACCCGGCCCAGGTGCTCGGCTACCTGCAGCCGATCACCCAGTCGGAGATGGCGGCCGACCACCTACCCGAGACCGGCTTCGCGGGCGACGACCTGGTCGGCCAGGCCGGCCTCGAGGCGAAGTACAACAAGGAGCTGACCGGCAAGCCGGGCGATCAGATCGTCTCCGTGAACGCGGCCGGGGACGTGCTCAACACCGTCGGAGGCACCCCCGCGAAGACCGGCGACACGCTCGTCACCTCGATCAACGCCAAGGTGCAGGCGGTCACCCAGCAGGCCCTCAACGGCGCCATCGCCCGGTCCCGGGCGTCCGGCAACAGCGTCAACCAGGGCGCGGCGGTGGTGGAGACGACCAGCGGCCGGATCGTGGCGATGGCGAGCTACCCGAACTACAACCCGTCGGTCTGGACCAGCGGGGTCTCCCAGAGCGAGTTCAACTACCTGTTCGGCAGCGCCTCGGGCGACCCGGTGATGAACTGGGCCAGCCAGGGGGAGTACCCGCCAGGATCGACGTTCAAGGTCACCTCGACCGCCGCCGCCGTCGCCGACGGGTTCTCGCTCAACGGGCTCTACAACTGCCCGGCCACGGTCACCATCGGCGGCCGCAGCTTCGCCAACGACGGTCAGCCGAACCTCGGCCCGATCTCGTTCCGCGAGGCGCTGATCCAGTCCTGCGACACGGTCTACTACAACGTCGCCTACCAGATGTGGCAGACCGACGACAACAAGGCCAACTTCCAGCTCAACGCGCACGCGCCGATCCAGAAGATGCAGCAGATGGAGCTGGACTGGGGGTTCGGCAAGTACACCGACATCGACCTGCCGGAAGAGTCGGCCGGTTCCATCCCCACCCGCCAGTGGCTCTACAACCTGTACGAGGACAACGCCCACAAGGGCCAGAACTGGTGCAAGAACGGGAAGGCGAACGGCTCCTACGTCCAGCAGATCGAGTACGAAAACTGCCAGGACGGCTGGGTCTGGGGGCCGGGCCAGGCGGTCATCGCCGCGATCGGCCAGGGCTACGTGACCTCGACCCCGCTGCAGCTCACGAACGCCTACACAGCGCTAGCCGACGGCGGCACGCTCTACAGCCCGAGGATCGGCGAGGCCTTCGTCTCCGCGTCGGGGAAGCTGGTGCAGAAGATCAACCCGCCGGTGCTCAGCAAGCTCCCGGTCTCGTCGCAGACGCTGGCCTACATGCGGTCGGCCCTGGCGGGCGTGGTCACCCAGGGCACCGCCGCCGGGGCGTTCGGCGGGTTCCCGCTCGGCCAGGTCTGCGTGGCGGGCAAGACCGGTACCGCCGCGGTCGCGGGCAAGAACGCGACCTCTGTCTTCGCCTCCTTCGCGCCCTGTAACAACCCCCAGTTCGTGGTCGTCGTGATGGTGCCGAACTCCGGTTTCGGCGCGGACGCCGCCGCCCCGGCCGTCCGGCAGATCTACGACGGCATCTACGGCCTGGAAGGCCATAAGGCGGCGCTGCCGGGCGGGAAGCTGCCGGCCATCCCCGGCACCGGGAAGGCGACGGTGAAGCGATGAGCGCCGGCCTTCCTCCGATCCCCGGCACGGCGAAAGCGAGGGCGAAGCGATGAGCGTCGGGCTGCCATCCCGCGGCTGGGCCGGCCCGAGGGCCGGGACGTTCGCCCCCCGCCGCCAGTCCCGCCTCGGCCGGGCGTTCGCCAAGGGCGGGGTGGCCAGGTCCTGGGACTGGCTGCTGTTCGCCGTCACCTGCGCGCTGGCGGTGCTCGGCACGGTGCTGGTCTGGGCCGCGACCGAGCCGGCCCTGCGGCAGGCCGGGCTCGACCCGCACGCGTACCTGAAGAAGGCGATCCTGTGGGCGGTGCTCGGCTTCGTGCTGATGATGGTCACCGCGTCCATCGACTACCGCCGGATCCGGCGCTGGACGCCGTACATCTACGGCTTCTCGCTGCTGCTGCTGCTGGCCGTGCTCGCGGTCGGCCAGTCGGTCAACGGGGCCAAGGCCTGGATCTCGCTGCCGGGCGGTTTCCAGGTCGAGCCGTCGGAGTTCGCCAAGCTCGGCCTCATCCTCTCCGCCGCCTGGCTGCTGTCCCGCCGCAATGACCCGTCCGGCCGGCCGAGGCTGCGCGACGCCGGCCTGGCCGCCCTCGCCGCCGCCCCGCTCATCATCCTGGTCGAACGCGAGCCCGCGCTCGGCGTCATGCTCGTCCTCGTCTTCACGCTGGCCGGCATCGTCGTCGTCTCCGGCATCCGGCTCTACTGGGTGCTCGGCCTGCTCGCGGCGGTGGCCGGCGGCATCTACGTCATCGCCAAGCTGCACCTGCTCAAGGGGTACCAGCTGACCCGGCTGACCTCGTTCCTGCACCCCACGCAGGACCTGGCCGGCTCGGGCTACAACGGCCTCCAGGCCAAGATCGCGGTCGGCTCGGGCGGCCTGCACGGCGAGGGCCTGTTCCACGGCACGTTCACCGGCGGCAACTTCGTCCCCTCGGTCCAGACCGACTTCATCTTCACCGTCGCGGGCGAGGAACTCGGCTTCGTCGGGGCGGCCGCGATCGTCGCGCTGCTCGGCATCGTCGTCTTCCGCGCGATCCGCGCCGCCCAGATCGCCGACGACATGTTCGGCATGCTGGTGGCGTCCGGGGTGGCGATCTGGTTCATCTTCCAGACGTTCGTCAACGTCGGCATGACCATCGGCATCATGCCGATCACCGGCCTCCCGCTACCGTTCATCTCCTACGGCGGCTCCGCCATCTTCGCCGACATGATCGCCATCGGCCTAGTCCAATCCGTCCGCCGCCACCACCAACTCTTCACCTAACCCGCTAGCCCCCCGCACCCCATCCACCCCAGCCCGCCTCCACCCCCCGCCGGCCACACGCTCTAGGCTTGTGAACCATGCGATTTGGACTGTTTGTGCCACAAGGGTGGCGTTTGGACCTGGCCGGAATCGAGCCGGCCGAGCACTGGGCGACCATGCTCGGCGTGGCCAAGGCCGCCGAGGAAGGTCCGTTCGACTCGATCTGGGTATACGACCACTTCCACACCGTGCCGCTGCCCACCCAGGAGGCCACCCACGAGGCGTGGACGCTGATGGCGGCGTTCGCGGCGGCCACCAGCCGGGTGAAGCTGGGCCAGATGTGCACCTGCATGGCCTACCGCAACCCGGCCTACCTGGCCAAGGTCGCGGCCACGGTCGACGCGATCTCCGGCGGTCGGGCGCAGATGGGCATCGGGGCCGGCTGGTACGAACACGAGTGGCGCGCCTACGGCTACGGCTTCCCCGGCGCGGGCGAGCGCATCGCCATGCTCGACGAGGGCGTCCAGATCATGCGCCAGCTCTGGACCACCGGCAGCGCGACCCTCGACGGCCAGCACTACCAGGTCAACGGCGCCATCTGCCGGCCGCTGCCGCTGCAGGACGGCGGCGTCCCGCTCTGGATCGCCGGCGGCGGCGAGAAGAAAACTCTCCGCATCGCCGCCCAGTACGCCCAGTACACCAACTTCGACGGCGACCCCGACGTCTTCACCCGCAAGTCCGAGATCCTCGAAGCCCACTGCCGGGAGCTAGGCACCGACTACAGCGCCATCGTCCGGTCGGCCAACTACAACGTCGTCATCGGCGAGACCGAGAAGGAGGTCCAGGACCGGCTGGCCTGGATCCGCGACCACCTCGGGAAGTACCTCCCAGCCGAGAACGCCGACAGCACAGTCCGCAACCTCGCCAACGGGCACCTGGTCGGCACCCCCGAGCAGATCGCCGAGAAGCTCAGCCAGCTCAGCCGGCTGGGCATGAGCTACGCGATCATCAACCTCCCCGACGTGGCCTACGACCGCGACGGCCTCGCCCTGTTCGCGGACAAGGTAGCCCCCGCCCTCACGACCGCCTAACCACCCGCCTCCGTGACCCGACGGCACCCGACGGCACCCGGCCGGGTCACGGAGGCGGAACGCCACGACCACGATGAGTTCCCAGGCTGCGGGTACCCTGAGACGCATGCCTGTCGAATCGGTCTTCCCACAGCTCGAGCCGCTACTGCCGCTGGTCCGCAAGCCGGTGCAGTATGTCGGGGGCGAGGTGAACTCCACCGTCAAGGTGTGGGATGAGACCGATGTCCGCTGGGCGCTGCTCTACCCCGACGCCTACGAGGTCGGCCTGCCCAACCAGGGCATCGCGATCCTCTACGAGGTCCTCAACGAGCAGGAAGGCGTGCTGGCGGAGCGGACCTACAGCGTCTGGCCCGACCTCGAGGCGATGATGCGCGAGCGCGGAATACCCCAGTTCACCGTCGACGCGCACCGCCCGGTCGGCGCCTTCGACGTCCTCGGGGTGTCCTTCTCGACCGAACTCGGCTACACGAACCTGCTGACTGCTCTCGATCTGGCAAAAATTCCAATTCTTTCCTCCGAACGGTCCGTGGGTTCCCCCCTGGTGATCGCCGGAGGCCACGCGGCGTTCAATCCCGAGCCGGTGGCGGATTTCCTCGACGCGGTCGTGCTCGGCGACGGCGAGGAGGCGGTGCTGCTGGTCACGCACCTGATCCGCGGGTGGAAGGAGGCCGGCCAGCCCGGCGGCCGCGACGGCCTGCTGCTCTCGCTGGCGGCCACCGGCAGCATCTACGTCCCGAGGTTCTACGACGTCAGCTATCACGCCGACGGCCGCATCGGCGCGGTGACGCCGAACCGGCCGGGCGTGCCCGCCTCGGTCAGCAAGCACACCCTGATGGACCTGGACGCCTGGCCGTACCCGAAGGCGCCGGTGGTCCCGGTCGCGGAGACCGTGCACGAGCGGTTCAGCGTGGAGATCTTCCGCGGCTGCACCCGGGGCTGCCGGTTCTGCCAGGCGGGGATGATCACCCGCCCCGTCCGCGAGCGGTCGATCACCACCGTCGGCAAGATGGTCAGCGCGGGCCTCCAGTCGACCGGCTTCTCCGAGGTCGGGCTGCTCTCGCTGTCGAGCGCGGACCACAGCGAGATCAACGAGATCGCCATCGACCTGGCCGACTGCTACGAAGGGTCGAATGTCGGCCTCTCGCTCCCGTCCACCCGCGTCGACGCGTTCAACGTGACGCTGGCGGACGAGCTGTCGAGGAACGGCAAGCGATCGGGGCTGACGTTCGCGCCCGAGGGCGGCTCCGAGCGGATGCGCAAGGTGATCAACAAGATGGTCACCGAGGAAGACCTGATCCGCACCGTGACCACCGCCTACTCCTCCGGCTGGCGGCAGGTGAAGCTCTACTTCATGTGCGGCCTGCCGACCGAGACCGATGAGGACGTGATGGCGGTCGCCGACCTGGCCAGGAAGGTGATCGCGGCCGGGCGGCAGGCGACCGGCCGGCGGGACATCCGCTGCACGGTCTCGATCGGCGGCTTCGTGCCCAAGCCGCACACGCCGTTCCAGTGGGCCGCGCAGTGCCCGGCCGAGGTGGTCGACGCGCGGCTGCGGGCGCTCGGCGGCGCGTTCCGGGCCGACCGGCAGTTCGGCAAGTCGATCGGCTTCCGTTATCACGACGGCAACCCGTCCATGGTCGAGGGCCTGCTGTCGCGGGGCGACCGGCGGGTCGGCGCGGTGATCGAGGCGGCCTGGCGGGACGGCGCCCGGTTCGACGGGTGGGGCGAGTACTTCTCGTACGACCGCTGGGTGGCGGCGTCCGAGGCGGGGCTCGCGTCGACCCCGGTCGATCTAGCTTGGTACACTACGCGCGAACGTGGCTACGGTGAGGTACTGCCGTGGGACCACCTGGACTCAGGCCTGGACCGGGACTGGCTCTGGGAGGACTGGCGGTCTGCAGTCGAGCCCGATGGTGCCGGCGAGGTGGAAGATTGCCGGTGGACCCCGTGCTACGAGTGTGGGGTGTGCTCATCGATGGGTACAGAGATCCAGACGGGTCCGACAGGAGATCGTCTGGACGGAAGGCGCCTGCTGCCCGTGCTAGCGGCTAACGGGAGATGAGTGGGGCGGTGGGCGTGCAGCAAAATGGCTCCGCGCCGGTCACAACTACGCATCTTCTCGTCCGGTATGCTAAGCGGGGAAAGATGCGTTTTGCCAGCCACTTGGATGTGGCGCGGGCCTTCGAGCGGGGCGTGCGGCGGGCAGGGTTGCCCATCGCCTACTCAGCCGGGTTCACACCGCACCCGAAAATCTCCTACGCGGGCGGCGCCCCGACCGGAGTCGCGAGCGAGGCCGAGTACCTGAGCCTCGCGCTGACCAGCCGGATCGAGGCGGACGTCGCACGGGAGCAGCTAAACGCGGCGCTGCCTGATGGGATAGACGTGATTGTTGTCACTGAGGACGCTGGGGGACTGCCAGCCAGTCGCCTCACTGCGTCCGAGTGGCAAGTGGTCCTCCCCGGCGTGACGCCGGGCGATGCGGTGGCAGTGGTACAGAAGTTTCTTGCCCTTGAGGAGGCGCCGGTGGAACGGCTGACCTCCAAGGGCATGCGGCGCATGGATGCTAGGTCCGCCGTGGTCTCCCTTGATGTCCACGACGAGGCGGTCGGCGACGCGATGCTGCGGATGGTCCTCCATCACACGGTCCCGTCCGTCCGGCCCGATGACGTGCTCAATGCGCTACGAGACGTTTCCGAGGTGATCCCCACCACGCTGCCGCTTATCACGCGGCTGACGCAGGGGTCGCTCGGCGAATCCGGGCTGGTGGTCGCGCTATGACCACCGTCGTCCCGGAGCTGAGGTACATGCCCATGCCTGGGCGCCGTGTCCGTACCCTCGCGCGTGACCGCTTCCCGCGCGCTCTCGGGCCCGGCGGACCAGGCGAACGAACACTACGAGCCTCCGTGCGGCGCGCCGGCACCTTGCGTGCGACCGCGCCCGGAGGACTGACTGGAGATTGCCCGAATGCTCGACAGCGAGCCCAGCAACCGCGAGACAGACACTAACGAGCAAACTGGCCCCGCAGCGGCACCCGCTGCAGCCACCGCCCCGGCGCCCGCCACGGCGCCGGCGGCGGCGCCAGCCGTCCCGGCGGCGGTCTTCCAGCCGCCGCAGGTGCTCTTCCAGCCGCCCGCGCCCGCGGGCGCGGGCGCGGGCGGCTCCGG
>Ga0208220_1000718_pt1 | contig 13897 bp, 10 predicted proteins | sample NGESurdeep092012_9_FD_184484 | JGI IMG/M metagenome (GOLD analysis project Ga0208220, IMG submission 184484) | Arctic peat soil microbial communities from Barrow, Alaska - NGEE Surface sample F53-1 deep-092012 (SPAdes) | ecosystem: Environmental > Terrestrial > Soil > Wetlands > Peat ... | reverse complement strand
CCGTTGCTGCAGCAGCAGGACCCATGGCCGCCTCGTGCTGCGCTCGCGCGGCGGCATCCAGATCGACAGGGATTCCACCAGGCACAATCACAGGCGCGTTATAGCGAAAGTCCAGATCGCGCGTGACGTGAAAGACGACCGGAATCGCAGCCAGAAGTACAAACAGCGCCAGCCAGCTACCGTCGAGCCCGTATGCTCCCCCGGTGAGCCAGAACGGCCCCATGGGATCGCCCTGCACCACCGGCGAATTGCTGCTGACGCCGCTCACCGCAAGTCCGAATACCAACGCGCGGCTCGCCTTCCATGCAAAGTTGAGGCCCCAACTCACCCACAGCGCGCGCGTGCGCAGATACGCCGTGGATAGCAACAGACTGAACGCCAGCGAGACGATGAAACTGGCGTGGTTTGCGCCGAGCGTGAGCGCCTGAATAATCGCATAGATCACGGCAAATCCCAGCGTCGCTCCGGTCGGCCCCAGTGCACGGATGAAGCATTGGAATGCATAGCCGCGATAGGCAACCTCCTCCGCCAGCGCGAGCAGCGCAAAAAACGCCGCATCGGCAACAAGCCAGCCCCAGGCCGAGCTCTGCGTGAAGAATGAGAGGGCAATGCCGCCCACAATCGTCAAGGGCAGCACGCAGGCTAGCGCCACGCCCCAGCCTGTCGCCAGTCCCAGACCTACTTCTCGCAGCCAGCCTTCACGCCGCGGCAAACCCTGTTCGCTGATGGGGTGGCTCTGCCGATCAAACCAGAATCCCATTGCTGCAAACCCTACCAGCAGTAAAAACACCAGCATGGCCTGCTCGACAAGTGGAAACCATGCGTCGCTAGCCAGGCCATCCGCGCCACGAGCGGCCAGCGACCGAGCGAAAAAGAAATAGAGCAACGCGACGAGGAATTGAAGATAGGCGCGCAAACGGCTGCCAGTGTAGCGACGCTCGCTCATGGCCGCCCCCAACACATAGGCCAGCGACAATACACAGCCCCATATGCGACTCGACAGGCCGCGCCCTGCGTGCTGCGCAAATACACTCGATCATGCATCATGTCTAACGGTTTGACTTTCCAGTTGGCTGTCTGAAGGCTCGGGAAATCAGTTTTCCGTGTAGAACTGCGCGATATTGCGGAACTTCTGCTGGCGTGCAGTCACCAGCGCCTGAGTCGGCGTGGCCTTCAACTCGGCCAGATGTTTTTTCAGCACCGAGCCCAGCATTCCGGATCCCGCCTCGCGATCCGTATGAATGCCTTGCGGCGGCTCCGCGATAATCTCATCTACGCAGCCCACTGCGGCCACTTCGGGCGCCGAGATGCGCATAGCTTCGGCAGCCAGTTGCTTGTGCGACGCATCGCGCCACATGATGGCGGCGCAGGACTCCGGAGTGATCACAAAGTACAACGCATTTTCGAGAATCAGCACGCGGTCGCTCACCGCCAGGGCCAGCGCTCCACCCGATCCGCCTTCGCCGCTGATCACGGAAATTGTGGGCACGCGCAGCCGCGACATTTCGCGCAGATTTCGAGCGATGGCTTCGGCCTGGCCGCGTTCTTCTGCCCCCACGCCAGGATAGGCGCCGGGAAGGTCGATGAAGGTGATCACCGGTCGCTCGAACTTCTCCGCCAGCTTCATGGCGCGAAGCGCCTTGCGATAGCCCTCAGGATGCGGCATGCCGAAGTTGCGGCGCACACGCTCTTTAGTGCTGCCCCCCTTGCGGTTGCCGATCACCATTACTTCTTCGCCGCCCAGCCTCGCCATGCCGCACGCTATAGCTTCATCGTCGCCAAAGGCGCGATCCCCGTGAATCTCGCTGAAATCCGTAAAGATTCGCTCGATCAAATCCATGGGATAAGGGCGCTGGGGATGCCGCGCCCGCTCGATTCTGTCCCACGCCGGCGAAGCGGGCTGCGTCTGGGGATAAACTTCTGTTTCCTGTTCACTCATCGATTTTTAGGCGCCGGGCAGGCAAACCCGCCGGCCCTCTGGTCATTCTACGGGGCCAGGCCGGTTGGGACAAATCGAAGTGAACCTCCGATCATCGCGTCGGTTCTAATGCCGGGAGCGAGATCTACTTTCTCCGTTTGAGAGCGCGCTTTCTTAGCGGCTCTGATTTCGCCGCCTTTTCCGGCGACAATTTCGGTGATTCGCCGGCAGCCGCAACTTTCCCCGTGCCAAGCATGACGTCGATGCGGTAGCCTGCGGCCTCCGCCGTCGCCAATGCCGCCGCGACAGTCTCGCTCAATTCCGCAACAGCGACTCGACTCGGCGCAGTGTCACCCGCAAGCCGCAACAACGACGGCATCAGCAGCCACCAAAGCAGTTCCTCGTATTTTTCGCGGATCAGATAGGCGTGCCCCTCCGCCTCATGCACGCCGCAGAGCCAGCGAACGTCAGGATCGAACCAAAGCGCGGGAGCAAGCGTCAGCTTCTCGTCGTGAGCCTTTGACGGTTCGAGACTCGCAGTTTGCGTAGTCCGTGATTCCATCGCATCGGGCTTGGCTTTGGCTGCCGATCCCACTTCCTGCGCGTTGCCGAAATCGGCATTTGCCAGCAGCAGCACTTTGATCCGCGCCGCAACGCGCCACGCTTCCTCACCCTCGAACCCGAGCGCGGCAAAAGCATGCGCGAAGGTCTTGCGCAAACGGAGGCGATCAAAAATGTCGAGCGCCGCCGTTTCTGGGTGTTCCTTATCAGCGGCCCCGGCGAGAAGTTGAAGCGCGCACCAGGCAAGCACCGGACCCCACATCTCCGTCGCCGTCACCTGCGGGCTGGGACTTGGCAACATGCGACGAGCTGCGGCCGTCCACGGAGCCGGGAATAGCGCCTCTACCTGAGGCATGCGCATGGCAGCCCGCAGAAGTTCATTGAATCTCTGCCCCTGCGAAGCCGCCTCGACAGGCTCACGGCCGCGCGCGGGTTGATTCTCCGCCCTGAGCCGCGCCGCGTACGCCCCCTGTGCCTCGCGCAGAAATGTCTCGTCACGCGTCCACGCCTGTTTCAGAAATTCGTTTCGCTGCCTTTCGACTTTCTTGACTCGTTCTGCACCCACGGCCCGCGGGTGCTCGGCGATATCGGCGAATTGCCGCACCACTCCGGGATCCAACAGCTGCCGCAGCGCGTCGTGCACCGGCTTCAGCTCCAGATTCACAAGTTCGTCCGCAAGGTTCGGAACGCCGCGACCGCTGAGCAAATCCGAGAGCCGGTCCCACGGCTGCTCCCTTGAGGGGCGCAACTCATGCCAATCGAGAAAGACATGACACTTGTAAGCATGGAGATTCAGAGTCAGGCCGCGGTCGAGCAAGTCTTCGGCGCGGCGAAGATACTCCAGGCCGGTAAGCGAATCCCGCCATGCAATCACTTTGCCGCGGTCGCTGCCCAGGCCCAAACCTTCGCCCAATCGACGCCGCTGTAACTGACCCGACCCCTTGTCGGCATAACTAGCGGAGAAATCGAGGGTCCCGTGCGCATTGGCGTAGCGGTTGTGATAGACCACCAGCGCGCGCTCTCCGCCGTTTCGGTTGGAGTACGCAAACACATCTTCATTCACCGAGCCGTTAGGCGCGTAGAAATCGTAGAGCAGGAAATTGCCGCTCTCGGCAAACAGCCAACGCCGTTTGAGCAGCGGCGCAATCTCACGGTCGTGCCGCTCCACCAGCCCGCGATCGGGCTTCTCCTCATATCGCGGCCAACGATACTCCATGCCGTACTTTTCCGTGAAGCCCTCAATCTGGCCGTGGCCGAACATGGGCAGTCCGGGCAGCGTGGACATCATCGCCGCCACGCCAAAGTATTTGTCGCCCTTGCCGAACTGGTCGATGGCCGTGCGCTCGTCAGGATTGCTCATGAAGTTCACGTAGCGCTTCATGATGTCCGGATCGAATTCGAGAGTGTTTTTGATGACCGAGCGGTACTTGGCATTGTCCTCGTCGCGCAGCATGATCATGAAGGCGCTGTTGTACACCCGATGCATGCCCAGCGTACGGACGAAATAGCCCTCCATGAGCCAGAATGCTTCGGCCAGAAGCAGCGTGCCGGGAACTTCCGCGGCAACACGATCGACCACCTCTCGCCAGAACTCGTGCGGCATCGCCCGGTCAAAATCCGCCTGGCTCATCCCGTACTCCGCGCGTGAAGGAATGGCGCCGCTCGATCCCGGTCCGGGAAACCACAGTCGGTGAAAGTGCCGCTTGGCAAGCGTCATCGCAGCGTCAAAACGAATCACGGGAAACAGCCGCGCCACATGAAGGATGGTCTGAATCACCTGTTCGCGCACCGCCGCATTCAGGTAGTCGAGCTGCGCGGTATCGTTCCAGGGGAAACTGGTGCCGTCGTTGCCGTGATAGATATAGCGGGTCTCGCCCGTCACCTTGTCTCGGCGCCGAAACACGACGGCAGCATCGGACTGCTCGTAGTAATGGTCCTCGATCTTGATCTCCACGCGTCCGTCATGCGAGAGATCGGGACCATTGAAACTATAGGCCGGATATGGCGAATCCCAGCGTGAGATGAACCACTCGGGATGTTCAATGACCCAGGGCGAATCAATGCCCATGTGGTTGGGGACCATGTCGCTCGCCAGGCGTATGCCGTGTCGATAAGAACGGTCGCGCAGATTAATGTATGCCGGCTCGCCGCCCAGATCGTCAGCAATGCTGTAGTCGAACAGCGAGTAAGCCGAGGCCACGGCATCGGGATTGCCGCAAAGTTGTTTGATCGTCTTCGACGCCCGGCTGCGCTCCCATACGCCGATCAGCCAGAGCGAATTGATGCCACGAATGGCCAGCGCCGCCAGTTCTTCATCGGGAATCTCGTCGAGCCGCCCGATATGGCGCCCATACCAGCGGCTGAGTTGCGCCAGCCAAACGTAAGTGCTTTTGGCAATTAGCACTGCGCCGGGCATCCACGCCTGGTCAGGCGAGAACTTTTCATATTCATGCAGCGGATCGGGATTGCCGAACGTCGGCACCTCTGCATGGCTCACAAATGACGGCCCCTGCTGCGGCCGCTGACTTGTTCCCGGAGGGTTGAACTGCGCCCAGACGGCCAGTTCTTCTTCGCGCAGAACTTCACTGGCCATGAGAAGAAAGCGCTCCAGGCTGTCGCCAATCAGCGGCTTCCAAAGCTGGCGAATCATCTCCAATTGATCGCTGAGCGAACGGGGCGAACGCAGCGCGGGCGCGCGCAACAATTCGAGCAAGCTGATCGCCTTTGCTCCCGGCAACGGAATCAGCGGCCGCGAGGCGAAGTACTCGGGCATCTGCGCCGTCACTTGCCGGTAAACCGTCTTCTCAGCCAGCGTACGGTCTTCAAACAGTTCCTCAAATGGCTTGAACGCCTCATTGCGGTTGGCCGACCAGAGCAGAAGCAGTTCTTCAAGCGCAGCGGCGCGGTGCGGCATGCCGGCCGATTCGCCCGCGAGCCACTGCGCAGGCGTCTCCTTGCCGCGCACCACGCTTTGCCCTGGGAACTGCTCCACAAATCCGAGCAGCATTTTGTCGAGATTGTCCGTGCCCACCTGCGCGCCAAACCAGTCGAGGGCCGCGGTGATCACCTGAGGATCGAACTGTTCGCGATAGCGAGCCATCAGCAGATGGCTTGCCTCGTCAATGAGGCCCATCGCGAAGAGTTGACCGGCGTGTACGGCCAGCTCCGGATGCTTCTGCACCTCGCGCACATGGTTCATCCGATGCACAAACTCGCGGCAGCCAGACAGGTTGGCCAGAATCACATTGCCGTTGTACGAGAAAAGGGAGTCCGCGAAGCCATATCGTTCTCGCACCTTCCGCGAAATATGGAACTCCATCATCAAGAACTCACTCCCCAGAACTCACTCTCTCGCCATCCCGCTCGCCGCTCTGGTGCATCACTCTGGTGCAGCTGCGGCCAAAGCGAAAGATTCGCAAGTGGGTTAGATGCACGCCGGAAACTGTGATTGTAACTTCTCTGAGGCCCGACCGGCTGGCGGGCGGGGAAAGAAGCCTGAGCAGCGTGCCCAGGAATCGTTGTTTCGGTGCAATACTTCGCCGCGAGAGCAGCCCGTTAGCCCGATGTATCCGGAGCGGCCGAGGCCGCCGCGCGTTGCAACAGAGCCGGTTTGCCACTAAACTAACCAAGGCCGTGTTCTCTATCGTTGGCGGGCAGTTCTGGCGCCGTGTGTCGCGCTCATGACAGCTCCTTCAGCGATGGCCGGTGCGGAGAGGTGGCAGAGCCCGGTTGAATGCACCTGACTCGAAATGAGTTTTTGGCCTTCCTGCAATAGCCTGCAAGTCCTCGCAATATACAGCATATGTAATTTAGTTTCAATAACTTGATTCAATCCGACTATCGCAGTCCTTCGCAATGGACCGCAGTTTATCCGGGTACCAAGTGCCATCAAAACTGCCAGTAGAAATCCGACCAATTGGATAGTGCCCAGTCGAATTTTCCGGCGTCAGTTCCCTTTTCGCGCTGAGTACGAAAGTCCTTCGGTTAACAGCCGTACGCATCGTTCTCACTCCCGCAGTTACTGGTTGCTATAAGTTCCTATCCTTTGTGCTGTGACTCGCCAAAACTCTGTCCGGAGGGTGTTCGCTTGCTCTTAACGGTTAAGACTCTCCGTCAACAGCAATTTGGAACTCCTGGTTTCCTGCGCTCGTTCGCATCAAGCAACGACAGGTCTGAACCTTTCCTGGGAGAACTTTGACGTCGTACACGAGCTCACAACTAAGGGTATCCAGAAATTTGCGGCTGACTATCGAAGCACGCTGCGACGGTCTGGGGCGGCGTGCTCGTAGCGCTGGATGGGCGGCGGGGGGTTGAGGTCGCGCCATCGGCTCAGCCGGGCGCGGCGCAGGATGCGGCTGACCGTGGCCCGGCTCAGGCCCAGGTCGCGGGCGATACGCCAGCCGTTGTGGCGTTCGCGGCGAAGAGCCACAACCTTTTCCACTAAGCCGGTAAGAACGAAGCCGCAGGCGCCGCGGCCGCTGCTGCATGGGGGACTCTCGCAGTTGTGGAAGTTAGCATAAACAGGCGTATGCTGAAGCAGCCATGACGAATCGTTCTGAATTCGCCGAACTCGGATCTTGAGTGCAGCCCTATCAAGGAAAAGGCGATTGAAACTCTACAAGTATATACATATATATACCGACCGCGTCCCCGGCAAACACCTGCGGCTTCCTTCTTACCCCCAAATCGAAAACGACTCGCACCAACTCCTCGCCATCCTTGCGCATCGTGCGCGAGTCGTTTCCGATCTTGGCTAGCGGTAATACTCCGGGAACTGCGGATCGCGCCTCGCAGGTGCTCAATGAGCGCATCATCGCCGATGCGCTCATTGAGATCTAGCCGGGTTGAGAACAACTAACTTCTTTAAAGCGGCTGGCAAAGCCAAACAAGTCTCTACTTCATGCCGTGTGCCTTCACATGCTCCTTCGCCGCGTTCTCCGCGTGCTCGGTGGCATGAACATGGTGCCCGTGTGCCAAATGCGCGTGGTGGGCAGCTTTCTCATAATTCCCAGCTATGTGATGCTTGGCGGCTTCACGGTGGTGGCGCGCAGCGTGGTCATGATGTTCCGCTGCCTGTGTGATGATGCGCTGCTTCTTTTGACATGGAGCTCCTTTCGACATTTGGATGTGCGATTCGCACCTTCGGGTGAAGTTCGCGATCCGCGCTGACATCCGTCTGTCCCATTTTGCTTATATCGAGAGATGGTAGGGCAGCCACTTTGTCGTTGGTCGTGGCTCCGGTGAGGTTGGTCAATGTGCGGGGCATGGGGGTTCTGTCCCCACGAACTGAGACCTATTCGTGGGAGCCCCCGGGTGATCGGCCCTTGGAGTTTGCGAGATCCCAGCACGGTTGCTCATTGAGCGCAAGTCTACTGCTAATCGCGCTCAAATTGGCACGACGTAGCAACGTGATCAGTTCCGGGAGAATTCTGGCTAGTTATGAGCTACTCATCGTCGATGAGCGGGGCTTCGTCCAGAACCTTCAGCAAACCGCGCGACACTCTAGCCCTGCGCAATCAGGCACTTGCGCAGAGGTTTCCCAGGATAAACAAGCTGCCCTTTCCTTGTCTTCAGAAATGGGGTCAGTCGATGTCTTGCGGCAACGGTCCGGCTCATAATATCCCGCACTATCCATCCTTTTTTGGTCAATGCGTCAGCAATAAGCGAACGATGACAGCGCCACGGCACGGCCTCGGCGCACACAATCGCAGTTTCTCTCGTATTTGCGATTTTAGTGAGCGCCTCTAATCCTTCTGAGAACTCTTGGGTTGCCATGTAATCAGCGAAACCTCGGAATGAAGCGTTGCGCCAGCCGAGATTAATCGACTCCTTTTTTGCATGACGTAGCCCGCCAAGTTCTTTAATGTGTTTATAGCTTATATGTTCCCGTTGCAGGGATTGCTTTAGGACATCGGTATTAAACTGAGGATTGTGGCGCGACATAGGTATTGATCTGATGTCGGCAATTCCTTTGACGCCATGCGCGCGCAATAACCCTACAAATTCATCGATGGATCGTGTGGAATGACCGACCGTAAAGATGCAGGGTCTTTTCATATTTACACTTCTCCATTTCCCTGTTACGAGAGCAAAACGACGCGGAAGGCAGAGGCTCCTCCTGGTTTCCAGGTTGACTCTCCCACTACTAAGGGAGTGAACTCACGGCCATCTTTCGCATTTTGGCGAGACACAGCCTCGATATCTCAGTATCCAACAAACTCATCTGTTCGAATGTCGTTCTCTTCGACCCCAGCACTCACAAGCATCTCGCGCATAGCCGTCACCATAGTGGGTGGCCCGGCAATGTAGTAGATGGGTCCTTGCAGGATGGCCAAATGCCTGCACAACATCTCCTTGTCTATCAGAGCCGTCTCGCCTTTCCATTCTTGCTTGGATTTCGACATTTCTGTCATGGTGCAGATCAAGCGGAAATTGGGATTTGTCGTCTCCAAAGCCCTCAGAGTGTCCAGGAAAGCTGTGTCTTCGGGCCGCCGATTGGAATAGAACAGGTATAACTTTTGCGACAACCTGTCCCGGTCGGCCTGTTGCGCGATGCTAAGAAACGGTGTGATTCCGATTCCGCCTGCGAGGAATATGGCTGGCTTTGCCTGGTTCTTGTGCAGGGTAAAGGAGCCTGCGGCTGGGCTTATCGTCACTTTTGTGGTTAATTTCACTTCCTTCAGTGAGCGCTTGAAAGCGGTATTGCGCATGCGTGTGGTGAAAACTAACTCGTTTGCAAAGGGAGGGCTCGCGATGGAAAATGTGCGGGTGTTCCCCTTGGCGCCAGTTTCCACTGGATCAGTGAGGGTCACATCGGCGAACTGGCCCGCTCTGAAACTGAATCCGGGCGGTTTCTCGAAGTGAAAGGCCATTGTGCCTTCCGCAACTTCTTCTCGACGCATCAGCTTGGCCGTTTTATCCGCCATCAGAACCTCTTCCGTAGCCTTGCCGACATTCCCCTGAGTGCGGGATGTACATCTGGCGGCCGGGGCACCTTCCAATCAGTCAAACTGCAAAGGCCCGATCGGGCTACCGTGTGCAGTCACTCGGTTAAAGACGCGACCGCCAGTATGAGATCCATCCTATTGCACATTACGTTCTCTGAAATGGTCAAAATCGACCGTCTCTTGAGGCCAGCGTGCTTGTGAACCTATTGATTGCTGCCGGCGCTGTTCGGCTGCGTGTCGCTGTCTGCGAACGCGCCCAAGACGATTGGAAGCGCTTTTGAGATGAGTGAGATGGCTGTGACGACGCGCCACGCCGACCCTCTGCTCGAACTTTGGCCGCTCGAATCTTGGGCGGCCACTCGGGTCGGGCACAGAGAGAACGGCGGTCGCGCCGTCAGGGTGAAGATCAATTACCGCGTGGCTTCGAAAAGGAACCACGCACGCCGCTCTGCCTCGTCGATCCAGATTTCGATCAGGCTGGTTGTCGCGTAGTCATTGGATTTGCTGACGACTACATGCGCCGCGCGCAAGCTCTCCACAAAGGCCTTGTTGTCAGCGTGTAGTTCCCTCAGCATCTCGGTTGGGCCTACAAAATCCTCGTCGTTGTCCGCAATCCGTTGCAGCCGCGCGATGTGTCCTATGGAATGTATAGTTGTGCCTCCGACTTTGCGAACACGTTCGGCTATGGCATCGGTAATGCCGAATATCTGGGTTGCCTGTTCGTCCAGAAGCAGGTGGTAGTCGCGGAAATGTTGCCCGCTCATGTGCCAGTGGAAGTTTTTGGTCTTGAGGTAAAGGGCAAAGGCGTCGGAAACAAGCGCGTTCAATACGCTCGAAAAGTTCTTCACGTCTTCGGGTGAAAAGCCGTCGGGAACGAGGAGCCTGGCGGCTTGCGTTTCTTTTTCATGAATATGCTTGGACACAGAGAATCTCCTTTGCAGGGGCATGCATTGGGACGTCCGGAATGGAGCGTCTACGCCAGTTTCTCCACCCTGCAAGTGAAAGAAATGGCATCCTGGCTATTCACTATCGATAGAACTGGAATAGCGTCACGCGTGTTCAACGCAACATCCTAAGATCGCGGCAGACGACCGTCTGCCCAATTTGGACCACCTCAAAGAGAAGGCAGATCGTGGAGAGGGGTAGGTTTGAGCGAAGAGGCTCGATTGAGCTTTGGGACTCAGGGATCCGATCAGTTCGGGGACGTGCGCGGTTAGGGAACAGAAATCCGCAGCCCCAATGCTTGGGGAGCAGGCAGGCGCCTTGAGCTTGAGCTCAAAGGCCAGTTCGCTCATTGATGGCTGCTTGCCTACCAGAGCGCCATGCAGGTTCCTGGAACGCTATCAGTCCAGCATCAGCTATCAACAACTGAAGGCATCCCGGGGCATCCTGCGCTGCCGTCCCTCCGCACTCGGCGGTCACATCGACGTGTGTCACGGCTGCGGCTTCGAAACCGGCATTCACTATAACTCATGCCGCTCGAGCTGCTATCCCGAGTTCCAGGCGCACGCAAGCCAACGCTCGATCAAGGCACGGCAACCGTACCGACTCCCGACCAGCTACTTTGAACTTCCAGCCGAATCACATGCGACGAATGAGCCACACCACCAGCACAATCACAATAATTGTTCCTACGATACCCAAACCTAACATAGCGCCTCCTCGCGGACACATGCACATCAAAGTTGCCCGTGTAGACACGATAGGCCTGGATTCCGGCTGTTGTCTGATCAAAACCAGACGGTAACACGGATCATCGAAATGGGAACTGTGCGCTCTCCGACTTGTTGTGCCTGGATCACCGGCTTCCCGTCGCTTGTCAACTGAACAGCACGGGTTCTCTGTGCACGCTCCGGAGAGTGCGTCGTTGTTCTGATCAGGATTTGTCGCTGCGCACGTTTGCCTGCCAGGTCATTCGGCTTTCCAAGGAAGGCCCCTGAGGACAAATATCTGCGCTGTCATCGCAACGGGGGCAGGTTACCTGGAGGGATGGAGAGGACCAGGTCCCGACGCAGCGCGCAATGAATCGGGGCCGTAGCTAGCCAGGGCTTCGAGTTCGCAGATGCTCCGTTAGGTTTTATGCTCGATACCCGTATCCAGCGAAGGCTTCTCCGTCGAGTCGGTTCGGTCTGAGTGAACGGGAATTCCGCTGATAAGGCCCTGATAGTTTGCGAGGCGTTTGCCTAGAATCACCACGCCCCTGGACGTGATTTCGTACTCACGAATATCCTTGGCGTGATTTCCGCCGCGCATCTTGATCACCACCATAATCTTGCGGAGCTGGCCATCGATGGATACATAGCGCAGCCGGATGATGTCATCGGTGAGGAAAGAAATTGAGTAGGTACTGAACGGGAATTCGGTGAAGGACTCATTCACTTCGATGGTGCTGACGATCGTCACCCCGATGCCCGTCAAAGCGAAGATCATGCGGTAGAGGGATTCGCGAAAGTCAGCGCGGAAGCCGGGCGACAGAGCCATCTCAAAGCCGGCCAGCGAATCGATCACCAGCCGCTTGGCGCCGATCTTCTGTACGGCGTCGAGAATCGAGTGCATGGTTTCATCCACCGACAGATCGAGCGGACGGAGATAGAGGATTGTGAGTTTCCCGTCTTTCTGCGGCGTTTCCAGATCCAATCCTAAAGTGGCGGCTCGCTTCGCGTACGCCTGGGGCCGCTCCTCAAAGACTGCCACGATCCCCGGCTCCCCATGGCGTATGCCTTCGGCAATGAATTGGGTTGCCATGACAGATTTCCCGGTTCCCGAAGACCCAGCTATGAGCACGCTATCGCCTTCGCGAACGCCCCCGCCCAGCATCTTGTCCAACTCCGGAATTCCAAAAGTAAGGCGCCGCTCGCTGAGCGGATTTTTCACATATTCTCTCAACCCGAAGGTACGCGAGAAGGCTTGCACACCGGCATCGGTTATGCGGAATGTGTGCAGCCCCGGCACGGAATCCTGACCGCGCAGTTTTACGACCTGCAACTTCCTTACAATTGAATTTCGCTCTGCCGTTTGGCGCAGCCAGAGCAGCCCATCGGCGACGGTAAAGATGGGATTGTCGCGTAACTCGTCCTCTGCATATTCACCGATGAGGAAAGTCGTAGCCTGCCAACTAGCCAGAAACAGGGCCAACCGCTGAATGAACGATTGCAGCTCCATATCACTTTGCGGTTTGCGGACCATGGTGCGGAAGGAATCCACAACGACGACGGCGGGGTTAGCCTTTTCAACTTCTTTGGTGATTTCCTCCAGGACCGCGCCCAGGTCCTTCTCGAGAACAACCTGGCTCAGGTTGATAAAGCGGATGGAGTCCGGCAGCTTGGCGGGATCGAAGAATGTGTACTGTTGCTGGTATCGCAGCATTTTTATGGCGGATTCGCCGAGGACAGTGAAGTAGAGGGCTGGACGCTCCGAACTCGCATTGGCAAACACGAACTGGTGAGCCAGCGTCGTCTTGCCGCTTCCGGGGGCGCCCGCGATGATGTTGAACGAGAATTCGGGCAGGCCGCCGCCGACGATCTCGTCGAGGCCGGGGACTCCGGTGGGTAGTTTGTTGATATCTACTTTGTCTTCAGTGCTCACGCTTTTCTCCCGTTCTCGAAATTGCGGTCGTTGAGGGCCGCCTCTGGCCACTTAGCCCGCAGCAGGCTTAACGTTAAAGTTTCGCCAAGGAAGATAAGGAGCAGGCCGAGTAAGCGGGCGATGAGAGTGAGGCGCGTGTCGGCTGTTTCTCCATCACCAAGGAACCGGTGCTGTCTGAAATCTGCGTTGAAGGTTTAAGGTAGTCTCCGGGCACGAATTTCAGCTCTAGTCCAAGCCCGAGCTGAGTCTTCGTCGGGGAAATCATTCACGAGCTCATCTTGTACGCCGGGCGGCATAATCCGGACAATCTCGACCCGCTCGGATTGCGGATTGTAGTTTAGATAGCAGTTGAGGGGCACTCCGTCAGAGAACATCTCCTCACAATGCGGACCGGCTCCGGGCCTGTCTTTACGACCTGCTGCGTCCGTCACTGTGGCTCCTCCTTGATGCGTGATTATACCCTCGATTTGGAACGATTTAGATCACATGCAATCGGTCAAGGAACCGGTACTGTCATATCAACGCGCGCCACTTTGACCACGGCCCGGGCAGAGAAGAACCCGAGAAGACCTCCGAGTTCGGCACGCATTGATGGAGTTGGGTCTTGTAATCCATTATCCGTAAACTCAGGATTCACACCCTAAAAGCACAATTGGCAGTCCGTCAGTTCATGTGCAAATTCTTGGCTCAGGAGTTCGAGCAGAGGGCAGCCATTGCCCACCGTTGGGACGATATGCTGCGGGAAAGTCACGTCTTACAGCTTGTGATCGATCTACCGGAGCCGCAGTCTAGAGCCTGTTATTAACTTCATGCGAGCAGCCTGAAGAGGCTGGCGATCATGAGGCAGGCGAAGGCGAGGAAGTGGAAGGCTCCGAGAGTTGTTGCA
>Ga0208220_1000716_pt1 | contig 13916 bp, 9 predicted proteins | sample NGESurdeep092012_9_FD_184484 | JGI IMG/M metagenome (GOLD analysis project Ga0208220, IMG submission 184484) | Arctic peat soil microbial communities from Barrow, Alaska - NGEE Surface sample F53-1 deep-092012 (SPAdes) | ecosystem: Environmental > Terrestrial > Soil > Wetlands > Peat ... | reverse complement strand
AGCGCGGCTTTGAGGTTGCCCTCCTGGTGGCGGGCGCGATCACCGCCGCCGCCGGCGTCCTGGGCTTCCTGGGCCTGCGGCATATCAGGAGCCCTCAATAACTGGCAATCGCACCTGACGAATCGACTGGCAACGCCCCCAGACAGCCCCGCTGGCCGATTCCCGGCAGCGACCTTCTCCAGCTTGCAGCTCCGCTGCGAGACAGTGGCGGGAATCTGTGGGGATCAGTGGTCACCACGGGCAAGGCCGCCAAAGTATTCGCCTTGCAGGAGAAGGGACAGGACATAGAGGTCATGACGGAGGACGACTTCATCCGCGGCCTATAGTTTTACTGTCACTGATGGGAGCCGAACCCCGACCACCTGGAGCATCTATCAGGGGGTGTAGTCGAGGTCGTTACCGTGATGGTGACTGAGAAGACAGTGTTCACGGCCTTCAGCGGGCTGTCGTACTGCGCGGTCGGCCAACTAGCCCTGCGTTGCCGTCGACGTCGTCTTGAGACACGCCATCCGCTCTCTGTCATCCACTCTCTAGACGACCGGGCCCTGAATCATCTGGGCGCTGGCAGCCGATATGTCCGTTTGCGGCTGGACGGGGGCGCGGTAGCGGAGAGCCTTCCCTCTTCCACCAGTTGCGCAAGGTAGCGCCGCACCATCGCTCTGCCCAGCCCGGTCGCCTGAGCGACATCGGCGGCGCTCAACTCCCGCTGCTGGTCAAACAGGGCCAGAATCTCGGCGGGCCGTCCCGCCAGCAGGCTGTCAGGATGCGCCCCGGCGGGACCTTGCCCGGCATCGACGATCCGTTCTACCTGTGTGAAGACGGTGGTGAAGTGGCTGATGGCGTTGGAGAACCTGACGGAAGCAGTGCCGGAACGCCGGAGTTGTTGCAGCATCGTCGGGATCCCGGTTCCCCGGTTCTCGCAGATCACCCGGTCGCTGTCGGGGAGCTGAACTTCCTGCAGGAGCGCCGACAGGACCGGATTCCGCGACGAGGAGACCCCTTCCTCGCCCAGCTCGCCCTCGGACACGGGCCCGAACAGCCCGCCCGGATTCCGCACCAGCAGCCGGTCCGGGAACATCTCGACCTGGACCTGCGTGCCGCGGGCGGCGGGAGAGTAGTCGCGGTGCATGACGGCATTGACCACCGCCTCGCGCAGCGCCTCGACCGGGTACTCGTAGACGTCTTCCCGGCCCACCCCCGCAACGGTCCCGGCAATCCGCATGTTCCGGGTGATCGCGTCCACCGTGTCGGCCACTATCACGGGAACCGGGCCGTTCAGCGACCGGTTGTCGATAAAGCGAGGGCCGCCCTCCGGCACGACTCCCCTGTCGTGCGACGGGAACACCACGAAGGTGACGTTCAACTGCGGGAAGAACTGCTGCGGATAGACGCCGAGCGCCAGCAGCCCCGCCAGCGAGGGCACCGCCGCGCCGGCCCCCGAGCTAGCGGGCACGAGCACCCCCAGCCGCTGCAAGGCCACCTCGTCCGTCGCAGAGCGGAAGGCCCTGGGCTGCCGGCGCCGCATCCGCCTTAGCAGCGCGGCGACAGCGTCCTCGTCCAGGTCCGCGACGGACGCGTCATCGACAGGTTCCCGGTCATCGCGCGGCTGCCCCCGATTCGCGTGGAGCAGCCCCACCTCGTACTCCGACAGCTTCCGGTCCCCGTCGCCGCCGCGGATGAAAGAGCCCTGGTACTCGCCCCTGCCCTTGATGTAGGCCGGCTTGCTGAGCGGACTGATCTCGGGGACTTCCGCGACGACGACGTAGGCGCCCTCGAACGCGGCGATTTCTATCGCCGACCTAACAGGAGGGTGAACGTCATCGGCACAGGCTCTGGCGAGCGCATCGCGCGCGCTAACCGCGTCGAAGCCACGGGCCGGACGGAACCCCGTCGCTTCGTCAAGCCCCAAGATCAGCGTGCCGCCCGCTCCATTGCTGAACGCGCTGAGCGTCTCCGGCACTGTTTTCGGCAATTTCCCGGCAGCCGACTTCACCTCGACCGAATGCGTATCGCTGCCGAACGACCGAAGTTCGGCCACCACGCGTTCCAGTTCAGCGCTCTCCAACAGTCTCCTCCGCAGCTCCGCCATTCGCATCGTCAGTCTACCGTCAGTCTACCGGAATTGCTACTGACGGTAGACTGATAGTCATCGCCAAGTACCGGGCACTTCTCCTCCGGCGCGGCCTCGCACTGCTGCCGCTCCCGGCCTCGTGCCAGACCGCACGCCACCGGCCGCTCGCCGACCGGGCCGGGTACACCGTGATCCCGCACTCCAGCTCGATGACCTCGCCACCGCCCCGGTTGGATTCACGTCCGCTATGCCCGCGAGGACTCTAGCGCGAGTCGGGCCGCCGACCTTTTCGCACGCACGGCGGCGGGTCATGCGGCTCCGCGGCGGGGTGGTTGTGGAAATATGTGGGGATCTGTGGGGATCTTGGCCTGCGCGAGCGCTGTCCGCGTCATCACCGGTCGCTTCTCTTCCTGCCTTTGCGCAGGTAAGAGTGCTAGCAGCTAATCTCGTGTTGGAGCCGGTGAGCGGATTCGAACCGCTGACCGTCCGCTTACAAGGTCGTTTCGGGTGCTGTGCCCAACTGCAGTTTTCCAGGTGAGGGTCGGTTCCCTCGTTGTCTGGCTACCGCTCAATGTCTGCGGTTTCCGTTCACTTCTGGCACGCGGATGGCACGGTGAACGCCTCGAAGCGGAATAACGAACGCGCTCACCTTCGTCTTCTCTGCCGAAACAAGTCCACCAAGATAACCGGCCAACGACCCAAGCACCACAAGATAATTAGACCGCTAGCCAGTAGAGCCAGTGCGGCGCCGCCGATCCACGTTGGTGACAGTACCCACCACCACGACCAAGTGACGATCCCTGCCAGCTTGAGCGTGATGATAGTGATGTAACCCGCTCCAGCCAGCAAACGCGCAACGTCAGAAGCGCTCTGCGGTCGCTGCACCTGGATTCTGGCCATCCCGCAAGCCTAATGATGCTCGGACGGGTTCTGTCAAGGGGCGGCGCAGCCGATCCCGAAGGGACGCCGAAGGCGCCCTTGGCAGGTTCCGGGAGACCCCATAATTCCCCGCTGGTGGTTGGGGGAGCGCACTTCTCACCCAACCACGCAGGTGCCGAGCCTTTGAACTTCCCCGCGGCTTGGCGGCTAGCCTCGTCGCCCTGGTGCTCGTGGCCGCTGGCCGTTCGCGCGACCGCCATCTCGCGAGGTCGTTGCGGCGGGTTCCCCGTGCGGGCCTGACCGGGGACGCGGACCTGGCGGCGGGGCCGTCCGCGCCGGAGCGCCCCCGCGCGGGAGGCGGCGGGCGTAGCCCGCGCCGCCCCCGGTGACCAGCCTTCCCCTGACGACAAGTCCGCGCCCTCGGCTGGCCCCACCTCTCCCACACCGGCCGCGCCTTTTCCTGGCTTCCCTTCGCGCGACTTCTTCCACTTCGGTCACGCCCGCCGAACGGCGACGGCGGGCGCTAGGCCGCCCTTGAAACCGTAGAGAAAGTTGTCACAGGGCAGGTGCAGGCACGGTGTCCTCCGTCGGGTGATGCGCGACACTCGTCCGCCAACTGATCTGCGGCAGTCTAAAACGCGGATCGCGGCAGATGCCTGCGGTTGGACTGCTCGCGGCCGGTGGCGGCGGCGATGATCTCCGCGATCAGGGGTCATGATGCTCGCGGGGGCTGAACGGCGGTCCCGTGAGATTTTTCTGGCACAGCGGTGGATCCGGGGCGAGTCGTTCGTCTACCGGTTAAGACGCGGCCGGAGCAAGGCCGCCAGGACAAGGGAGTCGCGGGATGACGCAGTACCTGATCTCGTTCGGTGCCCAGGCGGCGGACCACACGAGGCAGGCACCGATGTCAGGCTCGGCTTGATGCGTGACACTCCGTTCTGCCAGGGATCAGCCGAGAGGTTTGCTTTTGATGGATTTAGCTTCTCGCGATCGCTTAGCGCGGCTTGAATCTCTGCTTTCCAGCGACTCAAAGGCTAGGCGCTCATCTTCCTTCCGTTCACGCCAGACCTGAAGTTCAAACTCCTTTTTATCCGGACTGAACTTCTCCAAATTTCGCCTTACATGCTTTTCGTGACTTAGTCGCTGTTCCACATAGTGCTCATATCTGCTTTCAGCAATGGCGTTATCATAGAATCGACCAATTGGACCCTTAAGTAGCAACGTTAGAGCACCAAGAATACCGCCCGCTCCCGTCAATGTCGCACCACACGCAAAGCCGCCAGAAGTCAGGGTCATGGTAACGAGACCTGCTATTACTGCCAACAGGAAGATCGCTACCGTCACAAGATAGAGACGAAACGCCCACCTGACGCGCAGATCAGCACCAGCCTAGAACAGCGCTCCCTGCCAGAAGTAAGCGCGGATGAGCCGACCCGCAGCCTGGCCACCGATGTACTACGAAGGTGGGCCGAGAATTTGCCCGAGCCAGTCATCCCGAAGTATTAATTTAGGCGCGCCAGGATGTCTAGTCCCACCTGATGCTTTACGGATCAGTCCCAGGACATGCTTTACAGATGGCCTAGGAAACATGGGCAGCCTTGCGGGGGCTGTGGGTAGGGGCATTGTCATGTCCCGGCAGGGCCGGGATCACCTGACCTGGCGGCCGCGTGAAGCGAGGTGGGCGTGGCGATAACCCAGGCGGCAGGGATGATCCGTGGTCAGGGCCACTCCGCTTTGTCGCCGGTCCACGTGACCCCTCCGTGGCGGCACAAGCAGAAGGGATGCCCGGCCGGGTCGGTGAAGACCTGCCAGCCGTAGCCGTCGGGGCCGATGAAGTCCTTCTGCAGTGTCGCGCCGAGCTCGACGACGCGACGCTGCTCGGGCTCGATTTCGCTCACTTCGAAGTCGAGGTGGTATTGCTTGGGGTGCTCGCCGTCGGGCCAGCGCGGAGGACGGTAGTCCCCCACGCGCTGGAAGGCCAGGTCGACGTCGCCGAGGCTGATGCCGGCCATGTCGCCACTGCCCTCCACGATGGGGCGGCCGATCACCTGGGAGTAGAAGGCCGCCAGCTTCATCGGGTCCGGGCAGTCGATGATAAAGACCAACAGTTGCAGCATCAGGCGATCCTGCCACAGAGCAGGCGCGGCCGACAGCGCCCTGCGAGTGCACCTCAGGAGACACGGGAGTCCTTGCGGGACTGGGCGGCCTTGATGCTGCGGACCGACTGGGCCGTGGTGCGGCGGACGGTGCGGCTGTCCTTGTCGTCGAGGTCGATGGTGACGGTCTGGTCGGCGACGTGAACCGGCACGATGCCCAGCCTGCCCAGCTCGTGGGAGATCCGGGCCGGGCCCCACTTCGGGTGCTCGCGGCGGACCTCGCAGACCGCCGCCTCGACGTCGTCGGGAGTTTGATGAGGGCACGATTCCGGCCGCCGCGACCGGTCAGCCAGAGCACCGAGACCGCCCTGTCATACCGCCGGACCCAGGCATGCACGCTCTGCCGCGACACCCCGAGCCGCGGACACGCCTGCGCTCGGGAGGGTCTGGCGGATCACCGCGAAGAAAACTGACTTCTACATCGATTCACTCGGTCAAGCTGGCAGTGTCGCTCATCTCTCCGCCCACGGCCCCAGCGAGCGTTTCGACGGTCACCGCTTCCACATCAAGGTTGACCGCCAGCTGGCGAGAACGGCGAAAGAACGGGGGAGTTCGTATTGCACGGCGTTCCCAGGAAAGGCTTCGCCTTTGACGGCCAGCAACTTGCCGCCCATGCGTTTCGTGTCGCCCGCATCCGATGGACCTGGGACCTGCAGCGCCCCCGGTTCCGGGCGGCCGCCATTTCGGGCCCGCTGCCCGAACTCGGCCACCACCAGTCGGGCGCGCGGCTGCCGGAAGTCCTGCCGCCGAACGACGCACGCGATGTTGACCTGGTCGTCTCCTACGGCAAGCCCTACTGGCCGGATGCCCGCGGGTCACTGCGCGACAATGCGCGCCTCGGACCGCTGCCCAACGACGCGGGCCTCTGGCTGACCGCGACTTCATACCTCCGGTCGCAGGCCAAGTACCCCGCCCCTGAACAGCTGTGCCCGCGTCTCCCGGAGCCGGGCGAGGAACCGAACCGGATTACCTGCGGCGGACGGCGCGACGCTACCGACGAGCAGATCCGCACGGCGCTGCGCCGCGCCGGGCTGCTGGAATGGGTCGAGGGCCTGCCAGCTGGCCTGGACACCGATGTGGGCGAGTACGGCGTGCGGCTGTCCGGTGGTCAGCGCCAGCGGCTTTCCCTCGCGCGGGTGCTGCTGGCCGACTTTCCCGTCCTCGTCCTCGACGAGCCGACCGAGCACCTCGATGAGCAGACGGCCGACGAGCTGACCCGGGACCTGCTGGCCGCGACCGAAGGCCGCACCATCCTGCTCATCACGCACCGCAGCGCCGGGCTGGACCAAGTCGATGAGATCGTAAGCATCCAGGCTGGCCGTCTGGCCGCTGTCGGGCGTGACCCTGCGTTTTGAGGCCACCGCCTCCAGTCTGGACTAAGCCCCCGTCGGGCGGGGCGTCGGTGCGGGCTCGCCAGGTGTCACCGGCTGAGCGGGTATCACCGGTGCATCGGGTGTCTTCGCTTGACCCGGCGTCACCGGTTCGCCGGTCGCCGCTGGTTCGCCGGGTGTCGTTGGCTCGCCCGGCCGCTGGCCCGGAATGATCGTCGCGTAGATATCGGGGACCACACCGACCTGGCTGGTGGTAAAGGCGCGTTCGCGGCGGCGGTCGCGAGTGAAGGCGGTCCACCAGGTGAGGATGGCGCCGAGGCGGTTGCGGTATCCAGTCAGGAACGCGATATGAATGAACAGCCAGCCCACCCAGCCGGCGAAGCCGCTGATCTGCATCGGCCCGGCCGACATGACGGCTTTACCGCGGGAGATGTAGGCGGCCGAGCCGAGGTCGTGGTAGCGGAACGGCTTGCCTGAATCCCGTCCCTCGGCCTCGCGCCGGATGCGGTGCCCGGCGTACAGGCCGCCCTGCATGGCGACTTCGGCGACGCCGGGCAGCTTGTCGAGGCTCATCAGATCGCCGATGACGGAGATCTCCGGGTGACCGGGGATGGTCAGGTCTGGCTGCACGACGATGCGGCCCGCCCGGTCGTGTTCGGCCCCGGTCGCGTCCGCCAGCGCCTTCGCGAAGGCAGGCGCCTCCACCCCGGCGGTCCACAGCACGGTGCCGACTTCGTACCGAGTGACGGTGCCTTCGTGATCGCGGACGGCCAGCCCGTTCATATCGATGTCGGTGACGATCGAGCCCATGTGCATCTCGACGCCGAGCTTGTCCAGGGTCTTCTCGACCTTGGCCGACAGCTTCGGCCCGAAGGAGGCCAGCGGGGCGCTGCCGCCGTCGAACAGCAGCACCCGCGCATCCTCCGGCTTAGCCCGCCGGTACTCGGCGCGCAGCGTCTTGGTGGCGAGCTCGCGGATCTGGCCGGCCAGCTCGACGCCGGTCGGACCCGCGCCGACGAGGGCAAACGTCAGCCAGTGCCGCCGTTGGGCGGGATCCTCGGTGGTCTCGGCCATCTCGAACGCGCCGAACACGCGGCGGCGGATGGTCAGCACGTCGGAGAGCGTCTTCATGCCGGGCGCGATCCGGGCGAACTCGTCGTGCCCGAAGTAAGACTGCCGCATCCCGGCGGCGACGATGAGGTCATCGTAATCGAACTCGATCGGGTCGCCGGTGGGCCGGACGGCGATCAGCTTGCGGGCGCCGACGTCGATGCCGGTCGCCTCGGCCAGCACGACATCGACGTTTTTGTGCTTTTTGAGCACGCTGCGCAACGGCGCGGCGATCTGCCCCTCGGACAGGATGCCCGTCGCGCACTGGTAGAGCAGCGGCTGGAACAGGTGGTGGTAAGCCCGGTCAACCAGGGTCACCTCCACCGGGGCGCGCCGCAGCGCGCGGGCGGCGAACAGCCCGCCGAAACCGCCGCCGACGATCACCACGCGGCGCGGACCTCGGCCGCCTTGACTTTTCGTCATGGTGGGCCCCTCCCGCTCAGCCGGCCGGGTCATGCCAGGCGACCCGATCGGTCAGCAGCCGGTCCGCTTCCTTGGGACCCCAGCTGCCCTGGGCGTAGGGATGCACGGGGGTGGCGTCGCCCAGGATCGGGTCGACGATCGTCCACATGGCTTCCACGGTGTCCTGACGGGCGAACAGCCACCGGTCTCCGTCCAGCGCGGCGCCGATCAGCCGGTCATAGGGACGAATGTCCGAACCCGGCTCCACTGCGAACGAAAGGTTCTCCGCCAGCGGTTCCCAGCCGGCCCCCGGCTTCTTCCCCTGCAGCGTGAGGTTGACCCCCGTCTCGGGCCAGATCCGGAACGTGAGCATGTCCGCCGGCCCGATCGGCTCGATGCCGAAGATGTCGTGCGGCGGCTGCTTGAACGTGATCGCGATCTCGGTGGCGGTGACCGGCAGGCACTTGCCCGCCCGGATCAGGATCGGCACCCCGGACCAGCGCCAGCTGTTGACGCTGGTCCGGACCGCGACGTAGGACTCCACCGTCGAATTGGGGTCGACGCCGTCGACCTGCAGGTAGCCCTCGTACTGCCCGCGCACCGTGTTCTCCGGGGTCAGCGGGCTGAGCGCGTGCACGACCGTTTGCTTGGCGTCCGGCCAGGCAGCCAGGCCTGACCCGCTCGGCGGTTCGGCCAGCACGGTCGCGAGCACCTGCAGCATATGGTTCTGCAGCACGTCCCTGATGGCCCCGGTCCGGTCGTAGAACCGGCCGCGGTCCGAGACGTTGAACTGCTCTGCCATCGTGATCTGGATGTTGTCCACGTAGGTGCGGTTCAGCAGCGGCTCGATCACCGAGTTGGCGAACCGCGCGAACAGGACGTTCTCCACCGGGTCGAAGGCCAGCCAGTCGTCGACCCGGAAGATCGCCTCTTCCGCGAAGTGCTCGTGCATGATGTCGTTCAGCTGCTTCGAGCTGGCCAGATCGGTCCCGAAGGGCTTCTCCACCATGACCCGGGCACCCCGCGCGCGGCTCGCGCCGGCGATCCCCTGCGCGATCCGGCCGAACAGGACGGGCGGCACTTCCAGATAGAACAGCACGTGCTCGCCGGCGCCGATCTCATCAGACATGGCCTTGTAAGTGGCGTCGTCGCCGAGGTCCCCGTCCACGTAGCGCAGCAGGCTCAGCATCTTGACCGCCGCCGGGTCGGCCGTGTCCATCCCGTTGAGCTTGAGCGACGCGGTCGCGTAGTCGCGGAACTGCTCAAGGCCCCAGCCGCTCTTGGCCACCCCGATGACCGGGACGTTGAGCACGCCGCGCTTGACCAGGCCCACCAGCGCGGGGAAGGTCTCGAGCTTGGCCAGGTCACCGGTCGCGCCGAAGATCACCAGCGCGTCGACTCGGTCTGTTGCCACTGTTTGCTCCTTACGGTCGCCTCCAGCCGATGTGACCACGGCCGGGACTCGAGCGCGCCACCTTTCGCGGGTGGTCCACGGTGAGTCACCCGGTTCAGACGATGACAACGCGCGGCCGCTGGGCGACGCTGCCGGGATGAGCGATTTCACGGTGAGCGCGGCCGAGTTCCGCACGCTCTACGAGCGGTTGCGGCGCAGTTCAGAGCAGGGGCCGGCCGACCGGCTGGGGGCGCTGAACAACATCACATCGGCGGACGTAGTGGCGGCCGCCAGCGACGTCTGGCGCGGTCGGGCGGTGTCGCTGGCCGCGCCGATCGAGAGCGAGACGGCGCTCGACAACCCCGATCCCGCTGTGCATCAGATGACGAACCCGGTCGGCGACCCGGCCCGCGATTCCGGGCTGTTCTTCGCCACCGACCGGCTCGCCATGAACATCCACGGCGACGCCGACAGTCACATCGACGCGCTCTGCCATGTGATGTTCGACGGAAAGCTCTACAACGGGATCGACGCCGAGACCGTTACCGCGGCGGGCGCGACCGAGCTCTCCATCGACGTCACCGGCCAGGGAATCGTCGGCCGCGGTCTGCTGCTCGACATCCCCCGCGTACGAGGGGTGTCCTGGCTGGAGCCTGGTGATCATGTGACCGCCGATGACCTGCTCACGGCGGAGTCGGCCCAGGCCGACCGTATTCAGCAGGGTGACCTGCTCTTCGTCAGGGTCGGCCATCGTGCCCGCCGCCGGTCGCTGGGGGCATGGAACGCCGCCGAGGCCCGGGCCGGACTGCATCCTGCGGCGCTTGAGCTTCTCGCGGAACGGCGGATCGCGGTCCTTGGCAGCGATGGGAACAACGACACCGCGCCGAGCGCGGTCGAGGGCGTGGACTTCCCGGTACACGTGCTCGCGGTCAACGCGATGGGCCTGCACCTGCTCGACTACCTGGACTTCGACGCCCTGGTGGGGTTGTGCCAGGAACTGGACCGGTGGTCATTCCTGTGCGTCGTGGCGCCACTGCGGCTGCGCGTGGGAACCGGCTCCCCGGTCAACCCGATCGCGATCTTCTGAAAACGTAACTGAAACCGCCGCCTGGACAGGGAAGCCGCCAACCACCCCGCATGGGCGATGTGGCTTGTTTGCCGCTCAAGTGAGACTGGCGGCTGACCAGGTGCAAGGTTTTCGCGGTGACCGAAGGGAGCCGGATGTCGCTCGATCTCGCGCGGTGGCAGTTCGCGTTCACGACCATCAACCACTTCCTGTTCATCCCGATCACCATCGGGCTCGCCTTCCTGGTCGCTCTGCTGCAGACGGCCTGGCACCGCAATGGCCGCGGCGAGTACCTGCGGCTGACCCGGTTCTTCGGGACGCTCCTGGTCATCAATATCGCGATCGGCGTGGTGACCGGCATTGTGCAGGAGTTCGAGTTCGGGATGAACTGGGGGGCGTATTCGCGGCTGGTCGGCAACATCTTCGGCGCGCCGCTGGCGATGGAGGGGCTGGCCGCCTTCTTCCTCGAGTCGACCTTTCTGGGGCTGTGGCTGTTCGGCTGGGACAAGCTGTCGCGGCGGGTGCACCTGCTGTGCATCTGGCTGGTCGCGTTCGGCAGCGCGCTGTCGGCGGCGTTCATCATGGCGGCCAACTCGTGGATGCAGCACCCCGTCGGCTACGTGATGGTCAAGGGCAAGCCCGTGCTCAACGACATCTGGGCGGTGTTCACCAACCCGGTCTTCGTGTGGGGGTACTCCAAGGTTCTGTTCGTGTCGCTGGTCACCGGCGCCTCGGTGATGCTGGCGGTCTCCGCCTGGCAGTTGCGGCACGGCGCTGACCGCGGCGTGTTCACCCGGTCGGCTCGGCTCTCGCTCATCGTCTTGGTCCCGGCCATGCTGTTCACCTTGCTGGTGGGCGACGAGCTGGGGGTCATCGAGGGCCAGTACCAGCCGATGAAGATCGCGGCCGCGGAGGCGCAGTGGACCACCTGCCAGCCGTGCTCGTTCTCGCTGTTCCAGATCGGCGGCGGCAACAACGACCAGACCCCGACTCAGATCCTCGCGATCCCGCACTTGCTGTCCCTGCTGGCCACCAACCACTGGAATGGCAAGGTGGTCGGGATGAACCCGCTGCAGTCGCAGTACAGCAAGCAGTTCGGGGCCGGCTACTACGTGCCGAACGTGTTCATCCAGTACTGGGGCATGCGGACGATGGCCTATCTCGGCGTCGTGGTCCTGCTCATAGCGCTGTGGGGGCTGTGGCTGATCCGGCGCAAAAAGCTCGCGACGTCCCGGGTGTTCCTGTGGGTGGCGGTATGGGGTGTCATCCTGCCGTTCCTGATGAACACCGCGGGCTGGCTGCTGACCGAGAGCGGCCGCCAGCCGTGGATCGTGCAGGGCATCATGCTGACCAAGAACGGCATATCCCCGACCGTCAGCACCACCTGGCTGTGGATCAGCGTGATCGCATTCGTCGGGCTGTACGCCGTGCTCGGCACCGTCGACCTGCTGCTCATGCTGAAGTACGCCTGCAAGGAACTCCCGCCGCCGTCAACAGAGACGGAGGCTGACCTGGAAACCCCAGTGCCAGCCGTCCAGTATTGAGGTCACGATGAGCGCACTCGTCCCGTTCTGGTTCATCGTCATCGCCGTGCTCTGGATCGGCTTCTTCATCCTCGAGGGATTCGACTTCGGCGTCGGCATGCTGCACGGCGTGGTCGGCCAGGACGACCCCGGCCGCCGGGCGGCCATCAACACGATCGGGCCGCTGTGGGACGGCAACGAGGTCTGGCTGATCGTGGCCGCCGCCGCTACCTTCGCCGCGTTTCCCGGCTGGTACGCGACCATGTTCTCCGGCTTGTACCTCGTGATGGTCGTGCTGCTGATGTCGCTCATCATCCGGGGGGTGGCCTTCGAGTACCGGGGCAAGCGCGACGCCGCGCGCTGGCGCCGCACCTGGGATATTTCGCTAACCGGGGCCAGCCTGCTCGCCCCGCTGCTGATCGGCATCGCCCTCGGCGACCTGCTGCACGGACTGCCCATCAACTCCGCGCAGAACTACACCGGGACATTCTGGGACCTTTTCCAGCCCTACGCGCTGCTCACCGGGGTCACCCTGGTGCTGCTCTGCCTGCTGAACGGCGCGACGTTCTTGTCGCTGAAGACCACCGACGGCATGCGCGAGCGGTCCAGGCTGGTAGCCCGCCGGGTGGCGCCGTTCACCGCCGCGGCGGTGGTCGCCTTCGCCATCTGGACGCACGTCTCTTCCGGCAGCACGTTCTTTCTCCGCCCGCTCGAGCTGCTGGCCATACTCGCGGTCCTGGCCGCCGTCGGGCTGGTCTACGGTCACCACGAGGGCTTCGCCTTCGCCGCCACCACGGTCACGGTCGTGTCGTGCATCGCGTCGATCTTCGTCGGCCTTTACCCCAACGTGATGGTGTCGAGCACCAGCCGGGCCTACAGCCTCACCGTGTCTAACACGGCGTCCGCGCCGTACTCGCTCAAGGCGATGACCGTCGTCGTGGTCATCTTCCTGCCGCTGGTGCTGGCCTACCAGACCTGGACGTACTACGTGTTCCGCCGGCGGGTGAGCCGGGAGCAGTTCATGCCGCCCCCTTCGCCGGCCGTGCCGCCCACCGTGCCACCCCCGCCAATACCTGCGCAGCAGGTGCCGTCCGATGCGGCACCGGGCACCACGCCATCTGCGCTCGCCCGTCTCAGAGGAGCCAGACATGCCCGAAAGCTATGACGTCATCATCGTCGGGACCGGGGCGGGCGGCGGCACGATCGCCCGTCATCTCGCCCCGTCGGGCAAGCGCATCCTGCTGCTCGAACGCGGTGACTGGCTGCCCCGCGAGCCGGCCAACTGGTCCACCTTGGAGGTATTCGAAGACGGCAAGTACGTCTCGCCCGACAGCTGGTACAGCACCCAGGACAAGTCCTTCTTCCAGCCCCAGGTGCACTACTTCGTCGGCGGCGCCACCAAGCTCTACGGCGCCGCGCTGTACCGCATGCGCGAGCAGGACTTCGGCGAGCTGCAGCACCATGACGGCGTGTCCCCCGCCTGGCCCATCTCCTATCAGGACCTGGAGCCGTACTACACGGCCGCCGAGGAGCTCTACCAGGTGCACGGGGCGCGGGGGGAGGACCCCACCGAGCCGCCGTCAAGCGCCGACTACCCGTACCCCGCCGTCTCGCACGAGCCGCGCATCCAGCAGCTCTCCGATGACCTCGAGAAGCAGGGCTACCACCCGTTCCACGCCCCGTGCGGCATCCTCGTCGACGAGGCCAACCTGCCCTACAGCACCTGCGTGAAGTGCGGCGAGTGCGACGGCTTCCCGTGCCCGCTGCACGCCAAGTCCGACGCCGAGGTGATCGGTGTCCGCCCCGCCCTCGAGCACGACAACGTCACCCTGCTGCGGAACGCCCGCGCGGTCAAGCTGGAAACCAACCCGGCCGGCACCGCCGTCACCAGCGTGGTCGTCGAGCACGACGGGGAAACCGAGCGCTACGCGGGCGGCATCGTGGTCGTGGCGTGCGGCGCGGCCAACTCAGCCAAGCTGCTGCTC
>Ga0208220_1000715_pt1 | contig 13939 bp, 11 predicted proteins | sample NGESurdeep092012_9_FD_184484 | JGI IMG/M metagenome (GOLD analysis project Ga0208220, IMG submission 184484) | Arctic peat soil microbial communities from Barrow, Alaska - NGEE Surface sample F53-1 deep-092012 (SPAdes) | ecosystem: Environmental > Terrestrial > Soil > Wetlands > Peat ... | reverse complement strand
GATTTTCCGGGTCGCTGGCCTGCGAGACGCCCATGAAATCTTCAAGGCGCGGAAAATCGGCGTTGGTCGAACCGTAAAGCAGGGTGTTGACCTCGTCGGCCTCGCGCGGCGTGAGCGAGAGGAAGCCGTCGGTCTTGGGCACGCCGTCGAGCAGGTTGCAGTCGGCAAAATAAGCAAGGCGGTTGACGAGATAATTTGTTCCGGGATCGTTCGCCGCAAAACGGAGGGTCTTGAAAAACGCCGCCGGGGTCATCATGGCGCGCGATTCCCCGAGCGCGGGCTGAGGATTCATCTTCAAGGTGTCGCGCGCGAGATCCGGCTCATAGACGTCCGGCCGCACGGTCGGGTTTTGCGACGGTTCGTGCGTCAAAACGTCCAGCCACGCGACGAGAATCAATAGAAGCGGAGAAAATTTTACGAGGGCTGAATGATTCTTGCGGAGCAAAAGCAGCAGGACGCCGCCGTTCACAAGCAGAAATGCCGCGCGCGACAATCCGTTGAGCAATGTTGCGCGGACATCGTCTGTCGGAAACGGAAACTGCCATGCCCAGAACAAAATTACGGCAAGCAGCAAAAGTAAAATCGTCCCGACAGCGGCTATGCGCTTTTTCAGGGCTTGCAGATTTGCCAGAGCGAACGCCGCGAGCAATGGCGCGGCAAAAACGGCGAGCAGGACATATTTGATTGGATAAGTGATGAAGCTCAATTGCGGAATGAATTTTCGGACGGCCGGAAGTAGCGGCGTGTTTTCGCCCAGCGCAAAAATCACGGCGACAACCGCCATCATGCCGAGCAGCCGGACGCGGCGGTCGCGCGCCTTCCACAACGCCAGAAGCGCGAGCCAGAGCGCGCCGATGCCGAGATAGTAGGATGATGTCCAGTTCTGTCCGTATTGAAAAAAGACTCCCATGTCCCATGTGCCGCCGAAGGCCGTCGGCACGAGAAAATTCGCCCAGCCCCAGCCGGGCATGGACCAGCGCAAATCCGCGTAGCCGCTTTCGCGCTGCGAATGGGCGGCCAAGTCAAGGAACGGCAGGAGTTGAACTGCAGTCAGCGCGATGACCAGGACGACGACGATTGGAAACCTATAGGACATTTTTTTGCGCGGCGATTCGCCGGTCACGAATTGCAGTGAAAAAAATGCCAGCAGGAAAATCCAGGTGAGGAAAATGATTTCAGGCCCGCCGGCGAGCATTTGCATCGCGCCGGCGAACGCGGCCAAAATGATTTTTCGCCCGCCTTCGCGCCACGCGAGTTCGGCGGCGAGGACAACCCACGGCATCCACGCGAACGTCGCCAGATGGCTCGGCCACATGATTAAATTCAGGGTGAAGCCGTTGAATGAAAAAACCGTTCCGGCGAACGCAGCGACAAAATTATTTCCCGTCCAGCGGCGCGCGAGGAAGAACATTCCGATTCCGGCGAACCACAGATGCAGCAGGCAAAAAAAGCTCAACGACCATTCGAGCGGCAACGTCAGGTAAATCAGCGACGGCGGGTAAAGCGGCATCGTGTTCCATTGCGCGAGAAACGGGACGCCGCAATAATTGTAGGGATTCCAAAATGGAATTTCGCCGCGCCAGAAACATGCGCGCTGAAAGTGGGCGAGGGGATAGACGAAAAATCCAAAGTCGCGGGCGATGAACGTTTGCAATCCAAGAATGACTTGCGGAAATGACGCGAAAACCAGAAGAGCGAGCAAAATTCCAAAGCGAAAAGGTGTGAACCATTTGTTGAATGGATTTTCTGTTTCACTTTGCACGCGCAGATTAAAACTGGCGGCGAAGGGAAATGCAATGCGTTCTCGACAACGGAAACCGCATGGAATAAATTTTTAATTAGGTAAAAGCAAAGTGCATGAAAAAACTTTTTCCAAAGTGGTTTCGATTGTTCTGTTATTTTGGGCTGGCCTGCGTTGTTCTGGTGACGGTTTGGGTTGGCTGTGCCAGTCTTGAACAAGAAAAAACTGAAGCACGAATTAGGCATTATTTTGCGCTCAACTCGGATGAGCCACTGACAGATTTTGTGATTCAGTCAAACCTGCTCGCACATTTTCCAATCGGAACGCCGGTCAACAAACTTCAAATATGGCTGGCCGGTCAAGGATTGGGCGTGGACGGACATTCAATGACCTGGCAAACAAACCAATATGTTTCTTACCAAGTTTATGATTATGCATCTGGCTTTTGGATGCATCATATCCAAGTGACAGCTACTTTTGATGACCGGTTGAAAATTCAAAACATTCAGGCGCAGGCATACAATTATGGTTTGTGAATTTTATACGCTGCCGGTTCCTATTGTCGTGCGCAATTGACGCCTTCGCCGCGAGGTCTTACGCTGTTCGCAGATTTATGAGCCCATTGCAAGATTCACTGCTTGAACTCATCCGCCGCACCTCGGCGGAGATTCCCGATGACGTGCATCAGGCCGTTCTCACGTCGCTGGAGAATGAGAAGAAAAATTCCCTCGCAGCGAACGCGATGAGCATCATTGATAAAAACATCGCCATCGCGAAAAACAAATCCCAGCCGATCTGCCAGGACACCGGCAGCATTTTGTTTTATGTGGATTGCCCGGTCGGCTTCGACCAGATCACGTTCGCCGACACCGCGCGAGAAGCCGTGAAGCTCGCGACGAAAAAAGGTTTTCTCCGGCAGAATTCCGTTGATTCGCTTACGGGAAAAAATGACGGCACGAATTGCGGGCCGGGCGCGCCGTCATTTCATTTTCATCAGCATCGCTCGCCGGAAATCAGCTTGAAGCTCGTGCTCAAGGGCGGCGGCTGCGAAAATGTCGGCGCGCAATACTCGTTGCCGAGCGAGAAGCTCAACGCGAACCGCGACCTTGACGGCTGCCGCCGGGTGATCCTCGACGCGGTGTTGCAGGCGCAGGGCAAGGGCTGCGGGCCGGGCATTCTCGGCGTGTGCATCGGCGGCGACCGCGCGACCGGCTACGAGATGAGCAAGACTCAATTCCTGCGGCTGATCCCCGACCGCAATCCGATCCCCGAACTCGACGCGTTGGAGCAGGACATCTTGAAGACGGCGAACGAACTCGGCATCGGCCCGATGGGATTCGGCGGCAAGACGACGCTGCTGGGCGTGAAGATTTGCGCGGCGAACCGCCTGCCCGCGTCCTTTTTTGTGAGCATCAGCTACATGTGCTGGGCGTATCGGCGTCAGGGCGTGACGCTGGATGCGGAGGGGAAAATTGGAAAATGGCTTTACTGAAAACTTTTTCTGCAAATGAATGAAGCTCCTAAAGAAATGCTTTTTGATCTTCAGCAATTCAGCAAGGCGATAATTTGCCAGAATAAGAAGTGTGGCAAAGAATTTATCCCTCGGAACAAACAGCAAAGAAAATTTTGTTGTGAAGACTGCAAGAAAGTTTTCTTTCGCCGCAATGGCTATGAAAAAACCAAAGCTCGCTTTCAACAAATTCAACACGCTGAAGTTCCGCTGCCTAAAAACCTCAGCGAAAAAGACAAAAAGGCCGTGAAGCTTTACACCAAGAATAAGTGGGGACTTGGAAGAATTGCTCGGCAATTAAAGGAAAGTAAAACCAACGTTCGCCGCAGGCTCATTTTTGCTGGTGTTTATAAACCCACGCCAGAACAAAATACTTTAGCAAAAAAGGGAACAGGCAAATTTTCTAATGTGCTCCGAAGAGAAAGAGTTATAAAACGAAAAGAAGAATGGCGTCATAGAGTGGCAGTCTGCCTGTGGAATTTGAGGCATGGCATTGAAATCAAAGTAACTTGCAAATCTGAAGGATGGGGTTCTTCGAGCATTTGGAAGTATTTGAAAGACAAGCATAGATTGCTGCGATGGATTTCTTCACATTCGTCCAATTTTGAAAATATTTCCAATCACAGACTGGTTAGAATTTTGAGGCACAGAATTGCTGTTTGCCTTTGGAATTTTTATAGACACAAAATTGCTGTGGAAACGTTTTGTCATTCCAAGGGTTGGAATCCCTCTTTAGTTTGGAACTATCTTCACAGAAGCAAAGCATACAAAAAGTTGAAAGTCTTGCGTCCGGCCATAGTCGCGAATGCTCTGCAATACGAAAATGGACGTAAATATGATTGGCGGAGCAAAAAATATGCAACGGAAACAAAGTTTCAAGATGCGATTGAACAGTGCTTAAAAGACTTTTCTATTACTTACGAGCGCGAGAAGAAATTCCCAAAAAATAGAAGTCGGATTGACTTTGAAATAAACAGTTCGATTCACCTTGAATGCAAGATACACACGAAGTCTAGTGTCTTTTTGAAAGTGTTTGGTCAAGCTTTGCAAAGCAAAGCAGCAAAAAAAGAATTTTGGTTGGTTATACCGGAGGATATTAAAATTCACGAAGACCAACTTGAAATTTTAGAGCAGCAACAAATTCATGTATTCAGTGAAACCGATCTTCCAGAAAAGTTGGCTGGCAGAGGCACAGCTCGGGTTCAAACAAAAACTACCGGCATTTATGGCCTCTGTAAATGTTGCGGCAAGAAAAAAGCCCTCATGTCACGAAGTCCAGGCGGCGATGCAAGATCGTATTGCGTGGATTGCGAAGGCGAAATTAAACAAAGAGTATTTCATAGTGGACAGAATCGTTGGATAATTCCTCAAGTGGTCAGCGTAAATTGATTTTATGATTAAACTTTCATTCCCATTTACCGAAGAAAAAATCCGCGCGCTGAAAGTCGGCGACGAGGTTTTGATTTCCGGCATCGTGTTCACCGGGCGCGACGCGGTTCACAAGTATCTGCACGAGGGCGGCAAGCTGCCGCCGGAAGTGAAGTTGCGCGACGGGATTCTTTATCATTGCGGCCCGGTGATGATGAAGCAGGACGACGGTTCGTGGAAATGCACCGCCGCCGGCCCGACCACGTCCATCCGCGAAGAGCCGTATCAATGGCAGGTCATCCGCGATTTCGGGATTCGCGGCGTCATCGGCAAGGGCGGCATGGGCGACAAAACGCTCGCGGCGTGCAAGGAATTCGGTTGCGTGTATCTGCACGCGGTCGGTGGCGCGGCGCAGGTGCTGGCGGATTGCGTGAAAAAAGTGCGCAATGTTTATATGATGAAAGAATTTGGCGCGCCGGAAGCGATCTGGGAATTGGAGATTGAAGATTTTCCCGCCGTGGTGACGATTGACGCGCACGGGAATTCACTTCACAAGGAAATTTTTACGAAGAGCCAAGCGGCGCTGGCGGAGCGGCTTTGAGCCTCACGCAAAGGCGCAAAGACGCGAAGCTAAAAAGAAGGAAGCGAGAAAGCAGGAAGAATTTTTCGTGAATTCGTGCTTTCTTTATTCAAAACTTCAAATTCCACTCGCGCGTCGAGTATTTCTCGCGGGCGAGCTTTGAAATTTCTTCGAGCGGCGGATTTTTCAGTTCTTCAGTCGAGTTCCAAGATTTTTTTAAGGCAGCTTTCACTTTATCTGCTGAAAGATTTAAGTTGGTGAGAAATTCGCCGTGTTTGCGATTTTGACGGTAATCCGGTTGCTTCGACGGCATTCGCAAAAGTTCGCCGACAAGCGCGAGGTCAAAGTTCAGAAGAAAAGTTCCGTGAAAGAGCAGGAAGTTTTTTTTGCGGCGCTGCGAGTTGCCGCTGAATTTGTTGATGGTTGATGGTTGATGGTTGATGGCTAAGTCAGTGTGGCCGCAAATAGAAATTCTGGCTTCTGAATTCTGGCTTCTGAATTCTGATTCAATCGCTTCACGATTACGTTCCATGATGAATTTGTTCGCGCTGGAAATGGTTGCGGCCGGGGAATTTTCGGCAATTTTCAGAATGAGCGCATAGTTCAGGCAGCCCGCTCCTTGCAAAACAGTTCCGCCGCCGGAGCAACGGCGCAGAATTGGAATTCCAATTGCCTTGCATGCGGCGGCGTTCACTTCCGTCGCAACTTTGTTCGCATAGCCGACGACAATAAAAATTTCCGGCGATTCCCAAAAGCGCAGGATTTCCTCGCCGCCGTTTTCCTCGCACCAATCCAGCAGCGCCTCGTCGCAGGCCAGATTTTCGGCGGGCGAGGGGAGTGTAAGGTCGAGTTGCTTCATTGGATTTTGCTGGCGTTACTGGTCAAGTTAGGTTTTATTGTCTGCGCGCTTTCGCGTGCCAGGAAGAATTGATTAACACAGTGAACATCGAGAAAAAAGACATTTACGGTTCGCGCCCCGCTTCGTCATCCGGCAACGGCAACGGCGACAAGTTGGGCGAATCTTTGCAATCCGTTTTTGAGCTGGCCCTGGAAAACCAGGGGCCGGAACGCACGGCGCAACTGCTGGAAAAACTGGCGAGCCAGTTGCGTTCCGCGCCGCGTCCGCCATCAGGCCAGACCACGCCTTATCTCAATACAATTCCGCCTGAAAATCAGCCGCCGTATCCGGGCGACTGGCGCGTGGAACGGCGCATCAAAAGTCTCATGCGCTGGAACGCGATGGCGATGGTAGTCAAGGCGAATTCGACCACGAACGTCGGCGGCCACATCTCGACTTACGCCTCGGCGGCGACGCTTTACGAAATTGGTTTCAATCATTTTTTCCGTGGCGCGACGGAAAATTTTCCGGGCGACATCATTTATTTTCAAGGCCACGCCGCGCCGGGAATGTATGCGCGGGCGTTTCTCGAAGGCCGTTTGGAAGAGCGGCATCTGCAAAATTTCCGTCAGGAACTCGCCGAGGGCGGCGGACTGTCTTCGTATCCGCATCCGTATTTGATGCCGGATTTCTGGCAATTCCCGACGGTCTCGATGGGGCTTGGCCCGATCATGTCGCTGTATCAGGCGCGGTTCAACCGCTACTTGCACGCGCGCGGTCTGACGAACTGGAAGGATGAGCCGAAAGTCTGGGCGTTCCTCGGCGACGGCGAATCCGACGAAGTGGACACGCTCGGCGCAATCACGCTCGGCGCGCGTGAAAATTTGGACAATCTGATCTGGGTCATCAATTGCAATTTGCAGCGGCTTGATGGCCCGGTTCGCGGCAATGGGAAAATCATCCAGGAACTCGAAGGACTTTTTCGCGGCGCGGGCTGGAACGTCATCAAAGTCATTTGGGGCAGCGATTGGGACGATTTGTTCGCGCGCGACAAGTCAGGCCTCCTGCTCAGGCGCATGGAAGAATGTGTGGACGGCGATTTCCAGAAATACGTCGTCGAGCCGGGCAGCTACACGCGCAAACATTTTTTCGGCAAATATCCCGAACTGCTCGCGCTCGTGACCCATCTCAAGGACGAGCAACTGCCAAAACTCATGCGCGGTGGACACGACACGCGCAAGGTTTATGCCGCCTACAAGGCCGCCGTGGAACATCAAGGCCAGCCGACGGTGATTCTCGCAAAGACCGTCAAGGGCTATGGCCTCGGCGAAGCGGGCGAGGGGAAAAACATTTCACACCAGCAGAAAAAAATGAACGAGAAGGAGCTGCGCGAATTCCGCGAACGCTTCGAAATACCCATCACCGACGATGTGATTGCGGAAACGCCGTTCTATCGTCCGCCTGCCGACAGCGTCGAAACAAAATACCTGCTCGAACGGCGCAAGGCTCTCGGCGGATTTCTGCCCGCGCGCATCGTCAAGCCCTCGACGCTCGACGTGCCGAAGCTGGACTACTTCGCAGAATTTTTCAAGGAATCAAGGACGGAAATTTCCACCACAACTGCGTTTGGCAGCGTGTTGAGAAGTTTGCTGCGGCATAAGGGAATAAGCAAAAACATCGTGCCGATCATTCCTGACGAGGCGCGCACGTTCGGTCTTGACGTGTTGTTCCGTGAAATCGGGATTTATTCGTCGAAAGGCCAGCTTTACGAGCCGGTGGACAGCCAGACGCTTTCGTTTTATCACGAGGCGAAGGACGGGCAGATTCTCGAAGAAGGCATCACCGAGGCCGGTTCAATGGCGTCATTCATCGCGTCCGGCACGAGCTACGCGACTCACGGCGTGCCGACGATTCCGTTTTACATTTACTACTCGATGTTCGGCCCGCAGCGCGTCGGCGATCTGTTCTGGCTGGCCGGCGACATCCGCGCAAAAGGATTTTTGCTCGGCGCAACATCCGGTCGCACGACGCTCAACGGCGAAGGCTTGCAACATCAGGACGGCCACAGCCTGTTGCACGCGAGCACGATTCCGACGTGCCTGCCTTATGACCCGGCGTTCGGTTACGAACTCGCCGTCATCGTCGCCGATGGTTTGCGCCGGATGTATGTCGAGAACGAGGACATCTTCTATTATCTCTCACTCTACAACGAAAATCACGCCATGCCGCCGATGCCGCCGGGCGTCGAGGATGGAATTTTGAAAGGTTTGTATAAATTCAAGTCCGGCGCGGAAGGCAAAAAAGTCAAAGCCCACATCCTCGGCAGCGGGCCAATCATCCAGTCCGCGTTGAAGGCGCAGGAAATTCTCGCGGAACGTTACGGAGTCTCCGCCGATGTCTGGAGTGCGACGAGCTACAAATTATTGCGAACGGACGCAATTCGCTGCCAGCGCTGGAACATGATGCATCCGACCGATCCGCCGAAAAAATCCTTCGTCGAAACTTTACTGGCGAAAGAGCAGGGGGCGTTTGTCGCCGTTTCAGACAACATCCGCACCGTGCCGGATCAGATTGCGCCGTGGGTTCCGGGCGGACTTTTCACGCTGGGCACGGACGGCTTTGGCCGCAGCGACACCCGCATGCGGCTCCGCCGTTACTTTGCCGTGGACGTGGAATCCACCGTCATCGGCACGCTTTACGCGCTGGCGGAAAAGAACCTCATCGGACGCGACATCGTGGCGCAAGCCATCAAAGATTTAGGTGTCGATCCTGAAAAGCTGCAACCTCAAATAGTTTGATCGAACCGCCAGTCTGGAGTTGTAGAAAGGTGGCTCACCGCAAGGTGCGTTGATCCTGAAATGATTCAGCCGCAGATTGTTTGATTCCCTCTCCATTCCGGGATGGGAATGGAGAGTCTGACGCCACCTACGGCGAATTAATAATTCTTCGCGACTTCCGCCCAGTTCACCACGTTCCAAAACGCCTTGAGATAATCCGCGCGCTTGTTCTGATATTTCAGGTAATACGCGTGTTCCCAAACGTCACAGCCGATGACCGGCTTGCCTTCGCAACCGGCGATGGCTTTGCCCATGCCCGGAGTGTCTTGATTGGCGGTGGAAACGATTTCCAGTTTTCCATTGTTGGAAACGAGCCAGACCCAGCCGCTGCCGAAACGGCCGATGCCCGCCGCCTCGAACTTGGCCTTAAAATCGTCAAAGCTGCCGAACGTGGACTTGATGTCGTCCGCGAGCTTGCCGGTTGGCGCGCCTCCGGCATTCGGGCCGAGGATTTTCCAGAAGAACGAATGGTTCGCATGGCCGCCAGCGTTGTTGCGGACGGGCCCGCGGATATTTTCCGGCACGGATGCGAGGTCCTTGATTAGGTCGCATAGGGACTTGGCCTCCAGCGCGGCGTTGCCGGCGATGGCCTTGTTGAGATTGGCGACGTAGGCCGCGTGATGCTTGTCGTGATGGATCTCCATCGTCAACGCGTCAAAATGAGGTTCGAGCGCGGCTTTGTCGTAGGGCAGGGGTGGCAGTTCAAATGGCATAATTTTTCTTTCGTTAAGGTTTAATTGTTAAAATTGCTGGACGCAAAGTGCGCCAACCGCAGACAAAATGCAAGAGCGGACAATAAATTGCAATCAGGTGAAATACGCAGCGCGGAAAACGAAATTAAAATTCCAAAATCATTTCAGTAACGCGCGAAATCCCGCCTGCTCGAAATGCTTGTCGCCGGTCAACACTTCAGTGATGCCTTCATCCTCCATCACGACAAAAGAAATACAATCGGTCAGCGGCCAGTCTTTGTCGGGACGCTGGCGGAACAATTCAACGCCGCGCTCAAACAATTCTTCTGAAGCCGGAATGATTTTGGCGTCAGGCGATTCATGGAGCATTTCGAGCAATTGCAAAAACAAATCGCGTCGTTCCGGGTCAGCGCAACCGTCGGCCACTTCCGTCAACACCCACGCCGTTGTCAAATACGGAGCATCCGTCTGGGAACTGAAAAATTTGGCGGCGCTGTGCGCGGCGTCCTTTTCGTTGAGCAACGCGAAGAAATAAAAGGCGTCTGCGAAAACGGGAGTCATGGCACGCGCTTGGGCAGGCCGTGCAGATAATGATCATGGTTGGCGGCCATGTCCGGCGGAAGACCCTTGGCTTTCCCGGCCAATGCCAGCAATTTTTTCCCGATGGACAAATTCGACGGCTGCGCCTGTTCGCGCCTCAAAAGCCGTTCGCGCAACTGCCGCTGTTCCTGCGGCGGCAACTGTTCGATGGCCGCTTCGATTTCCGTCACCGTGCTCATGCGTGAAAAATAGACGATTATGTAATAAATTCAAGTCCGCCACGCGGCATACTTTAACGCCTGCGCGATGTCCTCGTCTTCGAGATACGGATACAGCTTCAAAATCTGCGCGCGCGCATGGCCGGTGGCGACCAGCCCCGCGATGGTGCCCGCCGTGACGCGCAACCCGCGGATGCAAGCCCGCCCGCCCATCACGTCCGGGTTCAAGGTGATTCGATCCAGCAGTTTCATGAACGCAAATTGCGCCAATATCGGACAAAATGCAAGCGCGGACAGCAGATTGCCATCAGGTGAATACGAATATGAATAGATGCCGTTGTAGGTGCTGCAACGGTAATTTCAAATCAATTGCGGAGAAAGGCAGAATTCGATTCGCGATTTTTATTGGACACCAACACGATAGAAAAATGGTCCGCCATTGGTTGCCGTGGTGTCCGTGAAACTCGTCGTGCCTGTTTGTCCGACGATATTGCTTTGAATCGTCGAAAAGGCCGGTTGCGCCGCCAGGTTGGTGGCACGCTGGAGATAGTAGCTCCGAATATTCACGCTCAACCAGCTTACGGTTACGCCCGTGACATTGTTGGTGACAATCGGAGTTTGCATAGCAAGCACGGAGGTGGAATTTGTGGGATTAAGGCCGGCAATCCATTTCTGCCAGTTGGTCATGCCGGTTCCATCGGTGTCGGCGTAATCCGCCGAGCCATCGGTTGGAAGACCATATTGTTGGAGCCAAGCGTATGAGATGATGGAAGCCGGAGTTTGATATTCGTAAGCGCCAATATCCACCGTGCCACCGGCAATGCGTGGATTACCGTCGAGATCGTTGGTGACGGTAACACAAGCGTTGTTGCCGGAGTTGATACAAGGTGAATTCGATTGCAGATGATAGTCGTCGGCAAATGGATTTACAAAGAGCGGATCGCTGGCGATGTTATTTGCGCTATTGGTCGGAAAGGGCGTTGTGCAACAGAAAACAAGGTAATCGCTTGTATCATAGTTGGAATTCGTGGGCGCGGCGTTGGAATAAACGATGCAGTTGTATAACGTGCTTTCATAAGTCCCGCCGCCCACAATTGATGAGTTTCCCGCCACTGTGCAGTTTGTCAAAACACAGTCATATACCCCGCCGCCGTAACCATCAGGCGAGTTGTCAATCATCAAACTGGCTGAATTGCTGACAACGAGGCAATTTTGCAATATTGCTCCCGCTGCGCCGCCTCCAGCATAGGCTAAATTTCCAAAGAGCTTGCAATCGATCAGGGTGGCACCGAGCGTGCCGCCCCCTCCTCCAAATACAGAGGTGTTTTCGGTCAATGTGCAGTTGTTCAATGTGCCATAAGCTGCTCCGCCACCACCATTACTATGGGCTGAGTTTCCGGTTAGTGTGCAGTTTTCCAAAGCACAGTTGTATGTCCCACCACCCAATTCTGAGACTGAATTGCTAATGACCAAACAGTTGGTCAGGCTGCTGTTAAAGGCTCCACCACCACAGTTGCCGGACGCATTTCCAATCAATTCGCAGTTATAGAGAATGCTTGAGCCGGCTCCGCCGCCGCCACCACTGGTATTGCCGAAGAAATCGGCCACCGCCGAAGAGTTACCGGTGAGGGTGCAATTGCTTAACGTGCATGAATATGCTCCTCCACCACTTCCGGAATCGGAATTCAATTGCTGGTTTCCCGTCAAGGTGCAATTGATCAGAGTGCTGTTATCAGCTCCACCACCATCATTGAAAGCCGAGTTGGTAATGAATGAACAATTATAGAAATTGCCTTGGTATGCGCCCCCGCCCTCATTAAACGAATTGTTGGCGGTGATGACACAATTTGACACCATCGCGTTGGTCTCGCAGAACACTCCTGCCCCGAGGCTGTCATTATGGTCTGCCCCGGTTCCTCCTCCTGTGCATCCGTTGGTCAATGTGAAACCGTTAAGCAGCGCATTGTTGGCCAGATACACACATCGCACGGCGAGGGATGCGTTGCCGGATAAGTTAGGCACCCGAAAGCCTTGAATCGTCGTCGCAACCGGGCCGTTCACGCTTTGCACCGTGACCGTCTTGTCCACCACGACGCGATTGGTCAATACATGAGGTGACGCTGGCCTTCCGCCGGATTGATAAACACCATTGGTGACAAGAATCAAGTCACCGGCGGAAGCAGCGTCAACAGCATCCTGAATATTCGTTGCAGCGGTGTTCCAATCGGAATAAGGCGGCACGGGATTTGCGCTATTCAAATCAACATACAGCACCGCCGCCATTGCGTTAACGGCAGTAAAAAACAAACAGCCAACTATCAGATTGCCGGGAGAAACTCTCATTTAACTTCGCATAAATTAACCTAATAGAATCTTTTAATACAAGAACATTTATGTCAATACCATTAGTTGCTCATGGCAAACAACTTTTCTTCGCCAGTTCCACAAAATTTTTCAGCAGTTGCAGGCCGACCTTCTGGCTTTTTTCCGGGTGAAATTGCGTGGCGTAGACATTGTCGCGCCAGACGGACGACGCAAAGGTGTCGCCGTAATCCGTGCGCGTCGCGATGATGGATTTGTCCGCCGGTTGCGGAAAAAAGCTGTGGACAAAATAAACGTAGCTGCCGCTGGCGATGCCGCGATAGAGCGGACAATCGGCCTGCACGATGTCGAGCTGGTTCCAGCCGATCTGCGGGATTTTCAGTCCGCTTTTGTCTGAAAACTTAATGACACTTCCTTTGAAAATTCCGAGTCCGGCGGCGCAGGAATTAAATTCCTCGCTCCGCTCAAACAGCGCCTGATAGCCGACGCAAATTCCAAGAAACGGTTTGCCGGTCTGGATGAAATCGTGCGCGGCTTCGAGCAAATGCTGTTTGCGCAACGCGTTGATGCAATCGTCGAACGCGCCGACGCCGGGCAAAACCATCGCGCTGGCGTCGCCGATCTCGCGCGGCGTTTGCGCGACGCGCACCTGCGCGCCGACTTTGAGCAGCGATTTGTGGACGCTGCGCAAGTTGCCGGAGCCGTAGTCGAGTAAGGCGATCATTGCGGATTTATTTTAGCCACAGATGGACACGGATGAAACATAGATTTTCCGGCAAATAAACTTTTGCTGAAAAGTGTTCCGTGTTATTTCAACGCGCGATGGACAATCAACCGGCGACAAATCTTTCCCGAAATGTGCTGGTTCGTCTCTGGCCGTGGCTGGTGGTTCTGGCGGTTCTTCTTTTCGTCGGTTTTATCCGCGTGCGTTTGCTGGAAATGCCGCTGGAGCGCGATGAGGGCGAATACGCCTACGCCGGGCAGTTGATTTTGCAGGGCATCCCGCCCTACGAACTGGCCTACAACATGAAGCTGCCGGGGACGTATTATGCCTACGCCGCCGGCATGGCGGTTTTCGGCCAGACGATCAAGGGAGTTCACCTGACCTTAATCGCGGCCAATAGCCTGACGATCATTTTGATGTTTCTGCTGGGGCGAAAACTTTTTGGAGACATCGGCGGTCTGGTGACCTGTGCGAGTTATGGAATCGCGTCGGTGAGTCCGTCCGTTGTGGGACTGGCGGCGCACGCGACGCATTTTGTGGTTTTGTTCGCCGTGCCGGCCACGATGCTG
>Ga0208220_1000713_pt1 | contig 13972 bp, 15 predicted proteins | sample NGESurdeep092012_9_FD_184484 | JGI IMG/M metagenome (GOLD analysis project Ga0208220, IMG submission 184484) | Arctic peat soil microbial communities from Barrow, Alaska - NGEE Surface sample F53-1 deep-092012 (SPAdes) | ecosystem: Environmental > Terrestrial > Soil > Wetlands > Peat ... | reverse complement strand
CTGCGCGCGCTTGGAAAATTTCCGCAACACCTCGTCACTCACACCCTCGATTTCAAAACCATGCTTCGCCGAGCGGATGCGATAGCCGATGGCCAGAATCTGTTGCGCCAGTTCATTCCGATATACCGCCGTGGCATAACGTATCGCGTCATACATCGGTCGGGCTTGAAGCGCCTTCCAACATTGTTCGCGCTCATCAAATGTGGCGTTGAACACGGTGCAATGCGTGTGCAACAACGGGTCAAGTTCGCGGGAACTGTCATGGACAAACGCGGCAGCGACCAGATTGCCGGTCATGCGATCACACTGGCTGCCGTTCTTGCGAATGCGGGTTGCCGCGAAAGTTTCAAGTTCGCCAAAAGCAATACGCACCGCTTCCTCATGCGCCGCCACCAATCGTTTATCATTCATTGTCACCGCCAGCACCGACACAGACTTGGGCGGTGAGCAGGTGAAATCGAAAAACACCCGGCGCTGGTCTTTCGCGTTCTGTCTCAAGGTCAGTTGTTCTCCAGTCTGCGGATGCTGGTTTTCACAAAGCGCGTGAAATTGTTCGCGCGTGACCTGCCCGCTCAAACCCAATCGTTCCGCGCCCGTGCCGATCCACTGGCCGGGTCGGATTTCACCGGCGGCGTAATAATCGTTCTGTGCCAGATGCTCGTCGAAGTAGCTCTCGGCATCGGCCAGATTCTTATGGGCAATGGCTGTGAACATAAAACGCGACATTATCTGTTTTGCAAAAAAGCTTTGTTCGTTTTCCAAACAACTTTTAATTTCCCGAATATTTTCATTTTTCGTTTTGTTATTTTACGCGAAGGCGAATCGCCAAAGTTGTCTTTGGGACACAAAATGCGGCTCCCGTCTTGCCGCCCCATCGAGTCAATCACATGGCTCAATGCACCTTCATCACCCACTCTGCCAAAAATCGCCGCACTTAATGTTCAAGCGTTGAACAAAATGATTCATGGCCCATTTTTCCAGATTGCCGAGTCCGGTTTGTTCTATTTTGGAACATACTGATCCACGACTTTTGAAAATTTATAGCTGTCAGCCCAGCGGAATTCGGAGCGGCGAAGTTGCAAGCTTTGCAAGAAATGAAAATGATTTCGATGTTTGCACCACAGTAACCCACCTGCTATTCGTCCTGCGTGGCAAAGAATTATCCTTCTCGAATCGTTTGCTTGAGTGCCGAGGCGGTAGAAATTATTTATGCTCTCGGTTGTGGCAACCGGATTGTCGGCGTCACCGGCTTCGCCGTTGAACCACCTGCCGTGAGGCGCAAACCTCGTGTCAGCGGATTTTCCAGCGTCAACTTTGACAAGGTGGACGCGCTCAAGCCCGATCTCGTTATTACATTTTCCGATGTGCAGGCGGAGGCGGCGAAAGAATTGATCCGGCGCGGGCATACGGTGCTGGCGACCAACCAGCGTTCGCTGGCCGAAATTTTCGAGACGATTTTGTTGATTGGCCGCGTCATTGGGCGCGAAGCGCTGGCGCAAAAACTCGCGGACAAAATGCGCGCGGAGATTTTCAGTAGCCGTTTGCGTAAATCAAAACGTCCGAAAGTTTATTTCGAGGAATGGAACGACCCGTTCATCAGCGGCATCCGTTGGGCGAGTGAATTGATTGAGGCGGCGGGAGGCAAAGATATTTTTCCTGAATTGCGAAACCACTCACGCGCGCCCGACCGGGTTGTGACCGGTGATGAAATCATCCGCCGTCAGCCGGACATCATCATCGCAAGCTGGTGCGGCAAGAAAGTCAACTTCAATGAAATTTGCCAGCGACCCGGCTGGGATGCAATTCCGGCGGTTCGCAATGGCCGCGTTCATGAAATCAAATCCGCACATATTCTCCAGCCCGGACCAAGTTTATTGAAAGGTTTCCGGCAATTGCGCAAAATCATAAGCACCCTGTCCACCAAATCGGGATACCGCCACGCGGAAAAACGCAAACTTTAGCAGCAAGAAGCGGGTGGTTGTGTTGTCTCCTCATGGTAAAGTTCCCATATGAACGATTACGAACGGATTGCGCGCGTCATCCGGTTTCTGGATGAAAGCCACGCCGACCAGCCGAACCTGACGACGCTCGCCCGACGTGTCGGTTTGAGCCAGCATCACTTTCACCGTTTGTTCACATCTTGGGCGGGCATCACACCGAAGGATTTTCTCCAATGTCTCACGCTCACTCACGCGAGAGAAATGCTTCGACAGGGCAAAAGCGTTCTGAATGCAACTTTGGATACCGGGCTTTCCAGCCCCGGTCGTCTGCATGATCTGTGCGTCAGCCTGGAAGCCGCTTCGCCCGGTGAAGTGAAGTCGGGCGGCGAAGGGTGGACAATTACCATCGGTTTTGCTGGCAGCCCGTTTGGCAAATGTCTGGTGGGCGAAAGTCATCGGGGTGTCTGCCACCTATCATTTGTAGAGTCCGGCGACAAAGCTGCTTGGGACACATTGAAAACACAATGGCCGCGAGCACGGTTGCAACAAGACAACGCTGCTGCCAGCCAGCTTGCCAATCGCATTTTTAATCGGACGACTGTTGGAAATTCACGAGCGCCCTTGCGTGCCTTCGTCCGGGGCACTCCGTTTCAAGTGCGTGTGTGGCGGGCGCTGTTGCAAGTTCAACATGGCACACTGGTGAGTTATGGAGGATTGGCCGCAACGGTGAATCAACCGGCTGCCGCGCGCGCTGTCGGATCTGCCGTGGGACAAAACTCGTTGGCCTATCTCATTCCATGCCATCGCGTGATTCGTGAAACAGGTGTGATTGGTGATTATCGGTGGGGACAGGTTCGCAAACGGGCAATCCTCACATGGGAAAATTCACCTCGTATCGCTGCAAAGTCGAAATCCTCCGCCTGACAATTTTATGAGTTCACAACAACTGCAATTTTTGAACCTCCGAAACATACCCGCGCGTTTGACGGCTGAAGAAGCCGCTTGGTTCCTTGGTTTTGCGCCGCACGCCATGCCGATTTTAGTTGCGGCGGGACTGCTAAAGCCTCTTGGGCAGCCAGCTCAAAATGCCAACAAACATTTTGCCACGGCAACCCTTTGCGAACTAAAACAAGACACCCATTGGTTGTTTCGAGCCTCGAAAGAAATCATGCAATATTGGCGGACGAAAAACGGTAGAAAGAACGGTCAGCCTGTGCCTGTGGACGGCCAATGATGAGAAAGTAGCCAATTTGCAATGTCTGCGACGCTGACAAAAAATCCATCTGACCGCACCAAAAATATGGTGGGGCCGAAGATTCGTAAACTGCGCTCTGCTCGTGGTCTCTCACAATCCAAGCTGGCTATGCGGCTTCAGCTCGACGGGCTGGACGTGAGCCGTGCCCGGCGGTTTCGTGCCGCTGAAAGCAGGCGCACCTGCACGCAATGCTGAAGAAGATAAAACCGAATAACAATGCGGGCGAAGGTGAAAATTTTCGCCCGCACTTTAATTTCAAATCCCGTTGGCCGAGTAGTTCAGGCGGCGGTTTGCAAAACCGCAGAGGCTGGTGCAATTCCAGCACGGGATTCCAACGAGCATAGGTGTTGAGAGATACACGCCGGTCTTCCAAACCGGAATACAGGGCGCGCTACCCTGATGCTCGACCAATTTTCGCGACGCGAACACCGGTGCCGGTCAGGGCTTCACAGACCTGGCTGCGGTGGTTCAACTCCGCCTTCGCGTCGCGTTCGGGTTGCAAGCATTGCAGCGATGCAGCGGTCTCTTAAACCGCAGAGCACGGGGCAGCACCGTGGCGACCCACCATTTTGCCGATGTGGCTCAGTAGCGACAGCAGCAGTTTTGTAAACTGCCGGGCATTGCCCCGCGAGAGTGCGAGTCTCTCCATCGGCCCCATTTCGCATCCGTGGTGAAATTATTATCATCCTCCGCTTCGAACGGAGAGTTTGCAGGTGGGAGTCCTGCCGGGTGCACCAATTTTTCGGCGCGTTAGCCCAACAGAAGAGGCGTCCCGCTCAGACCGGGAAGGTTGAAGGTGCAAATCCTTCACGCGCTACCAATTTGCCCACGTAGTCCAATGCAGAGACGGCGCACTTAAAACGCGCACAGTGTCGGTGCGAGTCCGACCGTGGGCACCAGCCGCGTGTAGCCCAATGAAGAGGCGTTCCGCTCAAGACGGAAAGGTTGCAGGTGCAAGTCCTGCCACGCGGACCAATTTGGAATGTCAATCGGTCGAGCGACCAAGCCTGTTTGCTAAACAGTGCGCTCTCCGCAAGAGGAGTGTGGTGCAAGTCCACGGCATTCCGCCATTTTCGGCGTGTAGTTCAAAGAGAACCGTCCGTTTTATAAACGGAATCGCACTAGATCAGTGCCGGGCCCGGGAGCGTTACCCGGCACGCCGACCATTTTACATCTCCGAGCGCGAAGTAGCTCAAGCGATCCCGCTCGCGGGACATGAGCCGGTGGAAGAGACCGGCCGGGGATGTTTGCTCGTGTAGCCCAACTAGCAGAGGCACGACGTCGAGAGCGTCGCCAGTGTCAGTGCAAATCTGACCACGAGCACCAATTTGGCCTGCAAGCATTAAAGTGATGCAGCGGACTTTTAATCCGCAGAACAGGGCGCGTTACCCTGGCGGGCCACCAACATTGCCTCGTGGTGTAATCGTAGCATACCGGGTTTTGACCCCGACGGTCTTGGTGCAAATCCAGGCGAGGCAGCCAATTTTGGCAGGTCGAGCTTCGACCGCCCGGTGGTGAAATAGCATCACGTCTGGCCTACACCCAGAAGTCGAGGGGGCAGAACCTTCCCGGGCGACCATTGCCTCGTTGCATAACCAGCAGTGCGCCGGTCTCTGACACCGGAAGTCCGGGTGCGATTCCCGGTGAGGCAGCCAATTTGCTTCGGCGAATTTACACGCCAATTTGCAAATGGAATGCTAAAACAAGTCCGCATTTGAAAATCTCTGATTCATTCGCCGCCATCTGGTTCGCCGCATTCAATGCGGCGACATTTCTCGTGTTCGGATTCGACAAATGGAGTGCGCAACGGTCAGGCTGGCGCGTGTCCGAATCTATCCTCGTGATGTTGGGTGCGCTCGGCGGCTGGCCCGGTGGTTTGCTTGGCATGATTGTGTTCCGGCACAAGACCGCCAAGTGGACATTCAAGTTCAAGTATGCTCTCGCGCTGATTCCTTTCATTGCCGCAATTTGGGCTTGGCTTCACTGGCGCTGACAATTCAGGCCACTTCAATAAAGAACAAACACCTCCCCGCGAAACGCAGTGGTGGTGTGCATATTTTTATGAGCGACATATTAAACAAGACAATCGTGCTCGTGCTTAACCGCAACTGGCAGGCAATCAACATTCGCACGCCTGCCGACGCGTTCTGCCAGATGGCAACCAACGTGGCGACCGCGCTCGAAATCGAACTTGGCGAAGGTGCCCGTGCGGAGGCACTCCGCCCCGTCGCGTGGGACGAATGGATCACGCTGCCGGTTCGCGACGGTGACAACGCCGTGCGCACCGTGCATCGCGCGATCCGCGTGCCGACCGTCATCGTGGCGGTGAACTATGCGCGCGTGCCGAAAAAGCGTCCAAAGCTCTGCGCCCGCGCCATCCGCGAGCGCGACGGAAACCGCTGCCAATACACCGGCGCGTTGCTGCGCCCGGACGAAGGCAGCCTCGACCACGTCGTGCCCCGCTCGCGTGGTGGCCCGGACACGTGGGAAAACCTCGTGTGGTCGAGCAAGCAGGTGAACACCCGCAAGGGCAACCGCCTGCCGCACGAAGCCGGCTTGAAGCTGCTCAACGAGCCGCGCGCGCCGAAGGAACTGCCGGTGACGGCGCTCCTCCGCAACGCCCACGGCATCGCGGAATGGAAACTGTTCCTCAATGAATGAAACAACGGGAGGGCGAGTGTCAAAGCTCGCTCTCCCAAAATAAAATGCTGTATTCTTAAAATTATGAAGACCGAGACGAATAATCCTGACACACGTGAATTCGCAAAGTTTGGAGGCTTTCAGTTTTCATATGAAATGGAAGTTTGCTTTGCTCGCATGGTGAAAGTGTTGGAGGAAATTCTCTGCACGAAGATCAAAGAGTTGCCTCACCCTACCGGGATTTTGTTGGCCAACATACACCAGAATGCAAACGCCGCATTGTGTTTAACTCCTGACGAATGTGTGAATGAGGTGTATCTGGTGATGCGTGTTCTGGTAGATACGGGCATTACATTCAGTTATTTGCTGGTATCTGACGAAACAGAACGGAGGAAGTATTTTGAACAATCTCCAGCGAGTCCATTTCTGAAGAGTTCAACGCCTGAGCAGTTATTGGAGCAGGCAAAGGCTTTAGCGGAGGTTGACGCGATCCCTCCGCACCGAATGAATTCAATCAGAGAAAGAATTGAAATCCTTGGTCGTAAAGCTGGCATTAACCGTGATGCATGGCTCATTGTTGTCGCCTCTGTATTTCCTCATTCATCAGAAGTCCTGTGCGGTGGGCCGTATGCGTATGCACTTCGATTTTTGGAGAGGGGGGTATCTGGTCGGTCTAGCCGAGTCGGCGATTAGTTTACCATGCTCCATTTTATGGTGGGCGAATTTCTGTATCAGGTTATTTGCTTGTGCGCCAAACATGTCAATATGCCAGAGATCAAAGCAAAGGCGGAGGCGATCAATGATCAGTCGACAAAACTCATGCACGTTGCAAAAGTTGGAATCGCAGATTCCGTTAGAGGTGTGTGGGCCTTGCTGGACAAAGCTGAACACTCCGCATCGCTTAAACTGGCCGATGTTTTACAGGAATTTGAAGAAGTTTTCCAACTCAGTTACGAAGCTGGCGTGATTATTCCAACACTTCGGCATAAAAACCAGAACTCTGACTTTCGTCATGCAGCGTTGTATCTCAGGCGCACGCTAAACGACTTCCGCTCGGTCTGGGTGTTGCTTGCGATGGGCTACACATCTCAAGCTTTAACCTGTGCTGGCTCGTTGTTTGAAACGAGTCTTGCAACTATATGCCTGCTGAAGCCAGAGAAGATCCAAGAATTCGAGGCAAAGCTGAATTCAGCAACCGGCAATGATTTTCCTTGGAAGCCAATGCACATGGCCAAAGTTGCTTGCGCAGACGGTCGGGCTCTTGACGATCCAAGTCCAGAGTATCAAAACGCTTGGCGTGCTGTTTATGCTCGCTACGCATGGCTATCAAAAATCCGTCACTCAACGTTTCAATCGGTAATTCACGACACAAAGGCTGCAACATTGGATTCTGGATATGCCATAATTGCGATTCCGAATTCAACCGAAGAAGATCTTCCGGTTAAGATGGCTATCGCCTTCGGAGCGATAGCTGATTTGCACAATGCAATAAACGCGTGGGTAAAAGCTTTTGGATTTACCGGCAAAACAGGGGACGCCGCGTTTGATGAGAGGATGGAATTAGCGGATAAGAAGATCGCAGCACTCATTAAGCGGCACTCGATGTTAAAAAATCCAATTACTATTCAGCGAACTGAGTTCATGCGTAGGCATCCTCCAGTTCCAACCAAAGAGAAAAAATGAACACCAAAGATTTTCTCCGTCTCGGCGTGCCATTGGGACAGGCGACCCGCCGCGCGACGGATTTTATTTCCAAATTCATCCTCGGGGGCGGCGACAAGTCGCGGTTGCACGAGGAAGTCGCGGCCATCGTGGCGAACCCGTCGGCGTTCGTGGACGACCCGTTGCGCGGCGAGTTCGCGAAGGCATACCACAGCACTAAAATGCCGATTTGACCACGCCGCCATCCACACGCAACGCCGCGCCGTTGGTCGCCGATGAAAGCGGGCTGCAAACGTAAGTCACCAGATTCGCCACTTCTTCCGTCGTCGCAAAACGCTTGAGCAATGATGTCGGGCGCACTTTCTCGAAAAATTCCTTTTCAAATTCCGCGAACGGTTTTCCGCCGCTCAATTGTTTCACAAATTCATCCACGCCGTCTGAACGTGTCGGGCCGGGCAGCACCGAATTCACGGTTACATTTGTGCCGGCGGATAATTCCGCCAGACCGCGTGCCACGGCGATTTCGGCGGTCTTGGTCATTCCGTAATGGATCATCTCCGCCGGAATCTGCAATCCGCTCTCGCTGCTGATGAAAACGATGCGTCCCCAATTGCGCTGCTTCATGCCGGGAAAATAGGCGCGGCTCAATCGCACGCCGCTCAACACGTTGACTTCAAAGAACCGCCGCCAGTCGTCGTCAGGAATTTGCTCAAATGGTTTCGGTTCAAAAATGCCGAGGTTGTTGACGAGAATTTCCACGTTCGGGAATTGTTTTACCAGCGAATCGGTGACATCGGCTTTCGACAAGTCGCCCGCGAACATTTCCAGTTTCGCCGCCGGAACGGATTTGCGGATTTTTTTGGCGGCATCGTTCACGGATTTTTCAGCGCGGCCATTGACGATGACGCGCGCGCCTTCGCGGGCGAGTGAAGTGGCAATCGCCAGGCCGATGCCCTTGGTCGAGCCGGTGACCAGCGCGAGTTTGTTTTCAAGTTGCAGATTCATCAAAGTTGCAATCGTTCACGAACGCATCTTTGTCAAACGCGGAAAATTTTCCGTCACGAACATATACGCATTTACAAAAACCGAGCGTGCCTCGCGCTTTAATTGTATGGCTCGCGCGCGCCGTCAAGGTAGAACGCTTCACCCCGCGTCTCCACCGTTGACCGCACTCGCTCCGCCAAAAAAGAAGTGCGATTAGGAAGGCACGCTTGGAATCTGCACGGCTGTTTAAGAACGGAAAGTCGTGGCGAAACCAGACGGTAGCGGGAGCGCGGCCTTTGGTCTTCATATTTATTCTCGTATGGCAACTTTTGCGATTTGCCGCAACATTCCGCCAAATATGAGTTCGTGGAGCGGATAGACCGCATACCAATATGCCAGTCCAAAAAATCCCGCCGGATCAAAACTGGCGGTCTGGCGGATCTCCGATCCGTTGCCGCACGCGACCACTTCAAATTCCAGCCACGCGCGTCCGGGCAATTTCATTTCTGCCGCGAGCCGCAGACGCCGGTCGGGTTCCAGCGCTTCGACCCGCCAGCAATCCACCACATCCCCGGTCTGGAGTTTTTCGGGATCACGGCGCGTGCGGCGCATGCCCACGCCGCCGGCCAGCAAATCCATCCAGCCGCGCAGACGCCAAAGCCAGTTGGCATAATACCAGCCGGTCACGCCGCCGATCCGGCGGATGGGTGCAAAGGCCAGCGCGGGTGGAATATTCACGCGAACGCGGCGCGAATCAATCAGACGGTTGCCAAATCGCGTCCCTCCCCATTGTCGAGATGCGCCGCCCGACGACAGCGCATCCGACCAGCGCGTCGTCGCCAGCTCTTTGTCTTCATTGCGCAACGCGCTGGCAATCGCTTCGCGAACGCCCATTGGACGAATGGCAAAAGCCTTCAATGCAGAATCGTCGCTCACCACGGTTGGATTGCGAATGCTATCAATCAGTTTGCGCCCGACGCGCGCATAGAGAGGTGTCACTAGGCCGAGCCACAGGCTGGATAATCGCGGCGTCAGCAGCGGGACGCGGATCATCAGCCGTCGCAAGCCGCGTTGCCGCGCATATTCACGCATCAAATCGCCGTAAGAAACCCGGTTTGGCCCGCCGATTTCAAAAATCTGATTTTCCCGTATGCTCAAATCGCGCGCGGCGATGAGATATTGCAACAGGTCATTGATGGCCAGCGGCTGCGCGAGAACCGCCACCCATTTTGGCGCGATCATCACTGGCAGACGTTCGACCAGCGCGCGAATCATTTCAAAGGACAGGCTGCCGGAACCGATGATGATTGAAGCGCGAAACTCGATGACGGGCACGCCGGTCGAACGCAGAATGTTTCCCACCTCCTGACGGCTGCGCAAGTGCGACGAGAGTTCGCTACCGGCACCGAGGCCGCCGAGATAAACGATTCTTTGAACGCCTGCATCCCGCGCCGCTTCCGCAAAGTTGCGAGCGGCCAGACGATCCGTTTCCTCAAAATCGTTCGCCGCCATGGAATGCACCAGATAATAAGCTGTCTCGATGCCGCGCATGGCCGGCGCAAGACTGTCCCGATCCAACACGTCGCCCGCCATTACTTCGGTTCCCGGCGCGACTTTTGGCAAAAGAAATTCAGGGCGGCGCGCGAGGCAACGAACCGCAATGCCATGCCGCTGTAATTCGACAAGCAATCGCCCGCCGACGTAACCGCTGGCACCCGTCAACAACACGCGTTTAAGTTCTGGTTGGCTCATGGTGTCGCGATGGCGATGAAGAATGGATTCGGAAAGTGCGGAGAAAAAATTGGACAGGGCGTGCCGGATAGCATGGCAATATGTTCACCATCAGATGAAGCTACGCGATTAGCTGGAGTTTTCTCATGGGGTAAAACCCTACTGCGAATTACGACGGCCACCGCCCGCCAATAAAATCAATGCCGTAATAAATTGCCAGCTTGCCGTCTCTGCTTTGGTAGTGGGTCAGGGCAATTTTCAGGCGCGTGACAAATCCAGCCGGAGATTTTGTTGAATCTGCTTGCGCCAAGTGTTCATCACTTGCGCCTGCTCCGCGTAATCTGGCCATTTTGCGACAGTGGCGCGGACTTCCTCGACGATGGCTTCGGCGCGTCCGCGTTTCATCAGGGCGCTCTTGGCGCAGGCGCGAAAGTCGGCCAGCGTAAATCCGTCGCGTTTGCCGTTCATTGTCATCTGATGGCGGGCAGTCCAGTCGCCGGTCGGATTGTAACTGTAAGTCACGTCGAAGGCGGGCGCGAGCGACCAGCGACCGGTCTTGTCCATCAGGAAGGCGATGTTCTTGACGTGGTCGTCTTGATTGCGGGCGATGATGTAAAATGCCATTCGCCGGAACTGTTCTTCCACCGCGTCCATCGGCAAATTCAACTGGCGGATGACCAGCAACGCCTGTTCGTAAGCATACGCGCCCGCGTTGTTAAAATCAAAATGCGCCAGCGCGCACAGAGATTGCATATGTGATTTCTCCCCACCGTCCAGTCGGTCGAAACGCCGCGTCATGAAATGCCGCCGACCGTTTTCTTCAAGCAGTCGGCACTCGCTCATCGTGATGCCCGCCGCCTTTGCCATCAAATAATATGCGTATTCAATCGCGCCGTAACCTTTGGGGTCTTCGAGTTCCTTGTCCTTATTTCCGGTGACGCCGTCAAATTTCAGCAGCCAGTAATCGAATCCTTTTCCCGCCACGATCTGTCCCGAACGCACTTCGTTGGTCTCGCGATTCCAGGCGATGACCGCCTTTGCCCGCGCGCCACCGGCGGAAGTGCCGACTCGCAGGATGTCATTCAAAGCGCTTTTCCGGCTCGCGCTGGCAAAAGTGGTTTTGAGATTTTTTCGATGCGTCAAAACTTCCGACGCAAGTTTGACCAACGCATCAATCTCAATCTTCTTCGCCTGCTGCGGCTTTGGCCCGATGGACGGCGCAAACTCCAGCGCGCCCATGCCGCGCGCACCGATGTAACAAAGGCGCTCGACCGCATTGAAACTGTCGGGCGTCCGGCCCTGCGTCGCCAGCCACGCATCAATCAACGCATTGCCGAATCTGTCCGGCAACGAATCGGCCAGCAGACCGGGCAAGCCGTGAAAAGTTCTTTGCGGCAAATCCGAAAAAACATACACCCGATCATTCAAGGGCATTGTGATGGGCGAAACTTCGATCCCGCTCTGTGCGAACGCCGGGTCATACTCAAACGCGGCGAACTGGTTTCCGTCTTCTAGCGAAACAGCGCCAATGGTTCGTCCCCAAAGTTGAACTTCAGCCAGCGTCATGATTCATTTCCCCATTGCCATTTTTTGGCTGAAGGTTTGGCGGGCTTGGTGGTGGAAGCACGCTGCCGTTTCCGGCCGGCCATTTTCAATTGCGCGACCGGGCTGGGCACTGGTTCCGGGATGAGCAGATCGAAACGCTCGATCACATCAAGCACGCGGCACACGCGGATGAAGCCGGACAACTGTGTTGCCACCGCGCCCGCCTCCAAGCGCTGCACTGTGTTTTTCGAGACGCCCGCCTCTTTGGCCAATTGAAGTTGCGTGAGATTCCGCTCCAAGCGAATCCGGATCAGCCTCCCGCCTAATTCGGCCAGAACCGTCTCATCCGTCGCCTGTTTGGTTATTTTCATAACGCACCATATATGGTGCATAAAGCGAAAAAAGTCAACTAAAACACCACAAAAGGTGTTTAATTAAAAATGCCAAATCAACCACAATTTGACATCAACACCGGGCTGAATTGAAGCCGTGCCGCCTGCACTTTTGCATATTCATTGTTCAAATGCCCATAGACCTTGCCAATCAGCACGCCGCCGTCCTTGTGGCCGACCCAGCGCGCAATCGTCATGTAATCAATCCCGCTCATCACGCAGTAGCTGATAAAAAAATGACGGCAATCATGGAAGTTGAAATTTGCCAAGCCGGATTTTTCCCTGGCCAGCCGCAAACTTTCCATGAATGTCTTGGCGTGCGCGTCCTTTTTGCCGCGCTGCGGGGAAGGAAACAAAAATTCCGAATCGGGGGCGCGACGTTTAGACATTTCCTGCAAATGCTCTTTCAGTTTTTGGTTCAAATCCACCACGCGAATTTCGCGGCCTTTGTTCAATCCATCCGCCCCGACCGTCAATTGCCCGCCCTGCCAGTCCATGTCAGCCCATTTGAGCCGCAACGCCTCATTGCGCCTTGCACCGCTGTAAGCCATCAGCAAAACATAATCAGAAAATTCACGACCATTCTTGGAAACTTCCAACGCCGCGTCGCAAATTTTATCAATCTCGGTTTGCGTGATCAAATTGCGCTTGCGCGGCGTCCATTTCAGCGGGCGCAGATTTTCCGTCGGCAAAGTTTTTATCCATTGATCGTCAATCGCCCTTTTCAGGACATTGCGCAGAATGATGATGTCGAGATTGACCGTGCGCCCGGATATTTTTTCAGCCTGCCGTTTTTCAATGAAAGAATTTATGTGAATGCGGCGGATTTTATCCAATCGCAACCCGCCGATGTGTGCGGTCCAAAGTTTGATGGCTCCCCGCTCTTTTTGAATCGTCGAGGGACGTTTTGCGTCTGTGACGGTGTCAAAATAGGCGAGGTATTGCGCCGCATAATCGGCGAACTTGGGCGTGCGCTTGAGAACCGGCAGATTATTGCGCGTCCGGTCAACGTGAAGCGTTTTTAATTGTTCCTGCGCCTGCGCGACGGTCTCCGCGCCTGCCAGCGGCACCCAGCGGTTTTCCTTGTCACCGCCATCGGTCTCCATTGCGATGCGTGCGACGAAGGTTCCGTTGCGCTCCCACAGCCCGCGAATCGGCTGCTTGCGCCCGTTGAGAACCTTCTTATACTGGTAACGCGAATGAGAATTGCGACGGACAACGATGGACGGTTTGCTTGCGGTAGCACTTGCTTTCATACCATGCAAGTGTCGCAATTAGTGTCGCAATGTCAAGTTGAGAGTGATGCACACTCAAAAAACTCAATAGAATCAAGGCAGCCGGTGTGGCGAAATGGCAGACGCACAGGACTTAAAATCCTGGGACTATAAAAAGTCGTGTGGGTTCGAGTCCCACCACCGGCACCATTCCACCACTCGACGAGTTTTCGACGAGTAGTGACCACGGTTTAACGCAAGAACCACGGGCTTTTTTGCAGTCGAGGACAAGGTTCGAGCCAATCGGCTCTGCCTTTCAAAAGCGCGGTGCTTTGCTCCTCCAAAGATTTTTTCTGGCTCATTCCTTTGGCCTTCTCCGCGACATAAGTTTCGCGGTCAATTACAATGAGTCCAGAATTGTTTGGAGGCGGAGATTTATCTTTTCAATCTCCGCGCGCTTTGACGGACATCCGTTAAAAATTCGCCTTTTGGGTGGCCGTCTGTCGGCCACCCGAAACAGATGAGCCGTGCCAGGCGCATCGTTATTTCTTTCAAACTTCAAAATTCCAGCTTGGGTCTTCTGATTTGATGAGGTGCAATGCCTCCTTT
>Ga0208220_1000712_pt1 | contig 13980 bp, 17 predicted proteins | sample NGESurdeep092012_9_FD_184484 | JGI IMG/M metagenome (GOLD analysis project Ga0208220, IMG submission 184484) | Arctic peat soil microbial communities from Barrow, Alaska - NGEE Surface sample F53-1 deep-092012 (SPAdes) | ecosystem: Environmental > Terrestrial > Soil > Wetlands > Peat ... | reverse complement strand
GCACCCGTACATGCGGCCGCAACACCGCAGGCCGCAGGAACAGCGCATCAAGGTCCAGCCAGACATCCCCGTGATACCCGGTCCCCAGATCAAAGTGCCCGTACCGAGGCCGAGCAAGCTCAATCACCCGGGACTCCACCCCGCCATGCTCGCGCGACGCCGCAGCTACCGCAAGTCAAATTATTGTGCGACAAATCATTCGGAAAATGTATTGAAACGTCGCACAGTAATTTCCGGGATCGAGGAAAACGTCCTAAATGTCAGCTTTGGGTCGGTCCTCGCCAGGCGCGCTCGAGCGGACTAGCGTAAAACCGGTGAGCGACAACACCCCGCCCTGGGCCTATGAGCAGCCAGAGGTTCACCCGCACGATCCCCGCCTCCTCGAGCAGGCCGAGATCGAGAGAGCCCGCCTCAAAAAGCTCCTAGGCCCGTGGCTCGTGGACGGGGTAGTAGAGCACGTCGGCTCCACCTCCGTGCCCGGCCTCGCCGCCAAGCCCATCATCGACCTGATGGCGCAGGTAGCCGACCTCGACGCCGTGGTCGACCAGGCCGGCGAGGAACTCAACGCCGACGGCTGGCACTACGTCCCGCCCGACCTCGACGGCCGCCCCTGGCGCCGGTTCTTCGTCAAGCCCGACCCGACCGGGCAGCGCCGCTACGCTCACCTGCACCTGATCCAGGCCGGCCACCCAAGATGGGCGCAGCAGCTCGAGTTCCGCGACGCGCTCCGCCGCGACGACGAGCTCGCGGCCACCTACGCGAACCTGAAACGACGGCTGACGGCCGCGCACCCGAACGACCGGGAGGCCTACACCGAGGCCAAGGCGGACTTCATCATCGAAGCCCTCCGCCGGAACACCCGGAACACGAACACCAGGAAGACCGACTAGCCGGCCAGCCCCAGCAGCCGGGCGGTGTTCCCCCGCAGCACCTTGCGCGTGACCGCGGCATCCCGCCCGGCCAGCCGCCCCACGTAGTCCGACGGCTCCCGCAGCCCCTCCGGATGCGGCCAGTCCGACCCGAACAGCACGTGGTCCGGCCCGATCGCTTCGATCAGCGCGTCCACGTCGTCCTCAGGGAACGGGCACACCCACAGGTGCGAGGCGAGCTCCGAACTCGGCGAGGACGGAAGCGGTCCGCCGATCATCGGCCCCCGCCGCCCGAGCGCGGCCGCCTTGTCGATGCTCTTGAACAACGGTCGAAGCCAGTTCGAGCCGTTCTCGATCGACACGATTCGCACCGAAGGATGCCGTCCGAACAGGTTGTGCAGCGTCAGCGCGATCAGCGTGTCGACCACCGGCCGCTCGGTGTTGCACAGCGCCCACTGCAACGGGGACTGCTGATGCGACGGGTTATCCGCGTTCTCCGACCACAAAGGCCCGTAGAAGTGGTTGTAGCCACTATTCGACACGTGGAACACGACGGGAATCCCGGCCGCGGCCACCGTCGCCCAGAACGGGTCGAAGTCCGGGTCGGCGGGGGAGCGCCCGGACGCCGGCCCGGATGCCACCGGCCCCGGGCACAGGTGCACCATCCGCGCACCCGCCGCAAGAACGCGATGCAGCTCGGCCATCGCCTGGTCCAGGTCGATCAGAGACAGCATCGGCACGCCGAAGATCCGCCCGTCCGCCCCGTACCCCCAGTCCTCCTCGAGCCAGCGGTTGAACGCCCGCAGGCTCGCGTAGAGCAAGCCGGGATCGGAGCGCATGTCGTACTCGACCGAGACGCCGAGGGTCGGCAGCATGATCGCGGCCTCGACCCCCTGGGCGTCCATCAGCGCCAGCCGGGCCGACTTCTCGATGAACTCGGGGTGCTCGCGCACCGTGATCACCTCGCGGTGGGTGAACCCGTCCGCGACCCCGCCGACGAACAGCCCCTGCAGCGCGCCCGGCGCGGACGCGTAGTCGCCGGGCATGACGCTCATGAACGTCCGCCGGCTCCCCAGGTAGATCCGTCCCAGCCCGTCGCCGCCGCGGCTGACCCGGATGGTGTCGTCGGCGAAACGCGACTCGATGTGCCGGGAGAAGCAGTCGTCGGCCTCGTAGTAGTGCTCGTCGGCATCGATCAGCGGGTACCCGACCGGAGAAGAAAGTGAACGCACAGTTATTTATCGTCCCCTCAGGGCAGGCCGGTGTCAAGGCGATGGCGAGACCGCCCCCCGGTCTGCCATAATAAGTAAGTCTTCGCTCGCTTATAGAGATCCGGCCCCGGTAGATGAGGTTCCCATGAAAGTAGCCGTCGCCTACCAGGCCGGCCACCCGCTGGTGGTCGAAGACCTCCCGGTCCCCGACATCGGCCCCCGCGACGTCCTCGTCCGGATCAGCGCGAGCGGCATCTGCCACACCGACCTCAACGTGATCGAGGGCAAGTCCGCCCTGCCGCTGCCGATCGTCCCCGGCCACGAGGCGTGCGGCATCGTCGAGGAGACCGGCCGCGACGTCAGAAGGGTCAAGCCCGGCGACCGGGTCCTGGCGTCGGTCGCCCCCGCCTGCGGGACCTGCTGGTGGTGCGTCAACGGAATGTCCAACCACTGCGAGCTCAACCCCAGCGTGAAGGCCGCGCAGCGGTTCAAGCTCGGCACCGGCCAGACCGCGGGCGCGGTCTGCGGCTGCGGCGCGTTCGCCGAGGCCATGGTGGTCGACGAGGCGTCCCTGGTCCCGGTCAGGACCGACCTCGCCGACGAGGAACTCGCCCTGCTCGGCTGCGGCGTCACCACCGGCCTGGGCGCCGCCCTCAACACCGCCCAGGTCAAGCCCGGCTCGAGCGTGGCCGTGATCGGCTGCGGCGGCGTCGGCCAGTCCGTCATCCAGGGCGCCCGCATCGCCGGCGCCGCCGTCATCATCGCCGTCGACCCGGTGGCGTCGCGCCGCGAAGGCAGCCGCAAGGCAGGCGCCACCCACGCGATCGACCCGAACACAGGCGACGCCGTAGACCAAGTCCGCGCGCTCACCGACGGCCGCGGCGCCGACTACACCTTCGAGGTCGTCGGCCGCCCCGAGCTCATGGTGGCCGCGTTCGACATGGCCCGCACCGCGGGCACGGTCACCCTGGTCGGCATGCCCGCCACGACCGACACCCTGAGCCTCCCGGCGATAAAGGCGGTCTTCTCCGGCAAGCTCCTGCGCGGGTCGGTCGTCGGCGGATCACAGATCCTGCGCGACTTCCCCAAGTTCATCCGGCTGGCCGAGTCCGGCCAACTCGACCTCGGCTCGATGGTCTCCCAGCGCATCACGCTCGACGAGATCAACAAGGGCATCGACCTGACCCACCGCGCCGAAGGCGTCCGCACCGTCATCGTCTAGACGACAACAACGTCAGAACGTCCGCGTAGTCGCCGTAACCGCCAGCCGATCCCCGTTACCGGAGTCGCGCAGCGACACCCGCCCGAGCCCGTCCCGCACCGACGCTGTCGCGACGGCCGGCCCGACCCGCACCGGCTGCAAATAGCGCACCGCGAGCGACGACAGCGAAGTCCCCGGGGCGAGCGAGAGCACCGCCTCCTCCGCCGCCAGCGCGATGAGCCCGCCGTGCACGGTCCTGGCCGCGTTCAGCCCGTCCTCGGACTTGTGCAGCACCGCCACCCCCGGCGCCTGCCGCTTGCAGTCCGCCCGCTCCGCCAACGGCATCCGAAGCCGCACCTCCGACGGCGGCACGTCGAAGCCGGTGAGCCGCGGCGGCCGCAGCGTCGTATCCGGCGCCACCATGAACGACCCGGTGCTGAACCCGAACATCTCGCCGTCGGCATCGGCGAACTCCACCTCGCCCACGAACACCGAACGCCCGGCCTTCACCTGCCGGCCGACCGCGGTCACGGTTCCCGCGCCCGGCGCCGGACGGTACAGGTGCACGTCCAACTCCAGCGTGACCGATACCCGCCCGCCGAAGGCCCGCATCGACAGCATGCCGCACAGCATGTCCGCCCACGAGGCCAGAATCGAGGCGCGCACACACGGAACGCCTGGAACCTGCATATAAGGAGTGACCGACGCGCTGCCGTGCAGGGCTTCGCCGTCCTGCCGGACCGCGAAGCCGAGCTCTTGCAGCAGGTGAGAACGACGAGGCATGTCAGATCCTGGAGTAGCTGGGGGACTTGACGGCCTGCCGCTGGCGCGCGGGGGCGGCGCTCACGACACCGTCGTCGAACTGGTCGAGCAGCAGCGCCTGGCTGGCGGCCAGGTGAGACGCCGCGACGCGTCGGGCCTCCTCGGCGTTCCCGGCCGCGATCTCTCCCATTATCCGCCGATGGACGCGGACCACGCTGCCCGCTTCGTTCGCCGACGGATAAACGCCGCGCCTGGTGACGATCTCCGCCCACGACTGCTCCTGCGCCGACCAAAGCGCCACGAGGCTGCTGATCAGGTACCGGACGGTGGCGGAGGGCGTGAACCCGACCACCAGGTCATGGAACTCCCGCGCGACCCGAGTGAACGCGACCCCGTCGCCCACCAGCGCGGCCGACGCCTCCACGTTGGCCAGCAGCGCCGGAACCACGGTCTCCAAACGGTCCGGCCGCCGCGCGCACTCGGCGCTGCACAGCGGCTCGAGCAGTTGCAGCCCGCCCGCCAGATCCCGCAGCGTGACCTGCCCGCCCTGCAGCGCCAGCCCGAGGTGGTACGCGGCCGACGACTCGTCCGGCCGGTGCACCTCGGCCCCGCCGACCTTGCCGCGCCGGACCGTGACCAGGCCCTCGGTCTCGAGGATGCGAATGGCTTCCCTGATCGAGGGATGGCTGACACCGAACTCGGTCATCAGCTGATCCTGGGTCGGCAGCTGGTAGTCCTCGCCGCCGGCGGAGAGGATGCGAGCCCGAAGTTCCGCCGCGACGCTCTCCGCGACCCGGTGCTGCGGTATACGTGTCGTATTCACATTCAAACCTAGCAATCCTTATAAGTATTGCACTACTGTAGCAGAGTGGACTTCACGATGGGCCCCGGCGTCACCGAGCTCAGGGCCGAGCTGCGCCAGCTGGTGACAGGGCACGTCCCGCCGGACTTCCTCGGCGCCTTCACCGACGACCCGGCCGACCTGGCGGTCGCCCAGCGCTTCTGCCGGACGCTGGCCGACCGGGGCCTGCTCTGCCTGGCGTGGCCCGAGGAGTTCGGCGGCCGCGGCGCCTCCGCCTGGGAGCAGACCGCGGTCCGCGAGGAGATGTGGGCGCACCACGAGCCCCGGGGCGCGCAGTACATGGGCGTCAACTGGGTCGGCCCGACGATCATGCGGCACGGCACCCCCGAGCAGCAGCGCCGGCACCTGCCCCCGATCGCCCGCGGCGAGGTGATCTGGTGCCAGGGCTTCAGCGAACCGGACTCCGGCTCCGACCTGGCCTCACTCCGCACAACCGCCACCCCCGACGGCGACGGCTACCTCATCAACGGCCAGAAGATCTGGACCTCCTACGCCCAGATGGCGCAGTGGTGTTTCCTGCTCGCCCGCACCGCCAAAGGCGAGAAGAAGCAGCACGGCCTGACGATCTTCCTCGTCCCGATGTCCGCCCCCGGCATCGAGGTCCGCCCGATCCGCTCGCTGATGGGGCCGCACCACCTCAACGAGGTCTTCCTCAGCGACGTCCGGGTGACCGAGGCCGACGTGCTCGGCCCGGTTGACCAGGGCTGGCGGGTGGTGCAGGAGGTGCTGTCGTTCGAGCGGGTCGGCATCGCCCGCTACGCCCGCTGCGAGCGGCTGCTCCTCGCCGCCCCGAGGGTGCTCGGCGACCAGTGGGAGACGCTGCCGGATGAGCTGCGCGGCCGCTGGGCGCGGATGCTCACCCACTGCCGCCGCGCCCGGCTGCTCGCCTACCGGGTGATCGCGCTGCAGAGCGCGGGCACGGTCACCCCCGGCGACGCCGCCGCCTACCGGATCGCGGTCACCAGGCTCGACCAGGAAAGCGCCGAGGTCCTGATGGAAATAGCGGGCCAAGCGTCGCCGGCCGCCCCCGACTACGCCTGGTTCCGCGGCGAGGCAGGAGACCACTGGCGCTACTCCCAGGCCTCCACCGTCGCGTCCGGATCCATCGAAATGCAGCGCATCCTGCTCGCCCGCGCCCTGCTGAGGGCGTCATGAACGTCGACCTGACCGCCGAGGCGCTCGCCTACGGCCGCGAGGCTTCTCGTGCGCTCGAGGCTGCGGGCGGAGAAAATCTAATTCAGTTTTCCGAACGGACCGAGGCGCTGCGTGACGTCAAGGTGGCCCCGGTCCTCGCCGGACTAGGCGCGTGGGATCTCACCCCCCGCACCGACCCCGACGACCTCGAGGCGGCCGCCGCCCTCTGCCGCTCCGCCGGCTACTGGTGCGTCCCCTACCCAGTCGCCGAGCGCCTAGCCCGCCCCACCGACCTAGCCGCCGACGGCCTCGTCGTAGTGCGCGGAGCGTTCCCCGCCACCGCTCCCTCCACCACCACTTCCGCCCCTACCGCACCACCCGGCGCGGCCCTCCCGGCCGCCGCAGTGAGCGGCATCGAGCTGCGCTGGTCGGCGGTGACCCTGGACGGCCAACGCGCGATGGTCGTCGCCCAGACACCGCAGGGCCCGCCCCGAACGGCCGCGTTCGTCGCCACCCTCGACCTCGCCCCCGTCGACGACAACGGAGCCGACGATGTCGCCCTAGCCCTGGTCCTGCCCTGCTGGACGCTGCTCGGCATGCTCGACCGCGCCATCGACCTCACCCGCGCCTACGTCCGCGAGCGGGAACAGTTCGGCCAGCCCCTGGCCGCCTTCCAGTCCGTCCAGTTCCAGCTGACCGACGCCGTCGTCGAGCGCGACGGCACCGAGATGCTCGCCAAGTACGCGCTCTGGTCCATCCAGACCGGATCGCCCGACGCCCTCCATGACGCCCTCGCCCTCCGGATGGCCGCCATTGAAGCAGCCGAGATCACCTTCCGGGTCGCCCACCAGCTGCACGGCGCGATCGGCTTCTGCGACGAGATGCCCCTGTCCTGGCTGTCCCGCTACAGCCAGCCGCTCCGCCGCCTGCCGCTCGGCCTCTCCGCCACCAGGGCCGCGCTGACGGCCAGGATCGGCCGACGCGGCCTGACTGGACTGTTCAATGAGTGACATGACGAAGTACGACCTGCCCGCCGAGCTGACCGTCACCGCCGACGGGCCGCTGCGCGTGGTCACCTTCAACCGTCCGGACGACCTCAACGCGGTCAACAAGAACCTGCACTGGGCCCTGGCCAACGTCTGGCGCCAGCTCGCCGCCGACCTCGAAGCCAAGGTGGTGATCCTCACCGGCGCCGGCCGCGCGTTCTCCGCCGGCGGCGACCTCGACTGGATCACGTCCTTCCTCGACGACCGGGCGGCAGGCGACGAGTCCCTGCGCGAGGGAGCGCAGATCATCGAGGAGGTCCTGCGCTTCCCGCTCCCGGTGATCGCCGCCGTCAACGGCCCCGCCGTCGGCCTCGGCTGCAGCCTGGCCGTCCTCAGCGACATCGTCCTCATCTCCGAGCGGGCGTTCCTGGCCGACCCCCACGTCTCGGTCGGCCTGGTGGCAGGCGACGGCGGCGCCGCCTTCTGGCCGCTGCTCACCCCGATCCTGCGCTCCCGCGAGTACCTCTACACCGGCGACCGCATCCCCGCCGCCACCGCCGTCGAGCTAGGCCTCGCCACCCGGGTAGTCCCCGCCGACGACCTCCTCCCATCCGCCCGCGCCCTCGCGAACCGCCTGGCCGCCCAGCCCGCCCAGGCCCTCCGCGAAACCAAACGGGTAGCCAACCTCTACCTATCCCAGGCCCTAACCGGCGCCATGCAGTCCGGCTTCGCCGCCGAGGCCGCCACCATGCGCTCCCCAGACCACCGCGACCGCCTCCAAGCCCTCCGCCCAAAGCCGACCGCATCATGACCTCGTCCGCCGACCGCGTGCCCACCACCGCCATGACGTCGCCGACCACCCCCACCCCCCTCATCGTGTGCAGTTCGGGCATCGTGCGCCGTTCGGGTCGTATAGCGCCCCCAACGGAACACGATCATCGAATTAAGGAACGATGATGGGCGCCGCCGCCGAGCTTGAGGACTTCCGCGGCACCGTCCGCCACTGGTGTCGCACGCACGTCCCGGCGAATTGGCGGACAGCCCAGACCGGCGTGAGCGAGGCCGAGTTCGCCGCCTTCCAAAAGTGGTGGTTCGCCGAGCTGCGGTCCGCAGGGTACGCGGTGCCGCACTGGCCTGCGGCGTGGGGCGGCGGCCTTTCAGCCGCCGAGCAGGTCATCCTGTACTCCGAGCTAGCCGCCGCCGACGCGCCCCGCCTGGTGCTCGCGTTCGTCGCGATCCACCACGCCGCCGCCACCCTGCTCGCGGCCGGAACCGACGAGCAGCGCCAGCGTCACCTGCCCGCCATCCTCGACGGCGAGATCTGGGTCCAGGGCTTCTCCGAGCCCGAGGCCGGCTCCGACCTGGCGTCGCTGCGCACGACCGCCCGCCGCGACGGCGACAACTACGTCGTCAACGGCCAGAAGCTCTGGGCCAGCGGCGCCATGCACGCCGACTGGTGCCTGCTCCTAGCCCGGACCGACCCAAGCGCCCCAAAACGCCGCGGCATCTCTTACCTCCTCATGGACATGCGCTCGCCCGGCCTCGACGTCCGCCCGATCAAGAACGCCGTCGGCGACTCCCACTTCTGCGAGATCTTCCTCAACGACGTGTTCATACCGGCCGCCAACCTGGTCGGCCCGGAGAACGCCGGCTGGCGCGTCGCCCAGGAAACCCTCGGCGCCGAGCGGGGCATGACCATGGTCGAGCTCGCGGAACGCCTGGGCAACGCCGGCTTCCGCTGGCTAGTCGAGGCGTGCGCGCAGCGAGGCATCGTCGGTGACTCCCTCGTGGCCGACCGCCTAGCGGCCTTCGAGACCGAGATCACCGGCCTGCGCGCGCTCTGCCGAGGCCTGGTCGACCGACACGAGGCCGGAACGGCGGGCCCGGCCGACGCCTCGATCGTGAAGCTCTACTACAGCGAGCTGCTGCAGCGGATGACCGACTTCGGCGCCCAGATCGGCGGCCTCGACGCCCACGCCGTGCTCAGCAAGCCCGCCTCAAGCGGCTGGGAGTCGGGCGCCTGGATGCTCGACTTCATCGGCTCCTGGGAGTGGACGATCCCCGGCGGCGCCAGCGAGATCCAGCGCACGATCATCGCCGAGCGCGGCCTCGGCCTTCCCAGAGAGCCAGCCGCATGACCCAGGACCCGACCAGCACCACCACCACCACCGACGACGACGACCTAGCCGAGGCCCGCGCCGAGCTCCGCGCGGTGGCCCGGGACCTCCTCGGCAAAGCCAACCCAGCGACAAAAGCAGGCTGGCGCCAGCTAGCCGACGCCGGCTGGCTCGGCCTGGAAGCGCCCTCCGCCCACAACGGCGCCGACGCCACGTTCGCCGAGACCGCCGTGATCCTGGAAGAGCTAGGCCGCGCCGCCGCCCCCGGCCCCTACCTAGGCGCAGTAGTCCTAGGCATCGGCACCCTCCGCGAACTCGCCCCCACCCCCGCCCGCGACGATCTGCTCACCCGAGCCGCCACCGGCAACGCGCTTCCCGTAGCCGTACTCTCGGACGGCTCAGAAGGCGCCGCGATTTCGCACGACAGCCCACCCTTCCGGCTGGAACAGACGTCCGGCGGACTAAGACTGCACGGCCAGGCCGCCTTCGCCCCCGATGCCGCCGAGGCAACGCGACTCCTGCTGCTAGCCGGCACCACAGAAGACGATGGGGCCCTGGTGATCATCGACGTCGACCCCGGAACAGCGGGCCTCACCGTCATGGCTCAGCCCGTCCTCGACGCGACCCGGCAGCTGGCCCAAATAACCGCCGACGGCTTCAAGGTCGACGAGGCGTCCCTATGGCACTTCAACGGCGGCCCCTCCGCCGCCGCCCGCAGGCTGCTCGACCGAGCGGCCGCCGCCATCGCCTGTGACAGCCTCGGCCTGAGCGAGGCCATGCTCGAAACGACCGTCGCCTACGCCAAGGTCCGCCAGCAATTCGGCCGTCCGATCGGCTCCTTCCAGGCGGTCAAGCACGCCTGCGCCGACGTGCTCGTCAGCATCTCCGTGTCCAGAGGACTCGTCGACGCAGCCGTCCACGCGATCGCCTCCGGCGACCCGCAGGCCGGCGTAGCCGCGTCGATGGCCAAATCACACGCATGCCAGACCGCCGTCGAGATAGCCGGCAAGGCGATGCAGCTACACGGCGGCATCGGCTACACCTGGGAGAGCGGCATCCACGTCTACCTCAAGCGCGCCGCCCTGAACCGCTCCCTATTCGGGTCCCCGGCCGCCCACCGCAAGCGCCTAGCGGCCCGCTACGCCGAGGTCCGGCCCTGACCTCATGATCGAGCTCGGCTAACCCAGACCACCTCGACCATCCAGCGCTGCGCGGCCATGAACCTGCAGTCGCGCTACATCCAACCCCTCACCGCCGCGAGCTAGCCAACACCCCAGGCTCCGTGCCCTAGTCGGCGGTGGCGACGATCACGTCCGATGCCTTGATGATTGCGATGACGTTGCTGCCCTCGGTCAGGCCGAGTTGGCTCACTGCCTCCACGGTGATCGAAGCCACCATGCGGGCCATCGGTCTCGCCTGCCAGGGCCCGCCGGTGTACGATGATGAGTGATCGCTCGCTTTTATAGGTCCGCTGCCGGCGGCGGCCGGACTCCTCGGGAGGATGCATGTCGTTCAGCTGGTTCATCTCGGTCGATGACCACCTCATCGAGCCGGCCGGGCTGTGGCAGGACCGGCTGCCGGCGAGGTGGAAGGACACCGGGCCGCGCATCGTCCGCGACGGCAGCTCGGAGTTCTGGGCCTATGAGGACCGGCAGATCGTGACCACCGGCCTCAACGCGGTGGCGGGGAAGAAGCGCGAGGAGTTCTCGCCCGAGCCGATCAGCTACGAGGACATGCGGCCGGGCTGCTACCAGCCGGCCGCCCGGGTCGCGGACATGAACCAGGGCCATGTGCTGGCGTCGATGCTGTTCCCGTCGTTCCCGCGCTACTGCGGGCAGGTCTTCCACGAGGCCAAGGACCGGGAACTCGGGCTGCTGTGCGTGCAGGCGTGGAACGACTTCATCCTCGACGAGTTGTCGGACGCGTACCCAGGGCGGTTCATCCCGCAGATGCTGATCCCGCTCTGGGATCCGACCGCCGCCGCGGCCGAGGTCGAGCGGACCGCCGCCCGCGGCGCCAAGTCAATCGCGTTCTCAGAGAACGCGACCAAGCTCGGCCTGCCCTCCATCCACACCAAGCACTGGGACCCGCTCTGGCGCGCCTGCGAAGACGCCAAGTTCGTGGTCAACATGCACGTGGGCTCGTCCTCCAACCTGATCCGCACCTCCGAGGACATGCCGACGCTCGCGTTCATGGCCTACTCGGCCGCCGCCAACCAGGCCGGCACGCTGATGGACTGGCTGTTCAGCGGCGTCTTCGTCCGGTTCCCCGGCCTCAAGATCGCCCTGTCGGAGGGCTCGATCGGCTGGATACCGTACTTCCTCGAGCGGGCCGAGCAAGTCATCGACAAGCAGCGGTTCTGGGCCTCGCGGTTTGACATCACGATGAACTCGTCCCACGCACGCGGCGAGGCCAAGGGCGAGTCCAACTTCGACCTCGACACCGACATCCGCCGGCTGTTCAAAGACCACGTGTACGGCACCTTCATCGAGGACCAGGCCGGCCTGCGACTGCTCGACATCATCGGCGAGGACAACGTGATGCTCGAGTGCGACTACCCGCACTCCGACTCCACCTGGCCGGACACGGTGGCGATGGCCGGCAAGTGGCTCGCCCACCTGCCCCAGGACACCCAGGACAAGATCACCGTCGGCAACGCCACCCGCGTCTACAACTTCACCCCAGCCGACCCAGCCACCATAACCGTCGACTAACGAATTTATGTGGGCCATGCCCTTTCGCTGGATGCCTTTACTCCGGCATTCCATCCGCGCTGGTAGTCATTCTCTGGTTTGCTGTAGTATTGCACCTTGCTGAGAAGCGACTTGATGGCCTGGTCATATCCAATTTTGAAGTTTCTGCTGGGTGGCGCCTCGATCTCCATGGTGGCAGTCTACTCTCACATATTTATGTGCGCGTCACATAAAACGAGGAAATAGCGTAACCCGGCACCACGAGGCTAAACTTTTTACACCCGGTCGGCCGGGGTGGCCCGGTGGCCCGGTGGCCCGTTGACATCGGACGTTACTCTTGACGTCGTGAGAGCTGAGGCGACGCTGGCGGCCGACAGGGCCTTCGACGTGTTCGGCGACCACAGCTACCGGATGGATCTTCGAGGCTGACGCGGGTACCGCGCCGCGCGCGGCGCCCCTGACCTTGTCCCCTTGGGCACCTCACGTGCCCTGCCTCGAAGGCTGTGCTCATGATCCCCCTGGTTGACCTGCATCGTCACCTTGAAGGAAGCATCCGCCCGGAGACCAGCATCGAGCTGGCGACCCGAATCGGCACCGACAAGCTCCCCGCGCAATGGCGCTCGGCGCTCGTTGCCGCCGAGCGCGAGGAAGGGCTGCCGCCCTACCGGGCGAAGATCGAGAACGCGACCGCCCTGGTGCGGACGCTTGATGACTGGCGCCGGGTCACGATGGAGGCCGTCACCGACGCCTTCGATCGAGGTCGGCCTCATCGGGATCGTCGTCCGCGACGAGGGCCCGGACTCCGCGATGACCCAGGTCCGTCGCCTGCTGCGGCACCAGAGCGCACTGGTCGGGGCCGATCTGGCGGGGGACGAGGCCGGGTACCCGGCCTCGCTCTTCGCCCCGGCGTTCCGCCTCGCCCGCGAGAATGGCCTCGCGGTCACGACCCACGCCGGAGAGGCGGCCGGCCCGTGACCCTTGAGGTCGCGATCACCAGCAACGTCCAGACCGGCGCGGCCCGCGGCCGCGCCCAGCACCAGCTGGCGACGCTAGTGAAAGCGGGCGTCCGCGTCGCCCTCTGCACCGACAACCCGGTCGTCAGCGACACCCGCCTGACCCGCGAGTACGAGCTCGCCCGTGACCTGGTGGACGCGGCGTCGCTGGACATCATCAGGCAGAACGCCCAGGCAGCCCGCTTCACCAGCTCCTCGGCATACTGAGGGCATGGCCTTGCAGCTACCCCGGGAGGAGCCCGAAGCCGGCCCGTGGCGCCCCGAGTCGCTGCGAACGGTCATCAAGGCGCTTACCTACCCCGGCCTGGGCAGCGCCGTCCGCGGCCGTCCGTTCATCCTGGCCATAGACGGGCGCAGCAACGGCGGCAAGACCACGCTGGCAGCACGGATCGCCGAGGCCGTCCCCGGGTCGGCGGTGGTGCACACCGACGATATCGCCTGGGCGCACTCCCGCTTCGGCTGGTCCGACCTGCTCATCGAGGGGATCCTGGTGCCCGCCCGCCAGGGCGGCCCGGTCAGCTACCGCCCGCCGCGATGGGCCGAGCACGGCCGCGAAGGCTCAATCGAGATCGCCGCCGAATGCCCGCTGCTAGTCATCGAAGGGGACGGCGCCGGGCGCCGGGAAGTGGCGGACCTAATCGACGCTCTGATCTGGGTCCAATCCGACGAGCGCGGGGCCGAACGACGGGCGCTGACCCGCATCGGAACGCCGAACGGGAACCCGACCCTCCAGGCCCATCGCGAATGGATGGCCGAGGAGACGCCCTTCAACGCCGACCAGCGAACCTGGGAACGCGCCGACGTCATCGTCTGCGGCACCCCGGAGATCCCCTTCGCCCCCGTCACCGAGATCGTCGTCGCACCGCGCCTGCGCCCAGCCAGCTGAGCGCCAGCGTCGACTGAAGCATCCAAGCTATGAAGAGGCTGTAATCGCGCGCTCCGGGCAGTTGCTGACCGCCTTCGCCACCTCGGCCTCAAGCCCAGCGGGCACCAACTCAACCGCTATCGTCGCGTGTCCCACCTCATCAAGCGAGAACACCTCCGGGCAGATCTCCCAGCACCGGGCATGGCCCTCGCAGCGATCCGGGTCCACGTTGACCTTCATGAGCCGCCACCTTCCGTTCGAAATCAA
>Ga0208220_1000711_pt1 | contig 14006 bp, 9 predicted proteins | sample NGESurdeep092012_9_FD_184484 | JGI IMG/M metagenome (GOLD analysis project Ga0208220, IMG submission 184484) | Arctic peat soil microbial communities from Barrow, Alaska - NGEE Surface sample F53-1 deep-092012 (SPAdes) | ecosystem: Environmental > Terrestrial > Soil > Wetlands > Peat ... | reverse complement strand
GACCCCTTCTCCCATAACAGCGTGGTGCTGACGCCACCGTGCCAACGTGAGACACGGAGGATCGCCCATCTGTGGTGCTGGTACCAGGCCGAGGCGGATGCTGCCACCCTTGGAGGCGCCTTCGGTTCCAGCGAAGATATTCCCGGCGAGGTAGGAGGGGCGACTGTTCGTGGGAGGTGTGGTGACAGCAAGGACGCGCCCGCCCGTGATGGCCGCATGAGGAGAGACGCGCTCGGCGTCTCCTGGTACCGCTTCCGGGCCACTTTCAGCCACCGGTGGGGCGGCTACCTGTCACTGGTGCTCCTCATCGGGCTGGTCGGCGGGCTGTCCATGGGGGGGTTTGCCGCGGCCCGTCGTACGCAATCGTCCTTTTCCACCTTCTTGGCCAGCACAAATCCGTCGGCCTTCACCGTATCGATCTTGGGCGCCGCGGTCACCCCGGGCTCGGGACCGAACCACGTCCCGAACATAACGAGGGGGATCGCTCGCCTCCCTCATGTCGATCGGGTCGAAGTGGGGGTTGTGCTCAATGCCGTTCCCTTGGCCGCCGACGGTGCTCCCCTCCTCGGCTCCTTGGGGAAGGTGTATGCGATCGCCAGCGTGAACGGAATCTTTTTCGACCAGGACCGCGTCACAGTGACCCAAGGACGGATGGCTGACCCCGGCAGGCCCGACGAGTTCGTGATGACGACAGAGGCTGCGCAGTTGTTCGGCGTCCACGTGGGCCAAGTCATCCCCTACGGCCTCTATACCAACTTGCAACAACAGCTTTCGGGGTTCGGCACGCCGAGTGTGGTGCCCAAGATCCGTGTCGAGGCCAAGCTCGTGGGTCTCGTCGCCTTCAACTCCCAGATAGTCCAGGACGACATCGACCGGTTCCCGACATTCAGCGTCTTCACGCCGGCGCTGGCTAGGGCCGCGCTGGCCAGCTCGCTGGGTTCTTTCTCAAGCGCCGCCACCTACAGCATTCGGGTGGACAGCGGCGGAGACGTCCCTACGGTGGAACGCGAACTGGCTCACCTGGTTCCGCCCGGAACACAGCTCACCCTGCATGCCACCGCACCCGTGGCGGCCAAAGCCGACCGGGCGGTCAAGCCGATCGCCATCGCCCTCGGGATGTTCGGAGCAGTTGCCCTCCTCGCCGTGCTGCTCATCGCCACGCAGGCCATCGCGCGCCGCTTGAGCGAAGCCACAGAGGAGCTGACGGTCCTTCGTGCCCTTGGAGCCGATCCGGCCACCACCACGGCGGACGGGCTGGTCGGGATCATCGGTGCCGTTGTGCTCGGGTCGTTGCTCGCCGTATTGATCGCCGTCGTCATCTCACCCATCGCCCCCCTCGGCCCGGTACGTCTGGTGTATCCCACCAAGGGTTTCTCCGCTGACTGGATGGTTCTCGGGGTCGGGCTCCTGGTCCTGATCGGTGCCCTGGGTGCGATAGCCGTAGTGTTCGCCTACCGGGCCGCGCCACATCGCGTGGCCCAGCGGGTCCGGCTCGCCCAACCGACCAGTTCAAGAGTGGTGCAGACCGTGGCTGCGGCAGGCCTCCCCGCGCCCGGCGTGGTCGGGGTACGCATGGCCCTCGAGTCGGGCCGTGGTCGCACCGCCGTGCCGGTGCGCTCGGCCTTGGTCGGGACCGCCCTTGCCGTGGCGCTGGTCGTGGCTACCCTTACTTTCGGCAGCAGCTTGCAGACCCTGGTGAAGCACCCCGCCCTGTATGGGTGGAACTGGACCTACATGCTCAACCAGGTCGGCGCCGGCAGTGCCGGCGTCCCGCCCCAGACGCTCACCGCCCTCCAGCACGACCCCGACATCGCGGCAGCGACAGGTGTCAATTACAACGACGTCGAGATCGACGGCCAGAACGTCCCCGTCATCTTCGGGGTCAAAGGCGCTTCAATCACGCCGCCCATTCTCTCCGGACATGCCCTCGACCAGACGCACCAGATCGTATTGGGCGCCGGGACGATGGCCCAGCTGCACAAGCGGGTGGGTGACACCGTGGTGTTCACCTACGGGTCTCCGAAGGCTGGCCCCACCTACATCCCCCCGACCCGACTCACCATCGTGGGTACGGCCACCATGCCTGCGGTGGGCTTTGCCAGCGTCGTTTCGGACCACACATCCATGGGGACCGGTGCGCTGATCCCCTTCAACGTCCTGCCGGCCGCCTTCAATCGAGCGGTAGACAGCCAGTACCAGACCCTCAACGGTCCGAACCTCGTCCTGGTGCGGCTACGTCCCGGCATCTCGGCGGCCACCGGTCGGGCCAATCTGCAACGCATGGCCGACGCCGCCAATCGGGACTTTGCCGCGGTTCCCCAGGGCGCCGGAGTCGGCAATACCATCGTCGTGCAAGGCGTCCAGCGCCCGGCGGAAATCGTGAACTACCGCACCATAGGTGCCGTCCCGGCGCTGCTCGTGGCCGGGCTTGCCCTGGGTGCGGTGGCCGCGTTGGCGCTCACGTTGGCCGCGTCGGTCCGAAGACGACGTCGCGACCTGGCCCTGTTGAAGACGCTGGGCTTCACCCAGCGCCAGCTGGGCGCCGCCGTGGCGTGGCACGCGTCCGTCTCGGCCCTTGTGGGCGTCGTCGTCGGCGTACCGGTCGGCGTCATTCTGGGGCGATGGCTCTGGGACCTGTTCGCCCGTCAGATCTACGCGGTTCCCGAGCCCACGGTGCCGGTCTTGTGGGTGGCCCTGGTCGCCGTCGGCGCGCTGGTCCTGGCCAACATCGTCGCCGCCATACCCGCCCGCATCGCCGCCCGCACACCGACTGCCTTGATGTTGCGGGCGGAGTGAGGAAGAGACGACCGGCAGGGACCTGAGCGACCTAGGTGCCGGGAGATCCGCTGATCACCGCCAGCCTGATGCTGGGCCTGCTCAATGAAGCGGCCCTCCTGATCGCGGCGTCACCCGAGGACGGCGCCCTCCAGCGTCGGGTGAGCTCCAGCGTGGAGGCCTTCCTCGACAAGCTCTTCGCCTGATCGCTCCCTCGTTGAGTCGGGCCCACCGTTCTGGGAGGATGGCGGGAGAGTCCGCCACAAGCGATTGATGAAGGGGTCCGCCATGACTGACAGCGTGATGACCATAGGGGGCGACACGGTCCCGGCCGGAGAGTCGTTCGGAGTGAAGAACCCGGCCACCGGTGAGGTGTTCGCCCAGGCTCCCGAGTGCAGCCCGCAGCAACTCGATGCCGCCTTCGACGCCGCCGCCAAAGCAGCCCGTGACTGGAAGAGCGACGAGGCGGCCCGCCGGGCGGCACTGCTCGCGGTGGCCGATGTGCTGCTGGCCTCCACGGCCGACTTGGCCCCCCTGTTGACGTCGGAGCAGGGCAAGCCGCTGGCCGATGCCGGCATCGAGGTCTTCGCCGCCGCCATCTGGTGTCAGTACTTCGCCAATCTGGAGACACCTCCCCAGATCATCCAGGACGACGCGGAGGCGTTCGTCGAAGTGGCCCGCCGCCCTCTGGGTGTCGTGGCCGCCATCACGCCATGGAACTTCCCGCTCACCCTCGCCTTCTGGAAGATCGCTCCGGCGCTTCTGGCCGGCAACACCATGGTCCTCAAACCATCGCCGTTCACGCCGCTGACCACCCTCAAGGTTGGGGAGTTGCTGCGTGACGTCCTGCCTCCCGGCGTGCTCAACGTGGTCAGCGGTGGCGATGAGCTGGGCGCCTGGATGACGAGCCACCCGGTGCCCCGCAAGATCAGCTTCACCGGCTCGATCGAAACCGGCAAGAAGGTCGCCATGTCGGCCGCCCCGGATCTCAAGCGGGTGACGTTGGAGTTGGGCGGCAACGATCCCGCCATCGTCCTCGATGACGCCGATCCGGCCACCGTGGCCAAAGCGATCTTCGCCGGCGCCTTCAACAACAACGGCCAGGTGTGCTCGGCCATCAAGCGTGTCTACGTGCCCGAAGCGATGTACGACGATGTGGTCGAGTCGCTGGCCGGGTACGCCAAAGCGATCAAGGTGGGCGAGGGGACCGAGGAAGGGGCCAAGTTGGGTCCCATCAACAACGAGCCGCAGTACGAACGGGTCAAGGAACTGGTCGCCGACGCGCTCTCCCAAGGCGCCCGGGCCGTGACGGGTGGTCACGCCATGGATCGTCCGGGCTACTTCTTCGAGCCGACGATCCTGGCCGGCATCTCGGACGGCACCCGCATCGTGGACGAGGAGCAGTTCGGTCCCGCCCTACCGGTCATCTCCTATCGCAACGAGGGGGATGCCATCGATCGGGCCAACGCCACCCACTTCGGGCTTTCGGGCTCGGTGTGGAGTGCCGACCCGGAACGCGCCTCTGCGGTGGCGGCCCAGCTCGAGTGCGGCACCGCCTGGGTCAACACCCACCTGGCCTTGTCGCCCTCGCAGCCCTTCGGTGGCTTCAAATGGAGTGGCATTGGCCTGGAGAACGGCCCGTGGGGCCTGGCCGAGTTCACCGAGTTCCAGGTGGTGCACCGCTCGAAGTCAGACAATGGGCTCAACCTCAATACCGGCGGGTTGGTCTCCTAGGTCGTCGGCGTTGTCCCAGCGGCGGCGGTTCCGGCCTTGAGGTCGGCCCGAATCTGCTTCACATCGGCGCCGGCCTTCGTGAGGTCGCCCAGGGCGCCTTGCGCCGCGTACTTGGATGAGGCGAGCAAGGCGTGATTGGCGTTCCACTGCGCCGGGCTGTAGCCCAATACGGTTGACGCAAGGCCGGAAGCGCCGTTGCCGGCGGCGCTGATCTGGGCATTCAAGTCACTCAACAGGGGTCCGATGGTGGCCTGATTGGCCGGGGTCTCTCGCGCGGCCGCCTTGGCGGAGAGGGAGGTCAGCTTGGGCACCGTGGTGTTCTCGATCTGGTCACCGGCTCCGGCGAGGTGGGCGGCCGGTAGGACCAGCGCCAACACGCGGTAGTTGGTGAAGATGGTCGCCGCATCGGTCCGCGCCGCGGGAGCGGTCGTATCGGCGGCAATCTTTTGACCGAGCGCTTGGAGGCTAGGAATGTCCTGCTGCAGGTAGGCGGCTAGGGCCGAGGCACCAGAGCCCAGCTTCGAATCGCCGTTGACCTTCGCCACCGCGGCGTTGAGGTCGTTGACCCTCAGGGTGATGGCCGCGGCGGCCTTGGATTGAATCGTCGAGAGACTCGCGGCCTGGCTGGCGGCCGGCGTGGCGGCCTCGGCCAGGGTTGCCCCGGCGATCAGGAGGGTGCCCGAGAGCAGCACCACCGAGCCCAATCGAATGCTGTTGGTCGACATGTGGGTCCTTCTCCCCGGGAGGCCATCGGCTGCTTCCCCTCGTGCTTGCCTGCATGGTGCGTCTGGTGCGTCATGAATGTATGTGGCAAACATGAGGGTTCTGTAATGGGATCGCCACTTGGCCTCCCAATAGGTGTGTGAAGTGCCAGGCTAGGGACGTGAGTACCGAAGCGGGCACGATCATCGTGATTGAGGACGACCCCCACATTGCCGATCTGGTGAATCTGTACCTGCGTCGCGATGGTTTCCGCGTGCTCTTGGCCGCCGACGGCGATCAGGGCCTCGTGCTGGTCAAACAGGAAGATCCGTGGATGGTCATCCTCGATGTCGGTCTGCCCGGTCAACGCGACGGTTTCGACGTCTGTCGGGAGATTCGGAACCACACCAACACGCCGGTGTTGTTCCTCACTGCCCGCGACGATGAGGTGGACCGCATATTGGGGCTCGAACTCGGTGCGGACGACTACATCGTCAAGCCTTTTTCACCTCGAGAGCTGGTGGCCCGGGTCCGGGCCATCCTGCGCCGCACCCATGAAGTGCCCAAAGAGCTGGAGATCATTTCCACCGGCGATCTCGAGGTCGATTTCCGCCGCCGGGAGGCGCGCCGGGGTGGAGAGGTCGTCGACCTGGCCAACCGAGAGTTCGACCTGCTCGCCTTCCTCTCTCAGAATGCCGGTCTGGCCTTGTCCCGACAACAGCTTCTCGACGGGGTCTGGGGTTCGGACTGGTACGGCGACGTACGCACGGTTGACGTCCACGTGGCCCAGCTCCGCAAGAAGTTGGGCGACAGCCTTCCCCTGGCCACGGTCTGGGGCGTCGGCTACCGGTTCGGATGAGGTGAGCCCGTGCGACGACGACTGATGGTGGCCCTGGTCGGTCTGGTGGCGGGCGGGCTGCTTGTGGCGGGGGCCGGGAGCCTGGTCCTGACCCGCAATTCGGCCCGCAATCAAGCGAGGCAACAGCTGGTGACCGAGGTGCAATCACTGACGTCGGGAACCGGCCTCACCCAGTCGGTGCCCGAGCTCAAAGTGATCCGACGTGTCCTTCGCCTCGAAGACGCGCGATTCGTACGGATCGATCCGGCCGGCATGTTGGTGAAGGCGCCACCACCCGGGCTGACCGCGGCTGACCTGGATCCGGCGGCGCTCCTGGCCGGCCAGACCGTTTCTGGTCGGAATGGGAACCTGGTCTTTGCCGCCGCGCCGGCCACGTTGAGCACGCGGGCCCGGGCCCGCCTCCATCTCAACGGCCAGGTGGCAATTGTCCTGACTCGAGAGGTGGGCTACCTGGGCCCCGGATGGGGCTATTTCCTTGCGGCCGGGGGCGTCACCCTCGTGATTGCCGCCCTGGTGGCTTGGCAGATGAGCCAGCGCATGACCCGACCGCTCATCGAAGCCACGGAGGTGACCGGGCGGATCGCCTCGGGAGACCTGGGCAGCCGGGTGCCGATCCACGAGGGCGACTACACCGAGTTCTCCTCGCTGGCCCGTTCCATCAATGCGATGGCGCAGAGCCTGGCCGACGGCCGGGACCGGGAAAGACAATTGCTCTTGTCGGTGTCGCACGACCTTCGTACCCCGTTGACCTCCATCCGCGGCTTTGCCGAGGCCATCACTGATGGTGCCATCGACGACACGACCCAGGGGGCTGAGGTGATCATCGCAGAATCGCGACGCCTCGAGCGATTGGTCGGTGACCTACTCGATCTGGGCAAGCTCGAGGCCCAGCAACTGTCCTTCCACGTCCGCCCGACCGATTTGGCCGAGGTGGTCGGTATTACGGCCGAGGGCTTCCGACCGCTGGCCGAGAAAGGCGGATTGAACCTTTCGATCGAGGTGCCCGACGAAGGGATGGCTCTGGTGGCGGCCGATCCGGACCGCGTGGCACAGCTCCTGGCCAACCTCATCGAGAATGCGCTCACCTTTGCCCGCACGTCCGTTCGGGTCACCTTGGGGCAGACGGACCCGCCCGGCGCGCCTGTCGTAGTGGTGCAAGACGACGGTCCCGGTATCGCTTCGGCCGACCTGCCTCGGGTCTTCGACCGCTTCTACCAGGCCGACCGGGGGCCCAATCGCAAGGTCGGATCGGGACTCGGGTTGGCCATCGTCTCCGAGTTGGCGTCGGCCATGGGGGCGACGGTTCGCGCTGAATCGCCGATCGCCGAGAACGGGGGCTCGCGCTTCATCGTGACGCTGCAGCCAGGACGTGAGGGCGCTGAACTCGTGGGATCTGGCCCTGCACCCTGAGACGGTGACGGCTGCGCATACTTGTCGACACGGTCGGCCGCGGCGACCATCACTACGAGACGCAGATTTCTCCAAGGGTGGCCTCGGCTCGTCCGAAGATGAACCAGGTGTCGAGATAGGCCTCTGGATTGGCCGACCATTCGAACGACCTGACCTCGGCTTCTGTACGGCGGCCCAGCCGGCCCCGAAAAACCTCGAAGTCGGGAGCCTCGACCTCAACGGGTGGAAGTCCGTGTGATATCGCCTCTTGGTTGAACGCCTCGATCAACTGCGGGGTATTCCAGCTCAGGAACTCCGGCGGGAGATCGACCGGACGACCGAAGGCCGTGAGCAGGTCGGCCAGGTGGGTCATGACGTCGACGACAGCGCGGAAATACGGTGCGCCTTCGGGAGTCGAGAGAAACGCTTCAGGTCCGACGGCGTCCCGAGCCCACTGATCTAGCAATTCGGACACCGACTTGGATCGACCTCGTTCTATCTGTGCGGCCGTCCACGGGTCAGTGGTCACGCCCTCCATATTTCCGGTCCGCACGTCTTCCATGACCCCAGCCGTGTGGGCGACGACGTCGTGCACGGTCCAGAGGGGCGTTGCCGCCACCGGTCGGTCACCCTCCTGGTCGCTCACGAGCTCCGTAATCCGTAGGCGGCCCTGATGATAAAGCTGGCCAAGATCCACTGGCACGGCAACAGAGTAACGGGGCCCGCCGGGTGGGACTCGAAGCGACGACACCACTGCCCAGTCGGGCCAGAGGCGGTCCGCGGTGATGGCGTTGCCGTCCGATTCGATTCCTCACGAAAGCGGACGGTTGCCGACCCCCAGCTCGAGCCACAGGGGCGATTGAGTTGGCGTTTGTGGTCGTCGTCCACGTTTCCTTCGTCAACCACGCAGGATCGCGAAGGTGACCGTGTTTGATCGCCGTGCCGCTACACCGGCACAAGGTCAGTCACCACAAAAGTCCCGGGTCAGGTCGTTGCCGGGTCGATCCTCTCGATGAGGTGACTTGGTTCGGACCCGACAACGGAACTCGGGGATCGGACACGGTTTCACGAGCCGATTGAGGTTCCGCATTGCATCGTGTGACATGATCTGCCGCACCCCGTTAACGGGAGCGGGGATGTTTACACCGAGGTCCGGGGGGACAGTTATGAGAATGCGCTGTGCGATGCTGTCCAGGGTGGCGACCTTGTTCGCCGCAGCTGCCATCGGCATCATCAGTTTCGTGCCCCTCGTTCACGGCACCGCCGCTGCGGCAAGCAGTTCGAGGCTCCAGGGGAAGGGTTCGGTCGATGAGGCATGGGTCGCCGGCGCCAATCCTGGTGACCGGATCACCCTCATGCAGCACAACTCTGCCGTGTCGAACGTCGCCAACCCCGGTACGGCCGACTCCCTCGGCTCGCTGATCATCCGAAACCTGGCCCCCGGGCCCGGCTACCGATGGGTCGACAACACCACGACCCAGCAAACGTCGACGTTCTCGGTGCTGGCACCCGCTGTCAACCCAGGCACCGATTCAACGCTCTACAACGGCCAGCCGCTGCACCAGGGACTGAATTACATCACGATGAGAGACGGCATCCAACTGGCAGCCACCGTGCGCTACCCCTACGGCGGAACCTGTTCCGCGGTCAGCCCCTGTCCCACGGTCATCGAGTACTCCGGTTACAACGTTGCCGGCCCCACCGACCCTGTTCCGGGGATTCTCGCTCAGGCACTCCATACGCCGTGCACCAACTGCGGCGATCCGAACCTGCTTCCGGACACCGCCACCGCGGTGGGATCTGTTCTGGCCCGGGTGTCCGGTTTTGCCACGGTCAGCCTCCAGATGCGGGGGACGGGCTGCTCCGGCGGTGCTTTCGACCTCTTCGGATACCCATCTGACTATGACGCCTACGACGCCGTCGAGATTGTGGCCCACCAGTCGTGGGTGGCCCATCACAAGGTCGGTATGGTCGGGATCAGCTTCTCGGGCCTTTCGGAGTTTCCATCCGCCGGTACCGACCCACCCGACCTCGCCGCCATCGCCCCCATGAGCCCTACCGATGATCTCTTCTCCACCGGCTATCCCGGCGGCATCTACAACGACGGGTTCGCGGCCAGCTGGATCACCGCCCGTATCGACGATGCCCAAGGGGCGGCTTCCTACCGGAACGGTCAGCTGACCCAGAGATCCACGACGCCCATTGCCAACGTCGGCCAGCCGTGGACCTATTACGAGATCGACGCCGAACTGGCATCCAGCGGCGGAACCTCGTCGACCTGTCTGGCCAACCAGGCGCTCCACAACCAGTCAGAGAGTCTGGCCAGCCTGGTCGGGCCGCAGTTGGTGGCGCCGGGGACAGGGCCGGGTCGCCAACCATCGCTCTTCGATCAGCGATCCATGCGCGAGTGGGCGAGCCACGTCAAGGTGCCGATCTTCGTTTCTGGCGCCCTGCAAGATGAGCAGACCGGCCCGCAATGGCCCGCGTTGATCGACGCGGTGCCGAAGACGACGCCGCTCTATTCGAACATGGTGAACGGCGGCCATATCGACTCCACGGACCCCCAGACGATCAGTCGCTGGCTCGAGTTCCTCGACATCTACGTGGCGGACGAGGTCCCGACCGCTCCCAGTGCGCTGGCCTCGGCGGTCCTCGACGGGTTCACCGGCTTCGCCTCGGGCGTCTCGGCCCAGGCGCCGCTACCGGCGATCCGCTTCACCGCCGACGCGAACGTGGCCGCCGCCCGGGCGGACTTCGCCGCCCAGACCCCTCTGGTGCGAGTCTTGTTCGACAACGGGGCGGGATCCGCCGGACCAGGCGACATCCAGTCGACGTACTCGGCGGAATTCTCCAGTTGGCCGCCGGCCGGCTCGGTCGAGTCGCTCTACCTCGGACGGAAAGGAACGCTGAATGCAGCCGCCCCCGCTCGGCAGAAAAGTGCCACTTTCACATTGGATCCTGGTGTGCGGCCGGCGACGAGTTTGCCGGCCAGTGGGAACGCCTGGGCAGCCAACCCCGGATGGGACTGGACGACCGTCCCTGCCGTCGACGGTATCGCTTTCGAGACCACTCCCTTCACGACGGCCACCACCATCGTGGGTCCAGCCACGCTGGACCTCTGGGTCAAATCGGCCACCCCGGTCGAAGACTTCCAGGCCACCATCACCGAGGTCCGACCTTCCGCCGCGCAAGAGGAGTACATCACCTCGGGCTTCCTGCGCAGTTCGAACCAGGTCGACCTGTCCGACTCGACACCTCTGTTCACCGATCCGAGCTATCTGGGCAGCGACGCCCGAAACCTGTCGGCGAGTGATTACACGTTGGTGAAGATCCCGATCGATCCGGTCGTTCACACCTTCCGGCCCGGTACCGAACTGCGGGTCGTGATCTCCGCTCCCGGTGGGGACCGGCCGATCTGGGAGTTCGCCACGCTCGACCACGGCCAGAGCGCCAAGGTCGGTCTCGGTGGTGTGACGGCCTCGGCTCTGGTGGTCAACCTCGTGCCGGGCGTCGATGCCACCCCAACTCTGCCGGCCTGTGGCTCGCTACGGGGCGAGCCCTGCCGGGCGTACCAGGCCGAGAGCAACCAGCCGGGCGGTACCACCAGCATGTTGACCCCGTCTGACGGGGCCACACTGTCCGGCGGACAATTGTTGGACGCCGGTGCGGCCCCGGCCACGACGGCAGAGGTCGACTTCACGGCTTCAGGTGGTCCGGACAAACATACGGTGATCTCGGGCTCCACATTGACGTACTACGGGTGGATCGGAGCATGGGACACCGCGACGGTGCCCAACGGCGTCTACACGTTGCGGAGTGTCGCCCACGAAACCAACGGCGGCATCGGGCACAGTGCGCCGATCACCGTGACCGTGGTCAACAGCCCGCTCGCCACCTCCGTACTGGTCCCGTCGACTGGGGCCACGTTGCATGCCGGTTCGGTGCTCGATGCCGGTACGACGGGAACTCCCCCCGCCACCAGAGTCACCTTCGAGCTCAGCGGCGGGGCCCTCACCGGCACGGTGGTAGGTACGGCCACCCCCACGATCTACGGGTGGATCGCCTCCATGGACACCACCGAGGTACCCGCAGGCACCTACACGCTCCAGAGCGTGGCCACCGACGCGACGGGGACGGCCACCAGTCCCGGTATCACGGTGACGGTGGCCGGTAACGCCGTCGTCCCACCGTGATGACGGATCGAACTCCGCCCGTCGTTGCGGCCCTCCGGAGTCAACGCCGAGCCGCGGCCCGACACCGCGGCCGCGCTACCCTGAATCGGGTGGCGATGACCGAGCAAGAGGCGGCACGGGCTGCAGCGTCCGCACGCCAAATACTCGAATCCCGTCTCCCGTCGTGGCTCCGCTACCACGATCTGGCCCGGTACCACCGAGCTGTTGGCCGCCGACGAGAACCTCGATGACGACGACCCGCGGTCAGCGGTCACGGCGGCGTGGTTCCACGACATCGGATTCGTCGAGCGATACGAGGACAACGAGGAGATGGCCGCTGCGCTGGCCGAGGAGGAGCTGGTCCGCGTCGGCGTCGACGCAGGGGCCATCGCCCTGGTGACCGGTGCGATCCTGGCCACCCGCCTGCCACAGCGACCCGTCGGGATCGTGGCCGAGATCGTATGCGACGCCGACCTGTTCGTCCTGGGCACGGAACGGTTCTTCGAACGTGACGCGCGCCTGCGCGAGGAACTGGCGGCATCGGGGACCACCTCCGCAGATGCCGACTGGGACGAGCGCCAACTCTCATTCATCGAGCGGCACCGGTACTTCACCGAGGCCGCCCGTCGCCGCAACGACCCGACCAAGGCCGCCAATGCCCGGGAGCTCCGCCGCCGTGCGATGGGACGCCGCTGACGCGCCGAACTCAGGCGCCGACCGCTGACCGCTGACCGGCGCCACCTGACCCCGGTGGGCTCCAATCCTGCCCTAAAACGAAGAGCGGGATCCATGGGCTCGAGGACGCAGTGATCCTCCTGACGAATGTCTTGGAGGAAAAGGCCGGTCCTTTCGTCAGAGACGTAAACCCAAGCGTCTCAAGTTCTGGGGACCTGATTCACCAATGGATGGCGTCGGTCAAAGCGCATCGGGCAAGTGAGCAGGCGTAGTCACGCCACCTGTCCATGGTGCCGGCGTTCACGCTCCGACGTTCCTCCCCAGAATCCCATCGTGTCGCTGTCGGCCCGGGCGTAGTCGAGACACTCGGGCTGGACTTTGTAGGTTGAGCAGATGGCCCGGGCCGCGGCGGCTGTCTGTCCACGGACCGGAAAGAAAACCTCGATGGGTTGACCAGCACAGGCCGCTAACTCCATCCAGGACGGCCGCCGTAGGACCTCATCGAGCGACGGAAGCTGCTCGCCAGATCCGGGGCTCATAAGCCAGGTCAATGCCGCTGTCGCCGGATCGGGCACGGCGCAAGATTACTAATGAGTAACTAGCGGGTGGGCGACCTTCGTCTACCGGCTGGCTTACGGGGACAGCGCAGGGACGGAGGATGCTTACCATCCTGACGGGGATTCACTTTGACCCTCGTATGTGCCCGGCCGCACAACCTGGTCACTTCGGAGTCAGAGTGGATCCCCGCCATCTATTGGATACGGTCGGGCGCCGTTGACACGTACCAGATCTACGACGGCACCGACGAGCTCGGGATCGTGGGCACGGTGGCCCCGGGGCTATTCGCCCAAGAGGGTCGGTGCTGGCGAATGGTGTACGAGAACCCAGTCGGCCATGGGACGCACTGCATGGAGCCGGTGGCGTGGGTCGGGCGGTGGAAGTTCTTAGACGGCTGGACGAAGGTGGAGCAGCATGCTGACGAGTTGATCGGAGCGCGCGGGACACCGCTGGCTCGCGGCTATTTAGACCACGGCGATCCCCGGTCGGTCACTTGATTTCTTGAAAACCAAATGATCGCCGTCATCAATCGGGACGGTTCCGACGTATACCCAGCCCTCCTCGGCTTCGTGTTGAAGAATCTTTTGCTGCACGTCGGAAGAGATTCCGTACCGAACCTGTATCGATTTGTAGTCCCATGAGACTGGCTGCTTCTTCCGGCTCAATGACACCTTTATCACCTCCCCATCAGCAGGCTGACATCGCGTTGCAGGCGAGAGTAGGGCCGAAAGTCCTGAAGGCCGGTCCCCGGCATCTGCCCCTGCTGACGAACTGCGTGGCCCAGGCGGTGGGTCTAGCGTCCCGGTAGTGGAGATCCTCTGCGCTGGCTGTGGCTGCTTGGTGGACCGTGGCATTCGGGTGACGGTCTGTAGCGACGCCGAGTGTTGCTGCGCTCACTTGCCGATGCGTGAGGCCGGAATCGCACCTCCCGCCACCTGATTAGGTTTGGGCCGCCGTGACCAGCCGCTGGTCGTGCTCCGCGCACAGGCCGAGCGCTGACCCCGGGTCAGGGTTGGCGTCGCACCTGCATCTCTTCGTGGTCGGCGTCGTACACGTCGGCCCAGCAGCCGGTGTCGTCCGCCCAGCCGTCAGCCATCCTCGCTTGGCGTGGTGGTACTCGATAAAGGTACCCGCTTGCCCTA
>Ga0208220_1000709_pt1 | contig 14012 bp, 13 predicted proteins | sample NGESurdeep092012_9_FD_184484 | JGI IMG/M metagenome (GOLD analysis project Ga0208220, IMG submission 184484) | Arctic peat soil microbial communities from Barrow, Alaska - NGEE Surface sample F53-1 deep-092012 (SPAdes) | ecosystem: Environmental > Terrestrial > Soil > Wetlands > Peat ... | reverse complement strand
GTGCAGCGCGCGCGCGCGTTTGAGGAGCGCGCGTCCCTTGGGCGTCACGTGCATCCCGTTCGAACGCCCGTCGACCGGGACGCGCCGGGTGAGCTCGCGCCGCTCGAGCTCGCCGATCAGCGGGACGAAGTTGGCCTTTTGAATCCCGAGCGCTGCCGCGGCGCGCGACTGCAGGATCCCCGGATGCGCGTCGATCAGCGTGAGCACCGAGAACTGCGCGGGCCGGAGATCGACTTCGGCCAGCGTGCGGATGAAGTCTTGGAAGATCGCCAGCTGCGCGCGCCGCAAGGCGTATCCCACGTAGGCGTGCAACGGACCCAGCGCGCCGGCGTTGGTCGCGGCTTCCAGCGACGCCGCGTCGTCGGGGCGGTCGGTCTTCCGGGTCGTTCTGGGCACCGCACCTGCTTTCGGCGGGGTTGACCCCGCCCGCTCTAACAGTTATACACCATAACACTATGAACGCGCTCCCCGGGCTGACCTTTCGTGCCGACGGCGACGTCGGGATCCTCGAGCTGTCGCGTCCCGAGAAGCGCAACGCCCTCGACGACGCCACGATCGCGAGCCTGCATGCGTTCTTCACGGCGCCGCCGGCGGGGATTCGCGCCGTCGTGTTGTGTGGTGCCGGCGACCATTTCTCGGCCGGCCTGGACCTCTCGGAGATCTCCGAGCGCGGCACGTTCGAAGGCGTCACGCACTCGATGCTGTGGCACCGCGCGTTCGAGGCGCTCGAGTTCGGGACGCTCCCCGTCGTCGCATCGCTGCACGGTGCGGTGATCGGCGGCGGACTGGAGCTCGCCGCGGCGTGTCACGTTCGGGTCGCTGATCCGTCGGCGTTCTATGCGCTGCCGGAGGGGCAGCGCGGGATCTTCATCGGCGGCGGTGGAGCGGTGCGGCTGCCGCGCTTGATCGGAACTGCGCGCGTGATGGACATGATCCTGACCGGCCGCGTGTACGACGCACAGGCGGGTTCGGCGATCGGAGTCTCGCAGTACGTGTGCGAGGCCGGCGGCGCGCGGGTCATGGCGACCGACCTCGCCCATCGTATCGCCGCAAACGCGCCGCTCTCGAACTTCGCCGTGATGCACGCGCTGCCGCGCATCGCCGATGCGGCGCCCGAGGTCGGCTACCTGACCGAAGCGCTAGTTTCGGCGATCGCGCAAGGCGACCCGGAAGCAAAGGCGCGCGTGCAAGACTTCTTGCAGAAGCGCGCGGCGAAAATCCGCACGTGATGCCCGCGCTACGGCTCGCTCCGGCGGCGGTCGAGGTTACGGCTGGTCCCGACGGCGTGCGCGTGCGCAATCGCGATCCGCTCGGTCCGTACCCCGACGCGTTGGTCGAACGGCTCGAACACTGGGCGCGCCATGCGCCGGATCGCACGTTTCTCGCCGAGCGCGTTACAGGCGGCGCGTGGCGTGAGGTCAGCTATGCAGGCGCGCTGCGGACGGTCCGCGCGCTCGCACAAGCCCTGCTCGATCGCGGCTTGTCGGCCGACCGGCAGCTGGTGATCCTGTCGGAGAACGCGGTCGATCACGCGCTGCTCGGCCTCGCGGCGCAGTACGCCGGAATCCCGTACGCGCCGGTCTCGACGGCGTACTCGCTCGTCTCGACCGACTTTGCCAAGCTGCGGGACGTCGTCGCGCAGGTGACGCCGGCGCTGGTCTATGTGTCGGATGGCGCACGGTATGCGCGCGCGCTCGAGGCGGTCGTCCCGCCGAGCGTCGAGGTCGTGACCTCCGGGGCGCCGCCGCCGCAGCGAGCCGCGACGGCGTTCGCCGAACTCGCCGCGACTAGCGAACGTGCGGATGTCGACGCGGCACGCGCGCGCGTCGGCCCCGACACGATCGCGAAAATCCTGTTCACCTCAGGCTCGACCGGCTCGCCGAAAGGCGTCGTTAACACCCAGCGCATGCTGTGCAGCAACCAGCAGATGATCCGCCAAACGTTTCCGTTCATCGTCGACGAGCCGCCGGTCATCGTCGACTGGCTGCCGTGGAACCACACGTTCGGCGGCAACCACAACGTCGGGATCGTGCTGTACAACGGCGGGACGCTGTACGTCAACGCGGGCAAGCCGGCGTCGCCGGCGGTGTTCGAGCCGACGTTGGCCAACCTGCGCGAAATCGCGCCGACGATCCATTTCGACGTGCCGCGCGGTTTCGAGATGCTGCTCGCGGCGCTGCGTACCGAGCCCGCGCTGCGCGAACGCTTTTTCAGCCGGCTCCAGATGCTGTTCTACGCCGGGGCCGGCATCGCGCCGCACGTATGGGACGGCTTGCAGCAACTCGCCGTCGAGGCGACCGGAGCCGGCGTGTTCACCACGACGAGCCTCGGATCGACCGAAACCGCGCCGGCGGCGCTCGCCGCCTCGTGGCAAGCAGAAGGGCCGGGTTCGATCGGCATCCCGATGCCCGGGGTCGAGGTGAAGCTCGTGCGCGCCGGCGAGAAGCTGGAGCTGCGGCTGCGCGGGCCGAACATCACGCCGGCCTACTGGCAGAACGAAACGCTCACGCGCGCCGCGTTCGACGAGGAGGGCTACTATGCGATCGGCGACGCGGTGCGCTTCGCCGATGAGGACGATCCCTCGCGCGGCTTCGTCTTCGACGGACGCATCTCCGAGGATTTCAAGCTCGCGACCGGTACCTGGGTGAGTGTCGGAACACTGCGTCTGCGTGCGCTCGCCGCGTTCGCGCCGCTGGTAACCGACGTCGTCGTCTCAGGCGAGAACCGCGATCAAATCGCGCTGCTGCTGTTCCCCGACGTCGAGCGCCTGCGCGCGCTGGCCGGCCTCGACCGCGACGCCGCGTTCACCACCATCGTGCGCAACGGTACCGTGCAGGCGCGGCTCGGCGCGCTGCTCGCCGAGCTTTCGCATGCGAGCACCGGCAGCGCGACGCGCGTCGAACGCGCGGTGCTGCTCGAAGAACCACCCTCCCTCGACGCCGGCGAGATCACCGACAAGGGCTCGTTGAACCAGCGTGCGGTCTTAGCCCGCCGCGCCGCGATCGTCGAAGACTCGCATCGCATCGTCCCGCCCAAACACGTCGTCGTGCTCGAATCGAGCCCCGCCAGTGTAGTGTCTCCGCCGCAACGCGCCGGTTCACTCCGCGGTCAGGCGTTCAATTAGCGACACGGCATGTCGGGCGTCCGGTAGGCCGATGATCTCGTCCCTGACGCGCTCGGCTGCCTGCCGATATGAAGGTTCTGTCAAAACAGCGCAAACTCCAGCTCGTACCGACGCCGGGGTGGCCTTCGCGGAGTCGAGCACTCGCCCCACGCCCAACTCCTCGCACCGTCGCGCGTTGAGCGGCTGATCAGCGCCCATGGGAAGCAAGACCATGGGCAGCGCGTGCGCCAAAGCTCCGACCACGGTTCCCGATCCGGCGTGACAAACGACGGCGTCGCAATGACGCAGAAGAGAAGCGTGGTCGATATACCGCTCGATTCGTACGTTCGCGGGTTGTGGTCCCAGGTCGCGCGGATCGATCTGTTCTCCAACGGTGACGACGACATTAAACCGCAGATCACGTAACCCGGCGATCACGCGTTCGTAGAGATCGCCACATTCGACGTTGAACACGGTGCCGAGAGTGACATAGATCGTGCGGCGCTCCGGCAGGCTGCTTAGCCATGCGGGTGCGGCTGCGCTTGTCGCAGCCATCGCGGACGGACGTATCGAATGCGCCGTTTCAGGCAATGGGAACCTAGGGTCGCGCAGGCTTGGCGGAAACGGTGACAAGACGAGGTTGCGTGTAAGCATAGCAAGACCTCGATCGCGATCCAAACCATTGTCTGCACGCAGAGCGTTTAGCGACTCGGTGATCAGCTCAGGCTGCACCAGCGCCCCCGTAGCTATGACGAGAACCGTGGCGTAAGGGAGGCCCGCCCGCTCGCAGACGACGGCTGCGCCGAAGTCGAGTTCGTCCCGCACCAAGACGTCCGGGCGCCATTCATTGCAAAGAGCGGCCAGCGCCGCAGCGCGAGCCCTCGCGATGGGGCCGGCGTAGCTGTCGCGGACGACACGATACTCGCGTTCCATGTCGACGGGTGTTAGTGCCGTCCGGCCCGCATTTTCCGCGAAGGTCGTCCCTCCGGTCGCGAATGCGTCGAACCCCGCCGCGGCGACCATCGCCATCATCGGCATCTGTCCAGCGAAGGCCACGGCGTGGCCGGCGCTTGCAGCTGCGCTAGCGATCGGTGTGAGCGGAATGAAGTGACCTGCTCCTCCTGCAAACGTGAACAATATACGCACTGCGACGTCCTATCTCGACGTTTTTACCGGAGCCTTCGGTCAGCCGAGTTTTTCGGTACGCACACCCCGTTTCCCGGATTTTCTCCTTCCCTGACGAACACCCGCTTGGTGGACATCAGGGGGCAAGCGGCGATCGTGACCGGCGGAGCGTCGGGATTGGGAGCGCAAACGGCGCGGGCGCTGCGGGAGCAGGGCGCACACGTGACGGTGCTCGATCGCGACGGCGAGCGCGCGGCCGAGGTAGCGCGCGAGATCGATGGCTTCTTCGCGCGCTGCGACGTCACCGATCCGGACGGCGTCGCAGCTGCGCTGGAGGCGGCCGCGCGTCGACACGGCCCTGCGCGCATCTTGGTGAACTGCGCGGGGATCGGCACGCCGCGACGGATGCTCGGACGCGACGGTCCGATGCCGCTCGACGCGTTCGAGCGCATCGTGCGCGTCAACTTGATCGGCACGTTCAACGTCACGCGGCTCGCGACCGCGGCGATGACCGGGCTCGAGCCGCTCGACGCCGGCGAGCGCGGCGTCGTGGTCTTCACCGCCTCGATCGCGGCGTTCGACGGACAAATCGGCCAAGCCGCGTACTCAGCGTCGAAAGGCGGGATCGTTGCGCTGACGCTGCCGCTCGCGCGCGAGCTCGCGCAGTTCGGCGTCCGCGTCATGACGATCGCGCCGGGCGTGTTCGAAACCCCGCTGCTCGGTGAGCTGCCGGACGACGTCAAAGAGTCGCTCGCATCTTCGATCCCGTTCCCGCGACGACTGGGATCGCCGGCCGACTACGCCGACCTGGTGCTGACGATCTGCCGCAACGGCTACCTCAACGGCGAGACGATCCGGCTCGACGGCGCGCTACGAATGTCACCGCGCTGACACCCAGCCACCCGCCGACCGCGCCGCAGCCGACGTCGAACGCGCTCCAACCCAAGCCTTCGGGAGCGCCGTGCAACTTCTGCAGGACTTCGATCAGCGCCGAGAACGCGCCGATGATCAGGGCGCCGCGCAGCGCAGGTCGGTGCACCGGCGGTAACGCGAGCTGCGTGACCGCGCCCATCAGCGCGAAAGCGACGATGCTGTACGACTTGCGCAAATAGAAACGCGGCGTGAACCACGTCTCGGCCGGATCCTCACCGAAGATTCGTTGGAGCAGATGGTGCGGGAGCGTATGCCGGTACACCGAGTAACTCGTCGCGGCCCACAGCAGAAGCAGCCCGAGAACGACCGCGATCGCGGCCCAGACGCGCCGGCTCAGGACGTCGTTTCCGACACTATTTGAACATGAAGAGCGTGTCGGATTGGCGGCTGCCGCCGTTCACCGGTCCGCCCGCCGGGAGGTAGAGCGTGTCGCCGATGACGACCGCGCCCGTGCCGTGCCGGCCCTCCGGGAGCGGTGCCAGCACGCTCCACGAGTTCGTCTGCGGATCGTACGCTTCGTTGTTGGTGAACGTGCCGCCGCCGCGCTCGCCGCCGATCGCCAAGATCCGATCGTGGAACAGCGCGACGGCCATCCCGCTGCGCTGTGAGGGCATCGGCGCGCGCGGGGTCCAGCGGTTCGTCTGCGGGTCGTACGCGTCGACGTACGACGTGTTGTGGTCGAAGTCGTCGACCCGGCCGGCGATCGCGTAGAGCTTCCCGCCGAATGCGACCAGCCCCATGTGATCGCGCGCGACCGGCAGCGGTGCCGCGGTCGAGTAGCGGTTCGTAACCGGGTCGAACACGTCGTGCGTTCCGACGCTGTGCACGTCGCGCCCGCCGACCAGATGAATCTTCCCACCCAGGACGGCTACCGCGATCGAACCGCGGGCCTTCGGTACCGGCGGCAGCGCGGTCCAGCTGTCGCTGTCGGGATCGTAGACCGACGCGTCGGCGACCGGATCGCGATTCTGCTGGTCGAACCCGCCGAAGGCGTAGATCTTCCCGCCCAGCACGGTCACGCCGATGTGGTTGAGGCCGCGCGGCAAGGGCGCGCGGTCGGACCACCGTCCCGTCGCGAGGTTGAACCCCTGCACCAGGGGCTGATCGACGTCGACGACCCCGGTACTGTCGAGTGCGGCCGGATGCGGACCCGCGGCGGCGTAGCCCCCGATGACGTAGATCGTGCTGCCGACGGCTGCCACCGCCACTTCGCTGCGCGGGACCGGCAATTGCGCTCCGGTCGACCAGGCCCCGAGGCCCCCGGTCTGGGCGAACGCGGCTGCCGCGAATACCGCCGAACCGATCGCCGTCGCAACGCCCAGCACGCGTCTCATCCCCAAACGGATACCCGGCGATGCCGTGGTTCCCCCGCTGGGCCTGCCGACAAATGGCCAAATTCGACCGTTGAAGGAGAGGAGGGTGCCTCCTGCGCGTGAAACTCGGCACCATCCTGGATCCTTGGATTCAGAACTCGGATGCCATGCAACCGGGTACCAAGCGCGCGACGGCGTGCGGACGATGACGGGACGTTTGAAGATCGCCGTCCTCGAATGCACTTCTCGCCGACTCTGCCACTTTGCGAGGGTACCATTCTTTCGCAACTCGTCTTAGGAGGCATCCACGGTATGGATGGTCCCAATCAGCCGCGCTCGGTCGCGTCATTCGGTTCGGCGCTGATTCGCGTCGCCACCGCCCTTTGCGCGGCCATCGCGCTCTTCGCCGGCGCCGCAGCTGTCGCATCGGCGCAAGCCTCGCCGGCACCGGCCGCAAGCCCGGCCGGTCAAACGATGCCGGGCCCCGGTTCGAACCCCGGCAATCCGAATCCGACCGGCGGCCAGAACTCGACGCCTCGCATGGCTCCGCCGCTCGGCCACATGCCGATCATCGACTTCGTGGCCACGTTCACCCAGCCGGCATACTACGGTTCGAACGCCAACATCAAGAACTACGATCCGGCCGACCTCGGCGGGACCGTGCGTTTCCCGGTCACGCGCAAGTTCAGCCTGTATTTCGACCGGCTGACTGAAGGCACGCTGAATCAGCCGCTGGCCTGCATTCGGGTGCTGGCGCTCAAAGGCGCGCGCAGCTGCCCGAACGACAGCCGCGACGTCATCCTGCAGTATCACGGCACGTACGTGTTCGACCGCAACTGGAGCCTCGACGTCGGCGACTCGTTCCGCCATCGTGAGTTCAACAGCGGCGCATCCGGCGTCAGCGCGGTTCCGTTCCCCTACACGGTGAGCTCGACCGAGCACCACTACGGGTACGCCGGCCTCAGCTACACGACCCGGCCGATCGCCGAACTGCTGCACAGCACGTTCGTGTTCTCGATCACCGGCGACGCGCAGAACGTCGACCACCACGTCGCCGCCCTGTGCACCGCCGGGAACAAGGCGGCGTACGCGGCGAACGGATTTCCCGCAAGTTGCACCGGTTTAGCCGCCAACCAGGTCGGTTACTTCGACGAGAATCCCCAGCAGTCGGTCTACTACGAGACGACCCAGGGCGTCTCGATGATCATTCCGGTCGATCCCAAGCACGGCACGACGTTCCTGCTCAACGAGCGCTGGGGCGCCTTGAACTTCTACGAGAACCCGTCGCAACTCAACGGCGGTATCGGCATTCCGTATCGCTGGAACAGCGCGCTCACGTACCAGCTCAGCAAGCGCTTCAGCCCGGGCTTCACGCTCGCGCTGCGGCACGCCGACTACGACGCGATTCCGGGTATGGCAGTGCCGTTCCCCAACGCGATCCACGTCGGATCGTGGGATGTCATCGGGACGTTCCACCTCGACACCAACACCTGGTTCCACTGATCTGACCGCCTCGGTCTGATCGACACGGCGCCCGGGAGCTTCGGCTCTCGGGCGTTTTGGTATCATGATACAGCTGCTCGTCGCAGGTCTGACGGTCGGTAGCGGCTACGCGCTCGTCGCGCTCGGCATCCACATCATCCTGCGCGCGACGCGGATCGTGAACTTCGCGCAGGGCGAGTTCTCCGTGGTCGGCGGGCTGTTCGCGCTGACGTTCGTGCAAGTGCTGCACGCGAACAGCTGGCTCGCGCTCATCGGCGCGACGTTGTGCGGGTTCGTGCTCGGCCTCGCGTTCGAGCGGCTCGTGCTGCGCCCGGCCGCGCGGTCGGGCGAGATCGGCCTGACGATCGCAACGATCGGCACCGTGTTCATCTTGCTCTACGGGCACGCGCTCGTCCCCGGTTGGGGCTCGCTGCCGCAGCCGCTGCCCGCGTTCAGCGGTGAAGCGTCGGACGTCATTACGGCCGGCGGCGTCGCGGTCGGCGTGCAGTCGCTCTGGGCGTTCGCGTTACTGCTGGTCGCGCTCGGCGCGCTGTACCTGTTCTTCGAGCGCACGTACTACGGCAAAGCGATCCGCGCGGCGTCGAACAACCCGCTGGGGGCGCGGTTGGTCGGAATCGACGTGCGAACGACCGGCGCGATCAGCGTCGGTCTGGCGATCGCGCTGGCGGCCTACGGTGGAACGATCATCGGACCGATCGCGCTGGTCGGCGGCGCCGGCGGCGTCGCGATCACGATCAAGGGCTTCGTCGGAGCGATCGTCGGCGGCCTCGAGTCGCCGGTCGGCTGCGTCGCCGGCGGTCTGCTCGTCGGCGTCGTGGAGAAGCTGCTGCAAGGCGTCTTCTCGTACGGCGTCGCCGATCCGATCGTGTACTCGTTGCTGCTGCTCGGCCTGCTGCTGCGGCCGCAAGGGCTCTTCGCCGCGCGTGGAGCGATCCGCGATTGATTGCCCGGCTGCGCGCCGACGCACGGCTCCTGCCGGTCCTCGGCGCGATCGTCGTCGCATTCGGAGCGTACGCGCACTTGACCGGCAACGCGACGTTCGCGCAGGCAGGGACCTACGCCGCGATCTACGCGATCGCGGCGGTCGGACTCTCGATCCTGCTCGGCAACGTCAACCAAATCTCCGTCGGACAGGCCGGCTTCTTCGGCATCGGCGCCTACAGCGTCGCCTACTGCACGGTCGTGCAGAACTGGCCGTTCTGGCCGGCCGCGCTGCTAGGCGTCGTCGTGGCAGCGCTGGTCGGGCTCGCCTTGGGATTCGTCGCGCTGCGCTTTCGCGGGCACTACCTCGCGATGGCGACGCTCGCGTTCGGTCTGATCGCCGTCGGGTGCTTCCACGAGACGAAGGCCCTCGGCGGCGCGATGGGGATCGGGGACATACCGTTCGCACGGCTCGGGCCGGTTTCGCTCTCCGGCGAAGCGGCGTACTGGTTCGCTTGGGCCGTCGCGTTGCTGGTCGCGGCGCTCTCGCTCAACTTGTTGCACGGGCGAACGGGCCGCGCGTTCGAGACCATCCGTAACGACGAGCTTGCCGCGGAGGTCGTCGGTGTGCCGACGCGCCGCTACAAGATCTTCGCCTTCGCGTATGCGGGCGCGCTGGCCGGGTTGTCGGGTGCGATCTATGCGGCGTACCTCGGCATCGTCGTCTCCGAAGCGGTGTCGGTCGCGCTGTCGATCGATCTGCTGCTGATGGTCGTGCTCGGCGGCAGCGGCGGCGTGTCCGGAGCACTGCTTGGCGCCGCGCTGATCGGTTTTCTCGACATCGCCGGACATCAGTTCGAGAACTGGCGAGAGGTCGCATACGGCGTGCTGGTCGTGCTGGTCGTGGTCGTCGCGCCGGGCGGTTTGGCGGGGCTGTTGCGCCGGCGCGCGACGAGTCCGCCGCGCGCGGCGCGCGGTCCGGTTTCCATGGTCCCAGCGACACGCGTGCAGGCGCCGGCCGCGTCGCCGCCGCTAGCAGTCGACGGGGTGACGAAGCGCTTCGGCGGGTTGGTCGCGCTCGACGGCGTCTCGTTTCGCTTACAGCCGGGGACGCTGACCTCGCTCATCGGTCCCAACGGTGCCGGAAAGACGACGCTGTTCAATGCGGTGTGCGGGATCGGCCGTCTGAGCGCCGGCCGCGTCGCGATCGGCGGCGTCGACGTCAGCGGCTGGCAACCGCATCGAATCGCTGCGCTCGGTGTAGGCCGCACGTTCCAAAACGCGCGCCTGTTCGGTGAGATGACGGTGCTCGAGAACGTCGTCGCCGGCGCGTTTCGCACCGAGCGCAGCGATCCGGCCAGCGATCTCTTCGCGCTGCCGCGCTCGCGCCGCGAGCGCCGCGAGGCCAACGACCGTGCCCGGGCGACGCTCGCGCGGCTAGGGCTGGAGCACGTCGCGGCGACGTACGCCAAGGATCTTCCGTTCGGCGATCGCCGCCGCGTCGAGCTCGCGCGTGCGATCGCCGCCGACCCGTGGCTCTTGCTCGTCGATGAGCCGGCCGCCGGCCTCAACGCCGCGGAGCGGACGACGCTGCACGAAGACTTGTTGCGGCTGCGCGACGCGGGGACGACGCTGCTGTTGATCGAGCACGACATGCGGCTCGTAATGGCGATCTCCGACCGCGTGATGGTGCTCGAGTTCGGGCGCACGATCGCCGACGGCGACGCCTCGTCCGTGCGCAACGACCCCGCGGTGATCGCGGCGTACTTGGGCACCGCGTCGTGACGAACGCCGCGCCGGTCTTGCTCGACGTACGCGATCTGCATGCCGGCTACGGTGCGCTCGACGTGCTGCGTGGGGTCGATCTCGAGGTGCGCGCCGGCGAGTTGGTCGCCGTGCTCGGACCGAACGGCGCGGGAAAGTCGACCCTGCTGCGCACGATCTCGCGCTACGACAGTACGCTGCGCTCCGGCGCGATCACGTTCGACGGCCACGATCTCACCCGCGTCACGACCGAGCGCACCGTTCGACTCGGTTGCCTGCAGGTTCCCGAGGGACGGCAGCTGTTCAGCGAGCTGAGCGTCGACGACAATTTGCGATTGGGTGCGTTTTCGACCGATCGCACGCGCCTGGCCGACGGACTCGCCGGCGTCTACGACCGGTTTCCGTCGCTGGCGGCGCGCAAGCGTCAAGTCGCGTTCACGCTCTCGGGTGGCGAGCAGCAGATGCTCGCGATCGGTCGCGCGCTGATGGCCAAACCGAAGCTCCTAATGCTCGACGAACCGTCGACCGGGCTCGCTCCGCAGATCGTCGAGCGAATCTTCGCCATCGTCGCGGAGTTGACGCGCAGCGGGACAGCCGTACTGCTGGTCGAGCAGAACGCGTATCTGACGCTCCGCCACGCCGATCGTGCGTACGTCCTCGAGGGCGGTGCGGTCGCGCTGAGTGGTAGTGCTGCCGAGCTGCGTGCCGACGAGCGCGTGAAGGCGATCTATCTCGGTGGTGACACCATTTGAATTCAAAGGAAGCTGACTCGGCCGGCAGAATTGGCGGTATCCCTGGATCCCTGGATCCAAAGGAGAAAGCCGAGAGGGTGATCAGACGCACCGTCCCGCCCGTCGCCGACGTGATGCCGCTCGAGGTCGCTCGCCATCCGCGCATGCTCGACGGGATTGTCGACCAGCTGCGCCGTGCGATCTTCGAAGGGAAGCTCGCGCCCGGGACGGTGCTGCGCCAAGAGCATCTGGCGCGCCAGCTCCAGGTCAGTCGCACGCCGCTGCGCGAGGCGCTCCTCGCGCTCGAGCACGAAGGCTTCATCGTGTTCTCGCCGACCGGTGCCGCGACGGTGGCCTCGCTCGACGTGGTGGACGCGCGCGAGATCATGGACGTGCGCGAGATGGTCGACGGCCTGGCGGCGCGACTGCTCGCGCAGCGCGGGATGACGCCCGAGGTCGATCGCGCGTTGACGGCGCTCGCCGACGAGATGTGCGAGGTGGCCGACCGCGACAAGCACCAATATCTCGTCGCCAACGCGGACTTTCACGCCAAGATCGTCGAGGCGACCGGGCACGCCCGGCTGCAACAGTTCATCCCGCTGGTGCGCGTCTCGTCGAAAGTCGTGTACGCGCACCTGCAACATCAAGAGCCGCGCTTGAGCCTCTCGGCCGACGAACATCGCGCGTTGCTCGACGCCATCCGTTCGGGTGACGGAGACGCCGCCGAGCGCGCGGCGCGCGAACACGTCCGCAACGCGGCGACGCACTGGCTCTTCCCACCGGTGAGCGCAGCCGTACGATCGTGATCTAGCGGGACGCTACCCGCTGGTCTGCTGCTCTTCGACGATGCGCTCGAGCGACTGGGTCGTCGCGCGCGTCATCGTCGCCGGAACGCCGAGCGTGTCGAGCAAGTCGCCCGCGTCGCGCATCTCGTGCGCCCGCCGCTTGGCGTGCTTGTGCGTTCCTTCGACGATGCGGTCGAGCAGCGTCTCGTCGGCGCCGACGAAGGTCTTGGTGATGTCGCTGCGCAGCCAGTCCTCGACGCCGGCGGCGCGTGCTGCTTCGAGCGCCTCGCACACCGCGCCGGACATCCCTTTGAAGAAGACCGACCGGGTCAGCTTGCGTGCCGCCGCTTCGCCCGGCTGCGTCCCGACGATCTCGAGCGGCGTCCCGAGCGGCCGCAGGAACTCCGCCAGCTCGGCCGCGCCGTCGCCGGCGAGAAACATCGGCACGCGAATGCCCAGCGGGGGCACCGGCGACATCATCGCGACGTCGACGAAGCGCGCGCGGCTCGGCGCAACGATCGCCGCCAGCTCACGCTTGAGCGCGGGCCCGGCGGTGTTGAGGTCGGCGTAGATGCATCCGGGACGCAGGAGCGGCAGCGCGTCGCGCGCGACGTCGAGCGCGACGATCGCCCAGTTTACGGAAAGCACGATCTGCGCGCCGTCGACGGCGGCCGCGAAGCTGGGCGCGAACGGGATCCCGTCGAGATCGCCGTGCGGATCGGGGTCCCAACCGCGTACTGCGCAACCACCGCGCGCGAGGTCGCGCGCGATGAGCGAGCCCGCCTCGCCCAAGCCCAGCACCGCGACGGTCACGGTCTCGCCGTTACGCGACATTGCAGTCTCGTTCGAGATCGCGCTCGAGGCGGTCGAGCGTCCGCATCGCGGGCAGAACCTGCGCGACGCTGGCGTTGGGTTCGCGTCGTTCGCGGATCGCTGCGAAGAACTCGCGGTCTTGGAGCTCGATGCCGTTCATCGATACGTCGACGTGCGACAGGTCGATCGGTTCGTTCTTTCCGTCGACGAGGTCGTCGTAGCGCGCCAAGTACGTGCCGTTGTCGCAGATGTAGCGGAAGAACGTGCCGAACGGACCGTCGTTGTTGAACGAGAGCGACAGCGTGCAGATGGCGCCGGCCGGCACTTTGAGCTGGATGCTCATGTCCATCGCGATGCGGAGCTCGGGGTGGAGCGGACCTTGCAATGCGTTCGCGCATGAGGCTGTCTGCCCGGTCTGATAGGCGAAGAGGTCGACGGTGTGACACGCATGGTGCCACAGCAAATGGTCCGTCCAGCTGCGCGGCTTGCCGAGCGCGTTGGTGTTGGTGCGCCGAAAGAAGTAGGTTTGCACGTCCATCTGTTGGATCGTCAGCTCACCGGCTTGGATGCGCCGGTGGATCCACTGATGGCTCGGGTTGAACCGGCGCGTGTGGCCGCCCATCGCGATCACGCCGGTTTCGCGCTGCACCTGCGCGATGCGCTCGGCATCGGCCAGGTTGTCGGCGATCGGGATCTCGATCTGGACGTGCTTGCCGGCGCGCATGCACTGCACGGCCTGCGACGCGTGCAGCTGGGTCGGCGTCGCCAAGATCACCGCCTGGACGCCGGGTTGGGTCAGGCTCTCGGCGAGGTCGGTCGTCCAGTGGGGGATCTTCCACGTCGCCGCGACCTCTTGCGTCGTCGCGGCGCTGCCGCCCGCGAGCGAGACGACCTCGACTCCGTCGATGTTCGCGATCGCTTCGAGATGCTTGACGCCGAACGCGCCCTGTCCGGCGAGTGCGACCTTCACCGCGCGACGATCTCCTCGATCACCTCGTCGTGCGGGTCGATGTCGGGCCGG
>Ga0208220_1000708_pt1 | contig 14018 bp, 13 predicted proteins | sample NGESurdeep092012_9_FD_184484 | JGI IMG/M metagenome (GOLD analysis project Ga0208220, IMG submission 184484) | Arctic peat soil microbial communities from Barrow, Alaska - NGEE Surface sample F53-1 deep-092012 (SPAdes) | ecosystem: Environmental > Terrestrial > Soil > Wetlands > Peat ... | reverse complement strand
CGCGCCGAGCACAGCCACTTCCACCGCGCAGAGCACTGCCGCCAGCCAGAAATTGAGCGTGAAGCCCAGTTGGCCCGATAAAAAGCTGGAGCCGAGATAGGCGCCGACCATGAACATCGAGCCATGGGTCAGATTCGGAATCCGCATCAGCCCAAAGATCAGGGAAAATCCCGCCGACAGCAGGAACAGCAGGCCACCGAACGTCACGCTATTGACGGTAAGCAGCAGCCAGAACGTCATATCCCCGCCTTTACGCTTCCCGGCTACCAGCTTTGCTTTGTAGCCCGGATTGCGCGAAGTGCAATCCGGGGACCAGCCCGACCGATGCTCCCGGATTTCGCTTTGCTCAATCCGGGCTGCATTCAGAAGGTAATGACAATCAGCACTTCGTCAGCGGCGGATAATCGCGCGAGTAGACCGGGTGGGCCAAAAATTCCTGTTCGGGCCAGGTCCAGAACTGACTGACGTTCTCGTAAGTCTTGATGGTCTTGTTCCAGAGCTTGAGGCCATACTTGGCGCCTTCGGTCACGACGCGACGGACGTAGAAGTTCCCGATCACGTTGCCGAGATGGTCGAACTTGAGCGGGCCGCGCGGCGTGTCGGTCAGGCTGACCGCGCGCAACGCGGTCATGAATTTGTCCTTGTCGCTGGCATTGCCGCCCACCGCCTTGAGGCCGGCGTCGACGACTTGGCAGTTGGTGTAAAGGCCGGCGGCGTAAAAGCCGGGGACGGTGTCGTAATTCTTCAGCATGCCGTCGACAAAGCGCTGGTTGCCGGCGCTGTCGAGATCGAGGGTATAGGGACAACAAGACACCAATCCGACCGCCTCGTCGCCGAAGCTCTTGAGCAGCGCGTCGTCGGCGCCGGTCTCGCCCGTCACCACCTGATATTTCAGGCCGGCGCTGGCATAGGCCTTCATGAAGCGCAGCGGATTGGAGCCGGCAAAACCCTGGCAGACGCCGTCGCAATCGCTGATCTGCGCGACATAGGGCGTGTAGTCCGGCGTCACCAGCGGCGGCCACAGTTTGTTGACGACACAGCCGCCGTCTTTCTGGAATGCGGCCTGGAAGCCGCCCATCTGCTCATAGCCGAAGGCGAAATCCTCGGAGATCGTCAGAACGCGCTTGAGCTTTAATTCGGTCGCCGCGTAATGCCCCATCGGCTGCATCGCCTGCGAGGAGGTTGCGGAAGCGCGCAGAAGGTAAGGGTTCGGCAGCCGCTGCGTGAGGTTGTCAGCCGCCGCGAGACTGAGGATCGGCATCTTCTGTTCGCGGATATAGTCGTTGATGGCCAATAGTTCGAAAGCCGCGAGCGGGCCGAGGATGACATCGACCTTGTCGCGCTCGATCAGCTCCTGGGCCTTGGTCTTGGTGCCGGCCGGATTGCCCCCGGTATCGGCGGAGACGAAGTCGACCTTGCGGCCGCCCATCGTGTAGTTGACCTCTTTGAGATAGGTCAGGACGCCCTGTTCCATCTGGATACCGCCCTGGGCGAGCGGTCCGGTCTTCACGGTGAGAAGGCCGAGCCGGAACGGTTCGGCTTGCGCAATTGCGGGCGCCGGGAAGCGGGTGAGCGCAGCAACCGCGCCGGCCGCGGTGCCGGCGAGAAGCGCGCGGCGCGAAACTTTATGAGACGCGTTCTTCCGAGACATAATCTTGCGAGACATAACTGTCCTCCCTCTGGCCCCGCGGTGTCCGCCGCGACGCCTGTCTGCCGTTGCCGGCTTTTGTGTTACCGGCTTGCTGTCGCCGATGCGTCCCCACGCGGCGGCCTTTCACCCCATCATCCGATAGACCGTTGCGTCGGTAAAGTCCGCTATTGCCGCACCTTTTTCAACACTTCTGCAGCGGCGGATAGTCGCGCGAATAGACCGGATGAGCGAGAAATTCCTGTTCCGGCCAGGTCCAGAACTGGCTGACATTCTCGTAGGTCTTGATGATCTTGTTCCACAGCTTGAGACCGTATTTGGCGCCTTCGGTGCCGCAGCGCCGGATGCAGAACGTGCCGACCACATTGCCCAAGTGATCGAACTTGATCGGTCCGCGCGGCGTCTCGGTGAGGTTGACCGCCCGCAGCGCCGCTAGGAATTTTTCTTTGTCGCCGGCATCGCCGCCGGCCGCCTTCAGGCCGGCGGCAACCACTTGGCAATTGACGTAGAGGCCGGCGGCATAGAAGCCCGGAACAACATTGAAGTTCTTCAACATGCCGTCGATGAAGCGCTCATTGGCATCGGACTGAAGATCGAGCGAATAGGGGCAGCATGACGTAAGACCGATCGCCTCATCGCCGAAGCTTTTGAGCAAAGCGTCGTCGCCTCCGGTTTCGCCCGTCACCACTGGATATTTTAGTCCCGCGCCGGCATAGGCCTTCATAAAGCGCAGCGGGTTCGAGCCGGCAAAGCCCTGACATACGACGTCGCAATCGCCGATCTGGGCGATATAGGGCGTGTAATCGGGCGTCACCAATGGCGGCCAGAGCTTGCTGACCACGCAGCCGCCGTCCTTCTCGAAGGCCGCTTGAAAGCCGCCTACCTCCTCATAGTCGAAAGACAGATCCTCGCCGATGGCCACAGCTCGCTTGAGTTTCATCTCGGTAGCCGCATAGTGGCCCATCGGCTGCATGGCCTGCGAAGAGGTAGCTGAGGCGCGCAACAAATAAGGGTTGGGCTGCCGCTGGGTGAGATTGTCCGCCGCGGCCAAGCTGAGCGTCGGCATCTTTTGCTGTTGGATGTAGTCGTTAATGGCGTAAAGTTCGAAGGTCGCAAGCGGGCCGAGAACCACATCGACTTTGTCGCGTTCGACCAATTCCTGGACCTTGGTCTTGGCCCCGGCCGGTGCACCGCCCGTATCGCCGACGATAAGCTCGACCTTGCGGCCGGCCATCATGTAATCGGTCTCTTTCAAAAAAGTGAGGACGCCCTGCTCCATCTGGTTGCCGCCTTGGGCGAGCGGCCCGGTCTTTACGGTGAGAAGCCCGAGTTTGACCGGCGCGGCCTGCGCAATAGCGGGCGCCGGAAAACGGCCGAGCGCCGCGACCGCGGCCGCACTGCCGGCCAGAAGCGTGCGACGGCTGACTTTTCGAGACATTCTGCTCTCCCCTTGCATGTGATATTCGGGCGCCATGGCTTTTGCCTTTTTGGGCGCGTCCGATGCCGACTACCTATACGATCATTTTTTGTTCGGCGGAATGACAGGCAACAGCAGGTACGGCCGTGCCGTGCCACCAAAATGCAGCCCGGTGACGCCACCGAAAATCTGCGGCGGCCGGTCGCGCCCATCGTCGTGCAGGAATGGCCCGCAACCGGTCAGTTCGTTCTTGAAGTTCGATAGCTTTCCGCCGCTCGGCCCGGGATAGACGTAGTCCTTGCCGCGGATGGTGAGCGCGATGCGATGTCCGGCAGGCACGACTATAGAGGTCGGCCAGATTTCGATGTCGAGTTCAACCACCTCGCCGGACTTGAGCGGCTGTTTCTTGGTATGGCTGTGATAAGGCCGGTAGGGCTTCGACAGCTTCTTATCGAGCGCACGATGCGAAGCTCGCAGCCAGCCCTGGCCGATCGGCGCGTGCGGATCGATGGCGCCCTGGAACACCACTTCCTTGAGGTCGGGCGAGAACACACGCAGGACGGCAAATATGTCGGCATCGCTGCTCGATGAGGAAACGAAAAGCTTGAGTGCCGACGGCCCGGTGATCTCCATCTCATGAGCAAGCGGCGCGGTGAGAAAAGTAACGCCGTCGCCCATCGCCTCAAACCGGATCGCCGTCTTTTTGTTGCCAGGCTTACCCGCAAGCGCGCCATTAGCCGGATCGAGATAAAACCGCGTCCATTTGGTGCGTTTTAACGGCCACTCCTTTTCCGTTCGTTCGACGAAGCGGTCGACATGGCGCACTTGGAGTTGCACCGCCGGCTGTTTGTTCCAGCCGTTTTTCTTGCCGTGCAAAAAATAATCGAAGAAGCGTAGTTGCAGCTCGCGGCCGTAGTCGGTGTAGAAATGGGTCCAATGCTCGATGCCGTGCACTTCGAGCCATTTCTGCTTCGAAGCCGCGCGCACAAAACCTTCGAAATTGCCGCGCGGGTGCAGCGGCTGACCGCCCCAATTGGCGGCCGACAGAAACGGCACTTTCACCTTCGGCCAGATCGGCGAGCGGGCATGGTGATAATCGTCATCGAGCGGATGGGCGACAATGTCGCCGCCGAAATTGCTGCGGTTTTTCGCCAGTACCTCGTCCGCCAAGAATTCCGGCCCGCAGACGAGTTCGCCGTGCACTCGGCTTCTCTTGCCGCGCTCGCCGGCGCCGTATTGCACGGTCTTGACCTGCATGTCGTACCAATTTTCCCAGAATGTGCAGAGAATGCCGCCGTGATGCGTCATGTCGCGATACCAGTCGGCGGCGCCCTCCCAGATGCACATGGCGGCGAGATGCGGCGGCTCGAGGCTCGCCACGTGCCACTGGTTGATGCCGTAATAGGAAATGCCGTTGAGCCCGACCTTACCGTTCGACCACGGCTGTAGGCCTGCCCATTCGATGCAGTCGTAAAAGTCCTTGGTCTCGCGCGGCGAGAAATGATCGATGAAGCCGGGCGACACGCCGCAGCCGCGTGAATCGACACGCACGCAGGCGTAATCGTGCGGCACCCATTTCTCCGGATCAACGACTTCCCAGCTCTGGTAGAGATTGCTGGAACCGGCGGTGACGTCGGGATGCTTGTCCACCATGCGCTGCCAGGCGCTCGGATAACCGTCCTGAAAGGCAAGACCCTTGGCGTAAGGGCCGTAGCTCAGGATCACCGGATAGTGCCCGTCTGCGATCGGGCGAAACACATCAGCGCGGAGCACTGAGCCGTCATCCATCTTGATCGGTACGTCCCAGTCAATCCGCATGCCATCGCGGGTCTCGCTGCGCTGTTCGTGCGTTTTGCGGTCACCCGCAGCCGCCGCCATGCGGGCCTCGCCTTCCATGGATGACATGCGTTTCCTCCTTTTTCCGTCATGCCCCGCAACGACGGGCATCCAGTATCCCCAGCCATTGAGAACTGCGAAAGCTGTCGGGGATTACTGGATCATCCGCCTTCGCGGCTGATGACACCAGTGGGTCATCAGCGCTTCTGCCTCGTCTTACCCCGCTTCACCCCAGCCATCGCTTCGAGCACGGCGCAGACCGCGGCGGTGTCCTCGGCGCCGCGGCCACTCTTGAGCGCCTTTTCGTAGATCGCGCTTGAGGCGTCGAACATCGGCGTCGGCACGCGGATCTTGCGGGCGTAGCTGCCGATGACGTCCATGTCCTTCTGCCAGACCGAAATCTTCATGGTGACGTCGCGATAATTGTCCTTCACCATCATCGGCGCGCGTAATTCGAAGACGCGCGAATTGCCAGCGCCGGTTTTCACCAGATCGAAAATCAGCTGCGGCGGCAGTCCGGCTTTCATGCCCAACACCATCGCTTCGGCGCTCGCTACATTGTGGATGGCAACCAAGAGATTGGCGACGTATTTCATCCGGCTGCCGTTGCCGAATTCACCGACATCATGCACGGCGCGCGTGAAGCCCGCGAACATCGGCCGCAGCTTCTTGATTTCGGCCGGGCCGCCCGAAGCATAGACCACGAGATCCCTGACCTTGGCCTGCGCGCCGGTGCCGCTCACCGGGCAATCGAGCAGGATATGGCCGGCCTTGCGCAGCACCGTCTCGGCGCGCGTCTTGTCCTCGAGCGTAAAGGTGGACATCTCGATCACAACGCGGTGCGGCGCACCCGATTTGGCGATGGCCGCTGCCGTCGCGGCGAGCGCAGCCGGGCTGGGCAGGCTCGTGATGATGGTCCTCACCTTGCGTGCAACGTCGCTGGCATCGGCGGCGATCTCGGCGCCGAGCCGCGCCAGCGCGCGGCGGCGCGCCGGCGCAACGTCATAGCCGACGACCCGCCAGCCCGCGGCAAGAAGATTTTGCGCGAATGAGCCGCCCATGATGCCGAGGCCGATAACGCCGACGGCGCCTTTCTTTCCCGAAGCCATACCGCTCCCCATTTCTCTTTTTCAAAGTCCGCGACGCTATGGCATCCGCTCCCCCGGGCGCAAGCGGCTTTCTCGGCGCACGCCGATCGCTTATCGTCCGACTCCAAGACGGAAGCGTTGGGGGAGATGCACATGCGCATTGGGGTCGCCGGTATTGGGAAAATGGGCGCGGCCATCGCCGCGCGGCTGATCGAAGTCGGTCACGAGGTGTCAGTGTGGAATCGCACGCCCGACAAAGCCAAGGCGGTCTCAGGCGCCACGGTCGCCACGACGCCGGCACAGCTGGCGCAGCGTGCCGACGCCATCATCACTATCCTCACCGACGCGACGGCGCTCGATGCCGTCTATAACGGCGCGGCGGGCTTCATGAGCGGCGGCGCATTGTCCGGCAAACTGTTCATCGAGATGAGCACGGTGCTACCGGGGACCGAGATCGCGCTGGCGCAAGCCGTCCGCTCCAAGGGCGCCGCCTTCGTCGAATGCCCGGTCGGCGGCTCGACCGGCCCGGCGCGGCAAGGCAAACTCATCGGGCTCATGGGTGCCGACGATGCCGACGCCGCCCGGGCGCGCCCGATCCTCGAACAATTGTGCCGGCGGCTTGAACATGCCGGTCCGGTCGGCTGCGGCGCGATCCTCAAATTCACGGTCAACCTGCCGCTGATGGTCTACTGGCAGGCGCTCGGCGAGGCCCTGGCGCTGGCGCGCTCGATCTCGCTCGATCCGGCCCGGCTGATGGATCTTCTCAGCGAGACGTCCGGCGGTCCCAACGTGCTCAAAGTGCGCGGCCCGGGCGTGGCGTCGATGCTCAAGGGCGGCGATGCCGGCCCGGTCACGTTCAATGTCGATGGCGCCATCAAGGACATGCAATCGATGCTCGCCGAGGCGAAGTCGCGCGGCATCGATCTGCCGCTCGTCGAAAAGACGCTTGCCTGCTACGAGGAGACCAAGCGTCACCGTTCGGGCGGCGCCGAAATCTCGACCGTCTCGGTCTATTGGGCGAACCGCGGCAAGCGGTGAATTTTTCCAGCATAACGGAGCTCACATGTCGATCACGCTCAGCCAAGCTTCCACCATCGTCGATGTCGCATTGAAAAAGGCGCGCGACAGTAATCTCGCGCCGCTCACCGTCGCCGTGCTCGACGCCGGCGGCCACCTCGTCGCTTTCAAACGCGAGGACAAATCCGGCCTGCTGCGTTACGACATCGCCTTCGGCAAAGCCTGGGGCGCGCTCGGCATGGGCTTCGGTTCACGCACGCTGGCGAGCCGCGCGGCCAAGACGCCGCAATTCTTCACCATGCTCGCGGCGGCGAGCGGCGGACGCATGGTCACCAATCCGGGCGGTGTGTTGATCAAGGACGCCGCCGGCACCATTGTCGGCGCTTGCGGCATTTCCGGCGACACATCAGATAAGGACGAAATGTGCGGCATTGCCGGCATCGAGGCGGCGGGTCTCAAACCCGACCCCGGCACGGACTAGGAGTAATTTCGATGAAGCTCTTTTCGTTCTGGCGGTCGCTCGCGACCTATCGCGTGCGCATCGCGCTCAATCTCAAGGGCCTGGTGCCCGATGAGGTGATCGAAGTGAACCTCATGACCGGCGCGCAGCGCGAGGCCGCCTATCGCGCGGTCAATCCGATGATGGCGCTGCCGGCGCTGGTCGATGGTGATGGCGCGGCTTTGTTCGAGTCGCTCGCGATCATCGAATATCTTGATGAGACCCATCCAAACCCGCCGCTCTTGCCGAGCGACCCGCGCGGCCGCGCTCGCGTGCGCGGCTTGGCGCAGCTTATCGCCTGCGATTCACATCCGTTGATCGTACCGCGCGTGCGCGAATACCTCGAACACGAAGTCAAGGTCGACGAAGCAACGCGCACCAAATGGTGCCAGCACTGGCACACTGCAGCCCTTGCCGGGCTCGAAGCACATCTTAAAGATCCCGCCACCGGCCGCTACTGCCACGGCGATACGGTCACGCTGGCCGATGTCTGTTTGGCGAGTCAGGCGGCGGGAGCAAAATTCTTTAACGTCGACACCACGCCGTTTCCGAATTTCACCCGGATCGCAAATTCGCTGGCGACTATCGATGCCTTCGCCCGCGCCCATCCGCTCAAGCAGCCCGGCGCGCCGGCGGCGGCATAACGGTGCCTACCACCAGTTCAAGAAATGATGCACCGGGCCGCGGCCGGAGCCGATATTGAGCCGGTCGGCAGCGGCAATCGCTGCGCTCACATAGACCTTGGCGTCGCGTACCGCAGCGCCGAGTTCTTGACCCTTTGCAAGGCCGGCGGCGATAGCCGATGCCAGCGTGCAGCCGGTGCCGTGCGTGTTGTCGGTCACGAGGCGCGGCGCGGCATATCGTGTGCAGCCGCCGGCATCGACCAACAGATCGACACTTTCCGGGCCGTCGCCATGGCCACCCTTGATCAGAACCGCACTGGCGCCTAGCGCGAGCAGTGTTTTTGCCTGCGCGCGCATCTCGTCTTCGTCGCCTGCGATCGGCATATCGAGGAGCGCGGCCGCTTCCGGCAGATTGGGCGTCAGCAAGCTCGCGCGGGTGATTAGGTTTTGCAAAGCACCGATGGCGTCGGCGCGCAATAACGCCTCGCCCGAAGTCGCTGCCAGGACCGGATCGAGCACCACATTGCGCGCGCGATGGAGATCGAGCCCGGCGGTGACGGCGGCTATCGCCGCCGCGTTGCCCAACATGCCGATCTTCACCGCGCCGACGTCGAAATCGGAAAATACGGCGTCGATTTGGGCTGTGATGAAATCCGCCGGGACCTCGTGAATGGCCGAGACGCCCTTCGTGTTCTGCGCCGTGAGCGCGGTGATGACGGAAGCACCATAGACGCCGAGCGCGGAAAACGTTTTCAGATCGGCCTGGATGCCGGCGCCGCCTCCCGAGTCCGAGCCGGCAATGGTCAGCGCAATCGGAACGCCCATCAAGTGCTCCGCTTCGCCAGTGTCGCGTCGACGATGCCACGCAACGTGCGCGCGGCGGACGCGGGATCGGGTGCGAGCGACAACGCCGAGATGACGGCGACGCCATCGGCGCCGGCGTCAATCACTTCGGCGGCGTTGCTCGCGTCGATGCCGGCGATGCCACACACCGGCAGTTGCGGCGTGCGGCGGCGCAGCGCGCCGATAATCCGCGTCAGCCCGGCGGGGCCGATCGGCGCGTTCTTCTGCTCCTTCGACAGCGTGGCATAGACGCCGCCGCTCCCGACATAGTCGATCAGATGGATCGGCGCAGCTTCGGCCTCGGCCACGCTCTTGATCGACAGGCCGATCAATGCCCCCGGCCCGAGCAAAGCCCGCGCATCTTCGACCGCCATGTCGTCCGGCCCGAGGTGCACGCCGTCGGCTTTAGCTGCGAGCGCCACATCGACGCGATCGTTGACGACGAAGCGGACGCCCAGCGGCGCCAGCGCTTTTTTGATCGCCCGCGCCGTCTCCACCATGGCGCCGGTTTCGCTCTTTTTGTCGCGCAATTGAATGAGCGTCGCTCCGCCTTCCGCGCAAAGCCGCGCCAGCACGGCGAGATCGTGGCCGCCGGAGCGTTCGGGATCGACAATGGCGTTAAGGCGGAGATCAAGGGGTGCTGCAAGACGCTGCATCAGCTGGCCTTCATGCGTGCGCGTAAAGTTGTGCGGTCGAGACCGTGGAGTGCATCGACAACGGCGATGGAGAAACTGCCGGGCCCGCGCGCCTCCGCCGCCGCGACTTCGCCGGCGACGCCGAACGCCGCCAGCGCGGCGATGGTCGCAAGCCAGGCGTCGGCCTCGACGGCAAGCGCAGCGCAAATCAGCGCCGAGCCGGCGCAGCCCATGGCGGTGACAAGAGCCATCAATGGATCGCCGTTTGCGATCGTCATGCGGCGCCCGCCGTCGTCCACGACATCGACTTTGCCGGTGAGCGCAACGACGGTCGCATGGGCCCGCGCGAAGCGCGCAGGAGCGTCGGCTGCCTCATCGTTTGAGATTGCGGCAAATTCGGCCTGGTTGAGGCGCACCACCGCCGGCCTGCGGCTGACGAGTTCATGCGCGAACCGCGCCCGCGCCGGCGAGCGCTCAATGAAGACGGGGTCAAGGAGCCAGGGCATCCCGCGTTCGGCCGCGACGCCCAGTGCCACCTCGATCGCGGATTTGCGTTCGATATCGAAGGTGCCGAGATTGATCAAAAGCGCGTCGGCCCCGGCGACGAAAGCGTCGATTTCCTCCGGCGAAATGGTCATGGACGGCACCGCGCCAGCCGCCAGCAGCATGTTTGCGGTATATTGCTGCGCCACCGAGTTGGTAATGCAATGCACGCGCGGCGCACGCCTCCGGATACGCGCCAGCACGTCGGCGGCGATATCGGCAAACTCGACCGGTGCATGCATTTTTCGGTCTTTCCGGCAATTCTCCTCAAGGATACTCGATCGGCTCAATCGCGTCATTCCGGGCTCTCTCCGCGCTCGGCCTTCGAATGACGAATGTCTCGGCTTCGTATATGGTGTCCCGATGGTTCGGAGGCGCGCATGGTTCCCTTTTTCGTGCAGATCAAATGCCAGCTCGGCAAGTCCTACGAGGTCGCCGACAAGCTCGCGGACGCCGAGATCGCCTCGGAAATCTATTCGACGGCCGGCGATTTCGACCTGTTGGTGAAATTCTACGTCGACCAGCCGACCGATATCGGCCATTTCGTCGCCGAGAAGGTGCAGACCATTCCCGGCATCGCCGACACGCGCACCATCATCACCTTCAAGGCGTTTGGAGCCGCGTAGCGCCCAATTACTTTTTCGGCGGCGGCGTCGGACCCTGCACCGAGGGTAGCGCCGCAACATAGGCGGCGATGGCTGAGCGATCGTCGGCGCCGAGCAAGGACGTATTGCCGATGACGTCGGCCATTGCGCCGCCGGCGAAATCACCGGATGGCGTCATGCCGTCGCCGAGGTAACTGGCGATATCCTTTTCCGACCAGACCGCATCGCCGTGCTGAAGTCCGAACGGGGTGATGTTCGGCACCCAGCCGTGGCCGTCCGCCGCCGGGCCGCCAGCGAAGCGTTCGCTTTCGATGATGCCGCCGAGTGCATTGCGCGGACTGTGGCATTCGGCGCAGTGACCCGGCCCATTGACCAGATAGGCGCCGCGATTGAATTGCGCTGATTTCGCCGGATCGGGTTGAAACGGGCCGCCGTGGAAAAACAACAGTTTCCAGCCGCCCAGCAATCGGCGCTCGTTGAAGGGAAACGACAGATCGTGCCGGCGCACTCTGCCCGGCACCGGCGGCAAAGTCTTCAGATAGGCGAAGAGATCGCGCACATCGTTAAGCTGCATGTGCTGATAGGATGTGTAGGGAAACGCCGGGTAGAGATTGTTGCCGTGCTCCGAGGTTCCCTTCCACAGCGCGGTGACGAAATTCGCCTCGCTCCAACTGCCGATGCCGTCCTTGGGATCCGGCGAAATATTCGGCACGTAGAAAGTCCCGAACGGCGACTTTAGCGCCAAGCCGCCGCCGAGCCGGGTGCGATCGACTTTCTTGGCATCCGCGTTGGGAACGGCATGGCACGAGGCGCAACCGCCGATATTGAACATCGTCCGGCCGTTGTCGACATTGGCGGTATGGGGTGGCAGCGCTGCTGCGGGAACAACGGCAGGCAGCGTCAACAGCCAGAACGCGGCAACGCCTAAAGTAGCGCCGGCGGCGGCAATGAGAGCGAGCGTCCGCAGTGTCGCCCAGCTCCCTCGTCCCGCGGCCATCCAACGGTCTCCCTGGCTTGCATGCGGCGTGATTCTATTGGTAACGGCATCTGGGCAAAAAGATGAGCGCGGTCCAACTGCGATTTGTCCCACATCTTCCGCGAAAGGCGGAATAGCGAAAAAGCGGAGGGCGGGCGCCCCCTGCGGACACCCGCCCTCTCGGCCTATCCGGTATCGTTCAGCTCTTCTTGATACGGTAATTCTGGTGGCAGGCGCCACAATCGTTCTTGCCGATGTCGCCAAGGGCCGCCTTGAAGCTGTCGAGGTCCTTCACCGAGGCGTCCGCCGCCTTGGCATCCTCGCCGAACTTGGCGAATCTTGCCTTGAAGTCAGGCATGTTCTCCCAAATCTTGGGATCGGCGGCGGTATCGCCGCCTGTCTTGGAGTTGTCGGGAAACAGCGCCGGCATCTTCGCCGCTGCATTTTCGAATGTCGCGAATATCTTATGCGCCGCGGCCAGATCGAACGGGGCGTCACCCTTGGCCATGGCGCCGGCGGTCTTTGCTGCGTCGCCATTGGCCTTCATCAGAGCCCGGCGCGCAGCGATCGGGTCCTGCTGAGCAGCGGCGGCACAGACGCCAAGCGCGATGGCAGTGACGGCGAACACAGTACGAATGGACACGGTACGGATCATAGGATGGTCTCCCCTCTCCTCATTGCAGCCCGACAAACACCAGTCCGCGCTATGTTATTCCGGCACGGCCGAAAATACCCTTCGGAATTCAGGTATTGGGGGATCCCGTCCGTTGCGGCAATTCACGCCGCACCATGCCGCGCCTTGCGCTGAGGTGAGCGATGGTGCGGGCGATGACATAGAACACCGGCGTGAAGATCAGGCCGAACGCCGTCACCCCGATCATGCCAAAAAACACTGCCGTGCCGAGCGCCTGGCGCAGTTCCGCACCGGCGCCGATTGCCCAAACCAGCGGCGTGACGCCGAGGATGAAGGCGAACGAGGTCATCAGGATCGGGCGCAGCCGCAGCCGCGTCGCTTCGATGGCAGCCTCCCATCGGCTGCGGCCTTGGTCCTCGAGTTGGCGGGCAAATTCGACAATCAAAATCGCGTTCTTGGCCGCAAGGCCGATCAGCACCACGAAGCCAACCTGCGTGAGGATGTTATTATCCTGGCCGCGGATGATGACACCTGTGATGGCGGCAACCAGGCACATCGGTACGATCATGATCACCGCGAGCGGCAGTGTCAGGCTCTCATATTGCGCGGCGAGCACCAGAAACACGAACACCACGGCCAGTAAGAACGCGAACATCGCGGTGCTGCCGGCCCTGATCTGCTGGTAGGCGAGCGTCGTCCACTCGGTGCCAAAACCTTCCGGCAGCGTTTCCGCCGCGAGCTTGTCCATGATCGCGATTGCCTGACCCTGTGAATAGCCGGCCGCCGCAGTCCCGTCGATTTCGGCGGAGGGATAAAGATTGTAGCGCGGCACGCGGTATGGTCCGGAAATATTATCCACGGTGGTGAAGGAGCCGAGCGGAACGGTATCGCCGTTCGAATTGCGGACTCTGATCTTCAATACGTCGCTGACATCCCGCCGGTCCTCGTCGCGCGCCTGCGCGGTGACGCGAAAGGTACGGCCGAGCATATTGAAGTCGTTGACATAGGACGAGCCGATATAAATCTGCAGCGCATTGAACACGTCCTGTACATTGACGCCGAGCAACTGCGCCTTGGTGCGGTCGATATTGAGATAGACTTCGGGGGTCGAAGTTTCGAACAGCGAGAACACTTGCGACAGGCCCGGGGTTTGGTTGGCGCGGGCCGTCAACGACGACGACGCCTCGCGCAGCGCCGCTGAGCCTTGGCCGGCGCGGTCCTCCACCATCATGCGAAAGCCGCCGGCGGTGCCGATGCCCCTGACCGGCGGTGGCAACACTGCGACGATGAAGGCGTCCTCGATCTTGGACAGCCGCCGGTTCAGCTCGGTTTGAATGGCGGAAGCCGATTCGTGCGATGCATGGGCGCGCGTGTCAAACGGGTCGAGCACTAGAAACAGCGCGCCGGAATTGGGCGCATTGGTGAAGGTCGCACCGGAGAAGCCGACGACATTCACCGCGTGGGCGACGCCAGGCACCTTGCTCGCGATGTCGAGCACGCGCTGCTGTACTTCGTCGGTGCGCGCCAGCGAAGCGCCAGGCGGCAGCTGCACGACAACAATAATGTAGCCGGCGTCGACTTGGGGGATGAATCCAATCGGCGTAGCGCGAAAAGCATTCAATCCGATACCGATGACGACGAGATAGATCGCGAC
>Ga0208220_1000706_pt1 | contig 14025 bp, 11 predicted proteins | sample NGESurdeep092012_9_FD_184484 | JGI IMG/M metagenome (GOLD analysis project Ga0208220, IMG submission 184484) | Arctic peat soil microbial communities from Barrow, Alaska - NGEE Surface sample F53-1 deep-092012 (SPAdes) | ecosystem: Environmental > Terrestrial > Soil > Wetlands > Peat ... | reverse complement strand
CGCGGTTATCCAGAGCCCGGCGGTTATCCAGAGCCCGGCGGTTATCCAGAGCCCGGCGGTTATCCAGAAGCAGACGGTTATGCGGAGCCCGAGGCCTATCCCGACGCAGGTGGCTTTCCCGAGCCCGGCGGACGTCTGGGGCCAGCTGGTTATCCGCGGCCGGCCTCGCCGTATGAGCAGGCCGACGCGGGTCGCACCGATCCCGGCGCGGCAGTGGGTGCGCCACCCGACTATCGGCGGGGTCAAGGCCACGATTATCGGCGCGCTGATACGCCGGACTATCTGACGCGCGATGGCCGGAACTTTACGGCGGCTGATGATCGCGACTATCTGCCCGGCGGTATCGCGCCACCAGCGGCCGATGACCCCGCTGCCGATAGATATCGCTCGCGCGGCGGATCGGATTCTGGCGCGCATTCGCCCTCGCGGAGATGGGTGGACGACCAGCCGGATACCGACGGCGTGGCGTACCGGGCCGCATCACTGGAGCCCGGCGGCGATCCCCGCTTAGCGACAGAATTTCACGGCCGGGATTTATCTGCGCGACCCGGTTCCGGGCCGCCGCAGGCCGGCCGCGGCGGCCCGGCCGGGGCGCAACGGCCAGATCCTGACGACCCGGCAGATGAGGCCGAAGCCGGCGCGGGATTTGCTGGTCAGCGGCAGGCGCAGCCGCCTCAGTTCGGCGATGGGGAGCCGGATTCCCGGACGGCCCTCCCGCCGGAGCGGACCGCCCGGCACGGTCGCCTGAGCTGATTGGACCTGGGTAAACGAGCCCGGCAGCAGGCTCGGCGGCCTTAGGCGGCACCCCCCGAAAAGCACGACCAGAATGTTGCTTCAGCACCGTTTACCGCACTGAGGCAGTTGGGGATACATTTACGGCGGGGGGAGGGGGATACAGAAGTGGCACAGAAGGTCTCAGTCACATTCGCTTGCGACTACGACTCTAAAGAGATTCCGGACGGCGAGCACCTCACGCGGGCGTTCAGCCTCGATGGCCGGGACTACGAGATTGACCTATGCGAGAAGCACAGCCAGAAGTTCGACGAGTCGCTGACGCGGTTTGCCGAGAAGGCTCGCAGGGTCACCGGCAGGGTCGTCCGACCCAAGCGCCGGACCGCGGCGCACCGTCAGCGCAGTGCTGACATTCGCGCCTGGGCCAAGCGCAGCGGGATCGAGGTGAGTGATCGCGGCCGCATTCCGGCCCAGGTCATCGCCAAGTACGAGGCGAGTCACTAAGCCGGGCACGCCGTCGCGCTGGCGCGCAGCCCTGGCGGCCGGCAGGAGCCGGCCGCCGGGTCCCGCGCGGCCAGCGTGACGACGTCACCGCCGATGGTTAACGCGGATCGGCGGGCAGAACCGCGGGAGCGTGCGGGGCCGCGGCCTGCCCGGCCGGGGTCTCCGGAGGCGGAGCTTGGGGGGCCGGCGCGTGCGGAGGCGGGGCCTGCGGGAGTGGGGCCTGCGGAACTGGAGCCTGCGCCGCTGGGAGGGCCTGCTCGGCCGGGGAGGCTGACGCGGGCGGGATCGGCCCGACGACGGCCGCGAGGGCCTGGGAGTTGGGCACGAAGAGCAGCCCGTCCGCCGTCTCCAGGCGGACGTAGGTGATGCTGATATCGACCACGGTGCCCTCGATCGCTCCGGCGAGCGCGCCCGCGCGGAACCGCACCCGGTCGCCGACCCGGAAGGGCCGCGCGAACAGCAGCACCATGCCCGCGAAGAGGTTGGCCAGGGACTGCTGGGCGGCGATGCCGAGCAGCACCCCCGTGACAGCTCCGCCGACCAGGAGCTGCGAAACCGACACGCCGGCCAGGTCGAGCGCAATCACCAGCGCGGCAAAGATGCCCACCAGCACCAGCGCGTACCGGGTCACGCCGGCGTGCGCCGCGCCGATGACCGGCCGCAGCAAGTCCCTGGCCTGGGCGGAGAGGCCGAACGCCGCGATAATGCCGAAAATAAGGAACCCCGCCGCGCCGCTGAAGGTCAGCAGATCCTTGGTGGTCTGGTCCAGGTGGGCATGCTTGCCGAACTCGGCCGCGCTCAGGGCCGCCAGAGCCAGGACGAGGGCGATGATGGAGCGCCACGGCCTGGTCTTGGCCTTCACCTTGGCTACCTGCTCGGACATGTCGAGCTGGCGGCGTTCGTGTAGATCCACATTCCTACGCTATCGGGCCAACACACGCGTGAGCCCGGCGGCGCAAAGGCCGCCAGGCTCACGCGATGATCTCCGGCTAGCCGGTGTGCTGACCTGGTTCAGCAGGTACTGTCCGGGTTCAGGCCGGTGCGCCGACTGTCAGACTCTTCGGTTGAGGTTCAGCAGCGGTCGGCCGACTGGCGCTACGGCCCGGCCCGACATTCCGTTGAGCACTCCGGCGGCCGAGGTGTACCAGGCCACCAGCGCGGTGAGCACGCCGAGGTAGCCGCCGATCTTGGTGATGTTGGCGTTGCCCCCGAAGCCTCCGATGAACAGGAAGATCTCGGTTAGCTCCAACGTCAGGAAGACCCCGAACACGGCCGCGTTGACCTGCGTGCTGGCGATCAGCATGTAGGTGTTGAAGATGGCGAACGACAGCAGGATCCAGCCGAGGTCCTTGTTCGCGGCCAGCGGGCTGGCCGCGTGCGGCGCCACGAGCAGCGCCCAGAGCCCGAGGCCGATCCAGAACCCGCCGTAAGTGGAGAAGGCGGTAGCACCGAACACGTTCCCGTTGCGGAATTCCCACATGCCCGCGAGCAACTGGCAGAAGCCGCCGTAGGCGAATGCATAGCCGAGCCAGTCGCTGCCGGTGGAATTTTTCGCCCAGCCGGCGTTGACCGCCGACAGCAGGAACGTGGTCAGCGCGAATGCCGCCAGCCCGAGTGGCGCCGGATCGGCGATTCCAGTGACCGCCCGCGCGACCGGAGCTGGAGCATCATCGATGGTGCTCAATAGCTTTCCTCCTGAGTGGATGGCCGCCACGGCTGCGGCGCAGATGGCTGCGGCTCGGGCAGGCGCTCGGATAGGCAGGACGACGCGATGGCCAGACCAGGGCAACGGGCCGGCCGGGCGAGATATGCCCTGGTGCCGGAAACGAGCAATCCGTCACTCGGAGTACGAAAACGGCCATTCGTAGCCTTCCCGAGTCTTCACACCGGGCTCTCCCGAACCAGGCAGAAGATCTTGCCAAGAGCGTATCTCTGACGGCCTTCGTTTGGGGAGACCCAGTTTCCGGCCTTTGCTGACATCCAGTTTGCGGAAGGCGGTTTAGTGGCGGTTTCGGCAAGCGGGCTAGCCCGGATAACGCGGGCGGCAGCACCGGGTCCGCCCGCCGGAGCACGGTGCTCAGGCCCGCCCGGGTAGCCAGGACGAAGATGCGGTCCCGCGCCGCCAGGCGGTAGTCCTGCCGGGGGGCCCAGTCGAGCTGGGCGGCACCTTGGCGGCGCAGGGCGATGACCCGCACCGCGCCCCGGTCGTGGATGTCCCCGATCGGGCGGCCGGCCAGTTCCGCGCCGCTGCGGACGGGCACGTCGGCGATCACCAGCACGTGCCGGCCGACCGCGATAGTCCGCAGCACCTGGTGGTCGAGCATCGCCGCCGCGAACACCGGGGCGGCCAGGTAGGAGACCGACCGGGAGATGGTGTTGCTGATCGTCTGCTGCACGCGCAGGGCGAGGTCGTCGTCGTAGAGCCGGATCACGACTCGCGGATCCTGCGCCAGCGCGCGGGCGTGCAGCGCCGTCTCCAGGTTCACGATGTCGCTGTTGGTGACGGAGACCAGGGCCTGGCAGCTATCGATCCCGGCGGCCCGGAGCGTTTCCTCGCGGTGCGTCTCACCGATCACCACCTTGAGGCCAAGCCGGCGGGCCATCGCAAGCCCGGCAGCGGTCTCGCTCTTGTCCACGCAGACCACGTCGACGCCCAGGTCGTGGAGCTGGCCGACGATCCGGGTCCCCATGTTGCCCAGGCCGGCGACGATGACGTGCTCGCTGACGGGCCGGTCGGCGCCGGCCACGGAGCCCGTGAGGCGCGCGCCCACGACGGCCGCAGTGAGCAGGGGCAGGAAGGCCAGGCCGTCGAAGGTCAGCAGGAACTGGGCCACCTTCTCCGCGGCCGGCAGGTGCGGGCTGGTGACGGCGGTCCCCGCCGCGTCCAGGAGCGTCAGGTACAGGGCGTCGCCCGCCGAGAAATGGCCGACGGTGGCCAGCAGGATGAAGCCAACAATCAGGACGCCGATCAGCGCGGCGAAGGCCGCGCCGATCCGGTGGCCGAACAGGGAGCGGCCCAGCCCCAGGGCCGCGCTCAGCGGCCGCCTCCGCTGGCGCTCCAGGGGGTTGCGCGGCGTGCCGTCGGCGACCGCCAGCACCAGGTCGGTGGTTGCCTCCTGCGGGGGCTGCAGGTCCGGTTCGCTGGAGTCGGCGCCGGAAGCCAGCCCGCAGACGATGTGCTCCGCGCTGACATCCTCGCGTCGCGCCACGTAGAGCGTCCGGCCTGACAGCCGGACATGGCTGGGCGCGGGCTCGCCCAGGGCCGCGGCCACGAAGGCCGGGGCGGACATGTCCGACTCCGATAGCACGGCGCAGTCGGCGAAGAACGTCCGGATCCGCTCCCCGAGGCCCGTGTTGAAGATCGCGATGACGAGCCGCAGGTCGGGGTTGATCTCCTGAGCGCGCAGCGCCGCATGAAAGTTGCCGAGATCGTCCTGGTCGAGCAGGGCCAGGCCGCGCGCGCCGCCCAGGTCGGCCTCGAGGAACGCACGCCGGTCGGCTTCCTGCTGCTCGATAACCCGGACCCCGGGCAGCGCCGCGATCTGGGGCCCGTGGCTGCGGCTAGCCGACCGCAGGATCACCGTGACCCGCTCCGCGTACCTGACGGTCAGCTCCTCCACCATCCGGAACGCCAGGGCGTCGCCGCCGCACACGACGAGGTGATCGCGCCGGGCGCGCTGGCGCAGGGCAGGGGACATGGCGCGATCCTAGCTAGGGCGAGCCACGCAAAGCCGTAGTAAAACACCGAGGCGGCCTATCTCCCCCGTACGCCGCAACCCGCGCGCCGGCGCGACCCGCGCTTCAGGGCGACGCGATGCGCCCGAGCTGGGCCGGAACCTCCGCCGCCGCCGCCCGGTCGAGCAGGAACAGCGTCTGCTGGCGGCCCCGGACGCCCGCGGCGGGTACCTGGACCGGTCCGGCGCCAGAAAGCGCGAGCCGCACCGCGCGCGCCTTGTCGGGGCCCGATGCGATGATCCAGACGTCGCGGGCCGCCGAGATGGCGGGCCGGGTCAGGGTCAGCCGGGTGGGCGGCGGCTTGGGGGCGCCGTGGACGGCCACCACGGTTCGTTCATGCTCATAGTTGGCCGGAAGGCCGGGGAACAGCGACGCGACGTGGGCGTCCGGCCCGATGCCCAGCAGCAGCACGTCGAACGACGGCACGTCGCCATGATCCTCGGGCCGCGCGGCGGCGCGCAGCCAGGCGGCGTACCGGTCGGCGGCGGCCTCCGGGTTGTCGCCGTCGGGCCCGTCGGAGGGGGGCATCGGGTGCACCCGCTCGGGGCTGATGTCGATGTGGTCCAGGAGCGCGGCGCGGGCGCCGGTCTCGTTCCGCTCCGGATCCCCCGACGGCAGGAACCGCTCGTCGCCCCACCAGATGTCCACGCGGTGCCAGTCGATGGCGTCCCGGGCCGGGGCGACCGCCAGCTCGGCCAGCACCCGGGTGCCGATGCCGCCGCCGGTGAGGACCAGCGCGGCGGAGCCGCCCGCCGCGCAGGCGTCCACCAGGCGGGTCACCAGCCGGGCGGCGACCGCCTGGGCCAGCAGCTCGGCGTCGCGGTGCACGAGCACCTGAGGGGCGCTGATGGCCCTACCGCCAGTCGGCCGGGACGGTGGCGCACGCCGCGGCCAGGGTCTCGCCGTAGATCTCGTCCGGGTTCAGCCGGCGCAGTTCCTCGGCGAGCAGCTCGGCCGTATCCCGCCGCTGCAGCGCGACGTGCCGGTCTGGCTGACCCGGCCGGCTCAGCGTTGCGGTCCGGCCATCTTGCCGGGTGATGGTGATCTCGCCGTCGTCGACCGCGAAGGACACCCCGGTAATACCGGGGCCGCCGGAGACTTCCGACCTGAAGGGCATGCGCAGGCGGCTGGACAGCCAGGCCGCCAGCAGGTCCGCCGTCGGGTTGCCCTCCTCGGCGGAGACGACACCGCCGTGGACGGCCTCGTCGGTCTGGTCGATCGTGGCAGCGAGCAGGGACCGCCACGACGTCGCCCTGGTCCAGCTCAGGTCCGTGTCGCCGGGCCGGTAGGCCAGGGCGAGCCGGTGCAGCGCCTCGGCGGGGTGGCCGGCGGCGGCGGCATCGGTCACGCGGCGCTGCGCCAGGGCGCCCAGCGGCTCACCGGAGGGGACGTCGGGGCCGTTGCCCGGCCACCAGGTGACCACCGGCGTATCGGGCACCAGCAGCGGCATGACGACCGAGTCGGGGTGCAGGCTCATCGGCCCGTACAGGCGCAGCAGCACCGTCTGCCCGGCGGCACCGTCGCCGGACCTGATCTCCGCGTCCAGCCGGGACGGCCCGTTGGGGCCACGGCTGATGACCCCGAGGATCCGGCAGGGGTGCTCCCGGCCGGCCTGGTTGGCCGCGCGCACCGCGTCGTGCTGCCGGGACTCGTCGGTCATGATGATCAGGTTGAGCACCACGCCCGTGGTGGGACCGCCGAGCTGGTCCCTGGCCTTAGTCAGGGCGCCCCGGATCGTGGCGGTGGCGGTGTCGGTCAGGTCGATAAGCATGCGGCCTCTTCTTCGCTAGCAATCCCTGGCGGTCGCCGGCCCTCAGAGCCGGCGCCAGGACCGGCCGTCGCGCCCGATCAGCGCGTCGGCGGACGGCGGACCCGGGGTGCCGGCCGGGTACTGCTCCGGCTTGTCGTGGGTGGCCCAGTAGTCCTCGATCGGGTCGAGGATCTGCCAGGACAGCACGACCTCCTCCTGGCGCGGGAACAGCGGGGGATCGCCGATGAGCACGTCCAGCAGCAGCCGCTCGTAGGCCTCCGGGCTCGACTCGGTGAACGACTCGCCGTAGGCGAAGTCCATGTTCACGTCGCGGACCTCCATCGCCGACCCGGGCACCTTCGACCCGAACCGCAGCGTCACGCCCTCGTCCGGCTGGATCCGGATGACCAGGGCGTTCTGCCCGAGTTCCTCGGTGTCGGTGGCGGCGAACGGCAGGTGCGGCGCGCGCTGGAACAGCACGGCGATCTCGGTCATCCGGGACGGCAGCCGCTTGCCCGTGCGCAGGTAGAAGGGGACCCCCGCCCAGCGCCTGGTGTCAATGGTCAGCCGCACCGCTGCGTAGGTCTCGGTGGTGGAGTCCGGCGCGATGCCGTCCTCCTCCAGGAAACCGCGCACCTCGATGCCGCCCTGCCAGCCCGCGCCGTACTGCCCGCGGGCGGTGCCGACCGTCATGTCCTCGGGGATCTCGACCGCCGACAGCACCTTCTCCTTCTCCGCGCGCAGCGAGTCCGCGGAGAAGGAGACCGGCTCCTCCATCGCGGTCAGCGCCAGGAGCTGGAGCAGGTGATTCTGGATAACATCGCGGGCGGCGCCGATGCCGTCGTAGTATCCGGCGCGGCCGCCGATGCCGATGTCCTCGGCCATCGTGATCTGGACGTGGTCCACGTAGCTGCGGTTCCAGATCGGCTCGAACAGGGAGTTGGCAAAGCGCAGCGCCAGCAGGTTCTGGACGGTCTCCTTGCCCAGGTAGTGGTCGATCCGGAAGACCGACCCGGGCGGGAAGACCGCGGACAGGATGTTGTTGAGCTCCCGCGCGCTGGCCAGGTCGTGCCCGAACGGCTTCTCGATGACCACGCGCCGCCAGGGCTTGCGGCCGTCCTCTTGCTCGGGCGCCGTGGACAGCCCTGAGCGCTTGAGCTGCTGGACCACCTGCTGGAAGGCCTTGGGCGGGACGGACAGGTAGAACGCGTAGTTGCCACCGGTCCCGCGCTCGGTGTCGAGCTGGGCGACGGTCTGCGCGAGCTGGTCGAAGGCGGCGTCGTCGGCGAACTCGCCCGACACGAAGCGCACGCCCTCCGACAATTGCTGCCATACCTCCTCACGGAACGGCGTCCGCGAGTGCGCCTTGACCGCGTCGTGGGTGACCTGGGCGAAGTCCTCGTCCACCCAGTCACGCCGGGCGAAGCCCACGAGCGAGAAGCCCGGCGGCAGCAGGCCGCGGTTGGCCAGGTCGTAGATCGCCGGGAGCAGCTTCTTGGTGGCCAGGTCCCCGGTGACGCCGAACAGGACGAGCACGCACGGGCCCGCGACCCGGGGGATCCGCCGATCCCGCGGGTCGCGCAGCGGATTGGGGATCATCGCGGTCCTCCGGTCGTTGGCCGACTCTCGTACCAGCTCGTCACCGGCTGCCCTCATCGGCCAGCTCGGACTTGATGGTGTCCAGCAGCTGATTCCACGAGATGGCGAACTTCTCCACGCCCTCGTCCTCCAGCACCTGCACCACGTCGTCGTAGCTGACGCCCACGGCCTCGAGCTGCTCGAAGTACCGCCGGGCCTCGTCGTAGGTGCCGTGAATGGTGTCGCCGCGCACGTCGCCGTGGCCGGCGATCGCGTGCAGCGTCGGCTCGGGCATCGTGTTAACGGTCCCGGGTGCGACCAGGTCCGTGACGTACATGGTGTCCTTGTACTCGGGGTTCTTGGTGCTGGTCGACGCCCACAGCGGCCGCTGCGGGCGGCCCCCGCGGGCCTTCAGAGCCTCCCACCGGCTGGTGGCCGACCGCTGCTCGAACAGCTCGTAGGCCAGGCGCGCGTTCTCGATCGCGGCGCGGCCGCGGAGGGCCAGGGCGTCGGCCGAGCCGATCTTCTCCAGCCGCCCGTCCACCTCGGTGTCGACGCGGCTGACGAAGAACGACGCGACCGAGGCGATCTTCGAGATGTCGTGCCCGGCCGCGTCCGCGGCTTCCAGGCCCGCCATGTAGGCGTCGATGACCTCGCCATACCGTTCGAGCGAGAAAATCAGCGTGACGTTGACGCTGATGCCGCGGGCGAGCGTCTGGGTGATCGCCGGCACGCCCTCGGCCGTCGCGGGGATCTTAATGAACAGGTTCGGCCGGTCCACCGCCCACCACAGGAACTTCGCCGAAGCGACGGTCTCCGCTGTCGCGCGGGCAATCCGCGGATCGACCTCGATCGAGACCCGCCCGTCCAGGCCGTCGGACGCATCGTAGGCCGGGCGCAGCACGTCGGCGGCCCAGCGGATGTCGTAGGTGGTGATCTCCCAGGACGCCTGCTCGACGCTGATCTTGCGGACCTTGATGTCGGCGAGCTGCTCGGAGTAGGCATCGCCCTTGGACAGGGCGCTGGCGAAGATGGTGGGGTTGGACGTCACGCCAACGACATGGAAGTCGCGCATCAGTTCTGCGAGGTTGCCCGTCCGCAGCCGCTCCCGGCTGATGTCATCGAGCCACACTGCCACGCCAAGCGCGCTCAGCTGCCCCAGCTTGTCGTCGGGCTGGGTTGTCATGACTGTCTCCTTCTAGCTTGCTAGCTTGCTTAGGGGCCCGACTGCTTCGGCGCAGCCTGATCTGGTGCCGACGGCGTCGGGCCGGTGGCTTCCCGCGACCCGCGCGCCCGCGCCAGGCTGGCCTGGGCTGCCTCGACCATGTGCTCGGCAGTCAGGCCGAATTCCTCGTACAACTTCTGATAGTCGGCCGAAGCACCGAAATGCTCAAGGCTGACGCTCTCGCCGAGGTCCCCGACGTACGCCCGCCAGCCCAGGGCAATGCCCGCCTCGACGCTGACCCGGGCCCGGACGCCAGCCGGCAGGACCTCTTCCCGGTAGGCGGCGTCCTGCTCCTTAAACCATTCGACGCACGGCATCGATACCACCCGGGCCGCAACGCCTTGCTCCTGAAGCTGTTCCCGCGCGGCCAGCGCGATCTGGACCTCGCTGCCGGTGCCGATGAGGATGACCTCGGGGCTGCCGCCGCCGGGCGCCTCGGCCAGCACATAGCCGCCCCGCGCGGTGCCGTCCGCGCTGGCCAGGCCGCCCGGGCCGGCCGACCGGTCGAACACCGGAACGTTCTGCCGGCTCAGGATCAGGCCCGCCGGATGGTCGGTGCGCTCCAGGATCGCCCGCCAGGCCGCGGCCGTCTCGTTGCCGTCGGCCGGCCGGACCACGTCCAGCTCGGGGATCGCGCGCAGCGCCCACAGGTGCTCGACGGGCTGGTGGGTCGGGCCGTCCTCGCCCAGGCCGATCGAGTCGTGCGTCCAGACGAAGGTGACCGGCTGCTTCATCAGCGCGGCCAGCCGGACCGCGCCCCGCATGTAGTCGCTGAAGGCCAGGAACGTGCCGCCGTAGGGCCGGGTCAGGCCGTTCAGGGCGATCCCGTTGAGGATGGCGCCCATCGCGTGCTCGCGGATGCCGAAGTGCAGCGTCCGCCCGTACGGGTTGCCGGGAAACATCTTGGTCTGGTGCTCGGTGGGGATGAAGGACGGCTCGCCCTTCATCGTCGTGTCGTTGCTGCCGGCCAGGTCGGCCGACCCGCCCCACAGCTCCGGCAGGACCGGGGCCAGCGCGTTGAGCACCTGGCCCGACGCAGACCGCGTCGCGATCCCCTTGGCACTGGGCTCGAACGTCGGCAGTGCGTCGGCCCAGCCCTCCGGCAGGCGGTGGTCCGACAGCCGGTCGAGCAGCTTGCGGCGGTCCGGGTTGGCCGCCGACCACGCGGCGAACTGCTCGTTCCACCGGGCGTGCAGTTCCTTGCCCCGCTCGCCGACCCGGCGGGCGTGGGCCAGCGCCTCGTCCTCGACCGGGAAGTCGACCGCCGGGTCGAAGCCGAGGACCTCCTTGGTCGCGGCGACCTCGTCGGCCCCCAGGGCCGAGCCGTGCGCGGCGCCGGTGTTCTGCTTGTGCGGCGCGGGCCAGCCGATGATCGTCCGCAGCGAGATCAGTGACGGCGCGCCGGCGTGGTCGCGGGCCGCCTGGAACGCCGCGTAGAGCGCTTCGACGTCCTCGGCGTAGCCGGTCGGGTGCCGCCAGTCCACCCGCTGCACATGCCACCCGTAGGCCTCGTACCGGGCGCAGACATCCTCGGACTTGGCGATGTTGGTGTCGTCCTCGATGGAGATGCTGTTGTCGTCGTAGAGCACGATCAGGTTCCCGAGCTCCTGATGCCCGGCGAGCGAGGACGCCTCGTGGCTGATGCCCTCCTCCATGTCTCCGTCGGAGCAGAACACGTAGACGTGATGGTCGAACACGCTGGCGCCCGGCTCGGCCTCGGGGTCGAGCAGGCCCCGCTCGCGGCGGGCGGCCATGGCCATGCCCACCGCCATGCCCAGGCCCTGGCCCAGCGGGCCGGTGGTGCACTCGACGCCCGGCGTGAGCCAGTGCTCGGGATGGCCCGGCGTCAGGCTGTCCCACGTCCGGTAACCCTTGAGGTCGTCCAGGGTCAGCCCGTATCCGGACAGGTAGCTCTGGATGTACAGGGTCAGGCTGGAATGTCCGCACGACAGTACGAACTTGTCCCGGCCCTGCCAGGCCGCGTCGGCCGGATCGTGGCGGAGGATGCGCTGGAAGAGCAGATAGGCGGCGGGGGCCAGGCTCATGGCGGTGCCCGGGTGCCCCGATCCCGCCTTCTGGACCGCGTCCATGGCCAGGACCCGGACCAGGTCCACGGCCCGCCTGTCGACCTGCGACCACTCCAGCTCTGCGGGCGTCTCACTGCTCACGTTGGCTCAGGCCTCCCGCTCTATGGACTAGCTCTATTTGGACTGGCTCTTTACGGACCGACCCTATCCCGCAGCCGCCACGGCTAACCTGCCGCGCTTGTGAACCATGGGTGAAGCCGTTCCGGAGGCCGGCCGCCGTCACTGTGCTAGCTGTCATTGGGCGAGCTGGCCGCGATCACGCAGTGCATACGGCAGCAGCAGCACGGTGACCCAGATCGCCGTCGCGCCGGTCTCGTGCACCCAGACCAACCCGGCCGGCAGCCCGCTGAAGTACTGCGAGTAGCCGACCACTCCCTGCGCCAGGATCAGCCCGGCCAGCACCCAGCCCAGCCGCACCGCCCGGCGCGGCGCCGCCGACAGTCGCATGGCCACGATCAGGGCGATGACCAGCCCGCTCAGCAGCCAGCCGATGTCGGCGTGCAGCTGGGTGACGCCGGTCAGCGGCAGCGAGTACCGGGGCGCCGACCTGGCCCCGGCCAGCGGTCCCGTTCCGGTGACGACCGTCCCGGCCGCCAGCATCAGCGCGATGGTGCCCACCACGGCCAGCGACAGCAGCCGCACCTCCGGGCGGACCAGCGGCCGGGCCGGGCCGGCGGGTTCCTGGCACCGGACATACAGCGCCACGGCCGCCGCCACCAGGGCGGCCGAGGCCAGGAAGTGCACCGATACCCAGACCGGGTTGAGCTTGGTCAGCACGACGATGCCGCCCAGCACGGCCTGCACCACGATGGCGCCCGGCTGCGCGGCCGCGAGCCAGACCAGGTCCTTGCGGCGGCGGCCGTCCGGCCCTGGACGGAACCGCCACGCCGCGACGCAGACGATCAGGGCAATAACGAAGATCGCCACGGTCACCAGCCGGTTACCGAACTCCACCCACCGGTGAATCAAGGAATCGCCAGTGTCGCCGCCGGCCACCAGGTGGCCGGCCGTGCACTGCGGCCAGTCCGGGCAGCCCAGGCCGGACTGGCTGAGCCGCACCGCGGCGCCGGTCAGGATGATGGCGGCCGAGGCGATGATCCCGGCGAGCGCGATCCGGCGCATCACCGCGGGGGAGGGGGCCGCGACGATGTCCGCCAGGCCCCGCGCCCAGCGCGGCAGGCGTGATCCGGCCCGCAGCGGCGAGGGCGCGTCGGGGGTCGCGGCCGGCGGCGGGGTGACGAGATGTCCGGGCACGAGCCCATCGTAGGACCGGCCGGAGGGTAGCTGGCCGGGGGTCGGCCAGCCGGGCCTAGCTAGCCGGGGGCTGGGGCAACGCGGGGTCGGGTTTCTCCCCGCCATCGCCCGGGCTGCCGCGGGCGGCGCCGGCGCTGGCCACGGTCACGCACGCGATGGCCAGCCACTGCCGGGCGGCCAGCGCCTCGCCGAGCACGACCAGCCCCACCAGCGCGGCGACGGCGGGCTCGAGGCTCATCCAGATACCGAAAATCCGCGCCGGGACGCGGCGCAGCGCCTCGAGTTCCAGGCGGTAGGGGATGACCGAGGACAGCAGCCCGATCCCCAGGCCGGCCAGCAGCACGCCGGGACGCAGGAGCGCGGAGCCGCTGTCGGCGACGGCCGCCGGGGTCACCACGACCGCGGCCACAGCCATGGCGATGACCAGACCGGAGGAGCCGCCGAACCGCCGGCCCGTGGACCGGCTCAGCAGGATGTAGGCCGCCCACGCGGCCGCGGCCACCAGCGCGAACGCCACTCCGGTCCGAGACACCCCCGCGCGGCCGGAGACACCCGCGATGCCGCCCTGGGTGAGCAGGGCGACCCCGGCGCCGGCCAGGACCACCCAGATCGCGTCCACCAGCCGCCGGGACGAGGCGACGGCCACGGCCAGCGGGCCGAGGAACTCGATCGTGACCGCGACGCCCAGCGGGATGCGGGCGAACGACTGGTAGATCGAGTAGTTCATCACCCCCAGCGTCACGCCGAAGGCCACGACGACCGCGGCGTCCCGCCAGGCCCGGTTCGCGATGATCATGCGCACCGCGGCGGCCAGGCCGCGGCCGCCGACCGCGGCCAGGATGGCCGCCGCCCACCACAGCCGGACGCCGGTGATCCCGGCTGGGGCGACCTGGCCGAACATCCGCCCGGCCAGCCCGGCGCCGAGCTGCACGGAGATGATCCCGGTGAGCACGAGCACCGAGGGCGGCGGGGCGCCAGGCCGCCGCCGGCCCCTGGCCGCTGCGGTGCCGCTATCGGGGCTGGCCCGCTGCGCCGTGACGGCCTACTCCCAGCGGAAGGTGCGCGCGGCGATGGCGATGGTCACGACCGCCCAGGCGAGCAGCACCAGCAGGTCCGCGGCCGGCAGGCCGCCGCCGTGGCTCAGCGACAGGCGCAGGCCG
>Ga0208220_1000703_pt1 | contig 14056 bp, 17 predicted proteins | sample NGESurdeep092012_9_FD_184484 | JGI IMG/M metagenome (GOLD analysis project Ga0208220, IMG submission 184484) | Arctic peat soil microbial communities from Barrow, Alaska - NGEE Surface sample F53-1 deep-092012 (SPAdes) | ecosystem: Environmental > Terrestrial > Soil > Wetlands > Peat ... | reverse complement strand
GCGGCGGCTCGGCCAGGCTGGCCCGGACCGAGGGCGGCGGCCTGACGGTGATCGTGGAGCTACCGCTGGCCAGCCGGGCCGGCTAGCGGCTCAGGATCAGCCGCTGGGTGCTGGGCCCCGTCAGGCAGACCGCCAGGCCGAGCACGCCGACGTCGCGCAGGGTGAGGTCGGAAAGGCCGCCGGTGATCGCCAGCGATATGACGATCTCCAGCAGCAGACCGGCCGCAGCCGCCGCAGCCGCCCTGGGCGCGATGCCCGCGATGGTGGCGACGGCCAGCACGAGCAGCAGCCAGCCGTGGGCGAGAACCAGGACGACAGCCACGGCGGACGTCGCCGACGCGAACGGGACATAGCCGGTCCATAGCGAGGGCTGAACCAGCTCGTGATAACCGAACCAGGCCAGCACGAGGCCGAGCAGGACCCTAGCCACCGTCGGCGCCCAGTCCCCCACGAGCCGGGCCGCCTGCTCGCCGCGACTGTGAGCTGGCGCGGGGCGGCGATCGGCGCGGGCCGAGGCCTGCCCGGCAGAGGCGCGGCCCGCAGAGGCGCGGCCCGCTGATGATCGCTTCGCGTCCGGGCTCACTGCAGAATCCTGCCCTGGGCGTCGGTGACCACCAGGCCGTCGTCGCCCATGTTGTAATCGCTGGCGCCCGAGTCATCGCCCATCGACGCCTCCACGACGTACACCCTGGCTCCCTGCGGATACAGGCGAGCAGCCCCTGGCTGGCCGCTGACGCCCGCGGTGACCGAGATACCCGAGCCCTGGCGGTGCACGGAGACCGACAGCCCGGTCAGCGCGCCGCGCGCGGCGCCGTCGGGGGTACCTGGCCAGACCCGGTAGGAATACTGCGCGAACGACTGGGCGCTGAGCAGCGGGCCCGGGCTGGCAGCCGGCGGAGCCGACGCGGTTCCCGGCCTGGCCGCAGGCCCGGCTGAGCTGGACGTCGACCTGGCCGATGGCGAAGGCCGGACGATGGCCGCGGGCGACGAGCTGACGGCCGCGGGTGCGGAACTGCCCCCAGCCAGCAGGCCCGGCGCCAGCCCGGAATGGTGGCCCGACCAGCCGTGGATGGCCAGGGCAAGCCCGGTAACGGCGGTGACGGCCAGCAGCGCGAGCCCTCGCGGGCCCACCGGCGCGTCGGCGAGCTTCATCCGGGGCGGCGTCCTGCTACCATCCCGGCCTCGGCCACGATCGTGCTCGCGGTCACCTCGGCAAAGCCGCTGCGGGTGAGCATGGCCGTCCACGTGTCCATGGATACGGGCCGTTCCTGCACCCGCACGAGGTAGCGCGCAGCGTTCTTGGCGATCCGCCACCAGCCGCCCGGGCCCTTCCTGGCCAGGGCCGTCACCTTGGACCTGATAATTTCCCGATCGCGGCCGGAAGCACCGCGGCCGAACATCATGTCGGCCACGATCAGCCGGCCGCCCGGCCGAAGCCAGCCGTAGGCGGCCGACACCAGCCGGCTCTTGTCGGCGTCGCGCAGATGGTGCAGGGCGTAACTGGAAACGACGAGGTCGACGCTCTCGGGCGGCAGCACCAGGTCCTCGATCGGCAGCGCCACGCCGTCCAGGCTGGGCACGCCGCGGCGGCGCGCCTCCGACCGCAACTGCGCGATCATGGCCGAGCTCACGTCCACGGCCAGGACCTGGGCGCCCGCCATGGCCAGCGGCAGGCTGATCTGCCCGGTTCCGCAGCCTAGGTCCACTACCTGGACAGCCGGCAGGATCTCGGCCGCGCTGAGCACGGCTGCCGTCACCGTGGCCAGGCCGGCCGAGCCGTGCTGGTCCCAGCTCGCTACCCGGCCAGACCAGACGCGGCGCTGGCGGCGGACCGCGTTGCGCGTGGCGAACCGGGCTAGCCCCGGCCTGCCCGGCTCGTTATCACTCTGCTTGGCATTTTCAGGCTGCGGGACAGCCGCCGGGGTCTTACTTCCTGGCGCCGACGCCTTAGTTGAGGTCATTCAGCCAGGCTAGCCAGGACTTTGACGGTCGCCCGATTTTCCGAATTCAGATGTAGTTAAGAATACTTCAGATCTGGTAAGGACTCGGAGATTCCCTAAGATCTCGTTAAGAGTGGGTGATCCGGATTTCGTCGGCAGAGCGCTGCGAAACGGGCAATCTCCGTCTCGTCCCACTTCTATCCCGCGTCATTTGATCAGGCGGATAGCCTGCAGGCGTGAACCGGAGCGCCCTCGTCCGCTCGCCGGGCCGGCCGAGCCGCCATGGCCGGGCGGCTGGCGGCCGCCGCTGGCGCCGTATCGCGCTGGGCGCGGCGGGCGCGGCGGTGCTGGCCGCCGGCGGGCTGGTCGCCGCCTGGGTGGTGAGCGGCAGCCCGGCTCCGGGGCACGCCGCTCACATCGCGGGGTCGCCGGCGCCGAGTCCGACTCGCCCGCCGCGGCCTAGGCCGCCCGAGCGACTGGCGATCGGAACGATCGGCAGCTACGCCGTCACAGCGCACCTGCTGCACCTGGTCGACAGGTCCCGCGCCAGCCTCGGGCCGCGGGCCCTGCCGACGGTCGTCCGGTACCCGGTCATCCCGGCGACGGCCGCAGCCTCGGGCCGGCTGGCTCGTGGCCTGTTCCCGCTCGTGGTGTTCGCACCGGGGTACCTGCAGTGCGACGGCAGCTACGGCTCGCTGCTCGACAGCTGGGCCAGCGCGGGCTACGTGGTCGCCGCCGTCGAGTTCCCCCGCACCAACTGCCAGGTCACCAGCCCGGACGAGGCCGATCTCGCCCATCAGCCGGGCGACCTGGCCTACGTGATCAGCCGGGTGCTCGCGATCAGCCGCGAGTCGCGGGGGGCACTGGCCGGGCTGGTGAACCCCGCGAAGATCGCGGTGGCCGGGCACTCGGACGGCGGCGACACCGTGGCCGCCGTCGCCGCCGGCAGCTGCTGCCGGGACCACCAGGTGACGGCCGCCATCGTGCTGGCCGGCGCGGAGTGGGCACCGCTGGGCGGCTCCTATTTCGCGAAGGCGACCCCGCCGATGCTCTTCGTGCAGGGTGACGCCGACCCCATCAACCCCCCGGCGGACAGCATCACGATGTATCAGGCGGACCGATCGGGGCCGCGCTTCTACCTCGACCTGTTCGGGTCGGGCCACCTCCCGCCCTACGCGGGCCACGGGACGCCGGAGCCCATCGTGGCCCGGGTGACGGTCGACTTCCTGGACCGGTACCTGGCCGGCCAGTACCGCGCAGGCGCTGCGATGCGGCGGGCCGGAGACGTCCGGGGGGCGGCGGCTCTGGTCAGCGGGGGCCAGCCTCCGCCTTAGCGCCGCGGCCGGCCGTCATCTCCGCCGGGCCGGCGATCGACGGCAGGCCGCCCGGGACCTTCACAGGGGGCGGCCAGCCAATCGCAAGGTTGTGTGGCGACCGTTTAGCTATGAGGTCTTGGCCTGGGGAAGCGGGGGTGGCGCCGGACCGCCACGAGGCGCGGCTGCTGGTCGTCGAGGACGAGCCGACGATCCTGGAGCTGCTGTCCGGATCGCTGCGGTTCGCCGGTTTCGAGGTGGTGACTGCGGCTAGCGGCATCGAGGCGCTGCGGGCAGCGGCCGCATCGAGGCCCGACCTGATCCTGCTGGATGTGATGATCCCGGACGGCGACGGCTTCGAGGTCATCCGCAGGATCCGGTCCGGCGGCCCCCATGTTCCGGTCATCTTCCTGACCGCCCGCGACGCCGTCCACGAACGGGTCGCCGGGCTGACCCTGGGCGGAGATGACTATGTCACCAAGCCGTTCAGCCTCGACGAGGTCCTGGCGCGCATCCGGGCGGTGCTGCGCCGCAGCGGCGGACAGGCGGCGGACGGATCGAGGCTGCGGGTCGCCGACCTGGAACTCGAGGAGGACAGTCACGAAGTCCGGCGGGCCGGCCGCCTGGTGGCCCTGACGCCGACTGAGTTCCGGCTCCTGCGCTACCTGATGATCAACGCCGGGCGCGTGCTCAGCAAGGCGCAGATCCTCGACCACGTCTGGGACTTCAGCTTCGACGGCGACGGCAATGTCGTCGAGCCCTGCGTGAGCTACCTTCGGCGCAAGGTCGACCAGAACGAGCCGAGGCTGATCCACACCATCCGCGGCGTCGGCTATGTGCTGCGGATCCCGCCCCCGTGAGAGCACGACGGCACCGCCGGCTGCGTACCGCGCTGGCGAGCGCCTCGCTGCGGGTTCGGGTCATGGCGGCGGCCGCGATCCTGGTCACGATCACCTCGGTCGTGACGGGGGCCCTGGGCACCACGCTCCTGCGCGGCTACCTGTTCAACCGGGCCGACACGCAGCTACGTGACTTCGCCGCGGTGGCCAGCCACGTCCTGACCCGGTCGCATGCACTCGCCCAGCGCCCCGGGCAGTCGGGGCTGCCCACGCAGTTCTCGGTCGAGGTCGTCGACGCTAGCGGCCGGGTCCAGCCGGCCAGCGGCCCGCTGCACGGCGCTGCCCCGCCCCGGCTGTCCGCCGCGCGCCTGAACGGGCCGGCCGGCCCGTTCACCGCGACCGACGGGCGGGGCCATTCCTGGCGGGTGCTGATCCGGTCGCTCCCGGCCGGGCGCCACGCCGTCGTCGCGCTGAGTCTCGACGACATCAGCAGCACCGTCACCCGCCTGGAGGTAGCGGACGCGCTAGCCGGGCTCGTCGCCATCGCGCTGCTCGCAGGCATCGGGCTCCCGCTGGTGCGGGCCAGCCTGGCCCCGCTGGCGAGCATCGAGACCACCGCGGCGGCGATCGCCGCCGGGGACCTGTCCCGGCGCATTGACCCTTCGCCGCAGAACACGGAGGTGGGCCGGCTCGCCGACGCTCTCAACATCATGCTCGGCCGGATCGAGGCGGCCTACCGGGCCCGGCAGCAAGGTGAAACGCGCGCGCTGGACTCCGAAGACCGGATGCGGCGATTCGTCGCCGACGCCAGCCACGAGCTGCGGACGCCGCTGACATCGGTCCGGGGCCTGGCCGAGTTCTCGCTGCAGCAGGGCGAGGCCGCCAGCCACGGCGAGCTGATCCGGCTGATGACCCTCGTCCAGCAGGAGGCTGCGCGGATGAGCCAGCTCGTCGAGGACCTCCTGATGCTCGCGCACTTCGATGAGGACCGCCCCCTGGACCGGCACCTGGTCGACCTGTCCAGCGTCGCCGCCGCGGCCGTCCAGGCCGCCCGCGTGGTCCAGCCCGGCCGCCCGATCACCCTGCACGCCGCCGACCCGGTTATCGTCTGCGCCGATAGCGGGCGCCTGCGGCAGGTCATCGACAACCTGATCGGCAATGCCCTGCAGCACACGCCGCCTGGCTCCCCGGTGATCGTGACCGTCGACGGCCAGCCGGGGCACGCGGAGCTGACCGTGGCCGACCGGGGGCCGGGCATGACGGCCGAGCAGGCTTCCCGCGTGTTCGAGCGCTTCTACCGGACCGACGATGCGCGCAGTCGCGCCCGCGGCGGTACCGGGCTGGGCCTGTCCATCGCCGCCGCCCTGACGGCCGCCCACCGGGGCACCATCGCCGTTGACACCCGGCCCGGGCACGGCGCCGCCTTCCGCGTCCGGCTGCCGCTGCCCGCTGACCACTAACCGCCCGCACATCCATCCCGCCTGCCAGTACCGTCCAGGCCGTCCGGCTGACCGCCGACCCTCCGGAATGCTCACAGCCGACCGCAACAAGATCGCAAGCCGTGAGCCATTAACTACCGGTGGCGGGCACCCACTCCCGCCCGGGCTCCCACCCCGGCGATGGGCGCCCGCCGCGAGTCAAGGGAGACACCGTTGATCAGCCTGTACCGAATCTCGACCGGCCGCCGGAACCGGCTCCGCGTCCTCGGGCCCGTGGTGCTGGCCGCCGCCCTGACCGCCGGCTGCGGCGCGAGCAGCGCGCCGCCGGCCCCGTCCAGTTCTGGCTCGGCGTCAGCCGGCGCGGCCGGCAGCTCTGCCTTCCGGCAGTGCCTGGAGCGCCACGGCGTGCAGCCGCCGAAGAACCGGCCGTCCGGCGGCGGGTTTGGGGGCGGCGGGTTTGGGGGCGGCGGCGGCGGGGGCACGCCGCCGGCCCATGCGGCGTCGGGAGCCTTCCAGAAGGCCCTGAAGGCCTGCGGCGGCTCGTTCCCGCACGGCGCCGGGTCCGGCGGCTGAGGAGCCGTCCGCAAGTCCTACTGAAAGGAATCCATATGTTCGTCACCTACCTGCGCCGCGAGTTGCGCCGGAGGATGCGGCAGGCCATCTTCATCGCCCTGGGCCTGGCCCTGGGCATCGGCCTGGTCATCACCGTCGTCGCCGCCTCGGCCGGGGTCTCGGCGACGCAGTCCACGGTGCTGCACTCGCTCTATGGCGTGGGCACCGACGTCACGGTCAGCCAGCCGCCCGCCGCCGGCTCCGGCGGAGGTCCGCACTTCCGCATCGGGGGCGGTTCGGGCAGCCAGCCCAAGAGCGGCACCAGCTTCAACCGGGACGTGCTGATCGGCGCCGGGCTGGGCACGCTCAAGTCCTCGTCGGTGACGACCGTAGCGGGGCTGAAGGATGTCTCCGCCACGGCCGGCGCGCTCGCGCTGAGCGACGTGCAGCTGTCCGGCACGATCCCGTCCGGCGGATCGGGGGGCGGCGGCCCGGCGGCTGGATCGGGGGGCGGCTCGTCCTCCATCAAGAGCAGCAGCTTCAGCGTGACCGGGGTGGACCTGGCCACTGGCTCCCTCGGACCGCTCAGTTCCGGGACCATTACCTCGGGGCGAAACTTCAGCGCGGCCGACTCCACCGCCAACGTGGCCGTCGTCGACTCGAACTACGCCAAGTCGCAGAACCTGAAGACCGGGTCGACGTTCAGCGTCGCCGGTAAGAAGTTCACCGTCGTCGGCATCGTCAAGGTGGCCCAGGCCAGCAGCGCGGCGAACGCCTACATCCCCCTCGCCCGCGCTCAGTCCCTGGCCGGGATGAGCAACGAGGTCAACACGATCTACGTGTCCGCGGCCAGCGCCTCGGACATCCCCGCCGTGTCCGGCGAGATCTCCGCCGCGCTGCCCAAGGCGACGGTGACCACCTCCGCGAACCTGGCCAGCGAGGTCACCGGCTCGCTGTCCAGCGCGTCCAGCCTGGCGAACAACCTCGGCCGGTGGCTGGCCGTCGCCGTGCTGGTCGCGGCGTTCTGCCTGGCGAGCCTGCTGACCGTGTCCGCGGTCTCCCGCCGCGTCCGCGAGTTCGGCACCCTGAAGGCACTGGGCTGGCGCAGCCGCCGGATCATCCGCCAGATCATGGGCGAGGCCCTCGCCATCGGCCTGGTCGGCGGTGCGGCGGGCGTCGCGCTCGGGTTCGGCGGTGCCGCCCTGGTCCAGGCCCTCGCCCCGCCGATGACGGCCACGACCCAGGCCAGCGGATCCACCGGGGCCGCCGGGCCCGGCGGCGCCGGCGGTGGCTTCGCGCACGCGGCCGCCAGCGCCACTCACACCGTCTCGGTCCACCTGACCGCGCCCGTCACTCTCGACGCCGTCGCGGCGGCCGTGGCGCTCGCGCTCGCCGGCGGCCTGATCGCCGGCTCGTTCGGGGGCTGGCGGGCCGTCCGGCTTCGCCCGGCGGCCGCCCTGGCCCGGGTCGAGTAACCAGCGCAGCTACGAAGGGACACGCATGTACAAGCTCACCGGCGTCACCAAGGACTACCAGAAGGGCAGGCGCACAGTTCATGCGCTGCAGGGGGTGGACCTGGTCATCGAGGACGGCGACTGGCTCGCCATCCAGGGTCCTACCGGGCACGGCAAGACCACTTTGTTGCAGATGCTCGGCGCCCTGGACCGGCCCACTTCGGGCACCATCGAGTTCGGCGGCCAGGACCTGGCGGCGATGCGGGAAGGCCAGCTCACCCAGGTCCGCGCGGCCTCCATGGGCTTCATCTTCCAGACCTTCAACCTCATCCCCACCCTGTCCGCTCAGGAGAACGTCGAGGCCGCCCTCGTCCCGCTCGGGGTGGCCGCGGGCCGGCGTCGGCAACGGGCCGGGCGGGCCCTGGCCGACGTGGGGCTCGGCGAGCGGAGCCGGCACCTGCCCTCCGAGCTGTCCGGCGGCCAGCAGCAGCGCGTGGCCATCGCCCGCGCCCTGGTCAAGCAGCCCAAGGTGCTGCTCGCCGACGAGCCGACCGGCAACCTCGACGAGGGCACCAGGGACGAGATCATGACGATCCTGGAGTCCCTGTGGAGCGACCTCGGCCTCACGCTCGTCGTGGTCACCCACGACAGCTCGGTGGCGCGCAGAGCCCAGCAGATCGGCCTGATGGAGAACGGCCGGCTTACTGTTCAGGCCCCTGCTGCCCGCCGCGCGCCCTGAGACCCGATCCAGTCACGGAGAGGATGATGCCGTCGATCAGTACCGCTCGACCAGGTGCGCGCGGCTGGCCGGGATCTCGTAGGGATCGGGCCAGAAATCGGCGATCCGGGCAATGCGATCGTCGTCGTCGTCGAGGTCGAAGAAGCACAGTCCTGGCTGGGTTCGGCCCTCGATGGAGGCCGGCGCGGGCCGCGCCGGTCATCATGCCGGTTTGGACCGGGTACTGGGTGTTGCCGCGGGTGATGAGGGGATCCGGAGTGCCGCGAGCGCGTCGGGGCTGAGGTCGTGTTCGGCGGCGTCGACCACCCCGAGGTCGGCGCGGACGTGCAGTTCGGCTGCCTTGACGAGCAGTGCCACCACTGGTGATTCTGAGGCGGCAGCCCTGGCGTCAGCCAGGCTGCGCAGTTCCGTGAGCAGATATACCCGCTGGCGCCGCAGCACGGCGGCCAGCGTCGCCGGATCTCCTGCTTGGGCGGCGGCCATCACCTTGAGGAAGAAATCGTCACGGTAGCCGCGGGTGTGCGTACTTGGCTCATTCAGCCAGCGATCGAGCTCCGCACGGCCGGCCTGAGTGATCTGGTGGACCAGCCGGTCCGGCTTGACCGGCTGCGGCCGGCGCTCGGACTCGATCAGGCCGTCGCGGGCGAGGTGGTCGAGGATCTGGTAGAGGTGGCCGATGTTCAGCCCGCCCCACTGGTCGCCCACCGCCTGCTCGAAGCTGCCCTTCAGCTCGTAGCCGTGTGTGGGCTTGGCCGCGAGGAGAGCCAGCACAGCGTGGTGAAGAGGCATGGCACCGTTCTCCTGCACGGGAAGCGTAACGAAATTATCTCGGCTTGCATTGTCACTAGGTAGCGCCCTTGCATTGTCACTAGGCAAGGTCCAGAGTAGTCACGGGTCCCGGCCGGCGCCACGCCGCCGGGAAACGGCAGTCGGAGGATGCCAGCGGTGAGCAGACTCGCCTGGTTGCAGCTTCGGTTCCGGGCCGGCCGCGCGCTGGCGCTGCTGGCCGGGATGCTCGTCGCGACCACGGCGTTCACCGTGCTGACGGCCGCCGCCCGCACCGCGCAGATCCGCACCGTCGGCACGGTGTCCGCGCACTTCCGTCCCGCGCCGCCATCGAGCTTCGCGGCGTCAGCAAGCGATACGGGACCGGCAGCGGCCAGCCGGTGACGGCCGCCGACGACGTCAACTTCACCATCGAGGCGGGCGGGTTCATCGCGCTGACCGGCGCTTCAGGATCGGGTAAGTCGACGCTGCTGCACCTGATCTGGACTCGCACAGCGCCACCGGAATCCTCGACTTGCTGACCAGGCTGCGCCGCGAGAACCAGATGACGGTCATCATCGCCACCCATGACCCGCAGATCGCCTCCCGCTGCGACCGGCTGATCAGGCTCAGGGACGGCGCCGTCACCGACGACATCGAGATCGCCGATGGCCATCCCGTCGATGAGACCATCCGAAGGGTCAGCCAGCTCGGCTGAACAGCCTTGGCTTGCCCCTGGTGATGACCATGCGCCCGATTGTCGCCGTCGTTCCGTCAGGGGCCATGGCCACGGCTTGCCCGGATGCTGCTCGGACTGAGGCGGCGGCCGGGCCGGACCCGAAGCGCCGCGGCGCGGCATCACGGCGCCGCCCGGGAGGTGATGCTCTCGGGGGCAAAGCCGTGCCGCGCGTAGAAGCGCAGCGCCGTGTCGTTGGCGGCATAGGCGGTCACGCTGGCCTGCTGGGCGCCGCGCTCGCGGGCCCAGGTGAAGAACTGGCCGACGAGCAGGCTGCCCGCCCCGGCCCGGCGTGCCTGTTCAGCTCCGCGTAGTACGCGGCGCCCTCGCGGGCCGGCCAGCCGAGGTCCATCAGCGGATCGTGGCGGCCGGCGTCCTCGCGGAACAGCCCGGCCACTGACGCGACGAGCGCGTCCAGGTCGTCGTGGGTGGCGGCGGTCACGGTGACAGTCATACCGCCGACGCTAGTGATCTTGATAAATCATGTACAGCGGCGATTGCAGCCCGCAGGGCACGCTTCCGCCGGTCCCGGCCGGTTCCGGTCAGCGGGGACGGTTCCAGCGGCTATCCCGGGCTTTCAACGCGGACTTCTCCGCCCACACCGACCGGTGGCCGGAGAACAGGACGGTGCCAAGACGCCGGTGCCGACCCTGTCCGCCGCACGAGGAGCACTGCCGGTGCGAGTAGGCGAACAACGTTCCCCGGTGGCGGCCCGTACCATGGCACGCCGCGCAGGTCCGGAAGGGGTGAACCGCGAGCGAAATTCCGTACATGACCAAGATCAGTGAAACGATTATCGCCACGACCATTTCGCGATCATGCCGCTGCGGACGCGCCGGCGGCAATTGCGGAAGGCGCGCTGCCTTGTCCGAGCTTGTCCGAGCATGGGCGTGGCGGACGTGCGCGGTGCAGGTGCCTACCGAGAACTCGGGCCCGGGCCCGAGCGTGGGCCGGCGCCCGGGACCGTGGCCGGCCAGTGGGCCGGGCTCGCGAGCGACGGCGGCAGCCGCGTATCGAGATCGCCCTTGGCCGCCTCCAACTGGGACCGGGTGAGGAAGAGGCTGCCCGTGAGGTCGGCGCCGGACAGGTCGGCGCCCCTCAGGTCGGCTCCGGTGAGGTCGGCCGTTCTCAGGTCGGCGCCGCTGAGGTCCGCGCCGGTGAGGTAGGCGCCGCGCAGGCTCGCGCCGCGCAGGTCGACACCCCGCAGGTCTCTCCCAATGAGGTCGGCGCCCCGGAGATCGGTTTCCGGGCGCCAGTACCGAGCCCGCGCTAGCTCGCTGGCCCGCAGCAGCAGGGCGTTGACGTCTCGCCGCTGCGCATTCAGGTCCAGGTCCGCGAGGGCGTCCGGGCTGGCCCGGGTGAGGCGCTCGGTCTGGTCGCGGGCACGGCCGAGCTGGCCGTAGAGCGGGCGCGCGGACGGCAGCGTCAGCGCCTCGCCCAGGTACCAGAGCAGCTCGTGCAGCTGACGCATGATCGCGAACGCTCCGAACATCTGCGCGGCGATTCCGGGCGTCCGCCGCCAGTCCTGGCCGCCGAAGGTGACCTGCGCCACCTGCTGACCTGCCCCGAAGCAGTCGTAGACGGTGCAGCCCGGGAAGCCGCGGGGCCTGAGGTGATCGTGGATCTCGCAGCCGAAGTCGGCGCGCAGGTGGGGGCAGGGCTGCCCGGCTGCCTTGTCGATGGCGAAGTCGGCCGAGGCCGCGAATGCCGGCGCGACGCAGCACAAGCCGAAGCAGCGACTGCAGTCGGCGCGCAGGTGCTCGCGGTGCGGAGTGGCGCCGGCGGCGCGCTGGTGTTCCTTCGGCAAGGCGATCCATCCTGCTCGTTCCCGGTCCCGGCGGCCGGACCTCTCACTATGGCACCCGGTGAAGACGGCGCCCGGCGGCGCGGTGCGCTGGTGCTCGGCGGGACGGCGAGCTGGCATCATCGGTCTATGACTGTGGTGAAGATCAATGCGATCACCGTGCAGGCGGCCAGCGGCGACGAGCTCGCGCGCCGGTTCGCCGCGCGGGCCGGAGCGGTCGACGACCAGGACGGGTTCGAGGGCTTCGAACTGCTCAAGCCGACCGATGAGCGGACGACCTGGCTGGTCGTCACCCGCTGGCGGGACGAGGCGGCCTTCCAGGCCTGGCTGCACTCCCCCGCGTTCGGGCACGGGCACCGGTCGGCGGCCGAGCGCAGCGGCGGTGAAGCGCCGGCCCCGGTGGGCGTCAGCAGCGAGCTGTGGTCCTACGAGCCCGCCGGCGGCTCAGGCCGGTAACGCTCGCCCTCGCGCCCGGCTAGTCTCACCGGTCGATCGGCTAGCTCGCCGGACGGTCGGTCAGGCTCGCGAGCACCGCGCGCTCGCGATCGGGATCGAGTCCGTGCGCCGGCCGGCCCGGACGCGCGGGCGGGTCGCCCTCGGCCTGCAGCCACGCCCAGGTGTCCGCCACGGTCTCGGCGACCGGGCGACAGGTCAGGCCGGCGGCGTAGGCCTTGCTGACATCGCCGGCGTGCAGGCCCGCCGCCTCGCCGACTGGCGGCACCCAGACCGGCAGCTCGGTCCATGGCGCGATACCCGCCGCCACGATGACGTCCGGCGGCGTCCAGACCAGGCGGCCCGACGAGCCGGTGGCTGCCATCGCCGCCTCCAGCAGGCTGCGCATCGTCGCGTGACCCGGCCTGCTCACGGTGTCGAAGACGCCGCCGATGCCGCGATCGGCCGCGGTCAGCATCCAGGCGGCCAGATCCCGGCAGTCGATGTACTGCAGCGGCATGTCGGCCGGGCCTGGCGCCAGCACGTCGCCGCCGCGCTCCAGCCGGCGGAGCCACCAGGGCATCCGGCCGACCAGCTCATACGGGCCGAGGATGAGCCCGGGCCGGGCCAGCAGCGCCCGGTCGCCGAACGCCGCCACGGCGGCCAGTTCCCCGCCGCGCTTGGCCACCGCGTAGTCCTCGGCGGTATCGTCCGCCGCGTCGGCGGCCACAATCGGGGCGTCCTCGGCGGCGCCGACCGCGATCGGCCACTGGTAGACCGAGCGGCTCGAGACGTAGCCGTAATGGCCGGCCCGGCCGGCGAGCAGCCGCGCCGAGTCCAGCACTACTCGCGGGGCCTCGCTCCAGGTGTCGATCACCGCGTCCCAGCTCTGGCCGTCCAGGACCGCGGCCAGCGCCGCCGGGGCCGTGCGGTCGGCGTGCAGCGTAATCGCGCCGGCCGCCGACGGCCCGCTGACGCCCCTGGTCAGCGTCGTGACCTGGTCCCCGCGGGCCAGGGCCGTCTCCACGACGGCCCGGCCCACATGATGAGTTCCGCCCAGCACCAGCAGTTTCATGCGAGCCATCGTGCCTGCCCGGTCCAGGCCCGGCAAACATGTTCATTACCGGCGTAGGCGGCGGCCCGTCCTGTGGACAACCTGTGGAAATTCATCAGTGGTTCGGATTTTGCGCGTCCCCGCAGGTGCGATCCGAACCATTCAGGGGGCAGCGGCGCCGGCCAGGCTCAGCTGCCGCTGTAGGGGTCGGCCGGGAGGGTGGCGTGGCGGGTAACTGACAGGTACACGTCGCTGCCGGCGTCGCTGAAGAACGATTCGAGCACAGCGCCGGTCCCGGGGCCTCGAAGGTCGTGGACAGCTCCTTGGTCGTCTTGTCGAGCCGGCTAATCTCGATCGCCGGGCGGCCGGTGGCGTCTCGGACGCCGGTCTTCACCACCACTCCCGGCGTAGCCGCGAGCACCTTGTACAGGCCGGCTCTCAGGGCCGGGGTGACCAGCGGGTTCCACAGCCAGTTGGTGGCCTGCTGGAAGACCAGGTCGTCGCTGGTCTGCCCCGGCACCGTGTCATTCAGCGCCCTCGCCTGGGCGAGCAGCAGGGCCCGTAGTCGCCGGGTGGCGGTAGGCCAGGCGGCAAACTGATCCTGCGTCGGGGATCCGTGGCGCGAGACGTACGTCCCGCCAGCCCCTCCGCTGGGGGCTTGCTGGTATTCCCAGATATCGCCGGTGCGGCTGTCGAAGACGTTCGTTCGCTTGCTGATCACGATCTTCGGCTTCCACCCGTACTTCCTGACCAGGCTGCGGTAGAACGACTTCAGCTGCCGGGGCAGGTTCTTCTGGTTGACCAGGCTCCGGAAATTCTTCGGATAGTGGGCCGCGGGACCGGTCTCGACCTGGCTCAGCTCGACGTACCGGCCCTGCCCCGCTTGCTGCGGAGCAGTGAGGGCGGCCGCGCTGAGCCGGTACAGCACCTGCTGCGCGGCGGACAGCCTGACCGTCGGTAGCCTGACCGCAGGCCTCCCGGTCGCGTGG
>Ga0208220_1000702_pt1 | contig 14064 bp, 11 predicted proteins | sample NGESurdeep092012_9_FD_184484 | JGI IMG/M metagenome (GOLD analysis project Ga0208220, IMG submission 184484) | Arctic peat soil microbial communities from Barrow, Alaska - NGEE Surface sample F53-1 deep-092012 (SPAdes) | ecosystem: Environmental > Terrestrial > Soil > Wetlands > Peat ... | reverse complement strand
GCGGCTGGCGCTTCCGGTTCGCCGCCGGCCTCCTGCGCCGCGCCGGTTCCCGCTGCCGGGCCGGCCGGCGGTCGCTGGGAGAGCTCGGCGATCTGGGTCGGCGGCCGGGCGGGCGAAGGATGGCTGGGCGCTGCGTCGGGCACGCCGAGCCCGAATACCCGCCGCAGCGCGGCGGTGAAGTCCCGGCAGCTCGCGTACCGGTCGGCCGGCGACTTGGCCAGCGCCCGGTTCATCACCTCATCCACCCCGCGCGGCAGGTCCGGCCGCCGCGAGCTCAGCAACGGCGGCGCCTCCGACACCTGCGCGTACGCCGCGGCCATGCCCTGATCACGACGGAACGGCGGCGCGCCCGTCAGCAACTCGAACGTCGCGCACGCCAGCGCATACAGGTCGCTGCGGCCATCAACCGGGCGGCCCTCGATCTGCTCAGGCGCGAGATACGCGACATGGTCGAGAGCGGCCGGGAACTGGCCGGCCGGCGACGGCCCGGCGGCCGCCGGGGAACTCCTGGCCGGCCCGAAATCGGACAGGTAGACGTGGTCGGGGCGGTCGCTGTCCGTACTCGCGTCCAGCAGCATGTTGGCCGGCTTGACATCCCGGTGCACCAGCCCGCGGGCATGCGCCGAGTCCAGCGCCGAGGCCACCTGCGAGATGATCTCCGTCGCCCGACCCGGCGACAGCGGCCCCTCCCGGTCCAGCAGCGACCGCACATCACCACCGCGCACGAAGCGCATGGCGATGAACAGCACCCCCCGCTCCTCGCCCGCCTCGAACACCGGGATGATGTGCGGATCATCCACCGCCGCCGCCGCCCGCGACTCCCGGATGAAACGCTGCCGGAAGGCATCATCCAGCGCCAGCCCCGGAGCCATGATCTTCAGCGCGACATACCCGCCCAGCCAGGGGGCGTAGGCCCGGAAGACCACGGCCAGCTCGCCCTGGCCGATCTGCTCTTCCAGCCGGTAGCCCGCGAGCAGGGAGCCCGGCATGAACTCCCCTGGCCCTGTGCGTGGCTCTTGGCTCACCGCTCCCACGCTTTTCTGACTGACATTCTCCAACATACGGGAACAGGCGTGATCATAAAATGGCAGCTACGCTTCCGGGCCTAGCCACCAGCGGACCCGTTCTCCTATCGACCACTGTGCGCGAATCGACCACTGTGCGCGACCACCCGGGTCACCCCGCGTCCGGCGGATAGGATCGGGACGGTCAGGTCAAGGTCGCTCTGGGGACTCTAGGTCAGGAACGCGCGGTGAACGGTGAGCAGGCGGCGCCCGGTCCTACGGCGCCCGCCCGGCCGAGCCTTGACCTGCTGCTCGATGACTGGCGTGACCAGCTAGCCGCCTGGGCGATACCCGAGCGCATCACCCGGGCCGTCGCCGAGTCGCCGTGGGTACTGCCGCGACAGGTATTTGCCCGGCGCGCCGATCGCCTCGCCGCCGCCCCGCAGGGGCCGTCCTACTGGCGGGCCTGGTCGGCGCTCGATCCGCCGGGCAGCGTGCTGGACGTGGGCGCGGGCGCCGGGGCGGCCTGCATCCCGCTGCTGGCCCGCACCACGGCGCTCACCGCGGTGGATACCGATCCGGGGATGCTCGCGCTGCTCGCTCAGCGCGCGTCGGCCCTGACCGGGAAGGTGCGCCTGGTCCCGGGCAGCTGGCCGGAGGCCGCGCCGGACGCGGCGCCTGCCGACGTGGTGACGTGCTTCAACGTCGTCTATAACGCTCCGGACATCCTGCCGTTCCTGGCGGCGCTGACCGCCAGTGCGCGTCGGCTGGTCGTCACCGAGATGACGGCCGAGCATCCGATGGTGAGCATGAACGCCCTGTGGCTGCGGTTCCACGGGCTGCACCGCCCGGAGGGGCCCGCGGCCGGCGACCTGCTGGCGATCCTGGCCGCCATGGGAATTCAGGCCGGCCACGAGCGGTGGCAGCGTCCCTGCGGCGCCGACTACGCCAGCTTCGCTGAGCTGACCGACGTGACCCGGCGCCGGCTGTGCCTGCCGCCCGAGCGAGCGGACGACGTCGCCCAGGCCCTCGTCGAGGCCGGCACCGATCCGGATCACCCCGTCGACCTGGGTACCTCGCGCCGCGAGGTGGTGACGATCTGGTGGGCAGGCAGCGCGGCGGGCCTCGACTATCTTGAATAACAGGATTCGGTATCGCCAATTTGGCCAGATGTCCGTCTTAAAGGTAGAGACGATGGTGACAACCGCAGCTTCGATGGGACGGCAGCATGAGCGAGTTTCCTGAAGGCTGGTTCCGGGGGACGCCCGGAGCGGGCCAGGACGGCAACCCGGGATCCGGCGACCCGACCGTCGACCTGCCCGCAGGCCGCCGCCCGGCCAGCCCACCCCCCCGGCCTGCCAGTGCCCGGCCCGCCAGTGCCCAGCCCGCCAGTGCCCAGCCCGCCGGGGGCAGGGCGGCCGCCGCGCCGCCGCGCAGCGCCTGGCCTCACCAGCCGCCGCCCAGCTCATCGAGCCGGGGCCGGGGAGCCGCGCCCGGTTCCGCCGAAAGGGGCATGCCCTCGGCGCGGGGGCCCGCCGGGCGCCCGCCCCAGCCCGGCGGCCCGGGCGGTTACCGGCCCGGCTCGGCTCCGGGCGGTACCGGCTTCGCGGGATCGGGCGGCGGCCGCGCCTGGCTGCGGCCCCGCCGGATCTTCACCGTGCTGGTGGTGCTGGTGGCCCTGCTCCTGGTCGCCACCGTGGCCATGTACTTCAACCTGAACGGCAAGCTCGACCGCCAGAGCGTCCTGGTCAGCTACTCCGGTGAGCCGGCCCAGGGGGCGGGGTCCAACTGGCTGATCGCCGGCTCGGACAGCCGCCAGGGCCTGACCGCCGCGCAGGAGCGGAAGCTGTCGACCGGCTTCGACGTCGGGGGGCAGCGCTCGGACACGATCATGATCTTGCACATGGGCGGCAGCGGGAAGCCGGTGCTGATCAGCGTGCCGCGAGACTCGTGGGTGGACATCCCCGGCCATGGCATGAACAAGATCAACGCGGCCTACGCCTTCGGCGGCCCCCGGCTGCTCGCGGAAACCATACAGAATGCGACCGGCCTGCGCATCGATCACTACATGGAGATCGGCTTCGGCGGCTTCGTCAACGTGGTCAACGCCATCGGCGGCGTGCGGATGTGCATCAAGTACCCGCTGCACGACACCGCCTCCGGCCTGAACATCAACAAGGGCTGCCAGACCCTCGACGGCGCCCAGGCGCTCGGCTACGTCCGGGACCGGCACACCTTCGCCGGCCAGGACCTGCAGCGGGTCCAGGACCAGCGGCTCTTTCTCAAGTCCCTGCTCAGCAAGCTGACCAGCACCGGCGTCCTGATCAACCCGTTCGCCTCGATACCCGCGGCGAACGGGGCGGCCAGCACGCTGACCGTCGACCAGGGCACCAACCTGTTCCAGCTCGCCGAGGCCGCCTTCGCCCTGCGGCATCCGGTCACCACCACCGTGCCGATTGCCTCGGCCAACTTCGTGACCCCGACCGGGGAGGACGCGGTCGAGTGGAACCGGTCGGCGGCGCTCTCGCTATTCAACGCGCTCAACGACGGCAAACCCGTTCCGAAGGGCGTCATCACGGGATCTAGCCAGTCCGGCTAGGCTTTACCGTCGCGTCTAGTACAGTCTGAGTCTTTCGCCTTCTTGCCATAGGCCTGCCTGCAATCGATAGCATGCGTACCAATTGATCCGCTGTGTCAGCAGCCGGAGGGCGTATGCCGAGCACCGCAACTCACCGAACCGGCCACCAAGATGCGTGCGCCGCCGACGTCCAGCCGGCCCGCGCCCTGTCCTCCCGCGAGGCGCAGATCATGGCCATGATCGCCGCCGGGCACACCAACGGCCAGATCGCCGCGAGCCTGGTCCTCACGGAGAAGACCGTGAAGAACCATGTCAACCGGCTCTACGCCAAGCTCGGCGCAGGCTCCCGCGCCGATGCCATCGCCCGGTGGACGACGGGCCACAGCGGCCCGGCCTGAGCGGGAAACTGGGAATCTACGCGTTGACCTGCGAAGGCGTCTTGGAGGTGGCCTTCAGCTAGCGCTCAGCCACTTGCCCGACAATAAGAACATGAGCAGTCAGCCGAACAACGGACACCGGACGCCGGACGCGCGGCTGCTGGTCGTCGAGGATGAGCCCAACATCCTGGAGCTGCTGTCCGCCAGTTTGCGTTATTCCGGCTTCGAGGTGGTCACCGCGGCAGCCGGCGGCGAGGCAGTACAGGCGGCCCAGCGGCACCGTCCCGATCTCATCGTGCTCGATGTGATGCTGCCGGACATGGACGGGTTTGATGTTATCCGCCGCCTGCGCGGCGGCGGCGCCCGGATTCCCGTCGTGTTCCTCACCGCCCGCGACTCGACCGAGGACAAGATCCGCGGCCTGACGCTCGGCGGCGACGACTACGTCACCAAGCCCTTCAGCCTCGAGGAGGTCATCGCGCGGATCCGCGCGGTGCTGCGCCGGACGCGCGGGGACGGCAGCGAGCCGCCGCCCCGGCTGAAGTTCGCCGATCTTGAGCTGGACGAGGACAGCCACGAGGTCTGGCGCGGGGGCAAGCAGATCCAGCTCTCCCCCACCGAGTTCAAGCTTCTGCGGTACTTCATGGGGAACGCTAACCGGGTGCTGTCCAAGATGCAGATTCTCGACCACGTCTGGGACTATGACTTCCGCGGCGATACCGGCATCGTGGAGTCCTACGTCTCGGTGCTGCGCCGCAAGGTCGACACCACCGAACCGCACCTGCTGCACACCCTGCGCGGCGTCGGCTACGTCCTCAGGCTTCCCGCTTCCTAAGGTTGCACTGCTTTCATGTCAGTTACGGGGGAAATGACAGGCGGCTCGGGCCAGCCCGTAAGGCTGCCTGGCCGGACCCCGCTGCGGGTCAAGCTGATCGCCGTGGTGCTGGCCCTGGTGGCCATCGCCCTGGCGGTCATCAGCATCGCGGGCCTCTGGTTCCTCCGCAGCTACCTGCTCGGCCAGACGGACAACCAACTGCCGGCTATCGCTGCGCAGCGACAGACCCAGGCCGCGATCGAGACTTACGTCGTCAGGGGCCAGACCACCCCCTCTGAGGGACTCGCGATCGACTGGATTCCCAATGGGGGCCAGTTGCACGCCGTGACCCAGGAGACCGCCGGCCTCGGCCTGAACATGAACACGCCGGGCTCCGGCTCGACCCAGCAGGTGCAGCCGGGCCCCGCCGTGGTGCCGGGCGCAGCGTGGCTGTCCGGCAAGGAGATCGTGACCGTCGGCGCGGCCTCCGGCAGCGGGCGGTACCGCGTGCAGGCCTTTCCGGACCAGACATTTGGGGGTCTCAACGGAACGGTTACCGGGACCGTGATCGTGGCCGTGGATGTCAGCAGCGTCTATCAGACCCTCGGCACGCTGACGATCATCGACATCATCGTCAGCGTCATCCTGCTCCTCGGACTCGCCATTGTCGGAGTGACGGTCATCCGCGCGAGCCTGCGGCCGCTCACCGACATCGAGCAGACCGCGGAAGCCATCGCCGCCGGCGAACTGTCCCGCCGCGTCCCGGAGCGTGACCCGCGAACCGAGATCGGCCGGCTCGGCCGGTCCCTGAATACGATGCTCGCCCAGATCGAGGTGGCCTTCCACGCCCGGTCTGCGTCCGAGGCCGCAGCCCGCAGGTCCGAGGACCGGATGCGGCAATTCGTCGCCGACGCCAGTCACGAGCTACGTACGCCGCTGACCGCGATCCGCGGGTTCGCCGAGTACTACCGGCAGCGCGGCGGGGTGGCCGCCGCCGGCCCCGCCGAGATCGAGAGCTCGCCCGAGCGCCCCGCACTGGCGGCCAGCCCGGAATCCGGCGAGCCGGGCGCGGCTCCCGCCCAGGGCCTGCCCAGCGCCGCCAGCCCGGGCGGCCTGGCCCCGGCCGAACTCGACCGGATCATGCGGCGGGTGGAACAGGAATCGTCACGGATGGGCGTCCTGGTCGAGGACATGCTGCTGCTGGCCCGCCTCGATCAGCAACGCCCGCTGGAGCACCGCACCGTTGACCTGCTGACCCTGGCCGCCGACGCCGTGCACGACGCGCGCGTGGTCGCCCCCGACCGCAGCATCCACCTCACCGTGGGCGCCGGCGCCGCGCTGCTGGTCCTCGGCGACGAGGTACGGCTGCGGCAGGTCATCGGCAACCTGATGAGCAACGCGCTGTCGCACACCCCTGAGGGAACGCCCATCGACGTCCGGATCCGGTCCGGCAGCCTCGACGAGGCGCACGCCCCCGGCGCTGCTCAGCCCGCCCTGCCGAGCCCGGCGCCAGGAACGCCCGCACCCGGAGCGGCGGGGCCAAGGTCCGCGGCCGTGCTGGAGGTCACCGACCACGGGCCAGGACTCACCCGCGAGCAGACCGAGCACGCCTTCGAACGGTTCTACCGCGCCGACCAGGCCCGGACGACCGGCGGCACCGGCCTCGGCCTCGCCATCGTGGCCGCGCTCGTGGCCGCCCACGGTGGCGCGGTCTGGGTCGAGTCGGCTCCGGGCGCCGGCGCGACCTTCCGGATCGCGCTGCCGCTGGCCCCCGAGGCCCTGCACGACGCTGAGCAGGACGACGCCGACGACCTCGGCGGGGAACTACCCGCCGAGGCCAGCAGCCCCGCCGACCCCGCCGACCCCAGCGACCTCGCCGACCCCAGCGCCCCTGGCGAGGTCAGCTGGTCCGGCACCGCCGGTTACAACGGGACCCGGTCGGCTTGACCCGTCGCCGCCCCGGCCCGTGGCCGGCCAGGAGCGCGGATCACAGGGCCAGCACGGCGCGAGCGGCCGTCAGGGCCGACGCGACGTACCCGGCGCCGAACAGGCACACGTGCACCAGCAGCGGATGCAGCTGGTGTAGCGGAACCCGGTCCCGCCAGCCGTCGGCCAGCGGCGCCGCTTCCTGGTAACCCGCCATGATCTGATCCAGGTACGGGGCGCCGAACAGGGCCAGCATGGCCAGGTCGGTCTCCCGGTGGCCGCCGTGCGCGGCGGGGTCGATCAGCCACCCCCGGCCGCCCGACCAGAGCACGTTCCCGGACCAGCAGTCCCCGTGGATCCGGCTGGGCGGCTCGGCGGGGCCGGCGACCGCGCCGGCCCGCCCGGCGGCCGACTCCACCAGCCGGACGTCCGCGGCCGTCAGCGTCCCGGCGTCCCTGGCCAGCCGGACATACGGCAGCAGCCGGGCGCGGGCATACCACTGCGCCCAGCCGGATCCCGGCGGCCCCGGCTCGTCGCGCAGGGTCTCGTTCGGGAGGGGCAGCCCGGCGATGACCCCCGGCCACGGCGCGCCGAATCCGTCCGCGCCGGCCGCATGCACGGCGGCAAGTTCTCGCCCAAAACGGACAGCTCCCCGCCGGTCAGCCGGTTCCTGCGCGATCCAGCCGAGAGCCAGGCCGCCGTCGTCCCAGCCGAGCACCTCGGGAACAGCCACCGTGCCCGCGGCGCCCAGCCAGGCAAGTCCGCTGGCCTCCGCGGCGAAGCCGGGATCGGCGGGCCCGGCGTTACTGGCGGGGTCGGCCCGGCCGGCGACCTTGGCGAAGGCAGTCCGGCCATCGGCCAGCAGCAGCCGGTAGTGCGCGACGCCGTGCTGGCCGCCGATGCGCCGTGAATCGCGGATCCCCGTCCCCAGCAGCCGTTCCAGGCGGGTGCCCAGGCCGGAGTCGGCCGGGCCGGCGGTCACGGTGCGGGCCTCAGGGGCGGCGCGATCCGTTATCGGCCCATGGCTCGTTGCCGTGCGTCAGCACCTCCGCCAGGCGGCTGGTCAGGCCCCGGGCGGCGGCGTGGACCAGCTCGAAGGTCTCCACGTACTCCGCCGGGCCGCCGTTGTAGGGATCGGGTACCTCGGCCTCGGTGCCGGCCGCCGGGTCGAATGACCGCATCAGCGCGATCCGCCCGTCATCCAGCTCGCCGTCCCCGGCCGCCAACTGCCGCACACTGGCCAGGTTCTTGCGGTCCATGACCACGAACAGGTCATAGTCGGCGAGCCAGTCGGGGCGGATCTGCCGGGCGATGTGCCGGGACCCGTCGTAGCCGCGCCTGGACAGCTCGGCCCGGGCTCTCGGGTCCATCGGGCCGCCGATGTGCCAGTCACCCGTGCCGGCGCTCTCCACCGTCACCTGGGCGCCTAGCCCGGCCCGGTCGAGCACGTCCCGGAGGACCACCTCGGCCATCGGTGACCGGCAGATGTTGCCCAGGCACACCACGCAGATCCGGTACGAAGCGGCCCGGTCGCCGGGGCCCGGCGACCCGGCGCGGGGGGCCGGCGGGACGGGCGTCGCAGCATCGCGGTCAGCAGCCATGGCACCAGCATGCCTGATGCTCGGGCGTCGTCCGTCGCCTGCCACGATGTAGGGCATGGTTTCGCCCGCCAGCTACCGCTCCCTGTCCTTCTGGCACGACACCGTGCCCGGCACGCTCACCCCGGGTGAGCCGCTCGGGTCCGACATCGAGGCCGACGTGGCCATCGTGGGCGCCGGCTTCACCGGGCTGTGGACCGCCTATTACCTGGCTCAGGCCGACCCCCGGCTCCGCGTCGTGGTCTGCGAGCGCGAGATCGCCGGCTTCGGCGCGTCCGGCCGCAACGGCGGCTGGTGCTCGGCCCTGTTCCCGGCCTCACCCCGGAAGCTGGAGCGGATGGCCGGCCGGGACGCCGCCATCGCGATGCACGCGGCCATGCGCGCGGCCGTGGACGAGGTCGGCCGGGCGGCCGCCGCCGAGGGCATCGACTGCCACTACACCAGGGGCGGCACCATCGCGCTGGCCCGCACGCCCGTCCAGCTCGAGCGCGCGCGGGCCGAGGTCGCCGAAGCCCGCGAATTCGGCTTCGGCGAGGCGGACCTGCGGCTGCTGACGGCCGCGCAGGCCGAGGAGCTCGCCGGCGCCGCGAACGTGCTCGGCGGGACCTACACGCCACACTGCGCCGCCATTCACCCGGCCCGGCTGGCCCGCGGGCTGGCCGAGGCGGTGCGCCGGAGGGGCGTTGAGGTGTTCGAGCGCACCCCGGCCCAGGAGATTGCGCCGGGCCGGGTCATCACCCCGGCGGGCACGGTCCGGGCCCGGTACGTCGTGCGGGCGACCGAGGGCTACACGCCCCGGCTGCCCGGCCTCAAGCGGGCGATCGTGCCGGTCTACTCGCTGATGATCGCGACCGAGCCGCTGCCTGAGTCCGCCTGGGCGCAGATCGGCCTGGCCGGCCGGCCGACCTTCAGCGACCTGCGGCACCTGGTGATCTACGGCCAGCGGACCGCCGACGGCCGCCTGGCGTTCGGCGGGCGCGGCGCCCCGTATCACCTGGGCTCGACGATCAGGCCATCCTTCGACCGGGTGCCCGCCGTGTTCGGCGCGCTCCGGCAGACGCTGGGTGAGCTGTTCCCGGCCCTGGGCGATGCCCGGGTCACCCACCAGTGGGGCGGGCCGCTGGGTGTCCCGCGCGACTGGTGCGCCTCGGTCGGCCTGGACCCTGCGACCGGCCTGGCCTGGGCGGGTGGCTACGTGGGCGACGGGGTGGCCACCACGAACCTGGCCGGCCGGACGCTGGCGGACCTGATCACCGGTGCCGACAGCGAACTGGTCCGGCTGCCGTGGGTGGGGCACCGGTCACCGAGCTGGGAACCGGAGCCGCTGCGGTGGCTCGGCCTGAACGCGGGGCTGCAGGTCATGAGCTTCGCGGACCGGCAGGAGGACCGGAGCGGGCAGCCATCTCGCGCGGCCGCGTTCATGGGCCGGTTCCTTGGCGAATAATCAGCTTTTGATCGTATATGATCATGTTTATGCATGTTATCGGTCTGGACGACGGATTGCGGGGGGCATTTAGGACGCCGAAAGCCGACCTGGGCGCCTACGGTGATTCGCACGGCCCGGAAAGTTGCGCTACGATCACGGGGTTCGCCAGCGCCGCTAGCTCAACTGGCAGAGCAGCGGACTCTTAATCCGCGGGTTGGGGGTTCAAGTCCCTCGCGGCGCACCCGTCGTTAATGATCCTGACCTGGGGTTATGCCGGTATTTGCTGGCCTCGCGAAGGCCGTTCCGGGGCCATGTTTGCTCCACGTTTGCTCGTCAGTCCGGACCTAGTCCCGCGGGCGCCCCAGACGGCCTCGCAGCCGCCCGTTCCGCCCGGCCTGCTGCGCCGTCCCGGCCGCAGCATTTCGCTCCAGCGCGGCCCTACCGATGACATTACACAGCGTGACGCCTGCCGGATTGCGCAGCTAAAGGACTCAGGCCCACGCCCCCGGGCACACGCGAGGTCCACTGGAGGTACACGCGAGGTACATCGGGTTGGCGTAGCCGCAGGGCTACGAAGACCAGTCGCTGTGCGGACCGGCGTAGCTAACCTAGTCAGCTCGCCTTCCTGGCGCGCGCAGCCGTCGGTCGGGGCGCCGGTTCGTGGTACCAGAGGCCAGCCGCGCGCACTGCCTTCGCCAGGTCATTGCGGGTGGTCACCATGGCCTGCCGGACCGCCTCCATGGCCTCGATGAGCAACTGATAGACCCGGTCTGCATCGGCTTCGGGATCGAGCGCCCAGCATGCCGCCTGTCCCGGATCCAGCGCTCCAGAGCGGCCTGCCTATGCACCACACAGCGTGAGGTGACCTGGGTGCTGGCCATGCGGCTATCGCAGTCCGCCGCACAGGGGCTCGCCACCGACGGACCCGCGATGTACCTGGGATAGATCTGCAAGCGGGAAACGGCTCGCGCCGCCGAACATCAGGTAGAGCATCCGTACTGTCACGAGCTTGCGATGCTGCCAGTCCCCCGACCAGGACCGCAGGCGAATCTGCAGGTCAGCGGCTTATGCTCTGTTTTGGAAACCCACAGGCTAGCTCGTGAGGCTGCCGAGGGTTACCGTCACGGTGGACTCGGTGCCGTCACGGGATACCTGTGCCTGCACGCGGTCGCCGGGCTTGCGCTCGGCCAGCACCGACTGCAGGGCGGCGAGGGAGGCGGTCGGCTGGCCGGCCAGCGCCGTGATGATGTCGCCGGACTGGATTCCGGCCCTGGCGGCCGCGCCGCCCGGGGTGACGGCGACCACGCCGGCGCCGGCGGGCTGGCCGCTGGTGTCGGCGACGGTCTGCGCGGTGATGCCCAGCGAGGCCCGGCCGGAGCTGGTGACCTTGCCGGTGGCGATCAGCTGGGCGGCGATGCTGGTGACCGTGTCGCTGGGGATCGCGAACCCGATCCCCGCCGCGGCGCCGCCCAGCTGCGGGTCGGCGGCGGCCAGCGTCGGGATGCCGATCACCTGGCCGGCTAGGTTCACCAGCGCGCCGCCGCTGTTGCCGGGGTTGATCGCCGCGCTTGTCTGGATAGCGCTGATGAGGACTGCGGAGCTGCCCTGGCCCTCGGAGACGGTGCGCCCAGTGGCGGAGACGATGCCGTCGGTCACGGTCCCGGTCAGGCCGAGCGGGTTGCCCATCGCCAGCACGATCTCACCGACGCGCACCGAGGCCGAGCGGCCGAACGACGCGGGGTGCAGTGACCCGGCCCCGGCCTGGACCCGGATCACCGCCAGGTCGTCGGAGGCGAACACGCCGGTGACCGTGGCGGCCAGCGGCTTGCCGCCGCTGGCCAGGCCCACCTGCAGCGTCGTGGCGGTGCCGACCACGTGGGCGTTGGTGACGATGTCGCCCCTGGCGTCGTACACCACCCCGGATCCGGATCCCTGGCTCGTCGAGATCTGCACGACCGATGGCAGCACCCGGCTGACGACCTGCTCGTACTGCTGCTCCAGGGAAGAGGCTGCCCCGGACGAAGGCACCGCGGAAGACGGCACGGCAGAAGAGGCCGCCGCGGAGGAGGAGGCGCTTGCGGACACGCCTGGCCCGCTTCCGCCAGCGCTGGTGCAGGCCACCGCACTCAGGACGACCAGAATGATTCCCACCGCGCTCAGCCGTCGGCCGGCCGCAGGACGCCACCGCCGGGCGTGCGCCGACGGGCCGCTTCCCTTGTTGCCCGGCACGTGGCTGCCATTCAGGTCGATGCCCATCCCGGCCCTCCTGTCCGCTCAAGACGCCACCGTGACTAGGCGTATCGCGGCCTTCGGAGTCCCCTGTAGGGCCATTAGGCCCAGACGCAGGCACGAACCGCCCCAAGACGGCAAGCACGTGACCATCAGCAGCCCGGAAGGGGACTGACGGCCGCTGCCGGCCTGCATGGTGCCGCGCATGCTGGGAGCATGAGGACGCTGCTGATCACCCGGCTGGCTCTGGCCGCCGCCATCGCGGCGGCCCTGGCGGCCTGCGGCGGCACGCAGCCCGGCAGGCAGTCGACGCCAGCCGTCCCCGGCCCGGGAACGGCGACGCCCGCTGCCTCGCCGTCGGCCGCGAACTCCTCGGCCCGGCCCTCGCCCAGCCCGCCGACGACGAGCCCGGCCACGAGCCCGGCAGCGCCCGGCACGCGCCCGGTCACCGGCTTGCTCGCCGGGAAGGACTGGACCGTCATCCCCACCAGCCGGCGCGTGGTCGCGCTGACGTTCGACGCGGGCGCCAACGCCGACGCCGTCCCGTCCATCCTGGCCACCCTGCGCCGCGAGGGCGTCCCGGCCACCTTCTTCCTGACCGGGAACTTCGTGCGTGACTTCCCCGCAGCCGCCCGGTCGATCGCGGCAGCGGGCTTCCGGATCGGCGACCACACCGTCAGCCACCCGTATCTCACCCGGCTCAGCGACGCGGCAGTGCGGCAGGAGATCCTCGGCGCCGCGCGGCAGATCACCGCCGTGACCAGCAAGAACCCGGCGCCACTGTTCCGGTTCCCGTTCGGTGACGCCGACGCGCGCACCATCGCCATCGCCAACCAGGCCGGGTACGTGCCGGTCCGGTGGACCGTCGACACCCTGGGCTGGGAGGGAACCGCAGGGCACATCACCGCCACAGTCGTGGCTTCCCGGGTGCTCGGCGCGGCCAGGCCCGGCGAGATCGTCCTCATGCACGTCGGATCCAACCCCGACGATCACACCACACTCGACGCCGACGCCCTGCCCCAGGTGATCAGCGGGCTTCGCGCCCAGGGCTACTCGTTCGTCACCCTCAACGCGCTCACCGGCTGAGCCGGCGCCGCAGGGCACAGCCCCACGGCGGTCACGGCCTCCCCGTGGAGCCCGGCGGGGACGTCGGCGGTGATCACGGGGAAGCCCCAGTCGAGCGTGATGAGCCCGGGCAGCAACGGCACCAGCGCTCTGTGGCTCGCATCGTCACCATGGCAAGCGAGTTGGATAAGCCGCACCGCCTGCTCGCCGCCGAGGTCCCGGCGGCTTCCTGCGTGAGCGCCCATGCCGGCTCCTCAGGGTCGGCGCGACGTCAATGTCCTGTGCGCAGGTGGCCGCGATGCGGGGTGTGACCGGTGAACCAGCGTGCAAGGGAAACGATCTGGACCACCAGCGCGATGCAGGAGCCTGCGATGGCCACGGCCAGCAGGACACGCACGGCGATTGACTAGCCGGATGACAAGGCGAAGGGAAACAGCTGCCAGATGCGGATTGCGGCAGCCAGCCCGATCCCGGTCGTTGCCAGGTCGCCGAGCGCTTTTCAGCCACGGCGGGTCATGGGCCAGGTACACGGCGCTGGCCGCTATTCCTGCCGTCAGCGAGAGGTTGACCAGCCACAGCACCTGGCCGGCGTCGCTGGTGAGGAAAGCCATCGCCTGCCATCCGGGCCGGCCGTTGAGTACGAACAAGAGCGCCGCGCTGAACGCAATAGCGATGTAGTAGCCGGCCCGCCGCGCGCCTGCGGACGGGCGGCGTGCCGGGGTCGGTGAGTGCCATCGTGGCCTCCGTCGGATCTGTTATTCGCTACGACGGTAGGCCCGATGCGCGATCCCCGGGCAGGGACCGAGGTCACCATCCCGGGCGGATGGTCCTGGCGATTCGCCAGGGGTGCCTGGGTCCGGCAGGCCCCAGCAGCGCTAGATGGCGGCATCGGCCGACCGTGTCCGCGTCCAGGCCGCGCCGGCCCCGAGCGCCCTGATCGACGGTGCCCACGGCACCTGGCAGGTCCGCTGCACAGCTCGCGGGCGGTGGTCCTGCACCTACCTGCTGGACGCACCTTCACCGCCGAACGTGCCGGGCCCCGCCCGT
>Ga0208220_1000701_pt1 | contig 14069 bp, 13 predicted proteins | sample NGESurdeep092012_9_FD_184484 | JGI IMG/M metagenome (GOLD analysis project Ga0208220, IMG submission 184484) | Arctic peat soil microbial communities from Barrow, Alaska - NGEE Surface sample F53-1 deep-092012 (SPAdes) | ecosystem: Environmental > Terrestrial > Soil > Wetlands > Peat ... | reverse complement strand
TGAGGGCAACCTGAACGTTTCCTCGGGGATGGCTGCTGTGTTCCCAGGGTACGCTCCGCGCCTGCTGCGCAGATCACGACGGTTCGCGCTCGCGCGACGCCCGCTTAGGAGGCGCGCGGAGTCCGGGCCTCAAGCCAGTGCGCGATGGCGGCCGGGCGGTTGTGCACGCCAAGTTTGGAGTAGATGCGCCGGACGTGATTCTTGACCGTTTTCTCTGCCAGGAACAGGTGAGTCGCGATCTCGCCGTTGGTATGCCCGCCCGCGATCAGCGACATGACCTCGATCTCGCGCGTCGACAGCCCTAGGCTGACGTCCTCATCAACCCCTGCGCGGTTCATGAGACCTCCGGTTAAGCCAGTTCACGGCGTGCCGAACAGGGCACGTCAGCGCGCAGACAAGCGCACGCTGACGACGCCACAGCACCGCCGCGTTACGGCGTCAAGACCTACCTTTACCCGTACAGATACACCAAAAAGGCGTCGCTCAAACCGTCCCAACCCACCCGAACCGGCTCGGCGGCGCACCACCCGCACCGCCAGCCCCACCAGGCACCCTCGTCCCCGCAGCTCCCGCCCCACCGCCACTCCCGTTGGTCTGCGCCAAGCAGGGCGCCGGCGGGCGAGCCCGCCGGTCAGCCGACCTGGGTGCCGGTCAGCAGTCCGGCCGGGACCGGCTTGTCCTGCTGCAGCGCGTTGAAGAGCTGAAGCGCCTGGGTCCGGTTCCACTCCACCGAGTCGCCCGAGGCGGTCTGCAGGTTGGCGTTGGCGATCGGGACGGTCCCGGTCACCGGGTTCCGCAGTGCGAACGCGACCTGGAGCAGGTCGTACAGGCTGGTGCCCTTGTCCACGGCGATCGCGCTGGCCGAGGTGGAGGCGAACGGGAGCGCGGTGAACGGGTTCAGGTACACACCCGGGCTGGTCGCCTTGCTCAGCAGGGCGGACAGGAAGGCCCGCTGGTCCTGGATACGCTGCAGGTCGGAGGTGGCGAACGAGTGCCGGTCGCGGACGAAGGCGATCGCCTGGGTGCCGCTGAGGTCGTGGCAGCCGGCCGCGAGGCCCTTGAAGCCCGAGTCCCCCGTTGGGTCGGCCGGGACCGCGGTCTTGACGCACATCCGCACCCCGCCGATCGCGCCGACCACGTTGGCCAGACCGCCGAAGCCGATGCCCATGTAGTGGTTGATCTTCAGTCCGGTGACGCCCTCCACGGTCTGGACCAGCAGCGACGGCCCGCCGAAGGCGAGCGCGGCGTTGATCTTGTTGTGGCCGTGACCCGGGATCGGCACGTAGGAGTCGCGCGGTATCGAGATCAGCACCGGCCGGCCGCTGCCCATGTGCAGCAGCATCAGCGAGTCGGACGCGTCGGCCCCCTCCGAGCCCAGGTGCAGCTGGGCCTGTTCGCTACGGCTGATCCCGGTGCGCTGGTCCGACCCGGCGATCAGCCAGTTCGTCCCGGCCGAGGTCGCGGTGGTGGCGGGCAGCGCGACGCTCCGGTTCAGCTTCCCGTTGATCCAGAAGTAGGTGCCGGCCGTGCTGGCGATCAGCAGCACGACGACAACCCCGATGACCAGGGCGATCCGCCGCCCGTGACGACCGGGCTGACCCCAGAACCGCCACTGGCGGCCGCCTCCGCCGCCGCTGCGGCCCGGCGCCCCGGCCGGCGCCGATCCGGGCGGTGAGACCAGCGGCGGCTGCGCGCCCCAGCCGCCCCCGCCGCCGGCGCCGCCGTAGCCGCTCGCGCCGCCGTAGCCGCCAGCGCCGCCGCCGTAACCGCCGTTGCCGCCGCCGGATCCGGGGGCCGGCTCGAACGACGGCCGGTTCGAGGGCTGCGGCATGGACACGGTCTGGTCGGGCGACGCGGGGTCGGACGGCGTAGGCTGCTGGTACCAGTTTTTCCACGGGTCGTTCTCGCTCATGCTCTATCCCTCCGGGGGGCGCGGCGGGTCACGCCTGAACGCTCTGAGTGTACCGGCGGTATTCGCGCCTACACGTACGACGAACAACGGCGGCCGCCCGTTAAAAGTTACGGCCCCAATGCGCGCAGTTACCCCTCGGTCGCTTGTGGTGATCCGGTAACGTATCCACCGGGTTGGCGGAATCAGCCGATCGCCGAATTTTCACATGAAACTGTGCATGTCGCATTGAGCCGCCCGGAGTGCTCCCTCTCCTCCAGCCGGCGGTCGCGGCAGGTCATCAGCGCATATCGGGCCCGGGTGGCGGACCGGGCCTGCGAGAGGGAGTGCAGCACATGGCACATGGTCAGAGCTTCGCCGCCTCGGCGACAGCCGAGCAGGACCGGGCAAGCCGGCCCGCGTCAGGCCGACCCGCGTCAGGTCGGCCCGCGTCAGGCGGGTTCGGGGCAGGACGGCCGGACGGCACGACCGCCCCGGACCACGGGGCCGACCAGCGCGCCACCTGCGCGGTGATCCGCCCCACGGCGGTCGAGGAGCAGGGCCTCACCCTGTCGACCGGAATCAGCCAGGACACGGTCGGGTCGAAGGCGCTCTGCATGCGCCTGATGATGCTGCCGCCGGGCACCCGGGGGACGCCGCACGCGCACAAGGGCCACGAGTCCGCGATCTGGGTCGCCATGGGCGAGGCCGAGGTCTGGCACGGCCCGGGCCTCTGCGGCCGCACGGTGGTGCACGCCGGCGACTTCCTCTACATCCCGCCGGGCATCCCCCACCTGCCGGTCAACCGCAGCGAGACCAAGATGATGGTCGCGGTCATGGCCCGCACCGACCCGGCCGAACGGGAGTCCGTCACCCTCTGCGACCTGCCGCCGCACCTGGCCGGGCTGTTCGCCGTCCCGGTCGCCACCGGGGTCTAGCCTCCCGGCCGACGCAGACGCAAAAGCCCCGGGCGCGATGACGCCCGGGGCTTTTTCACGTGGGGTGAGTGACGGGACTTGAACCCGCGACATCTAGGACCACAACCTAGCGCTCTACCAGCTGAGCTACACCCACCATGCGCCTTCGTCAGAAGGCTGACACGAGTATAGCGGTCTCCCGTAGTGCGAACGAACGGGTTACGCGTCGGCCGGCTTGGGGTTCTCGAACCGGCCGGCGATCTCCCGCGCGGTCGCCGAGTCGGGCCCCGGCTTGGGCACGAACACCGCCTCGCGGTAGTACCGGAGCTCCTGCACCGACTCGGTGATGTCGGCCAGCGCCCGGTGCCCGCCGTGCTTGGCCGGGGAGGCGAAGTACGCCCGCGGGTACCAGCGCCGCGCGAGCTCCTTGACCGAGGAGACGTCGATCATCCGGTAGTGCAGCCAGTTGTCGAGCACCGGCATGTCGCGGGCGATGAACCAGCGGTCGGTGGCGATCGAGTTGCCGCACAGCGGCGCCTTCTTGGCCTCGGGCACGTGGTGCTTGACGTACGCGAGCACCGCGTCCTGGGCCTCGTCGAGCGCCATCCCGCCGGACAGGTCGGCCAGCAGCCCCGACTTGGTGTGCATTTCCCGCACCACGTCGCTCATCTGGTCAACCGCCTCGGCCGGCGGCTTGATAATCAGGTCGATCCCGCCGTCGAGCAGCGTCAGCTCCCCGTCGGTCACCACGCACGCGATCTCGATCAGCGCGTCCCGCTCGATATCGAGCCCGGTCATCTCGCAGTCGATCCATACCAGCCGGTCGTTCATCCAACCAAGATTAAAGGAAAAAACCATCATCCCGAACGGACCGTTGACTCCGCTTCCCCGCCGCCGCCCCTCCGCCATCCCGCGCCGACCCAAGCCGCCCCACCGACAACACCCACTCCATCACCGGCGCCCCCGACCCGCCCTCACCCGCCCGCCCACCTGTCGCCTACGCCACCGACCCCACTAGACGATGTCGATGGCGTAGCCGACAGACCCCGGAACCTGTCGATGGCGTAGCTGACAGGGCCCGTGGAACCTGTCGCTGGCGTAGCCGACAGGCCCCCAGGCCCCGCAAGCCGCTAAGCCCCCGCGCGCTCCCGAATATGCGCCGGCACCTCGGCGCCAGCCGGCATCTCAGGCGCGGGCACCGGCGCGCCGAACGTCACCGCGACCGGCAGCACGCCGGCCCACACGTCGAGCGCGTAGTCCTCCGGCTCGTCGACCGGCATCCCGGTGCGGATCTTGACCGAGGCCTCGGCCAGCGGCAGCGAGATCACCGCGGTGGCGGCCATCTCCTTCTCGGTCGGCTGCCTGGCGGCGGCCCACCGGCCGGGGATGAGGTGGTCGGTGATGAGCTCGAGCGCGTGCCAGCGCTCGTCCTCGTCGAGGACGGCCGCAGCGGTCCCGAGCACGACCGCGCTGCGGTAGTTCATCGAGTGGCTGAACACCGACCGGGCGGCGACGATCCCGTCCATGTGGGTGACGGTGACGCAGACCTGCTGCCCCCGCGCGGCCATGAAGGCCCCGTTGGCCGACGACCCGTGCAGATAGAGCGTGTCGCCGTCCCGGCCGTAGGCGGTCGGCAGCACGATCGGCGCGCCGTCGGCAACCACGCCGAGGTGGCAGATCAGGCCGGCGTCGAGCACCGCGTAGAGCTCGGCGCGGTCGGTCGCGGCACGCTCGCGGTGCCTGCGCAAAGTGGTGCGCGGCGTCTGGGACAGGGGCGTTTCAGGCGTGGTGTCGCTGCTCATGGCGGTGAGCCTAGGTCATCCGGATTGATGCCGCCGAACGCATTTAGGCGGGAATGGGCAGCGGGGCGGCGGCGAAAGGGGTGGGCAGCTCACGGGTGCGTACCGCCAGCCCGTGCGGCCCGCTGCCGGTGAGCCGGTGGATGTCGATCGCCCCGGGGCCGGCGTGCGCGCAGCCGGGAACCTGCGACGCGCCGAAATGCCCCCCGCGCGCCCACGCCGCCCGGCTGCTCTCGGTCCAGCTGCCGGGCTGGCCGCCCGGCCAGCGGCGCGGTACCCCCCAGGAGTCGAGCCAGCTCATGATCGCCTCGACCGCGATCAGCGGGCCGTCGGTGAACGGCTCGGCCTCGACCGCGAGCACCCCGATCTGCACGCAGACCCGGCCCTCGGCGTTCACGTTCTCCGGCCGCCGGTGAATCCGGACCGGCGTCCAGTCGAGCCGGTCGGGCGCGCCGAGCGCGCGGCCGGCCCGCAGCACCGAGATCAGCTGCGCGATCTCGCCCGTCATCGGGTTCCAGACCAGGTGGCAGGGGCGGTGCTCGGCCACCAGCCGCTGCGCGGCCGACTGGACGGAGACGGAGTTGGCCAGGCTGCCGAGGGTGAGCCAGACGACCCGGGGGGCACCGCCGCCGAGTGCCCCACCGTCCGCTTCCGCCCGGATGCGCATTGCCTCCGGCATCCATGCGTGTGCCACGACGCCGATCCCCTCCCCAGGTGACGAGTAAATGGGTCTAGACCTCGCGGTCAATAGACCTCTTCCCCTACTTACGCCCGCGGGTGTGATTAGTCCAGAGGGGTCCGGCGAATACGGCGCAACAGCCTGAAGTCGGGAGGAATCAACAAGCGCCGGTCTACTACAGGCAGTGACCGGGGAGGCGGTTACTGTCGGCGAATCGTCTGCGCCTGGTAGTACGCGGAGGAGTCCGACCGCCAGAGCATGGCGATCGCGCCCACGCCGACCGCCCACGACGCCAGCGTGATGATGATGAAGATGACGTCGGCGGCGGTGATGAGCTGCCCGCCGTGCAGCGAGTCGATCGTCTTGTAGAGCTCGAAGGTCGAGAAGGCGAACAGCACCGAGGCGACGATGCGCGCCCATTTCATGCCCGCGCGGTTGAACCGGGCCATCAGCACCCAGATCAGCGTGAAGACGGCATAGAAGACGATCAGGAAGATGAGCGCGGTGGCCAGCTGCGAGGACGTCGGCGGCTTGCCGTTGATGTCGATCGAGTTCCTGGACACGAGGGTGGCGATGGCCTCGAAAGCACCGAGCACGACGTAGATGGCGGCGCCGGCCAGCATGAACCTGACCGCCTTCCGCATCGTAACCGGGAGGCCGGGATCGTCGGGCGCGCCGCCGGACAGCTTCTTCTCGATGCCGGCCAAGGCGGTGCCGCCTGCCGTGGATGACTTGAACATGGGCTGCCCTAACGTGAACGCGGTGACGGTACGAAGCATAGTGCTGAACTGCCGCGATGCTGCGCGCGGTGGCCGACGCTGGCCGGCCGCGGCCGGGGATGGCCGAATGGCGGCTGGATGCCCTATTCTGTCCTAGCTTCCTAAGTATTGCCGGAAACTCGTGCAGCGGCACTGAGCGCGGTATCATTCCAGCGTCGTTGCCGCATGCATGTGCGGATTGCCCGTGCAGACGGCGCGTGCATTTGGTGGAGGGACGTGCTGGTGGACGGGGAACACCGGCCCGTTGAGACGCCTGAGAGGGGGAATGCGTTGAGTGTAAGTGCGCCCGGGAGCGCTGCTGTTCCCGCAGGCGGGCCGACCGTGCTCCGCATGCTGCTCGGCGCACAGCTCCGCAGGCTCCGCGAGGGTGCGAGCATCACCCGCGACGACGCCGGCTACCACATTCGCGCCTCAGGCTCCAAGATCAGCCGGATGGAGCTCGGCCGCGTCTCGTTCAAGGAACGCGACGTCACTGACCTGCTCGAGCTCTACGGCGTCACCGACCCGGCCGAGCGCGAGAAGATGATCCAGCTCACCAGGGAGGCGAACGCCACTCCCTGGTACCAGAAGTTCCACGATGCGGTACCCGACTGGTTCCACGTGTTCGTCGGGCTCGAAGAGGCCGCCCAGCTCATCCGCGTCTACGACATCCAGTTCGTGCCCGGCCTGCTGCAGACCCAGGACTACGCGCGGGCGGTCATCCAGCAGGGCTCGCCCGGCCTCGACGCGGACGAGGTCGAGCGCCGCGTGCAGCTCCGGATGGGCCGCCAGGAGCTGCTGAAGCGGGAGAACCCGCCCAGGTTCTGGGCGATCGTGGACGAGGCGGCGCTGCGCCGCCCGATGGGCGGCCGCGACGTGCACGTGGCGCAGATCGAGCGGCTGATGGACGTGATCGCCGAGCCGAACATCACCCTGCAGGTCATGCCGTTCAAGTACGGCGGGCACGCGGCCGACGGCGGCGCGTTCATGATCATGCGGTTTCCCGACACCGATCTGCCGGACATCGTCTACATGGAGTACCTGACCGGCGCGCACTACATCGACAAGGACGAGGAAGTCGAGCGGTACGCTGCGGTGATGGAACGACTTTCTGTGGCGGGGACGTCACCCGACCGGACCAGGGAGATCCTGGCCGGGATGCTGAAGGAGATCTAGGCGCCATGGCCGACGGGCTCTACAACGGAATGCCGGCCGGGGAACTGCCGGACCTGACGTGGCGGCTGGCGGGCGGCGCGGACGTCGGCGTGGAGATGGCCAGGCTGCCCGACGGGCAGATCGCGGTCCGCAACGCCGCCGACCCGCAGGGCCCGGCCCTGATCTACACCCGAGCCGAGATCGAGGCGCTCATCGGCGGCGCGCAGGACGGGGATTTCGACGCGCTCCTCGCGTGACGAGGCGGCGGCGTCCGCCGTCTCCCCGCCCGACGAAGACCAGGCACCGTCATCGGGAGAAGATCAGAATCGATTTTCCCGAACGGTCGCGTGGCTCCGCCTCACTCGTCCGGACGATGCCCCCGACCTGGCCCGACGGGACCGGGTGCTGCTGCGCTGGGAGATCATCGCCGTCTTCGCGGTGTCGCTCGGCGCCAGTGGCCTCTACGCGTTCATCTCGCTGATCGGCTCGCTGACCACCCAGGCCGCGCTGCACTCGCAGTCGGTCACGCTGAACGGCTCGCAGGCGCCCGGGCGTCCGCTGCTCGACCTGTTCCTGCAACTGGACTCGCTGCTCAGCGGCGTGGCGCCGGTGCTGCTCGCGGTCTACCTGCTCTTCCGCGCGGGCGACTGGTCCTCGATCGGGCTGAACTGGTCGCAGCCGGGGCGCGACTTCCTGCGCGGGGCGGGGCTGGCCGCCTTCATCGGCTTCAGCGGCCTGGGCCTGTACCTCATCGCCTACAAGCTCGGCATCGCCGTGAACGTCGTGGCCGAGAGCCTGCCGGACGTCTGGTGGCGGTTCCCGGTGCTGATCCTGTCCGCGTTCCAGAACGGGCTGCTTGAAGAGGTCCTGGTCACCGGCTACCTGCTGACCAGGCTGCGCAAGCTCGGGGTGAACCCGGCCGCCGCGATCGCGATCAGCGCCACCCTGCGCGGCTCGTATCACCTGTACCAGGGGTTCGGCGGGTTCATCGGCAACGCCGTCATGGGCGTGATCTTCGGCGTGCTGTTCCTGCGCTGGCGGCGGGTCGGGCCGATGATCGTCGCGCACACGCTCATTGACGCGGTCGCGTTCATCGGCTATGCGCTACTCGTCGGTCACGTCTCCTGGCTACCGTAAAGAAAGCTTCCTGAGGCGGCCGGGACGCCTGGGGATTGTAGTTTTTTGCATGGATGGTATTTATAGGGTTCTTTGCACGTTACACAGCTGGCATTGGGCCGTTATCCTGCCGGCATGCCGGATTTCCAGAGCTCAGCCCAACTGACCCCCGAGATTCCAGGCATGGGCATCGATCCAGCATCGTCGACGGTGGCCGAGCTGTGGCAGGCGATGGCCGACTCCAGGCTCACGGCGACCGCGCTGACCCAGCATTACCTGGACCGCATCGCCGAGGTGAACCCCGCCCTGCACGCGGTGATCGCGGTGCTTCCCGACGCTCTCGAGCAGGCGGCCGCGAGCGACGCGGCCCGGCAGTCGGGGCGGCCCCGCGGCCCCCTCGAGGGCATCCCGGTCCTGGTCAAGGACAACGTCCAGGTGGCCGGGGGGCCGACCACGGCCGGCTCGCCCGCGCTGCTCGGGGTGCGGCCGCCGGACGCGTTCGTCATCTCCCGGCTGCGGGCGGCGGGCGCGGTCATCCTGGCCAAGGCGAACCTGTCGGAGTGGGCGAACTTCCGCTCCACCAGGTCGAGCAGCGGCTGGTCGACGGTCGGCGGCCAGACCGCGAACCCCTACGCGCTCGACCGGAACCCGTCCGGCTCAAGCTCGGGGTCGGCGGCCGGCGTCTCGGCCGGGCTGGCGGCGCTGGCGGTGGGCACCGAGACCGACGGCTCGATCGTCTCCCCGTCGAGTGCGTGCGGGGTGGTGGGCATCAAGCCGACGGCCGGCCTGGTCAGCCGGACCGGCATCGTGCCGCTCTCCCCGGTCCAGGACACCGCGGGCCCGATGGCGGTCTCGGTCGCCGACGCGGCCGTCCTGCTGACCGCGATGGCCGCCGCCGACTCGGACGACCTCTCGGCCCAGGGGATAGCGGACGACGATCACCCCGACCGGTCCCACGGCGGCATCGACTACTGCGAGTTTCTCGACCCGGCGGCGCTTGAGGGGGCGCGGATCGGCATCTGGCGGGCCGCGTCCGTCGGCGCCGACGCCGCCACCGCCGCGCTGCTCGACGTCGCCGTGGGCTGCCTGCGGTCGTTCGGCGCGGTGGTGATCGACCCGGTCGAGCTGCCCGGCATCGAGAAGGTCACCGAGCCCGAGTTCGACGCGCTGAACTACGAGTTCAAGCACGGGATCAACGCCTATCTCAAGTACCTGGCGGAGTTCGCGGCCGGGACCGACCAGGCGCCGCCCGAGACGCTGGCCAAGCTCATCGAGTTCAACGAGCTGCACGCCGACCCGGTGCTCTCCCGCTTCGGCCAGGAGATATTCCAGGCCGCCGAGGCGACCAGCGGCAACCTGGCCGACCCGGTCTACCTGGAGCTGCGCCGGGCCGCCAACCGGCTGGCGATGTCGGCCGTCGAGACGCCGACGGTCGAGCACAAGCTGGACGCGATCTTCTCGCTGACCGCCAACCCGGCCTGGCTGACCGACTACATCCTCGGCGACCACAACGTCTTCGGCACCTCCCGCCCGGGCGCGGTGACCGGCTGGCCGACGATCACGGTCCCGTTCGGCTACGTCGCGGGCCTCCCGGTCGGCGTCTCGTTCCTCGGCCCGCACTGGAGCGAGCCCCGCCTGCTCGCCCTCGCCTACGCCTTCGAGCAGGCCACCGACCGCCGCCGCCCCCCCAAGCTCCTCCCCACCATCTCCGCCCCCCGCTAGTCGCGAACGGCAATCAGGCGCCGGGGACGACGGGCAGATTGGCCAGGGCCGCGTCGATCCGTTCCTGCGCCAGGTCGTAGTCGGTCATCTCGCCCGACAGGTACCGCTCGTAGGCGACCATGTCGAAGTGCCCGTGGCCGCACAGGGCGGTCAGGATCACCTTCTCCTCACCGGACTCGGCGCACCGCTTCGCCTCCTCGACGACCGCCGCGATCGCGTGCGACGGCTCCGGCGCCGGGAGGATGCCCTCGGCCCGGGCGAACGTGACCGCCGCCGCGAAGCACTCCCGCTGCGCCTTCGACACCGCCTCGAACAGCCCGAGCTCGTACATGTGCGATAGCAGCGGCGACATGCCGTGGTAGCGCAGCCCGCCCGCGTGCACCGGGTCGGGGATGAACCCGTGGCCGAGGGTGTGCATCTTCATCAGCGGCGTGAACCCGGCCGTGTCGCCGAAGTCGTACGCGTAGCGCCCGCGGGTGAACGACGGGCACGCGGACGGCTCGACCGCCCTGATGACCGGGTTCATCCGGCCGGCCAGCTTCTCCCGCAGGAACGGGAAGACCAGCCCGGCGAAGTTGGAGCCGCCGCCGGTGCAGCCGACGATCAGGTCGGGCCCGGCCTCGCCCGCCAGGTCGAACTGGGCCAGCGCCTCCTGGCCGATCACCGTCTGGTGCAGCAGCACGTGGTTGAGGACGGAGCCGAGCGCGTACCGGGTCTCGGCCGACCCGCCCGCCGCCTCGACCGCCTCGCTGATCGCGATGCCGAGCGAGCCGGGCGAGTCGGGGTCCGACTCGAGCACCGACAGCCCCGCCTGCGTCGCCCGGGACGGGGACGGGTGCACGGTCGCGCCGTAGGTCTGCATGAGCGTGCGGCGGTGCGGCTTCTGGTCGTAGGACGCCCGGACCATCCAGATCTCGCAGTCCAGGGCGTACTGCGCGGCCGCGAACGCGAGCGCGCTGCCCCACTGCCCGGCCCCGGTCTCGGTGGTGAGCCGCTTGGTGCCCTCGACCGAGTTGTAGTAGGCCTGCGGGACCGCCGTGTTCGGCTTGTGCGACCCGGCCGGGGAGCCGCCCTCGTACTTGTAGTAGATCCGGGCCGGGGTGTTCAGCACCTTCTCCAGCCGGCGAGCCCGGAACAGCGGCGTCGGCCGCCACAGCTTGTAGACGTCGATGACCTCGCCCGGGATGTCGACGTAGTTCTCGCCGGTGACCTCTTGGCGGATCAGCTCCATCGGGAACAGCGGCGCCAGGTCATCCGGGCCGACCGGCTGGTGGGTGCCCGGGTGCAGCGGCGGCGGCGGGGGAGCGGGCAGGTCGGGGACGATGTTGTACCACTGGGACGGGATCTGCGACTCGTCAAGGATGAACTTGGTCCGCTCGGTCACGGCTACTCCGATCGCTTCGCTGCACGGCGTTTCAGGGGCAGGGCGCGGCTTCGCCGGCGGTGCCGCGAGTGCTCTTCCGCACCATACGCCGCAGGCCGCGAATGCCACCACCCTCCGGGCCGGCCGCGCTCGAGAGCAGACCGGTATGGTCGGGCTCATGTCAACGGTCCCTGAGGTTTCGCCTGCTGTCCGCGCCGCGCTCGCGGCCGGGTGGCCGGTGGTGGCGCTTGAGTCGACGATCATCTCGCACGGCCTGCCGAGGCCGGCCAACCTGGCGGCGGCCAGGTCGTTCGAGGAGATGCTGACCGAGGCGGGGGTGACCCCGGCCACGATCGCGGTGATAGACGGCGTGCCCAAGGTGGGCCTCGACGAGCGCGACCTCGAGCGCATCGCCCTCGACGAGTCGGTCATCAAGGTCAGCGTCCGCGACCTCGGGCTGGCGATGGCCAAGGGCAAGACGGCCGGCACCACCGTCGCCGCCACCTCCCTGCTCGCGAACCGGGCCGGGATCCGGGTGTTCGCCACCGGCGGCCTGGGCGGCGTGCACCGGGGCTTCGCCGAGTCGCTCGACGAGTCGGCCGACCTGACCGTGCTCGCGGCGACGCCGATCACGATCGTGTCGGCCGGGGTGAAGTCGATCCTCGACATCCCGGCGACGCTGGAGCGGCTGGAAACCCGCGGCGTCGCCGTCGTCGGGTACCGCACCAGCCGGTTCCCCGCGTTCTACCTGACCGACTCGGGCGAGGACCTCGACTGGCGGCTCGACAGCGCCACCGACATCGCCGAGGTCATGGCGGCCAGGGACTCCCTCGGCGACAGCGCCGCCCTGCTGATCGCCAACCCGCTGCCGCCAGACAAGCAGCTTGACCCGGCCCTGCACAACCGGGTGCTCAAGGAGGCGCTGGCCGCCGCCGACCAGGCGAGCGTCCGCGGCAAGGCGGTCACCCCGTTCCTCCTCGACTACATGCAGCGCGCCACCGAGGGCAAGAGCGTCGAGGTCAACCTGGACGTCGCCCGCGGCAACATCGCCCTCGCGGGCGAGATAGCGACGGCCTGGTCCATAAAGGCAACCGGCGGCGCATACTGACCGTCTAACCGTTGACCGACCGGGGACAGCGCACTCGAGAGGATTGGACGGGACCTTGACCGAGACGACGGCGGCAGCGGCGCTCGACGCGCCGATCACCAGCGTGACCGTGTTCAGGGACGGCGCCCGGGTGGTGCGGGCCGGCGCGATCCGGCTCGCGGCCGGGCCGAGGTCGGTGCTCATCGGGGGCCTGCCGGCGACCGCCGACACCTCAAGCGTCCGGGTGGCGGCCCGCGGCGGCGACCTCGCCCTGCTCAACGTCGAGGTGCACCGCCGGGTTGCCGCCGTGCCGCTGCGCGAGCAGGCCGCGCGGCTGCGGGCCGAGGTCGAGCGCTGGCGCGACGCCGTGCAGGGGCTCGACGACGAGGACGCCGCCGAGCTGGCCGGGCTCGGCTTCCTCACGCACCTGTCGGAGGCCGCCGCCACCGCGCTCGCCCGGGCGGTCGGCTCCGGCCGGGCCGGCTACGACGAGCTGTCGGGCATGGCCGGCCACCTCTGCGCGTCCACCGCCGGCACGCTTGCCAACAGGCGCGAGATCGCCGCCCGCAAGCGCGCCGCCAAGCAGGAGCTCGCGGCGGCCGAGGCGCGCCTCGCCGCGGCCGAGCAGGGCGCCGCCAAGGCGGCCGAGACGGTCGCGTTCATCGAGGTCACGGTGGACCTCGAAGCCCGAGAGGCCACCGAGGCCGAGATCGACCTCAGCTATCACGTGTCCGGCGCGTCCTGGCGATCGCTGTACGACCTGACGCTCGACGGCGACCGGCTGAACGTGTCCTACCTGGCCGAGGTCACCCAGCAGACCGGCGAGGACTGGCCCGAGACGGCGCTCGTGCTGTCGACCGCCCGGCAGGGCCAGAGCCGGACCCTGCCCGAGCTCAGCCCCTGGTACATCGGCCGCCCGCAGCCGCAGCCGGTGGCGGCGGCCGCCATGGCCGTGAGCTCGGGCATGGCCGGCGGAGCCGGGGCCGATGACGGGTCCGAGTCCGATCCGCGGGTTCGCGGGGCCTATCTCGGCGGCGCGCCGAAGATGCAGCCTCGGGCGGCCAGGATGCTCGCCGCCAGGCAGGCCGAGAGCGAGTCCGGGGCCGGCCTCACCTACACGGTGGCCCGCCCGCTCGCGGTGCCGGGCGACGGCGGCCCGCACAAGACCCTGGTCGCCGCGTTCGAGGCGGACGCGGTCCTCGACTACCTGACCGTCCCGGTCCTCGCCCCCGAGGCGTACCTGCGGGCCACCGTCACCAACGGCGGCCTGCTGCTGCTCCCGGGCCGGGCGCGGATCTTCCACGGCGCGCAGTTCGTCGGCGAGACCCACCTGGACACCGTCGCCCCCGGCGAGGAGTTCGAGGTCCAGCTCGGCGTGGACGACCAGATCAAGGTCGAGCGGAAGCTGCGCCGCCGCAGCACGAGCAAGGCCCTGCTCGGCGGCACCAGGACGATCGACATCGGCTATGAGATCACGGTCGAGAACCACCGAGACCGCACGGCCACGGTGAGCGTGCACGACCACATCCCGGTCTCAGCCGACGGTGACATCAAGGTCCGCGCCCGCGAGGCCGCGCCGCCCCCG
>Ga0208220_1000700_pt1 | contig 14069 bp, 11 predicted proteins | sample NGESurdeep092012_9_FD_184484 | JGI IMG/M metagenome (GOLD analysis project Ga0208220, IMG submission 184484) | Arctic peat soil microbial communities from Barrow, Alaska - NGEE Surface sample F53-1 deep-092012 (SPAdes) | ecosystem: Environmental > Terrestrial > Soil > Wetlands > Peat ... | reverse complement strand
CGGCCGGGTCGGCCGCGGCCAGCGTGGCAGTACCGGGAAACAGCCGGCTCAGGCCGCCGGCCGGATCTTCGACGTGCTCGCCGTGCGCGGCGGCCAGCCGGGCCGCGTGCGTCCGGGCGGCGGCCGTGGACACCTGCTGGCCGAGCACCGCCCGCACCGCGAACTCCGCCGCGTCGACGGTCCTGGGCACCCGCCGGCCCGGCGCCTTGTCGACGAGCGGGGTGAGCACGGGGTCGCTGCGGAGCAGGTCAGCCACGGCGTCGGGGTCGGCGTCCAGGTCGAGGAGCCGCCGGCACCGGCTGATCGCGGTCGCCAGGTCGCGCAGGTCGGCCAGCGACAGCTGGCAGCCGATGTGGTCGGCCACGGGACGCAGCGACACCACGCCGGGGCCGTGGGGGAGCCGCAGCGTCCGCCGGTAGGCGCCGTCCCGCCATTCCTCCACCCCCGGCACCGCGGTGGCCGCCAGGTGGCCGAACAGGTTGTCCGGGCACAGCGGCGCCCGGAACGGCAGGCGCAGCGACAGCGCCCCGGCGGACGGCGCCGGCTGGCCGCGCGCGGCGCGGTGCCGCAGCTCCACCGGGGTGAGGGCGAAGACCTCGCGGACGGTGTCGTTGAAGGTCCGGATGCTCGCGAAGCCCGCCGCGAAGGCGACATCGCCCATGGGCAGCGTCGTGGTCTCGATCAGCAGCCGGGCAGTCTGCGCTCGCTGGGCCCGGGCCAGGGCGAGCGGCCCGGCTCCCAGCTCGGCGAGCAGTTGCCGTTCCAGCTGCCGGACGCTGTAGCCGAGCCGCCGGGCCAGGCCGGGAACGCCGTCGGAGTCGATGACCCCGTCGCCGATCAGCCGCATGGCCCGCGCGACCAGGTCGGCCCGCACGTTCCACTCGGGCGAGCCCGGGCTGGCGTCCGGGCGGCACCGCTTGCAGGCGCGGAACCCGGCCTGCTGCGCGGCGGCCGCGCTCGGGAAGAACCGCATATTCTCGGGCCTGGGTGTCATCGCCGGACAGCTCGGCCTGCAGTAGATCCCCGTGGTGAGCACCGCCGTGAAGAACCAGCCGTCGAAGCGGGCGTCCTGGGACTGGACCGCCCGCACGCACCGCTCGATGTCCTCATGCATGCTTCCAGCATCGAGCCTCGGCGCAGGTGCGTCTAGCGAGAATGCGACACGACGGATCGGAACGGGCTGGCAGAGACGTCGATGTCGTAAAACCGCTACCTCCCGTGCGGCTTGACCTGGGGAACGGCCGCGGGGGACTGGCCAGCGTTCCGGACGAGAAGTTTCTTTCGTAACTAGCAAAGTTGCGCGTCACGCAGTTTCTTGTATCCTGCTGCCATGACCGCCCCCCTGCCGCCGGACTCCGCCGGGCCCGGGCTGCGCGAGCGCAAGAAGCTCGCCACCCGCCAGGCCCTCGGCGCGGCGGCCATGCGGCTCGCGATCGAGCGCGGCCTGGAGAACGTGCTGGTGGAGGACATCGCGGCGGCCGCCGACGTCTCGCCGCGGACCTTCAACAACTACTTCGGCAGCAAGTACGAGGCCATCTGCGCGCTGGCGCTGGACCGGTCCTCCCGGATCGGGCAGGCGCTGCGCCAGCGGCCCGCCAGCGAGAGCCTCTGGGACGCGGTCCGCAACGCGGTCCTGGAGGTATATTCCGTGGCGAGCACGGCGCCGGACCCCGCGCACATCGCCGGCATCCGGCTGGTGACCAGCTCGGCCGTCCTGCGGGGGGAGTACCTCAAGGCCCTGGCGCTCATGCAGTACGACCTGGCTGACGCCCTGGCCGACCGGGACGCCGCCGCGCCGGCCTTCGGCTTGCTGTTCACCCGCGGGTTCGCCGGCGCGGTAGCCGCGGTGGTCCAGGCCGCCACCGAGCGCTGGCTGTACTCCGACCCGCCGGTGCCGCTGGCCCCGGTGATCGAGGACGCGCTGCGCGAGTTCGCCGGAGGCATGCGTGCCGTCCTGCCCGAGGATTGCGCCCGGCCGGAAATTATTGCGCTGCCAGAAAATTCCTCGCCGCCGGCGCGCGGTCCCGGCTAGCGTGGCGCCGCTGCGACTGCCGCCTCTGTCCCGACTCCGCCGCCTCTGTCTCGACTCCGCCGCCTTCTAGCCCGCCCGTCCCGCCCCGGAAAGCCGCCCCATGCTGATCCGTCTCCTGCGCACCTTCCTGCGCCCCTACCGCAAGGCGATCACCGCCGTCGTGGTGCTGCAGCTCGTGCAGTCGCTGGCCACGCTGTACCTGCCGACGCTGAACGCCGACATCATCGACCGGGGCGTGATTACTGGCGATACCCACTACATCCTGCGGACGGGCGGCATCATGCTCGCCGTCACCGTGGTGCAAATCGTCTGCGCGGTGGGTGCGGTCTACTTCGGGGCCAGGACCGCGATGGCGCTCGGCCGCGACGTGCGGGGCGGCGTCTTCAGCCGGGTCCAGGAGTTCTCGGCCCGTGAGGTCGGCCGCTTCGGCACCCCGTCGCTGATCACCCGGACCACCAACGACGTGCAGCAGGTCCAGATGCTGGCGGTCATGACCTTCACGCTGCTGGTGTCGGCGCCGATCATGTGCGTGGGCGGCATCGTCCTGGCGCTGAACCAGGACGTGCCGCTGTCCTCGCTGCTGCTAGTGGCGGTTCCGGCGCTGGGCGTCATCGTCAGCCTGATTATCAGGCGGATGCGCCCGCTGTTCCGGCAGATGCAGGTCCGCATCGACGAGATCAACCGGGTCCTCCGCGAGCAGATCACCGGCGTCCGGGTGATCCGCGCCTTTGTCCGGGACGGCCAGGAGCGCGAGCGGTTCGCCGCCGCGAACAGCGAGCTGTTCGACGTCTCGCTCGGCGTCGGCAGGCTGATCGCGCTGATGTTCCCGTCGGTCATGCTGGTGCTCAACCTGTCCAGCATCGCCGTGCTGTGGTTCGGCGGCCACCGCGTGGCCGACGGCGGCATGCAGATCGGCGCGCTGACCGCGTTCCTCAGCTACCTGCTGCAGATCCTGATGTCGGTCATGATGGCCACCTTCGTGTTCATGATGGTGCCCCGCGCGGAGGTCAGCTCCGAGCGGATCATGGAGGTGCTCGACACCGACCCGGACCTGCCGCGCCCGGCCCGGCCGGTGACCGCCCTGAACGGCCACGGGCACCTGGAGCTGCGGGGTGCCGAGTTCCGCTATCCCGGCGCCGAGAAGCCGGTGCTGTCCGGCATCAGCCTGGACGCGCGGCCCGGCGAGGTCACGGCGGTCATCGGCGGCACGGGCAGCGGCAAGACCGCCCTGCTCAGCCTGATTCCGCGGCTGGTCGACGTCACCGGCGGCGCGGTGCTCATCGACGGCGTCGATGTCCGCGACCTCGATCCGGCGCTGCTGTCGGACCTGATCGGGCTGGTGCCGCAGAAGCCGTACCTGTTCTCCGGCACCGTGGCCACCAACCTGCGCTACGGCAATCAGGACGCCACCGACGACGAGCTGTGGCATGCCCTGGAGATCGCGCAGGCGCGCGAGTTCGTCGAGCAGATGCCCGGCGCCCTGGCCGCCCCCATCGCCCAGGGCGGCACGAACGTATCCGGCGGCCAGCGGCAGCGGCTGGCCATCGCCCGCGCGCTGGTCCACCGGCCGGAGATCTACCTGTTCGACGACTCGTTCTCGGCGCTGGACTACGCCACCGACGCGCGGCTGCGGGCCGCGCTGACGGCCGAGACGGCCGAGGCGACGGTGGTCATCGTCGCGCAGCGCGTCGCCACGATCAGGCATGCCGACCGCATCATCGTGCTCGACGCGGGCCAGATCGTCGCCTCCGGCACGCACGCCGAGCTGATGGCCGCCAACGAGACCTACCGGGAGATCGTGCTCTCCCAGCTGACCGAGCAGGAGGCAGCGGCATGACCGGGCGCCCGGACGACGGAGCGGTTAACGGGGCCGCGGCCAACGGTGGCGGGAGCAACGGGGCCGCGGTTAACGGGGCCGCGGGCAACGGGGCCGCGGGCAATGGGGCCGCGGGCAATGGGGCCGCGGGTAACGGGGCGGCGGGTAACGGGGCGGCGGGTAACGGGGCGGCGGGTAACGTCGGCGCGGGCAACGGTGGCACGGTCGGCGGGGTGGGGGAGCGGGCCACGCCCCAGCGCGGGCCCGGCCCCGCCGGGGGCATGGGTCCTGGCCGCGGGCCGGCGGCGTTCATGGGCGGGCGGTCGACGGAGAAGTCACTGGACTTCCGCGGCTCCAGCCGCCGGCTGCTGGGCACGCTGGCGCCGCAGCGCCTGCTCGTCGCAGCCAGCCTCGTGCTGGCCGCCGCGGCCGTCACCCTGTCGGTGCTCGGCCCGCGGCTGCTCGGCGACGCCACCGACCTGATCTTCTCCGGCGTGATCAGCCGCCAGATCCCGGCCGGCGTCAGCAAGGCCCAGGCCATCGCTCAGCTGCGCCGCGAGGGCCACGGCACGCAGGCCGACCTGCTGTCGGGGGTGCACGTCGTGGCGGGCCAGGGCATCGACTTCGATCACGTCGGCCAGGTGCTGCTCCTGGTCCTGGTGGTCTACCTCGGATCATCGGCCGGCACCCTGATGCAGGGCAGGCTCACGGCGACGATCGTCCAGCGGCTGGTCTTCCGGCTGCGCGAGCAGGTCCAGGCCAAGCTGTCCCGGCTGCCGCTGAGCTACTTCGACCGGCAGCCGCGCGGGGAGATCCTCAGCCGGGTCACCAACGACATCGACAACCTGGCGCAGTCGCTGCAGCAGACCCTCAGCCAGCTGGTGATCTCGCTGCTCACCATCGTCGGCGTGCTGACCGTGATGTTCCTCATCTCGCCCCTGCTGGCGCTGATCGCCCTGGTCACCGTGCCGGTCTCGGTCTTCGCGGTAGCCCGGATCGGCAAGCGCGCCCAGCCGCAGTTCGTCCGACAGTGGTCGACGACCGGCAAGCTGAACGGGCACATCGAGGAGATGTACACCGGCCACGCGCTGGTCAGCGTGTTCGGCCAGCGCGAGCAGTCCATGCGCACCTTCACCGAGCAGAACGAGAAGCTGTTCCACGCCAGCTACCGGGCTCAGTTCATCTCCGGCACGATCCAGCCGGTCATGATGTTCATCGGGAACATCAACTACGTCCTGGTCGCCGTCGTCGGCGCGCTGCAGGTGGCGTCCGGAGTGCTGACGCTGGGCAGCGTGCAGGCGTTCATCCAGTACTCGCGGCAGTTCAGCCAGCCGCTCACCCAGGTGGCCAGCATGGCCAACCTGCTGCAGTCCGGCGTGGCGTCCGCCGAGCGGGTCTTCGCCCTGCTGGACGCGGACGAGCAGGGCCCGGACCCCGCGGAGCCGGCCCGGCCTGCCGAGGTACGCGGGCGGGTCGAGTTCCGTCACGTGTCCTTCCGGTACGACCCGGACCGGCCGCTGATCGAGGACCTGTCGCTGGCGGTAGCGCCGGGCCAGACGGTGGCCATCGTCGGTCCCACCGGGGCCGGCAAGACCACCCTGGTCAACCTGCTGATGCGGTTTTATGAGGTCAGCTCGGGCCAGATCCTGCTCGACGGCACGGATATCGCGGCGATGAGCCGTGATGAGCTGCGCGGGATGACGGGAATGGTGCTGCAGGACGCCTGGCTGTTCGGCGGCACCATCGCCGACAACATCGCCTACGGCTCGGCCGGCGCTACCCGCGAGCAGGTGATCGAGGCGGCCACGGCGACCTACGTGGACCGGTTTGCGCGGACCCTGCCCGACGGGTACGAGACGGTGCTCGACGACGAGGGCGCGAACGTCAGCTCGGGGGAGCGGCAGCTGATCACGATTGCCCGTGCCTTCCTCGCGCGCCCGGCCATCCTGATCCTGGACGAGGCTACGAGCTCGGTCGACACCCGGACCGAGGTCCTGATCCAGCGGGCGATGAACTCGCTGCGGCAGGGCCGGACCAGCTTCGTCATCGCCCACCGGCTGTCCACGATCCGCGACGCTGACCTGATCCTGGTGATGGAGTCCGGGCAGATCGTCGAGCAGGGCACCCACGAGGAGCTGCTGGCAGCCGACGGCGCCTACGCGCGGCTGTATGCCGCGCAGTTCGCCCGGGCGGTGGCGGCAGTCGATTAGCGGCAGTGGTTAGCGGCAGTCGGTTAACCGGCGAACCCTCACGCGCGGCTGTGCCATCCTGTCAGAGGCGCGTCGTAGCGTGCCGGACATGGTGACCATCGCGGAACGGATCGGGGCATTAGAGTTGCGCGTCAACGGGCTCGAGACCTGGGCGGGACCGGGACAGGCGAGCGTGCTCGCCGCCGGGCTTCAGGCGGTCCGCAGCGACCTGGCGATACTGCGCCGAATCCAGGAAAGCATGCTCCGCACGCAGCAGGGCATGCTGGGCGATCTGGCGAGCCTGCGGAGCACCCAGGAAGGCATGCTCGGCACGCAGCAGGGCATGCTCGCGGACCTGGCGAGCCTGCGCAGCACGCAGCAGGGCATCCTCGCCGACATGAGGGATATGAAGGAGACGCTGCGCGAGGTGCTGCGGCGTCTGCCGCCGCCAGCGCTGGCCAGCTGACCGCCGCCGTCCGGCACGGACGCCGGGCGGGGGATAACCCCCCGGCCTAAACGGGCACTAGCTGGATTCTGCCAGTTCAGCGCGATCCCTAGCGTGATTTCCGTAAGCACGCGCCAGCGTGCGGAACGGAGATCTGATGATTTCGGCCAAGGGTCTGACCAAGCGCTTCGGCTCGGCAGTCGCCGTGGACTCACTCAGCTTCGAGGTGCGTCCGGGCACCGTAACTGGCTTCCTCGGCCCGAACGGATCGGGCAAGACCACCACCATGCGGCTGATCATGGGCCTGGACGATCCCGATCGCGGCCAGGCGACCATCGGCGGCCGCCCCTACCGGCAGCTGCGCTGGCCGCTGCGGGAGGTCGGCGCGATGCTGGACGCGCGCGGTTTCCAGCCGGGCCGCAGCGCCCGCAGCCATCTGGCCGCGCTGGCGGCCAGCAATGACATCCCCCGGTCCCGTGTCGAGGAGGTGCTGGGCATCGTCGGCCTGCAGGACGCGGCGCGACGGCGGGCCGGCAAGTTCTCGCTCGGCATGGCCCAGCGGCTCGGCGTCGCCACCGCGCTGCTCGGCGATCCCGGCGTGCTGATCCTCGACGAGCCGGTGAACGGCCTGGATCCCGAGGGCATCCGCTGGATCAGGAACCTGCTGGGCTCGATGGCCCGCGAGGGCCGGACGGTGTTCGTGTCCAGCCACCTGATCAGCGAGATGGAGCTAATGGCCGAGCAGCTGGTGGTGATCGGGCGCGGGCACCTGCTGGCCTGCACGTCCGTCAGCGAGCTGGCCAGCCGGGCGAGCTCGCTGGAAGAGGCATTCTTCGACCTGACCGACAACGCGGTGGAGTACCGGAGCACGGACGCGAGGATGGCATGAGCGAGACGAGCAGCAAGCAGACAGGCCTGATGCAGACCGCTATGACCGAGGCAGCACTGAGCCGGCCGTCGGCGGGAAGGCTTCCCGGCGGGCGGTCCGGCCTGCGCGGGTCCGTCGTGATGGAATGGGTCAAGCTCCGCACCATGCGGTCCACCTGGTGGACACTGGCCATCACGCTGGTAGGCATGATCGGCCTGGCGATCCTGGTGCTTCAGCATTACCCAGGGCACTGGACCCAGATGTCGCATGCGGACCGGACATCGTTCGACCCGACCAACGACGGCTTTATCGGAGTCGCGCTCGCCCAGCTCGTCATGGCCGTTCTCGGCGTCCTGGCGATCACCGGTGAGTACTCATCCGGAATGATCCAGTCCACCCTCGTCGCCGTGCCGCGGCGCGGGCTGGTTCTCGCCGCCAAGGCCATCGTGGTGGGCGGGGTCGCGCTCGTGGTCGGCGAGATTGCCGCATTCGCGACCTTCGTGGCCGGGCAGGCGGTGCTGGTCAGCCCGGCCCCGCACGCCACGCTAGGCCAGCCGGGGGTGCTGCGGGCTGTTCTGCTCGCTGGGGTCTACCTGGCCCTGATCGCGCTGATCGGCCTGGGCATCGGCGCGATCGTGCGGCGCTCGGCAGCGGCCATCGCTGTTATCGCCGGGCTGATCTTCGTCCTTCCGCCTGTCTTGCTGGCCCTGCCGACGGGCATCCAGCACTCGGTGGGACGGTTTCTGCCCGAGATCATCGCGGAGAGCTCACTGACGGCCGTCCGGCCCGAGGCCTTCTCGCTATCGGCCTGGGCGGGCCTGGGCATGCTGGGCTTGTACGCAGTGGCGCTGCTGGGCGCGGGCGGCTGGCTACTGTCCCGGCGGGATGCGTGACCATTTCGCGCCTGATCCGCGACGCGGTCACGAGCAGCGCGAGTCAATGAGCAGGACAATGGGGTCGATGACACCGACGGACGCGGGATCGCGGGCCGGCGCCGAGCCGGCCCGCGATCCCTGGCTGCTGGCTGCCGGCTGCGGGTCAGCGGGCGGCTCGGCGGCGCCGTCCGAGCGATCCTGGCGTGCCGCCCTGGACTGGCTGCTCGCCAAGGGGCCAGTGGGCCGCCGGGCCCGGGCCGAGATCGCATACTGGCTGCTGGCGTTCCCGCTCAGCCTCCTCGTCCTGCTGCCACTGCTGTTCCTGCTTGCTCCCGGCCTGCTGCTGACCGGGTCGTTGGTCGGCGCGCTCCTCGGTCTCGCGCTACTCGCGCTGCTCACCAGGGCCTGCCGGACGCTCGGCAGAGCGCACCTGCGGCTCGCGGGCTCGCGGCTGGACGCGGCAGTAACGCCGCCAGCACCGTTCCAGCCAGGGCGCGGGATACTCGGACGGCTGGATGCCCGGCTACGGGACGCGGTCGGCTGGCGTGCCGTCGCCTATGTCATCCTGAGGCTGCCGCTGGCCTGCGTCGGCCTGTACTTCACGGTGGTGCCCTACGTCGTCGGGCTGTTCTACCTCAGCTATCCGTTCTGGTGGCTGGTTTTGCCGCTGCGGGGACTCGGCAAAGACGGCCGGGTGCATCCGCTGCCGGTCAGCACGCCGTTTCCGGTGGGCGGCGTCCGCATCACGACCTTTCCCGAGACACTGCTGATCTGCCTGCTGGGCGTCGTGCTGCTCGCGGCCGCGCAGTGGACCGCCAGGCTTGCCGTCATTGTCGACTCTTGGATGATGCGAAACCTGCTCGGGGCGACAGGCCGGGCGGAGCGAATCCGCGAGCTGGAGGCCAGCCGCGCCCGAGCGGTGGACGACTCGGCCGCCACGCTCCGCCGGGTAGAGCGAGATCTGCATGACGGGGCACAGGCCCGGCTGGTCGCCCTGGCCATGCACCTGGGCCGGGCTAAGGAGCAGCTCGGCCCGGAGGGCGAGCCGCCAAACGTCGAGCGAGCCAGGGACCTGCTGTCCACCGCGCACCAGGGCGCCAAGGATGCCCTGACCGAACTGCGCGACCTGGCCCGCGGCATCCACCCGCCCGCTCTTGACGGCGGCCTCGAGGACGCGCTGGCCAGCCTGACCGCGAGCAGCGTTACCCCGGCCACGCTGTCGGCCGATATCGGCATGCGGCCAACTCCGGCCATCGAGACCATCGCCTACTTCTGCGTGGCCGAACTGCTGACCAACGTGACCAAGCACAGCCGCGCCGCGCATGTCATGGTCGAGGCGATCGGGCGGGACGGCACCCTCGGCCTGTCGGTCAGCGATGACGGGGACGGCGGGGCGCGCCGCCAGCCGGGCGGCGGCCTGGCCGGCCTGGAGCAGCGCGTCAGCACGGTCGACGGCACGCTGCGGATCACCAGCCCTCCCGGCGGCCCCACGGTCGTGACCATCAAGCTCCCGCTGCAGGCCTGATGCGAATCGTCATCGCCGAGGACCTGGCCATCCTGCGTCAAGGGCTGGCGCACCTGCTAGCCGACCACGGCCACGAGGTGTGCGAGGCCGTCGCCGACGGCGCGGCGCTGCAGACGGCGGTGGCCCGGCACCATCCCGACGTGGCGGTCGTGGACGTGCGGATGCCGCCTACCTTCACCGACGAGGGACTGCGTGCGGCGATCAGCCTGCGCGCCAGCCAGCCCGGCACCGCAGTTCTGGTGTTCTCCCAGTACGTGGAGACCCGGTATGCGGCACGGCTGCTGGCCGACAGCCCTGTCGGCGTGGGTTACCTGCTCAAGGACCGGGTCGCCGACGTGGCCGAGTTCGTTGACGCGCTGGAGCGGGTGGCAGCCGGCGGTACGGCGCTGGACCCCGAGGTGGTGCGGATGCTGATGCGCGCCAGCCGGCAAGCCGGGGGAGTGTCCTCGCTGACGGCCCGCGAGCGGGAGGTGCTGGCCTTGATGGCCGAGGGCCGGTCCAATGCCGGGATCGCCACCGCCCTGGTGGTCTCGCCGGGGGCGGTGGAAAAGCACGTCGCCGCCATCTTCGGCAAGCTCGGCCTGCCGCCGGCCGGGAGCGACAACCGGCGAGTGCTGGCCGTGCTGCGCTACCTCGAGGGCTGACCCGCGTTTGACCCGGAAGGGTCAGCGGCCGCGCCGGGCGTCCCCGACCCGCATGAACATCGTGATCAGCTGCATCTTCCGCTGCGGATCCAGGCACTGGAACCGGGCCATGGCTTCCTGCGGGTCTGGACGTCGGCCAGCGCCGCCAGCGGCGTGTCCGACCGGGCCAGCCGCTCCCGCTCGGCCGGGGTTAGCTGCTGCAGCATCGCCATAGCATCCTCGATGCTGCTCAGCTGGCTGATCCGCGCCATCAGGTCGTCTTGCGAGTGGTCGACGTGGTCGGGCAGCACCGACACCGGGATCGCGGCCACGATGGCCAGCACCTCGCCGATCCGCTGGCTGACTTCATCGACGGAGCGGAACGGGCCCTTGCTGACGCACCCGAGCAGGTAGCGCTCGGCCCGGAAGAACCAGTCGTCGCGGGCCATGATGCGCTGCCGCAGGTCCGGCGTCAGCACCTGACCCAGGCCGAGGTCCGGCAGCGCCGCTACGCCGAAGCGCTGGTCGAATGCCAGGTCACCGGTCGGGCTGTAGCGAATCTGTATCACGGGGGGGAATCGGCGGGGCTGGACGCAGGCGATCGGCAGCATCGACGGCAGCTCCGCGGCGCAGACGGCCACGCCGCTCTTGCCACCGGTGCTGTGCAGCGACTCCGCCTCGATGCCGGTCCAGGCGTTGGCCACGATGACGGTCCGGCCGCTGATGCTGCCGCGGAAAGCATCCCGGAAGACGGTGCCGCCGACCCGGACACCCCGTTCGGACTGGGCACTTCGCGGCGCCCCGTACATGACCCGGGTGATCTCGTGAACGGCCTCCTCGAGATGCCCGTCAAAGGGCTTGCCCGATAGCGGCTGCCAGCCCTGGCCGACGGCCACCTTGGCGAGGCCGGGAACACCGCCCTGAAGTTCCTGCCAGGCACGCTCCTGGCGGCCGAACAACGGCATGGGACTTCCCCGCCTCCCGCTTCGGCGCCTGCCCGCGGCGCCGCCCGCTCTTACCCGAGACGATATTCGACGCAGCCGCTGCCGCAATGGCGAATTCCGCGCAGATAACGCGGGCCGCCAGCGCGGCCGGAGCCGCCAGGCACAGCCGCCTAGCTCAGCCCGCCTAGCTCAGCGGGATGCTGCTGCCGGGCACCGGGGTGAGCGGCTGGCCCGTCACCGGCCAGCCCGAGGAAGTCCACACCAGTGGCCGGACCTGCACCCACGGGTCGCCGTTCTCGAAGGCGTCGTAGTAGTGGTAGACGAGATAGGACCGGGAGCCGTCCTGGTAGACCGACGACGATCCGGGGCCGATCATGCCCTCGTCGCTGCCCTGCAGTTCCATGCCCCCCGAGTTCAGCAGGGACGTGCCATTCGGGTCGACATACGGGCCGGTCACCGAAGCCGACCGGCCGGCCATGATGCGATAGCTGCTGCCGATTCCCTGGCAGCAGGAGTCAAACGACACGAACAGGTAGTAGTAGCCGTCGTGGTAGGTGATGGCTGACCCTTCCTCCGCGTCCGGCGCCGGACGCTGGGCCAGGGAGTAGACGGCCGGTGACGGGCCGGCGGGCTTGCCCGTCGCCGCGTCGAGCGCGATCAGCTTGATACCGCTCCAGAAGGAGCCGAAGACCAGCCACCGCGCGCCGCCGGCGCCGCGGACGAGGGAGGGGTCAATCGCGTTGAAGTCGTCGGCGCTCGTGCTCCGGAAGACCAGGCCGCGGTCAGTCCAGTGATACGCGGGGCTGCGGGGGTCGAGCGTCGGCGTAGTGGCGAGCCCGATCACAGAGTTGTTCGAGCCGAAGCTGGAGCCCGCGTAATACAGGTGCCACAGGCCGTTGAAGAAGGAGATGTCCGGCGCCCACAAATTCGGGATGGCGCCGAGCGCCGCGGTGATCCAGGCGGGCTGGGTGGCGAAGACGGTTCCGGCGTAGGTCCACCGCCGCAGGTTGGGGGACGTCCGGATCTGGATGTTGCCGTTGCCGACCAGGCCGGCCGGGTCCCCGGTCGAGAACAGGTAGAACGTTCCCGCCTGCCGGGCCAGGCTCGGGTCGTGCACGAAGAGGTAGGGATCCGGGATGCCGGCGGCGCTCGCCCCGCGGGCAACCACTCCGGTCGCGACCGGAGCGGCCGATGCTCCGCCGCTCACCAGCAGGGCCACCATGAGCGCCGGGGCGAGGGCCAGCGATGTCCGGCCCAGCGTCAGTTTTCCGTTGGCGATCTTCATCCGCCCTCCTGCTGGTAAGCCCGGGTCTTTGGTAGTCCGAATCCTGAGCGAACGTTCGCTCATCTTCTTACCATTTTAGGCATTTATTCCCCTGCGGTCCATCAACGGCACGGGATCAGCTGAGAAATGGCGAGTGCGAAGCATCCGGCCGCAGCGCTCCTGCCGGAGGGCCCTCGTCGCGGCCAGACGTTGGTGACCTAGCTGATTGTCCGGGGTGACCCGGATGCCCCCAGCGGAATGGGCGGCAGCTACCGGTGCCGAGCTAGGCGATGACGTCGTCGATGGTGACGTTCACCGACGTCCTTCAGGTGGCTCCTGCGGGGGGCATTGCCAGCGGCTGGCGATGCTGGGCCTACGACCAGTGCTTTCCGTTGCGGAAGTCCGCGGCGAAGGTGCGCGCGATCGAGGACAGGACCGCGTGCCGGGAGGTGATCAGCCCAAGCTCGCGATTGCGGTTGAGCGAGGTACTGGAGAAGTTCTCCGATCCGATGAACACCTTCGCCTGGCCCGTGCCGTAGTCGGCCTCGATGACCTTCCCGTGGATGTAGAAGCCATCGGGGGAGCTGTAGTAACTGATCTGCACCCCGCCGCGGGCGAGCCTGGAAAAGGCACTGTCGTACTCGCCGTCCTCGTTTTCCCCGCACACCTGCACGTCGACGCCGCGCCTGGCCGCCGCGATGAGCGCATCCTCCACCGTGGCGTCGCCCATTTCCTCGCTGTAGATCCGCAGGCTGTGGCGGGCGCCGTCGATCAGGGCCAGCAGCCTTGCCTGGGAGTCGGTGGGCGACCAGACAAGATCCTGGCCATCGCCGGGACTGACCGCGGCGTGGGAGAAGTCGGCGCTGAAGACCCGCTCGATCGCGGCGACGTCGGCCCGGCTGGAGTCGACGACGGCGAAGTCCCGGCTCGTCGAGTAGTACCGGCTGGTCAGGTTGGCGGTCAGGATGACCGCCGTGGAATGGTCGATGACCAGGGTCTTCTGGTGGGTGTAGTAGTACCTCGACGATGACCAGACGACCTTGGCTCCATGCGAGCTCAGGTACCGGTACGCGGCGGAGTTCTCGCTTTTCTCCCGGTCGTCCAGGACGACCCGGACCAGCGCACCGCGCCGGGCCGCCGCGGCCAGATCGTGCTCCGCCGTCGTGTCGGCAAGTTCATACATCGTCATGTCGACACTGTGCGACGCGCCGTTGATGAGGCCGTAGGCGCGCGAGAACCCCGCTCCGGGCTCGGTGACCAGAGAGCCGGTCCTGCTCGCAGCGGCCGCCGGGGCGGCGGCGGCCGGCGCAGCGGGGGTGGCCGACGCATTCTCGGACGGGCTGACGGTGAGCGGCCGGCAGCCTGCTACCGCGAGCACGGCGGCCGCCAGGACCGCGGCGATCAGCCGGCCGGAGGTGGGGGGACTGGCGGGAGGCACGGGAGGTCCCTTCGTCGCGGGCAGCGCCGGCCGGGCGGCCCGGCTCGCGG
>Ga0208220_1000699_pt1 | contig 14105 bp, 18 predicted proteins | sample NGESurdeep092012_9_FD_184484 | JGI IMG/M metagenome (GOLD analysis project Ga0208220, IMG submission 184484) | Arctic peat soil microbial communities from Barrow, Alaska - NGEE Surface sample F53-1 deep-092012 (SPAdes) | ecosystem: Environmental > Terrestrial > Soil > Wetlands > Peat ... | reverse complement strand
TCCAGGTCCACACCCACGTCCTGCCTGATCTGGCCGTTCGCCACGTCAGCGCGGATCGTCTGGGAGACGTGCCCGAGGGCGGCGCGTGGCGAGAGGAACGCGGGCGTCGAGGTCAGGACCGAGGATGTCGCCTCGGGAGCGGGCGCCCGGCCGGTGGCCGACGGGCTGGCCGCGGACGCGGTCGCGGCGGAAGTCCGGGCGGTCGAAGACGACGACGCCGGAGCAGCCCGCTGCGTCGTGAGCGAGGACACCACCAGGGCCGCCGCCACCGCCGCGGCCGCGGCGCCGGTCACCACCCCGCCGAGGGTGATCAGCCGCCGTCGGCGCCAGCGGATCCGCCGAGCCCGCGGGTCCTGCCGCCCGGCCCGGCCGGGTTCACCCTCGCCTCCGGGGGTGAGCCCTCGTTCGGGAACCGGCCCCGGCTGCCGGAGCGGGCCGGGCTCTGAACCGGGTCCCGGCCCGGAAACCGGTTCCGGCTCGGCGCCTGGCCCGGGCTCAAGGACCTGGCCGGGCTCGGAGACGTGCTCCGGTTCGGCGGCTAGCGCGGGCTCGGCAGACCAGGCGGAGGCGGCAGGACTGCGGTGCAGCACCTGCCGCGACATCACCGCGGCGTGCGCGGCGGTTGGCCGCTCCGCGGGGTTCGGGCCGAGGCAGGCGGCCCAGAGCGAGGCCAGGCCCGCGGGCACCGCCTCCAGTTCCAGCGCTCCCAGCGGCGTGCCGTCGCCCGCCTCCAGCTGCGCCGATGTCCGCGTGTGGGACGTGATGCCCGCGAGGCAGGCGAGGAAGACGACCCCCAGGGCATACATGTCGGCCGCGGGCGAGGCAGGACCGCCACCGGCCAGTTCAGGAGCGGCATAGGAGAGCCCGCCCCAGGACGCGTCGCCCGCGGGCGGGGGCCGCAGCGCCGACAGCCCGAAGTCGGTGACCGTCACGTGTCCCGGCCCGAGCACGATGTTCGCCGGGACCACGTGCCCGTGCGCCACTCCGGCCCGATGCGCCACGGCCAGTGCCGCGGCCACCGACGCGACGATCCGCAGCGCGTCGCCGGCCGCGAGCGGCGACTGCCCGAGCCGCTGGTCCAGCGTCTGCCCGGCGGCCAGGTCCCGGATCAGAAAGGGAACGGCCATGCCATCCGGCTGCGCGGTCTCCCCGAAGTCATGCACCCGGGCGATCCCCGGGCCCGACACCTGAAGCACTGTCCTGGCCACGAGGCGAAACCTGGCCCTGGCCACCGTGTCGTCGACCGGGTAGGCGCGCAGCGCCTTCACGGCCACCTCGCCGCCCGCTGTCCGGTCGACGGCCCGCCACAACCCGCCAGAGTCATCGGCCCCGACCGGCTCGACTAGCCGGAATCGACCCCCGACGACCGATGCCTCCCCTAACTGATCCACAAGCGTAAGTCTGCCTGATTCGGGTGGCCCGGATCGACGATGGCGGCAATGCGATCCCGGGCTGGCTCCAGCCGGGGCCGGCCACGCCGGGTCTCTGCCCGCGGGGACGTAACGATCAGTCGGCGCTCATGCCGCCCTCGCACGGGAAGATGCACCCGGTGGTCCACCGGGCCTCGTCGCTGAGCAGGAACAAGGCGGCGCGGGCCATGTCGTCGGGATGCGCGATGTAGTTGAGCGGGGCGTGGGCCGCCATCATGGCGCGCAGTTCCTCGGTGTGCATCCACCGGTCGAACATCTCCGACCGGGTCGGGCCGGGCGCGATGGCGTTGATCCGGATGTTGCGGGCCGCGTAGTCGAGTGCCGCGCTCTTGACGAGGCCCGCCAGGCCCCACTTGCTGGCGGCGTAGTCGGAGTTGGACGCCCCCCCACCAGACCGCCGATGGAGGAGGTCACCACGATCGATCCGCCGCCCCGGTCGATCAGGTGCGGGATCTGGTGCTTGATGCACAGGAACGGCCCGCGCAGGTTCGTGGTGACCACCGAGTCGAACTTGCCTGCGTCGATCTGGTGCAGCGGACGCTGCGCCCCGCCGCCGTCCGCCCGCACCTGGGCGACAAGTTCCGCCAGCCGGTCAGCGCGCCGGGCCGCGGCGGCGACCAGCGCGCCTTCCGCCGCGAAGCGGCGCACGGCGGCGGCGCCGATGCCGCTGGACGCGCCAGTCACGAACACCACCTTGCCGGCCAGCCGATCGGCTGAGAACGTGAGCGGGGCAGGGCTGGCGTAAGTCATCAGGCGCGCTCCAGAGTAGGTTGACGATGTCAACCATTGGTCGACTAGGTTGACGCCGTCAACCTAGCTCGGAAGGGAACCGATGGCATCGACCCGCGCGCGGCTCATCGAGGCGGCCGCGGCCCTCCTGGAAGAGGGCGGCCCCGGCGCCGTGACCCTCCGGGAGGTCGGACGGCGCGTGGGTGTCTCGCACAACGCCCCCTACAAGCACTTCGCCGACAAGGAAGATCTGCTGGCGGCCGTCGCGGCCGCGGAGCTGCGCCGCGGCCGCGAAGGCGTCCTGCTCATCAGGGACGGCCGCTCCGCTGTCGAGGCCGTCAGGCTCACGATCCACGCCTACGCCCGCCAGGCGATCACTCACCCCGAGATGTTCCGGCTCACCTACGGACCCTGGCGGAACGGATCCGCCGAGCTGGCCGCCGCCGCCGACGACGCCCGCGCCTCGCTCGTTCAGTCGGTCGCCGCCGCCCAGGCCGACGGCGAGCTCCCGCCGGGCGACCCGGAGCGGCTCACGGCCCTGCTCCTCGCGCTCGCCCACGGTGCCGCGGACCTCGCGCTCTCCGGGCACCTCGCCAGGAACGGCAAAGGGCACGCCGATCCGGCCGACCTCATCGAGGACCTGTTCGCTCAGCTGACCGCCAGTGGCCTGGGTAAGCATCTATGAGCGCGGGAGCTCGCGCAGACCGCCCGGACACGACGCGATGCGGAGGGGGATCCGACATGCAGGACGCGGTGCGAGCGTGGCAGGCGCTCCGCTCTCGACGGGAACACCATGCAGGATGAGCCGGAGCGGGCCGACCCGAACGCGGAATCTGCCCGGCCTGCGGGACCCCTAGGAGCCGGGGTCGAGCGGTCCCTGGCCGCTTCCCTCTATCTTGCTATTATCCCCGTCGCGATCCTGGTCCTCGCGGCGCTGGGGGCATTCGTTTACGGGGCCGCCGTATTCGTCCACTCGGTCATGGACATTGCCCGGCACCCTTTTCCCGTCGGCAATCAGGTCGGCTTGTTCCTGCTGGACATCGACTTGTTCCTGATCGGAGGCACCTTGCTGATTTCAGCCGTGGGGTTTTACGAGCTGTTCATCAGGGAGATTCGCGTCGACGGAGGCACCCGGATCCCGGCCTGGCTCGAAATGCGCGATCTCAACGACCTCAAGGGGAGGGTGATCGCCATGATCATCATGGTCCTCGCGGTCGGCTTCGTCGAACTGGCCCTAGACTCCCGCAACGGCCTGCAGGTGCTGGAGATAGGAGGCGGGGTGGCCTTGGTTATCGTCGCCCTGACCGCGTTCCTCAGGCTGACCGGCCATGGGGCCGACCGGGATCCGGCGACCTCACGCGGCGCCAATGGCGGTGAGCACCGCTAGCAGAAAAGTGGTCAGCGCGGCCACGCCATGACCGACCGGGATAAGAGCCGCCGGGCGCAACCTGGGCATTCTCGCGGTCCCGGCCGACTCGGAGCCCACCCTGGCGAGCAGGTCATCGACTAGCTGGCCGGCGAGCACGTCATCGGTGAGCGCGCGGCCCAGCACCTCGTCGGTGACCTTGCCGGAGACCATATCCGCGGCGGCGGCGCCGTGCGCGGAGGGCAGGTCAGGGGCGGCCTGAACGGGGTACGGGGTCAGCAGGGTCACGGTGGAGATGCCGAGGCCTACTACCAGCATGAGCACGCCGACGGCCGACCACGCCAGGGCGGGCCAGCCGGTCGCCAGATAGCCGGCCCACACTGCCAGCCCGGTGAGGGCCAGGCCGAAATGCCCGAAGACCACCGCCGGAGCCAGGCCGTCCCTCGTCGCGCGCTGCCGGCGCAGGCCGCCGCTGGCGATCCACCTGCTCAGCATGTAAGCGCCCAGGCTGGCGGTGAAGAGCCACGCGATGAAGGTCTCGACGCCCAGTGCCGTGGCGTGCCCGGAGGCAGCGCCGACGTGCGCGGTGGCGGCGGCCTTGATCATGATGCTCATGAGCTTCTCCGGCGTTCCCGGCAGCGTACCGCCGGGCTCTGACATGCGATAGCCCTCCGAATTCGGCGCACCTCCCGGCGCCGCGCTAGCCCGCTGCCGGGGTCGGAGTCGGACTAGGCCGGCGGCTTGGCTGCTGCCCGGTCCGCCTGGTAGCGAGCCCTGGATTCGGTGAGGGCGTTGAGGTTGCCTTCCTGCCAGCCGACCTGCTGGACCAGGCTCTCGATGCGCCAGCCGTCCGGCGTGCGGAGCAGCTGGCTGGTGTACGAGCCGCGCAGCAGGTAGAAGTCGCCGCCCGCGGAGTTCTCGAGGTAGTGCTGCGCGTACATGTAGGAGTGGCAGGTCGCCCGGTCGGGGTCTGTCGGGCTGAATTCGATGACGTGGTTAGGGCTGAGGTGCTGAGTGGCCGTGAAGCCGCTGAGCGAATCACGGACCAGGCCGACGAGGTCGTCGCGGCGGTCGACGCCCATCGCGTACCTGATGACCGTCTCGCTGATCTGCGCACGGTCTTCGAGCTGGCGTAGCCGGGATTCGAGGCTCGCGGTCATGGCAGGTCCTTCCGGCGGGACAGGTCGTCTATTCGAGCATCCCGACCGTACATGTTCCCCGGCTACCGGGGCCTACCGCGATGTCGCTTCGGCTGAATGAATCCAGTTAACATCAGCCGGAGTTAAGGTCCGGCCGCCGACCAGGACGGTGCCATTGTCTTGCAGGCACGCCGCTGGCACGAATACATTCCCTGGCGGGTATGCGCAGATTTCGTCTCCGAATACCTTGAAGCCGCCGGACTGACCCATCGTGGCAATCGGATTTCCCAGGTAGTCATACCATGAGGTTTCCGGGGTACCACCGGCTGGACCACCATGCACACCCCAGACCTCCAGGCCGGAAGCGTCAGGATTTGTCATGGCTAGGCCCGTTGTCGCCGTGAGCGCGGCGACAGCCATCACGATGCCGGCTTCCGCTAATTTCATCATTTCCGCACCGTCCGGCCGGGCTTAAATGCCTGGGTCGCATCGGGCTGGCGAGCGTCCGGCTGACAGGCGGCCTTCCGCCAGGATTCGCGTACTCTGCGCGCGCCGGGCCACCGCGCTGTCGTGGGTGACGATCACCAGGGTCAGGCCACGCTCGCGCCACAGTTGCTCCAGCAGTCCGGTGATCTCATCGCGGGTGCCCTCGTCGAGGTTGCCGGTGGGCTCGTCGGCCAGCAGGACCGCCGGATCCTTCACCAGGGCCCTGGCGATCGCCACCCGCTGCTGCTGGCCGCCGGACAGTTCCGAGGGCAGATGCCGCGCTCGCTCGGAGAGGCCGACAGTTTCCAGGGCCCGGGCCGCCCGCGCCCGGCGCTCGGCGGCCGGGACGCCGAGCGGGACCAGGGCGGTCTCGACGTTCTCTTGTGCCGACAGGGTGGGCATCAGGTTGAAGGTCTGGAAGATGAACCCGATCAGCCTGGCCCGCACCTGGGTGAGCTGGGTCTCCCGCATGGCCGCCAGGTCATGGTGACCGAGCTCGATGCTCCCCGAGCTCGGCTGATCCAGCCCGCCGAGGAGCTGCAGGAGGGTGGATTTGCCGTGCCCGGTGGGACCCTGGATGGCCAGCCACTCGCCGTCGGCGATCACCAGGTCCACGCCTCGAAGAGCGGCCACCACGCCGCGGCCCGTGCGGTAATTCTTGGTGACGCCGGTCAGCCTGTACATCGGTTCGCCTCCTCTTTGCCGGGTCATTCCAGGCGCCCAAGCGCGGCGGCCGGCCGCAACCGTGCCGCTCGCCAGCCGCCGAACGCGCCCGACAGCAGGCCGCCGGCCACCGCGAGCAGCACCGCCAGGGCGATCACGCTGACCGTGACCGGGGCGGTGATATGCACCGACACGGTATGGACGGTGCTCTGGCTCACGCTCTTCAGGACGCTGGCGCGGATCGGTCCGCCGGGGTTCGCCGACCCGAGGGCCTGGCCCACCGTCGCCTTCTGCACCGGCGCCACCTTGGCCACCAGCGCGCTGCCGGCGTACCCGAGGCCGACGCCGGCCGCGCCGCCGATGATCCCGATGGCGACGGACTCCCCCATGACCTGACCGACGATCCGCCGGCTACGCCAGCCCAGGGCCTTGAGCGTGCCGAACTCTCGCACCCGCCGTGCCACCGCGGCCATGGTCAGCAGGCTCGCCAGCAGGAATGCGGCTATCAGCACCGCGATCGCCAGCCACTTGCCCAGGTCGTTGGCCAGGCTCGCGGTGCTGGCCAGCGAGCCGGTCACCTCGTTAGCCAGGTCGCCGGCGGTCGTCACGGTGGCGGCCGGCAGCAGCTTGCTGATCTCCCGCTGCACGCTACCGATCTGGGCCGCGCTGGTGGCCGCGACGTAAATGGTGTTGACCTTGTTCGTCAGGCTGGCGCTGCCGGCTGGAGCCGCGCCCAGAGCCTGAGCCCGCGCGAGCGGGATGAACACGTCGGCCGGGGTAGCTCCGGGCGGGGCCTGGACGACGCCGATGACCTTGAAGCTAGTGGTGCTGCCGCTGCTGTCGCCGACGCTGACCGTGGCACCGGGCCGCAACTTGTTCTGCGCCGCGTAATTGGCATCCAGCAGAGCCACGTCGGATTTCGCGTCGGACCCGGCGAAGGTCCGGCCCGAGGTGAGCTTGCTGGAGCTGAGCGTGCCGACCCGGCCCGCGGACACGCCCGCGCCGAGGACACTGAACGAGTTCGTGTTGATGGATGACCCGCCGCTCTTGGCCGAGCCCTGGATCGTGCCCGATACCTCCAGGTCGGTGAGGGCGAGCGCGCCCGCCGCAGCCGAGACATGCGGCAGGTTCGAGATGCTGGTCACCGAGGCGGAGCTGACGGTCCCGAGGCCGGCGGCTGATGACGTCAGCAAGCTCCTGCTGAAATACGTGCCGTTCCTGGGCACCGTGCGGGCCAGGCCGCCGCCGACGGTGAAGGCGGACGGCCCGCCGCTTCCCTTGGCGGCGACTGTGGTAACCGTTATATCGGTTCCGACCCCGTACAGGGCGTGCAGCACCGTGCCCTGGGCGGCCTTGACGCCGTTGGCGGCGGCGGTCACCGTGATGACCAGGCCGATGCCCAGGGCGAGGCCGAGGGCGATGAAGACGGCCTGCCGGATTCGCCTGCGTAGCTCGCGCCGGAGGTAGGTCCAGAACATGGCGGCTCCTATGGGGTTGACCTGCGGATTCATCCGAGCAGCGCGGACTTGCACGTCCGCGCCGCGGATCGGAAACTGGCCGAGCGAACGTTGATGCCCGCGGCCTGAAGGGCTGCCAGGCTGAGGGTGCTCGGGAAGTCGGGGAGTCCGTTCTTGCGCATGCACTGCGTGAAGGCCAGGCGTTCCTGGGGCGATGCGGCGTCCAGGTACCTGGAGATCCGCAGGTACCTGGCGCCACCGGTGGGAATGGCGGTCGGCTGCGCTGTCGCCCGGGATGCGGTGCCGCCGCAGGCGACGGCGCCGAGCCCGAGCGTCGCGATGAGCACGCCGGCCGCAATCCGGCGGGCGGATGAGGACTGGGGATGCACGCTTGCTCCTTGCCGCGACAGTTCGTTGCATCGCCGATGCTGCCGCGAGGGTGGTTACACCGCCGGAACAGCATTTGTTACCCCGCTGTAACCGCCGTCGGTGCAAGCTAGGCCGGTGGCCACCGGAAGCCGAGAGTCCCGCTGGAGAAGCCGGTGAGGGTGCTGCTGGCGGAAGACCACGCGGAGCTGGCCGAGACGATCGCCGTCGGCCTTCGCCGCGAGGGACTGGCTGTAGATATCGCCCTCGACGGCACCGACGCACTCGCCCTGGCGTCGGTCACGGCCTACGACGTCGTGGTGCTCGACCGGGACCTGCCGGGAGTGCACGGTGACGAGGTGTGCCGGTCACTGGTGGCCGCGGGGGCCAGCGCCCGCGTGCTGATGCTCACCGCTGCCGGGTCGATCGAGGACCGGGTGACGGGGCTGGGCATCGGTGCGGATGACTACTTGCCGAAGCCGTTCGCCTTCGCCGAGCTGGTCGCGCGGGTCCGCGCGCTGGGACGGCGGTCGCGCAAGGCGGTGCCGCCGGTGCTGACGCGGGGGGACCTGAAGCTAGATCCGGCCAACCGGGTAGTCACCCGGGCCGGGAGCCGGGTGTGGCTCACCCCTAAGGAGTTCGCGGTGCTGGAGCAACTGCTGGCCGCGGACGGAACCCTGGTGTCCGCGGAGGAGCTCCTGGAGCGAGCGTGGGATGAGGCCGCCGACCCGTTTACCAGCACCGTGAAGGTCACGATCAGCCGCCTGCGCCGCAAGCTCGGTGAACCCACGGTGATCGAGACCGTCGCCCAGGCCGGATACCGGATCCTGCCATGCCCGAACGCCGGCTGAGCGGGCGCCGCGTGCCCCGGCCGCCGCGGCCGGGGCAGCTGCGCACGGTCCGCATGCGGCTGTCGGCCCTCTACGGCTCGCTGTTCCTCGCCTCGGGCACCGCGGTACTCGCCATCACCTACGCCCTGGTTGAACATCGGCGCACCCTGAATCTCCATTCGCGGATCCTCACGCGTGGCCAGCGCGCCCAGGTCAACGCGTTGCTGGCGCGGCTCCTCCATCATCAGCAGGGAATTGCCGCGGCCAGGGCACTGGTGGCGGCCCAGCGGGCGGACACCCTGCATCAGCTCTTCCTCGCCTGCGGTCTCGCGCTGGCGATCATGGCCGTCCTGTCGGCGTGGCTCGGCTGGCTGACGGCCGGCCGGGTCCTGCGGCCGCTGCGCGAGATGACGGCCAAGGCCCGGCAGATCTCCGAGAAGAACCTGCACGAGCGCCTCGCGCTGGCCGGTCATGACGATGAGCTGAAGGAGCTGGGCGACACCTTCGACGGCCTGCTCACCCGCCTCGAGGCGGCCTTCAGCGCCCAGCGCCAGTTCATTGCCAATGCCTCCCACGAGCTGCGCACCCCGCTCACCCTGGAACGAGCGATGGTGGAGGTCGCGCTGGCCGACCCGCAGGCGTCAGCCGAATCCCTGCGGGCTACCTGCCAGCGGGTACTAGCGGCGGGCGCGCAGCAGGAACAGATCATCGACGCGCTGCTCACCCTGGCCCGCGGCCAGCGCGGCCTGGACCGGCGGGAGTCCTTCGATCTTGACGTGATTACCGGCGACGTCCTGGCGGCCCGCCGCCCGGACGCGGAACGGCTCGGGCTGCGCGTGCAGGCATCGCTGCGCCCGGCGCCGACTTCCGGCGACGCCCAGCTAGCCGAGCGCCTCGCGGCTAACCTGATCGACAACGCCCTGGTGCACAACGTGAGCGGTGGCTGGCTCACGGTGGCGACCGGCATCAGGGCGGGACGAGCCGTCCTGCTCGTGGCCAACAGCGGGCCCGTCATCGACGGCGGGGAAGTCAGCCGGCTGCTGCGGCCCTTCGAGCGGCTCGGGACCGACCGTACGGGCCAGCGCGCCGGGCTCGGCCTCGCCATCGCGTCGGCCATCAGCGACGCGCACGGCGCCACGCTCTCGGTTAGGCCGGCGTCGGGCGGCGGCCTCGAGGTGGAGACGGGGTTCCCGGTCCGCGACGGCCTGCAGCACCATGACGCGACAGGCCGCGGTCGGTCCCGGTGGCTGGCCAGGGCGGGGACGGCCGGCCGCGGCGGTCCCTGACGTCTGGGTGAAGGGTTGAGGGCATGACGGACCACAGCGATACCGGAGCCGTGCGGTTTCCGGGTAGCCCGATGACGAGCCTGGTTGACACGCCCGTTCGTTACGACCTCGCCGAGAGCACCTGCCCGCCGGTGCGGCTGGGCGAGCTCGGTGAGCCGGCCGCTCCGGTCGAGTTGCCGCTCGGGTACGGCACCTCGCGCGGCAGCGACGAGCTGCGCGCTCTGATTGCCGCCGAGGCCGGCGTGACCGCAGACCAGGTGCTGGTCACGGGCGGGGCGATCGGGGCGATGTTTCTCCTGGCCCAGGAGCGCTGCCGGGCACGGGTCCTGCTGGCCAGTCCCTGCTTTCCGCCGGCTCGGGCCGTCCCTGAAGGGCTCGGCTCGCCCGTCGACACGGTGCGGCTGCGGTTCGACGATGGTTACCGGCTGCCGGTCGGAGCGATCGCGGACCGGCTGAGCCCGGCGACCGGGCTGGTGTCGATCGCCTCCCCGCAGAATCCCTCGGGGGTTGGATTTACCGAGCAGGAAATGCGGGAACTGCTGGCCGTGGTCGACGAACGAGCTCCGGAAGCCGTCGTGCTGGTCGACGAGACCTACCGGGAGTCGACCTACGGTCGCTCGCCGGTGCCCCGCTCCGCGGCCGGGCTGTCCCCCCGCGTCGTGACGTGTTCGTCGCTGTCCAAGGCACACGGCGCCCCCGGCCTGCGCCTCGGCTGGCTGACCACCACAGATGCCGCGCTCTACGAGCGACTGCGCAACGCCAAGTTCCTCACCGCGATCGCCTGCTCGACCCTCGACGAACTGCTCGGCACGCAACTGCTGCGCAGGCGCACCGACATCCTGGCCCCGCGGGCCGCGCTGCTGGAGCGCTCGCTCACTCAGCTAGAGCGATGGGCCGACGGCCAGCCGGTCGACCTGGTCCGGCCAGACGGAGGCGCGCTCTGCTGCCTGCGGCTGCGGCCCGACTACTGCAGCGACGAGGCCGTCCCGGGCTTCTACCGGCGCCTGGCCGACCTCGGCACCCGGGTCGCGCCGGGCTCATGGTTCGGCGAGGATGACCGGGTGTTCCGGCTGGGTTTCGGCCATCTCGACCCGAAGGACTTCACCGAAGCGCTGGCCCGGCTCGGTGAGGCGCTCGAAGCAACTTTGTTATAGGTCGAATTTGTTAAGAGTCGAAGCCGCCGCCGTCGAGCCCGATCCAGAATCGGTCCTCGCCGCGGGCCTGGCCATCCGGCACGCCGCCGTTGGAGAGGATCACCTTGCGTGAGGGCTCGTTGGCGGGGTCGCAGGTCACCAGGACCCGCCTGATGCCCAGGCGGCGACATTCGGCGAGCCCGGCGGTCAGCATCCGCGTCGCGTGCCCCTGCCGGCGCCACGGGGCCACGACGTGATATCCGACGTGGCCGCCGGCCTCGGCCAGCTCCGGGGTCAGCTGGTGCCGGACGACGAGCGTCCCCAGGTAGTAGTCGCCGGAGAGGTACCAGAAGACCGTGGATGGCACACCCCATCGCGTCCGCACTCCGCGCCGCTCGGCGACGAACTCGGCGAAGTTCTCGCTGGCCGGCCCGAGCCAGTCGGTCGGCGTGCCGGCGAGCAGGCAATCGGCCTGCTCACCGACGAGATAGGAGGCCCGTACCGTGACCGTTGGCCACATCAGGCGAGGCGCCTCGGCGAGATGAATCACCTCCCCAGTCTTCACGGTGAGCGCGACGAGCGCCTCTCCTTATCAGCGGCGAGCTATCCCGCCGGGGCGGTCAGGCGCTGACCGAGGACCGCCGCGCCGTCGCCGCTCAACTCGTCCAGGCCGGGCGCGCGCCCGGTCATCGCGAGCAGCAGCGAGAGCGCGGGCCCCGATACCTGCGGGCCCGCTCCGTAGGACCAGCCCGTGTCCGTGGCGACCAGCCTCAGGCCACGGATGCGCTTCTTCCCGCCGACGGGGAAGCTCGCCGAGGTGTACATCTCCAGGCACGCGTTCGCGGCGTCGGCGGCCACCGCCCCGGGCAGGCCGGCCGGCCGACGGATGTCCTCGCCGTGGACGACGACCTCGCCGAGCATGGCCATCACCGGCGCGGGCGGGTGGTTGGTCGTCGTGGTCCGCTGCCGCAGCCGGTCGGCGATCTGCTGCGGGGAAAGCTGTCCGCGGCGTCGGGCGTCCCGGTCCATCAGGGCGCTAAACCGGAACCCGGTGGCCACCATGCCCGTGAGGAACCGTCCCTGGGTCTGCTCGGCGCCGGCGAGGACGTGAGCGGCGAGGAGCCCCACCGTCCACCGTTCGCACAGCGATGCAGTACCCCATTGCGCGGGAGTCAGCCCTTCAATCGTGGCGGCTAGCGCCTTCCGCTCGGCATGGATCATCGCCCAGGTCTGTGTGTCGTCTGACATGTCCGGCCTCGTCTCTGCGCGGTTGTAACCAGCGGTTCTGTCATCTCCTCGACGAACGGCCGGCCCGCGGATCGACACTCGCGTCCCCAGGCCGGCCCAGCCGCTCCAGCCGCTCCAGGAGCTGGTTCTCGCAGGCCGACCAGTCCGGGGCGATGACCGAGTACATGGCGCAGTCGCGCAGCCGCCCCTCCTCGCCGGGTGCCCACGACGGCCCGAAGCTTCGCAGCACCCCCTCAAAGCGCGCTCCCAGTCCCGCGATCGCCCGACGTGACCGCTCATTCCGGGCGTCTGTCTTGAAATCCACTCGCGCGACACCCAGGCGCTCGAAGGCATGGGTGAGAAGCAGCAGCTTCGCCTCGAGGTTGATGCCACTTCCCTGCGCCGACGTAGCGAGCCAGGTGAAGCCGATCTCGACCGCGAAGGGCGCCGCGCTTCCGGGAAGCGACCGGAAGTTGAAGTACGAGGTACTCCCGACCGCTCGGCCGTCGGCGATCCGCACCTGCGCGAAGGGAACGAGCTCACCGTTCTGAGCACGGCCCAGCTGAGTTCGCACGTACTGCCCTGCCCCCGCTTTTCCGTGCGGGACCCAGGTAAAGCCGAAGGCCGACCGGTCGTCGTCGGCGGCTGCCGCAAGCTGGTCAGCGTGGTGGCCGGACAGCTTTTCCAAGCGCACGAGAGTGCCGTGCAGTACCGGAACGTCGAGATGCAGACTCAAGGGTCCTCCTCATCGTTCCTGGCATTGGCACCTTGCCGCAGGGCAGGTTGCCGGACCGTCACAGGGCCAGGTCCCTCAGATCCTCTTGATGAACGGCAGGAGCGTATCGCAGCCTCCATGCCATCACCCTGGCGGCATCACCGAGTCTGCCGGCCCGGCCGCCGAGGTGCGGTACTTGAGCGTGATGGCTATCGACCGCGCAATCGACTCGGTCACGGCAAGCGCGAGAAGTGCCGTCAGCACCAGCGTGATTGGCAACGAGTGCACCCGGCTGACGGCGTTCTCGGTCAGCTTCAAGATGATGAGGAGCCCGAGCAAGAGATACTCGGCCGTGCTTCGCGTAAGGATCACGCTCGTGGATTGCGGGAGCGCCCGGACGAACTGCACGCGAGCTCGGAGCAGGCCGATAGGAACCCCGATGGCCGCCCCGAGAACTCCCATCCCCACGTGAGCGATGTCCGTGGTGAGGTAGCGCCACAACAGGGAACCGACCACCACCGCCGCGATAGCCGGATCGATCCACTCCAGCGCAAGAGGCCGGATTCGCTGCCGCTTGACCAGACCCATGCTCGCGGGATCGTTGCGGCCCTTGCGGACGAGGACGGCCGCTACGACCAGCAGGGCCAGCAGGGCCAGCAGTAACGTCGTCTGGACCGGGCCGGATGATTGCATTGCCTCGCTCTGCCGTGCTCTCGATCTGCGCTCGCGCGCATCCGCTGCCGTCCCTGCTTGCCAGGGCGCCCGGGCCGAGTGGGACTCGTGGGCGCTTCTGCGCTACCCACAGACCCTAACGCTGGGGCAGTTGCTGCAGCGACCACGTGTTGCCGTCGGGATCGCTGAAGGTGACGAACGAGCCCCACGGCTGGACGTCAACGTCGCTGGCCGCCACGCCGCGCGCGATCAGCTCTCGCCGTGCCGCCTCGACATCGGCCACGACGACCTGCAGGCCTTTCTGCGAGCCCGCCGGCATCTCGGTGATCCCGGTGCCCATGACGATGGAGCACGCCGAGCCAGGAGGCGTCAGCTGGACGAACCGCAGCGTCTCGCTGACCTGGTAGTCGTGGTCGGGGTTGAACCCGACCTGGTCCACGTAGAACGCCTTGGCGCGGTCGACATCGGTCACCGGCATGGCAACGAGCTCGATCTTCCAGTCCATGTCCGGCAACCTATACGCAGGGTCGGACAGTTAGCTGCCGGGTGCGCTCTCGGGTCGGCGGGGGCCAGCCAGAGGTCGTCCGCCTCGCCTGGGGGGGGCGG
>Ga0208220_1000698_pt1 | contig 14111 bp, 11 predicted proteins | sample NGESurdeep092012_9_FD_184484 | JGI IMG/M metagenome (GOLD analysis project Ga0208220, IMG submission 184484) | Arctic peat soil microbial communities from Barrow, Alaska - NGEE Surface sample F53-1 deep-092012 (SPAdes) | ecosystem: Environmental > Terrestrial > Soil > Wetlands > Peat ... | reverse complement strand
CCAGCTGAAGTAGTCGACCGGCTTGAATGCCCCCATGAAGTTGGTCGTGATCGGGAGCTCTGGGGTGGCGGCGCGCAGCACGTCGCGTTCGGCGATGAAGCAGGCGAGCAACTCGTCGCTGCAGAACCGCTTCCAGTCGAGGTTCTGCGTCGGGTTGCCCCAGGTTGGCGTCAGCCGCGGCGGAATGACCTCGTCGAAGGAGTAGTAGTGCTGGCTCCAGAACGCGGTACCCCAGGCCTCGTTCAGTCGATCGAGATCGCCGTAACGCTCGCGCAGCCACCGGCGGAATGCGGCGGCGCTCACGTCGCAGAAGCACTCCGCGGTGTGGCAGCCGTACTCGTTGTTCACGTGCCACATCGCCAAGGCGGGGTGGGTTGCGTAGCGGTTCGCCAGCGCGCCGGCCAGTGCAGTTGACGCCGCGCGGTACGCGGTCGAGCTCGGGCAGTACGCCTGCCGGCCGCCCTGCCAGACCCGGTGACCCTCTCGCGTGACCGGGAGGCTCTCGGGGTAGCGGTGCGAGAACCACGGGGGAGGCGACGCCGTCGCGGTCGCGAGATCGACGCCGATGTCAGCCGCGGCCAGCAGATCCATGACTCGGTCGAGCCAACCGAAGTCGTAGCTGCCTTGCGCAGGCTCAAGCAGCGCCCACGAGAAGACGCCGACGGTGACCATCGATACGCCCGCTTCGCCCATAAGTGCGATATCTTCAGCCCAGATGTCCTCAGGCCATTGCTCTGGGTTGTAATCGCCGCCGAAGGCGATACCCGGCACACGAGGCCAGCGTCGGTTGCTACCAGAGGCGGTCATGGTGGCGTCACCCTACACAGAACGCGCCATGTTCACACAAGATTCAGCGCCCCACCGCAATCGCCGCTCGCCCTCACACGTGACTCGTCTGGGTCCGCGCTCAGCGTCGATCCTCCAGGTACGCAGGCTTGAAGTCTCGCTGAAGTCACGCTCTCGCAGCGATAGTGACTCGATTTGGGCTCAAACTACGGAGGCGACTGCGAGACCGAATCGCAACCTTCGCGATGCTTGACAGCGGTCCGGGCGAGCGGTTTGCTGTGAGCGCTTCTGATGGGTCCCGCTCGAATCTGTTGTGCAAGCGTTCGCGATCCACCACACCCCACAATTTTGGCCCCCGACCCACTCTCACCCGCACCCCACACTGATGGAGGCACCATGTCGGACTCCGAGTCCGGTACTCCCGGCGCGCAGTCGCCACTGAGTCGTCGATCCGTACTCAAGGGTCTGGCCGGAGCTGCCGGTCTTGCCGTCGTCCCCGGCGCGCTACTTGAAGCGTGCAGCAGCAGCAAGAAGACCGTGAGCACGCCCAGTTCGGCTGCGCCCGCCGCGACCACGTCGGCTGCTGCCGCGCCCTCGAGCGCTGCCGCTGCGCCGTCCAGTGCTGCTGCGGCACCCTCATCGGCTTCCGGTGGCGGCGGTGGAGCGGCGACTGGCACGATCTCGTTCGGTTCGAACTACTCCGACGCGGTGCCGAAGGCAGCCTTCGCGGCGATGATCGGCGGCTTCACGTCGGCCAACTCGAACGCCAAGGTCACCATCAACACGGTCGACCACAACACGTTCCAGAACAACATCAACAACTACCTGCAGGGCACTCCTGACGACCTGTTCACCTGGTTCGCCGGCTTCCGCATGCGGTTCTTCGCCTCGCAGGGTCTCGCCACCCCGATCGACGACGTGTGGGACAAGATCGGTGCCAACTTCTCCGACGCGTTCAAGGCTGCATCGAAGGGCGATGACGGGCACTACTACTTCGTGCCGCTGTACAACTACCCGTGGGCGGTCTTCTACCGCAAGAGCGTCTGGGCAGCCAAGGGCTACCAGATCCCCACGACGTGGGACGCGTTCGTCGCGCTGCAAAAGCAGATGCAGAAGGACGGCCTGGTGCCGATGGCCATGGGTCAAAAGGATGGCTGGCCCGCTCTGGGCACCTTCGATATCATCAACATGCGCCTGAACGGGTTCCAGTTCCACATGGATCTGATGGCGCACAAGGTCGGCTGGGACGACCCGAAGGTGCTTGCCGTGTTCAAGCAGTGGACCGAGATTTTGCCCTACCAGCAGGCGGGCGCCAACGGGCGCATCTGGCAGGACGCCGCGAAGACGCTGCTCAACAAGCAAGCGGGCATGTACCTGCTCGGCTCGTTCGTGGCGCAGCAGTTCACGGCTGCCCCCGACCTCGCCGACCTGGACTTCTTCCCGTACCCGGCGATTGACCCGGCCAACGCTCAGGACTCCATCGACGCCCCGATCGACGGGTTCATGATGAGCAAGAAGGTGAAGAACAAGGACGGCGCCACCGCGCTCCTCGAGTACATCGGGACAGCTCAAGCGGAGGCGCTGTATGGCAAGACCGACCCAAGTGACATCGCAGCGGCGACGAACGCCGACACCAGCACCTACAATCCGATCCAGCAGAAGTCGGTTGAAATCATCAAGTCCTCGAAGAACATCGCCCAGTTCCTTGACCGCGACACGAACCCTGACTTCGCGGACAACACGGTTGCGGCCATGATCCAGAGCTTCTTCAACGCGCCAACTCAGGTTGCATCGCAGCTCAAGGCCCTCGAAGGGCAGGCAAAGACGGTGTTCACCAGCTAATGGTCGCAGCTACTCAAGCGATCGGCTCCTCGCCGGCGGTGCGCAAGCGCCGCCGGCGAGGAGTTCGCATGTTGTCGGCCGGCGACAAGGTGGTTTTGTCGCTGATGGTTTTTATCCCGTTGGCCATCGTCCTCTTCTTTGTTTGGTTCCCGGCACTCGCGACGGTGTTCCTGTCCTTCACCACGTGGAGCGGCATCGGCGGCCTCAAGGCGATCCATGCCGACGGCATCCAGAACTATCACCAGATCGCGACGAACTACCCGCCGTTCGTCCCGGCGCTGGAACACAACGTTCTTTGGCTCGTCGTCTTCATCGTCTTCGCTACTCCGCTCGGGATTCTCATCGCGGTGCTGCTCGACCAGAAGATTCGCGGCAGTCGCATCTACCAAAGCCTGATCTTCTTGCCGGTCATGCTGTCGCTTGCGCTGATCGGCATCATCTGGGAGCTCATGTACTCGAACAACTACGGATTGATCAACAGCTTGATCGGCCGTAACGGGCAGACCAACTTCATCGACTGGCTCGGAAATCCGAAGCTAAACATCTGGGCAGTTTTGGTCGAAGCCTCTTGGCGCCAAGTTGGCTACGTCATGGTGCTATATCTGGCCGGCCTGAAGGCGGTCGACCCCACGCTGCGTGAGGCGGCGACGGTCGACGGCGCGACTCCGTGGCAGACGTTTTGGCGGGTCGTGTTTCCTGTCTTGCGCCCGATCAACGTCATCATCGTCGTCATCACCGTGATCGAGTCGTTGCGCGCGTTCGACCTCGTCTACATCACGAACGGTGGCACGAACGGCCTCGAGCTGTTGTCGGTGTTGGTTACCCGCAACATCCTCGGGCAACAAAGCCGGATCGGCTTCGGCTCGTCCTTGGGTGTCGTGTTGCTGGTCATCGCACTGGTACCGATCATTACGTTCCTCGTCCAGCAGCTGCGTGAGGAGAAGCGCCGATGACCGCCGCCGCGTCTGTCGACAGCCTGATGACTACGGCTCCCATTACTCGTAGGCGCACGTCCGAGCGAAAGCATGTCGGGTCGCACGTCTTCCTGCTCATCATCACCGTGCTGTGGACAGCACCGCTCCTCTGGGCGATGTACACGTCGCTGCGGCCATATGGCGAGACCGCGAAATACGGTTACCTTTCGCTACCACACCACCTGACCTTCTCGAACTTCAGGAACGCCTGGTCACAAGCCGACATCCTCCATTACTTCTGGAACTCGGTGATCATCACTTTGCCGGCCGTGGTGATCACCCTCGGCCTTGCGTCGTGTGTCGCCTACGTGCTGTCGCGCTTCAGCTTCTGGTTCAACATCCCGCTGCTCATCATTTTCGTGTCGGCCAACCTGCTTCCGCCGCAGGTGATCATTACCCCGCTGTACCGCATCTACCTGACGATCCACGTGCCGCACTTCATCAGTAGCAGCGGATTGCTCTACAACTCCTATGCCGGACTGATCGTCGTGAACACGGCATTCCAGCTGGGATTCTGCGTCTTCGTCCTGAGCAATTACATGAAGACGATCCCGAATGAAATCACCGAGGCGGCACTCGTCGACGGCGCATCCGTATGGACCCGCTACTGGAAGCTGACACTGCCGCTGTGCCGGCCTGCGCTGGCGGCGCTGGCAACATTGCTGACGACGTGGATCTACAACGACTTCTTCTGGGCGATCACATTGATCTCATCGGGAAACAAGCGACCGATCACATCGGCGCTGGCCAACCTGCAGGGCCAATATTTCACTAATCAGAACCTGCTTGCCGCTGGTGCGCTCATCACGGCGGTCCCGACACTTCTGGTCTACGTGCTGCTGCAGAAGCAGTTCATCGCCGGCCTTTCGCTCGGTTCGTCTAAGGGCTGAGCTGTTGACCGACCCGACCGCGCTACAAAACTGGGTCACGCTTCGTCGCGACGGTGTCATGGCCGTCTTCGATGTCGGTGGCGCGCACCTGCCGCGCATCGTGCACTGGGGCGCCGATCTCGGCGTTCTGAGCGCGGCCGACATCGCGCGGCTGCCCACAGCGGCGTTCTTTCCCATTGACGAGAGCACGCACAACGCCGACGTGCCGCTCACGGTGTCGCCGACTCGCGCACAGGGTTGGTCAGGGTGGCCGGGCTTGACTGGTCATCGCGACGGAACCGCGACCCAGCCCTTATTTGTCCAGGCGGGCGTGGAAATCGACGAGTCCGACGACGGTCAGGCGCAGACGTTGCGCTATCGCGGTGCAGACGAATCGGCAGCCCTGCTCCTCGACGGCGAGTTCGTTCTGACCGAAGAAGGTGTGCTGCGGCACCGGCAGACACTGACCAGCACCGCGTCGTCCGACCTTGCTTCTTATGTAGTTGATGATCTGCTGACGCTGCTGCCGGTCTCGGAGCACGTTGCCGACGTGTTCGATCATGCGGGCAGGTGGTCGAACGAAGCGCAGTCCCAGCGGCAACCGCTGCACCAGGGCACCTGGTTGCGCGAGCAGCGGCGCGGCCGCACGGGTCCCGATTCACCGCTGTTGTTGATGGTCGGCACCGAGGGGTTCGACTATCGCGACGGGCAGGTGTGGGGCATTCATCTCGGCTGGTCGGGCGACCAGCGCTATCTCGCGCAGCGGCTGAACACCGGTGCAGTACTGCTCGGCGCGGGGGAGATCCTCGCGGCCGGCGAGGTGATCCTTGGTGCCGGCGAGTCGATCACCACGCCGTGGGTCTATGGCGTCTACTCCAGCGCGGGTATCGACGGCGCTTCGCGACGTCTGCACGCAATGTTGCGAAGTCGACCGAGCCATCCGCAGCGTCCTCGCCCCATTGTGCTCAACACATGGGAAGCCGTGTATTTCGATCATTCGTTCGGCCGGCTAGCGGCGCTCGCCGATGTCGCGTCCGAGATCGGCGTCGAGCGGTTCGTCATCGACGACGGGTGGTTCGGGTCGCGCCGTGATGACCGTGCCGGTCTGGGTGACTGGTACGTGTCGGCGGAGGTTTGGCCCGACGGTCTGGGCCAGATTGCCGAATACGTGCGATCGCGTGGCATGGAGTTCGGGCTCTGGTTCGAACCCGAGATGGTCAACCTCGACTCCGACGTTGCTCGTGACCATCCCGAATGGGTCATCGGCACGCCAGGTCGGATGCCGCCGCCATTTCGCGGTCAGCAGGTGCTCGATGTCTCCCAACCTGACGCGTTCGGGTATCTGCTCGAGCGACTGTCGTCGTTGGTTGGCGAGTACGGCATCAGCTACATCAAGTGGGATCACAATCGCGACATCGCCGATCCGGTGCATCGTGGCGGTCCGCGAGTTGGCCGGCCGGCCATCCATGATCAGACGCTGGCCACCTATCGGCTCATGGCGCAGCTGCGCGACCGGCACCCAGGCCTGGAAATCGAGTCGTGTTCGTCCGGTGGCGCGCGCATTGACTTCGGTGTGCTCGAGCACACCGACCGGGTGTGGGCCAGCGACTGTATCGATCCGTACGAGCGAGTTCGGATCGTGTCAGGGATCTCGACGCTGTTGCCGTTCGAGTTGATCGGTGCTCATGTGGCGTCCGGCCGCAGCCACACGACCGGTCGCACGCACGAATTGTCGTTTCGGCTTGCAGTGGCGTTGTTCGGGCATGCCGGGCTTGAGTGGGATCTCACGACCACGTCGCCTGAGGTGCGCGAACAACTCGCGACCTGGGTCGCGTTCGCGAAGTCGGTGCGCCAACTGTTGCGCACCGGCGAACTCGTGCGGGTCGATCGCCCCGCCGACCACGAGACGGTGTTGTACGGCGTTGTCAGTCCGCGGCGCCACGAGGCGCTGTTCAGTCTCGTTCGGCTGCAGACCGGTCCGCGGTATGGCACGGCGCCGGTCGTGTTCGCCGGCCTTGATCCGGACCTGCGGTACCACGTGCGACGAGTGTCGATGCCTGGGGAAGGACCTCCGGTGCACGGGCAAGCCAGGAGCCACGATGGCGCTAGCGACATCATCGTCCCCGGCGCCCTCCTCATGGGTGCGGGCATCGCAGCGCCGAACCTCCAGCCGGAGCAGGCTGCGATCTATCACCTGCGCGCGGAGAGCTAACGTTTCGACGACACTTGTGGCGTGAGAAACTTAGTGCCGTGACGAGCGCATGAGTGGCGGGGCGCTGTTCCTCGCGGTCTTTCTCGCGTGCACGGTCGAGGCGGTCGAGGCGACGACCATCGTCTTGGCCGCGGGTACTGCCCGCGACTGGCGGTCGGCGCTCTACGGGCTGTTCGCCGCACTGGTCACCCTCGCCGTGCTCATTGCCGCGCTCGGACCGGCACTGTCCGCCGTCCCGCTGCATGCGCTACGGCTCGTGGTCGGTGGGCTCTTGCTTGTCTTCGGGCTGCAGTGGTTGCGCAAAGCGATCCTGCGAGCGAGCGGCTACAAGGCATTGCACGACGAGGAGCAGATCTACGCCGAAGAGCTAGCGGCCGCCCAGGCCGTGCCGCGTGAACGTCGTGGTGCCGTCACCGACTGGTATGCCTTCACGTTGGCATTTAAGGGTGTTGTTCTCGAGGGCCTTGAGGTCGTGTTCATCGCGCTGACGTTCGGTGCGAACGACCACAATCTGCCGTTGGCCGCAGGAGCGGCCGGCGCGGCGGTGATCGTCGTGGCGCTCGCTGGTATTGCGGTTCGGGCTCCCCTGGCGAGAGTGCCCGAGAACTCGATGAAGTTCGTGGTCGGCGTCATGCTGACCGCGTTCGGCACGTTCTGGGGGGCCGAGGGCGCGGGCGCGCACTGGCCGGGATCCGATGCCGCGTTGCCCGTCGTGGTCGGCGCCGTCGCGGTGTTCGCCGTCGCGCTGGTCGCGGCGCTGCGTCGAGGTCGGACGTCGACGCAAGCGCGTGCGGAGTTGGTGGTCAGCCGATGATGATGCGGCTCCGACAATTCTGTGCGTTCTGGTACGACTTCGTCATTGGTGATGATTGGCGCGTTGCGGTCGGCGTCGTCGTCGCATTGGGGGCGACCTACGGGCTGCATCGCGCATCCGTTCCTTCGTGGTGGGTCGTGCCTGCCGCGGTCGTGGTTTTACTGCCGTACAGCTTGTGGCGAGCGAGCAGGCCCAAGTCACCAAAGTCGTGACGCGAATGCGCGGGCCGGATGTGGCGCGCGGAGCCAAACGAGGGCATTCTTTTCCCGCAGCGCCCGGTCTGTGTGAGATTCCCCCCCGGAGGCAGACCGGGCGCTGCGCCATCACTCATCGGTGGGCATGATGGTGCCGTGGAAGCTTGGGTTGTCGACCACCCCGCGCCGATCGACGACGGTCCGCTACGCCGGATCTCGCGCGAGCTGCCTGTGCCAGGTGTCGGACAGGTCCGAGTCCGGGTGAGTTGTTGCGGTGTCTGCCGCACCGACCTGCACTTGGCTGAAGGCGATCTGAACCCGCGACGAAGTGCTGTCACTCCCGGGCACGAGATCGTCGGATATGTCGATGCACTTGGTGCTGGGACATCTCGATTCGCCATTGGCGACCGCGTCGGTGCCGCGTGGCTCGCTCGTACCGACGGCACCTGCCGGTTTTGTCGGCGTGGCGATGAGAACCTTTGCGAAGCCTCAACTTTCACCGGCTGGGATATCGAAGGCGGGTATGCCGACTCGTGTGTTGCGGATGAGCGGTACGTGTACGTCTTGCCACCGGAGATCAGTGACGAGCACGCGGCTCCGCTGTTGTGTGCGGGCATCATCGGCTACCGCTCACTGCTCGCGGCCGCGGTATCGACGGGCGGCGTGCTCGGCATCTACGGCTTCGGCGGCAGCGCACATCTGACGGCGCAGATTGCGTTGCATCTCGGCATGCGCGTGCACGTGCTGACTCGCGGATCACACAATCAGGAACTCGCTCGAACCCTCGGCGTCGACTCGGTCGGAGAGGCTACGGACTCACCGCCTGAGCCGCTCGACGGTGCGATCCTCTTCGCGCCGGCGGGCGACCTTGTTCCGGTAGCACTGCGCGCTCTCGACGCCGGCGGCACGCTTGCCGTTGCCGGGATCTGGCTGTCCGACATCCCGGCTTTGGACTACGACGCGGACCTGTTCCGCGAGCGCCGCCTGCGCAGCGTCACTGCCAATACCAGGCGGGACGGCGAGGAGTTTCTGCGACTTGCCCAGCGGTTCGGCGTCCGATCAACGACCGTCGCCTACGACATGGCTGATGCGCCGCGGGCGCTGTCCGACCTCGCGCACGGCCGCTTCGGCGGCGCCGCCGTGCTGCACAACTAGCCGTCGCTCTAGAGTTCGAGCGTGTCTGATCGCCAAGTGCCGAAGTGGGCGGACTTCAAACCGCTGCTGCGCGTCAAGCCGATCGAGCTCAATCGCACGACGCGACAGCTCGCCGCTGCGTTGACGATTAGTGACCTTCGCACGCTCGCGAAGAGGCGTGTTCCGCTCGGTGTATTCGAGTACACCGATGGTGCTGCGGAGTCGGAGATCAGTTTGCGCCGCGCACGTCAGCTCTTTCGCGATGTGCAGTTCAATCCATCGATACTTCGCAACGTTGCTGATGTCGACACCACTGTTTCCTTGCTTGGACAACCCGCTGCAGTGCCGTTTGCGTTCGCGCCGACCGGCTACTCGCGGATGATGCACCACGAGGGTGAGCGCGCTGTCGTTCGAGTAGCGGAGAGGCGCGGGATTCCCTACGCCCTCTCGACGATGGGCACCACAACGATCGAGGACGTCGCTCTTGAGGCTCCGGGCGCTCGAAAGTGGTTTCAGCTGTATGTGTGGAGGGATCGCCGAATAGCCGAGGACGTGATGGCTCGCGCGCAGGCAGCGGGCTTCGAGGCGCTCATCTTGACGGTTGACGTACCGGTCGGCGGGAGTCGGTTGCGCGAGCTGCGCAACGGCTTCTCCCTTCCGCCGGCTCTGACCGTGCGCACGGTTCTCGAAGCAGCTACTCATCCGACGTGGTGGCTGAATCTGCTGACGACGAGCCCGTTGACGTTCGCATCCTTAACGTCCTCCGACGGCACTCTCGGCGAGATTGCGGACAAGCTCTTCGACCCATCGATGACGATCGCCGACCTCGAATGGCTCCGGTCCTTCTGGCACGGTCCGCTCATCATCAAGGGGGTTCAGACCGTCGATGATGCGCGACGCGTTGTCGACGCAGGGGCCGACGCCGTCGTGGTGTCCAACCACGGAGGCCGCCAACTCGATCGTGCCCCCATTCCGGTACGGGTCTTGCCCGACGTCCTTGATGCAGTCGGCGACCGGGCCGAAGTGTGGGTCGACACGGGAGTGATGACTGGCGGCGACATCGTCGCGGCGACTGCCCTCGGCGCCCGCGCGACCTTGGTCGGACGCGCGTACCTCTACGGGCTCATGGCCGGCGGCGAACGGGGGGTCGATCGGGCAGCTGAGATCCTCACTCGTGAGGTGCGACGGACCATGCAGCTCCTCGGTGTGGCGTCTATCGCGGAACTCAGACCGAGCCACGTGCGACTGCCCTAAGTTCTTTCGGCAGTTGCTGCGTTTGGCCGTCGGTCGAGCAGCCAGTTGGCAGACACCAGTGCGGCGAATGCTGGCGGCTGTGTCGAACGGATGAGTCGCATCGTGGCGTTCAGTTGTTTGTCCGGGCGGTTCCGCTGCCGATTCAGAAGGGGTGGAGCTCGACACGGACCAAGGGAGCCACCACGACGACGGCTGCCAGGCGTCGGACGTCGGTGTCGACGCTTCCCGCCTGCTCGAGGTTCTTGGCCGCATCGACTGTCACGTCTACATCGGCGAAACCCTGCATGGTGGCGGGTATCGCGAGATGTTTACCGGCCCCGGCCTCGACGCCTTGCTTGGCGGACCTATGCCCGACGGCGTCGATCCGGCCGACGCATGGGACGCCGCGGTGCACCCTGATGACTACGAGCGTCAGGCGACTGCTTCGTCGGGTCATGGCCAGGGCGGACCGGTCTCGGTCGAATACCGAGTGATCGGCTATGACGGCGTAATCCGCTGGGTACTCGACCGCATGTGGCCGTGGCCGGTGGCCCCAGACGGCCGGCTCATCTATGACGGGGTCGTCACCGACGTCACGGAGCTGCACCAAGCGACCGACGCGCTCCACGAGGCGTTGCTGGTCGCGCAATCGGCAAACCTTGAACTCGCGCAAGAGCGCGCCGTTGCCGAGCACCAGGCCCGAACCGACGACTTGACCGGACTGCGGAACCGGCGCGACTTCGCTGAGAAGCTGGAGCGCCACCTCACGCGCGCCGCGTACGACCAGCGTCCGATCGGGTTGCTGCTTATCGACATCGACTTCTTCAAGCAGATCAACGACTGGCACGGACACGGTGCGGGCGACCAGCTGCTCACGGCGTTCGCCGGCCGGCTGCGCGAATCCACCCGGGCTGACGATCTCATCGCTCGCTGGGGTGGCGAAGAGTTTGTCGTGCTGCTGACGGATCTGGGCAGTGGCAACGTCTTGGCGGAACGGGCCGAGCAGATCCGCAGGGCAATTGCGAGTACGCCGTTCATCGTGGCGGGTCAAGCGATCGGCGTGCGCGTGTCGATCGGCGCGGCGCGAAGCAGCGTCGCGCTCGCGACATCAGATGCGTTGCTCGCGGCCGCTGACGGTGCCATGTATGAGGCCAAGCGTGCCGGACGCGATCGGGTGTCTGTCGCCCCCGCTCAAGAGAGCGTCGTCCAGGAGAGTGCACTGTCGGCTCGAGCTGGCACTCGGACCGCTACGGGGTAGGACAGGTCGAAAGCCTCGAAAGACCGCCGGCAATGCCGATGGGTGGGCACGGGGCCAATCCATGTCGCAACGACGCTCGGCGGAGGGCCACCATGCAGGTCCACGCGCCCAGGGTCGCGCCGGGCGACCATCTGTGGGCGTTTACAGGTGCACTCGTGCTGGTGGTCGATGTCTCCCAGCGGGTTGTGGCCGCTAACCCAGCGGCTTGCTGCGCACTCGGGGTCGCCGAACACGACCTGCTGGGTAGGGACGCTGTCGAGATAGTCGTGCCTCGCGAAGTGGCCGACTTTCGCCACGAGGTGCGCGCCGGACTACATGGCGATGTGCCCGCTACCTACGAACACGAGCTTCGCACGCTGGCTGCGGACGATCGCCGCGTGATCGCGTGGTCGATCTCGAGCCTCGCGCACTCGCCGGCTGAGATCGGGTGCATCGGGGTGGACGTCACCGCCGCGCGCAAGGACTCCGACGTGATGCGGCAGCGCGCGGTAACGGACGAGCTAACAGGATTGGCGAATCGGTCGGGTCTTCGCGACCATCTGGCGCGGATGGCTGGCAGTGGTGCCTCGGTGGTGTTCTGCGACCTCAATGGTTTCAAGGCCGTCAACGACGCGCATGGACACGACGTCGGAGACGCCGTGCTAGTGCAAGTCGCGCGGCGCCTGCAGCGAACGACACGTGGTGAGGACTTTGTCGCAAGGATCGGTGGTGATGAGTTTGTCATCGTCGCCCCGCCCGATATCAACTCCGATTTCGACATGCTCGCGCGGCGCATTCTGCGCGCGACCGACCAGCCGATGATCCTGCCCGGTCCGATCGTCGCCACCGTCGGCATGTCCATCGGAATGGCGGTGCTCGAACCGGGCAGCGATCCGGCAGCAGTACTCACCCTTGCCGACCGCGACATGTACAGAATGAAATCGCGGCACATCACCGCAACCGCCGCCGTCGTCGAGTCCTAGCGTCGCGGGGATAACAGCACTCGAAGCAGTTCGTGACCGCCGTCGCAACCTTTGCGATGCGGCCAACGCTGCTGCAAGTTCCTCACACAAAGAGTTGCTTGACAGTCGCGCCGATTTACGACGGCCGGGCGGACGGTAGCCACGCCGACCAGTCGCCCTGCGGGTCGGTGGTTTGCCCGACCTCGATCAGGTGCCCGTCGGGATCGCGGATGTAGCACCGGATCTCGTACGCGTGCTGCTTCGGCGGGGTCAGGAATTGCGCACCCCGGGCGCTCCATTCCGCGTACACGGCGGCGATGTCCTTGACCCGAACGTTGAGGAAACTGCTCACTCTGTCCGGATCGGGCGGCGTCTCCAGCGTGACGGCTGGCTTGTCATCGGTTGGGCCCCCACCCACGTTGATGACGATGTAGCTGTTGGCCAGTGCGACGTAGCGTAGGTCTTCGTTGGAGAAGATCAGCTTGCCGCCGAGCTCCTACGCGTCGTGGGGGTTCGGCTGCATGCGACTGTCCGGCCGGCCGACCTCGTAGCCCGTCTCGGTGGTGACGAGTTCGCTCTGCTGATCGACGACCTTGACGACCCGCCCGACGCAATGACCTTGGCGCAACGGGTCGTTGTGAGTCTGGACCAGAGGGTCGATATCGGCACGCATCAGGTGCGTGTAGGCGCGAGCGTCGGGCTGGCCCTAAGGCATGACGGATCGACGATCGAGGGCTGGGTGCGCGAGGCAGACATCGCGATGTATGCGGCGAAGGCTCGCGGCAAGAATCGCGTGGAGCAATACGACGCACAGTTGGACGTCGCGGCCGTGGCCCATCAAGTGCTAAAGGATGAAGTCGCAGTAGCCGCCGATCGGGACCAACTCGTACTGGAGTACCAGCCGGTGGTTGAGCTCGGAACGGGCGAACTCGTCGGTCTTGAGGCGCTGGTGCGGTGGCAGCATCCGACTCGCGGGCTCCTGCCTCCGTCGTCCTTTATCGAACTCGCCGAAGAAAGCACCGCGATCCTGTCGATTGGCGCCTGGGTTTTAGAGAAAGCGGCAAACGAACTGCGCGGATGGCAGCGGCGGTATGGGCGACCGGCGTTGTGGATGTCTGTCAACGTGTCGGTACGTCAACTCGAAACACCGGACTATGCGTCCACTATTTGTTCGATCCTGCGGGCCGCTGATATCGATCCAGGCAGCATCGTGGTGGAGGTGACCGAGTCGGTGCTCGCCGACGCGAACGGTGGCGCGGCCGAGACGCTGACGACCCTGCGCACAGCAGGAATGCGGATTGCGCTCGACGACTTCGGGACCGGCTTCTCGTCGGTTGGCTACCTGCGACAGTTGCCTGTCGACTTCCTGAAGATCGACCGCTCGTTCGTCGCCGGCGTGTCGCCGGGCAGCAGCAGCCCGTTGTTGGAGGCGATCGTAGGTCTGGCTCAGCACCTCCGGCTCGAGATCATTCCCGAAGGCATCGAACAGCCGGCTGAGCTGGCGCAGCTGCGGTCACTCGGATGTCACCTCGGTCAAGGTTTCTTGATGTCCAGGCCGGTTGCGTCGGCGGCGATTGAGAGTCTGCTCGCGGCTGCGATTCCGTTCCCGCACGTCGAGTTCGAAGCGACAGTCGACACGCTCATGACCGCGCTGCAGAAGTAGAAGGGTGACAGAACGGCACAGAGCTCTCGCGTTTGCGATTGTGCACATGCCGACGATTCGTGCACAGCTCTCGAGGTTCGAACGTGCGTGCGAAAAGTGTCAGTGGTCGCCGATAGCTTCGGTGGATGTTGATCGCCGAGTCCGATATCGCACCGGAGCTGTTTCCGGACGACGATGAGTTGGCGACGCTG
>Ga0208220_1000697_pt1 | contig 14123 bp, 16 predicted proteins | sample NGESurdeep092012_9_FD_184484 | JGI IMG/M metagenome (GOLD analysis project Ga0208220, IMG submission 184484) | Arctic peat soil microbial communities from Barrow, Alaska - NGEE Surface sample F53-1 deep-092012 (SPAdes) | ecosystem: Environmental > Terrestrial > Soil > Wetlands > Peat ... | reverse complement strand
GCCTTGAACGAGTCGACGGTTTTACAGGGAGTCGGCGGCGTTCGGTAAGCATGGCCTCTCATCACCTGCGGCGCTGCTGCTAAGGCGCACCGGTATGGATTTGGCGTTTCGCCGTGGTTACGAACTGCCTCTTCGCAGCGAGCTAGCGGTGGTGCTGCGCGCATGTCCGTCGCCGCACCTAATTTACGGCCCGGATGGCCCGTCCGGGTTCGTAGTTGTCGGGGGTCGTTGCTGTACTGCAAAGCGCGAACCGCTCCTACTATGGCTTACATGACCGATCTGGTGACCGCGGTTCCGGACAGCCAGCGGATCGTCGGTCCGGGCTGGATCCTACGGGCTGAACGTGTTGAACTACTGGACGGCGATGGGTGGCACGCGCTTATCGGGATACGCCGCAGGCTAAAGCTCCTGGTCACCAAGACGGACGAGACCGAGCAGCTTCAGGTGGAAGCGTGGACGGCAGAGCCCGGCCAGTCCGATGGCGTCGCCGTGGTCGAGGTGGGTAACGATCTCCTGCAAGTGGCTCCGGTACCGCTGTGTAACTGCGGGGACCGCCGCTGCGGCAACCTCGGAGTCCAGCTCGACAAGTACCTGCCCGGCGGCGAGCTGCCTGCGCTGGTCGATCTGCTCCGGGAGCTTCCCTGGGCGGCGATAGTCCCCACCCGCCTGAACGTTCTCCGGGGTAACGATCTCGCCGCCATGGACGGACCGGGCACTGACCAGCATCCGAGCGGTACCTGGTATGCCTACTCGCCCCTGACCGCCAAGAGCTGGCACCCTCGCCGCTGATACATCGATTCGAATGGAGGGGCCCGCTCGCCATCGGGGACGAGCAGGACAGCGAGGATGCCGCCTGGCGGCTCCGGGATATCGCCGCTGAGCTGGATGCGCGCGGCCCGCACTGTCAGCTTGGGAAGCGGTACGGTTACGGCTGTTACAGGCTCTGACTTGGCGACTTCCGCGGCCTGGAGTGGCGGTGACTGACCCCTGATCACCCTGGCTAATGGCACGTTAAGGGCTTGTCGGTTATTAACGCGCTGGTTTGGTCTTGGGCGTGAGCGTGATGCCCTGGGATGTTGCGTATGCGGTGAGGTCGGCCAGGGTGGTGAGCGGGGTCGTGGCCGGCTCGATGATGTGGCCAGCCCGTGCTAGCAGCGGTTTGACCTGCCGTTCGGCTGTGCCGATGGTATTGGGTGCGACGCCGAACAGGCCGGCCAGGACGGGCCGGGGCACTCCCAGGCGCCGCCGCATGATGGTGACCAGGGTTTTCTCGGCGAGGGTCATTGCCCGGGGGTGACCGCCGGCGCGCCGGCGGGTGGCCGGGCCGCCGCGTGCGATGTGCCGGTCGGCTTCGCGCTGGGCCTGGTAGGGGACGGCCAGCGCGGCGGTGAGCCGGTCCCAGTCGCTGGCTGTCATCCCGGTCAGGGCCGGATGGGCCCAGCCGGGGCGCTCGCCGCGGCCGGGCCGCGTCGCGGGAGCTGAAGCGGGCTCCCGGGCGGATGGCGCGGGATACAGGGTGTAGTTCCAGTCTCCGTGCCAGTCGTGGCGGCGGATGGGGAGCGCTGCCATCTGCTCGTCGCTGATCTTGGCTCCGGGCGGGTACGTCGCGGTGTCCAGTTCAGCGCGGACGCGTAACCCGGCCCGGGTGGTGGTGGCAGCGATGGCCTGCACGATGACCTCGTGGCTGGTCAGGGGCCGGCCCCGCCAGTTCATGGTGATGTGGGAGAACAGCCGGTGCTCGATCTTGTTCCACTTGGAGGTGCCAGGCGGTGCCAGGCGGGAAATGGCACGCGGTGATCTCCAGCCCGGTTTCCAGGGCGAGCGCGGCCAGCTCGGTCTCCCGGGCACGGGTCCGGGTGCTGTCCGGGCCGCCCGAGTCAGCGGTGATCAGCTGCCTATCCCCGCGCGCGGGGATAGGCAGCCAGGCCCGCGTCGTTCCACCAGCGGCGGATCGACTCGACAGCGAACTGCGCGGTGTCGTGGCCGGTGCCGACGTTCACCCACCCGGTGTCCGCGGCCAGGTCGCAGACCCCGTACGAGATGGCCTTGCCCAGCTCCAGATCGGGAAAGTCGTGGTCACTAACCCGGACAGGGTCGCCCGCCGGGCGCCACTCCCGGCCGCCATTGCGGTAATTGCCGACCAGCTCTTTCTTCCTGGTGTCCACGCTGACGACCGGCTCCCCGGCGTCCCGGCGGTCCCTGACCTGCACATTGAGGTAACGGAACTGCGCGTCCCGGTCCGGGCTCTGCTTCCCCTCCAGGGCCCTGGCGTTGCCCTGCAGGCTGAAGCCCTCCTCGTGCAGCAGGTCCGCTACCGTGTCCGCGCCCACAAGGTGGCCCTGGCGGGTGAGCTCGGCCGCGAGCGCGCGCAGCGACATCGTCGTCCACCGCAGCGGCGACATCGGATCCCCGCGCTCATCGGGCTCCACCAGCGCCAGCAGCGCCGGCCGCAGCCCGGGATCCAGGTCAGCCAGCCGCTTGCGCCCCCCGCCGGGCTTACGGGCCCGGCCCAGCGGAGCAGCGCCGGAGTCCAGCTCACCGACCCCCAGCGACACCGTGGCCTCCCGGACCCCCGCCGCGAGCGCCACCACCCGGATCCCCCCGTGACCCAGCGCCCGGGCCTCAGCGCCCATCAGCAAACGGCGCTGCCGCTCATCCAGATGCGGGAAGACCGCCTCGAACTTCGCCGCCAGCGTCTCCCCGGTTCCCTCCGCCACACTCATAGCACATCATGAACCAGAATCTCCGGAACCTACGGGTTAATCGGAGACAAGCCCTAACTACGCGGCATTGGATCACGCAGTGACGCTGAAAGCGCCCTGGACAGGTTCCGGCTGGCGTGAACACTCCTACGGCGGGTTCGGGGAAGGCCATCCGCACTTCCACCCGCATGCTGGCCGCCCCCAACCCATCTCATCAGCGAAGGGCGCTGCCCGTCCGGCCTGCCTGCGGCTTTTGTATCTTTCCCGGCCCGTGTCGTCCTGGACCGGGTGGTCACCGTCAACCGCGGGGTGTGGGCTGTCTCTCCGCTGGAGACGGGGAACATGGGGACATTTACGCAATGACGCCTTAATCGGGGGTTAAGGCTGCGCTGTCACGCTGCTGCTTAACGCGATACCTTTACGACAGGACTGCGCCCGCTTCGGCGGGCTCCCCTAGTGAGGTCACCATGGACCAGCCCTACCCGTCCAGCGGCCAGCCGGTCGAGCCGCTTCGACCTCCTGCTCCCGCGCCGGTACTGACTGCGGTCAAGCTCATGTACGCGGGCACCGCCGTCACCACCATCAGCCTGATCATCTCGATCGTCTCGCTGGCCTTCATCGGCCGCGACGCGGCCACGCTCCGCCTGGCGGGCCGCAGCCAGCCGCTCCCGATCGTCATCACGGTGGGGATGGCGGGCGCGCTGGTCGTGATCGCCCTCTGGCTTGGGATGGCGCGGGCGAACAGCCAGGGCAGGAACTGGGCGCGCAACCTGTCCACGGTGCTGTTCGGCCTGGCGACGCTGAAGGTGATCGGCGTCTTCAGCGAGCCCCGGACGGTGCTCGGCCTGATCTTCTGGGCGCCGACCTGGCTGGTCGGCCTCGCCACGGTGTGCCTGCTCTGGCGCCCGGACTCTAGCGCATTCTTCAAGTCGCAGGGCGCTGCGCCCGCCCTGCGTGAGGTGTGAGCCGTGTAGATCTGCGCGCCTGCGCGGGTGTCCCCCGGCGCGTGCGCCGGGGGCCTCCCAAGGCTGAGCCCGGCGCGAGAGCCGGGCCAGGGGCGCCGCGGAGCGGCGCCGTCTTGATGATCTATTACGGGTTAACGGTAGATGGCCCTGTAGGTACCACGACGCGCGCTGCGGCCAGCCGTTTCATGGTCTCGGGGTCCCGCAGGATCTCGAGGGTCTCTTCCAGCCGCTCCAGATCCTCTAGGGCCAGGAGGACAGCGGAGGGCCGACCGTGCACCGTCACAGTCACCCGCTCGTGGTGATCATGAACACGGCCGACGAGTTCAGCGAGGTGTGATTTGACCTCGTCGCCCTGACCTGGGCCGACACGGTGGAGCGGGTGGCGGGAATCGAACCCGCACTGTCAGCTTGAGAAATGGACTGATCTAGCATTGCACGCTAATTGCACGACGTTCTTACGCTCACCAGCACGCATCCCAGGGGCGAAGATCAGCAGCCGCGACGCCCGATAACTGGCTGTCGCTCAGAGGTCCTCGCCGAGATGCGATACTGGAGGGACTGGTCCCGGAGGTGACAGTGACGACCAACAGGGCGGACGACGTAGCGAGACTGCCTGATCATGGCACCGAGTCGATCGACGAGCAGGCACGGCGCAAGGGCGTACGCCCGATCGGGTCGGCCGACGACCTCGCGCAGGACGGCATCTTCGACACCGATAAGGAACTGGACGACTTCCTCGCTCATGTCGCGGCCATGCGTCATGCGGACCTTGCCTGATCATCAATGGATCGTGTAGTCCTCGACACTGATGTCTCCTCGCTGAGCCTCAAGCACCGGCTCCCGTCACCCGTACTGACGCGCCTCATCGGCAAGCAGCCGTGCATCACGTTTGTCACGCTCGGGGAACTTACCCAGTGGGCCGAGCTGCGGCAGTGGGGACGGCGCAACCGCGACGCCTTAGAGAACTGGCTCGGCGGGGTGATCATCCTTCCCTACAGCGAGGACGTTGCCCGAGCATGGGGGCGGATCTCTGCCGCCGCGATCCAGCGGGGGCGTGCCCGTCCCGCCAACGACACCTGGATCGCCGCATGCACCCTGACCTACGACCTGCCACTCGCGACCCTCAACGGCAAGGACTTCAAGGAGTTCGCCGAGCACGAGGGCTTAAGCCTGATCATCTCGGCAGGATAATCGCACGCAGGACAACAAGGCTTCCGGAGCAAATCGGCTCAGGCTAGAAGTCCCTATCCCTGACCTGGGCCGACACGGTGGAGCGGGTGACGGGAATCGAACCCGCACTGTCAGCTTGGGAATCTGTGCAATCCGGGCTTCTAAGTGGCCCGACCTGCGCGGCGAGCTGTCCGTGAATGACCGTGAGGAACCCCATTTCACCGGGGCTAATGGCACGCTAATGGCACGGCGATCACCGCGACTACGATCCGGCCCCGAGTGCCAGCTCCTGGTGGCAGCTCGCCCGCGAAGGAGACGGTTTTCAAGAGCATCCGTGGCTCATAGTCTGCCATCGCTGCTACCTGCTTTGTTGACGCTCGGGGCTGGCTCGCCGAGCAAGATCATCCCGCGTATATCCCGCGGTTGCTGTCAGCCGTTACCGGGAGAGCGGGCGGCCGATGGCTTGCGCGGCCCTCGACCCGTTGCTCAGGAGGATGTGGGCGGCCAGACCGGGATGCTCGTGCGCAGGAGCGGTATGGTGTGGAAGGGGTGAGCTTATGGTCAAGTTCTGGCGGCGGAGAGTGCAGCCAGGCCCGCCGCATGCCCAGCCAGCGGTCCCGGCAGACCTTGTCGCCTGGGCGGGGGAGGTGGATGTGTCGCGGCTGTCGGACAGGACCTTTCAGGACGCCGAAGACTACCTAAAGGGGTACCGGCACATGAACCTGGACCTCAGCCAGCAAATGGGCTGGCGCCTGATCGCGGCCGTCGAGGCCCAGGTAACTCCCTCGCCGCCAGCCGACGCCCAGCCGTTGGATGTTCTCGCGACAGTCCTTGCGTTGCGGCGCAAGCAGTTCGGCGTTGGCTGATCGTCGCCGTCGGCTCTCGCCCTGCCCTCGCTGGGTTATGAGCAGTGCGACGCACGTCTCAGACGTCGCGTGCGGTCTCGCCCGGGCCGGCCGACCTCGGCATACGCTAGCTGCCCGTCTCTCCACAACTGCCGCGTCTCCCCTAGGTCGGCCTGTTCCGCCGCGTCGCGTTTACAAATCCGTTTACGGACCGGAGCACTGACCTGCGCCTACTGAACCTCTCCGTCCTCCTCGTAGCTGCCGCCCCTTGGCCGGAGACGACGGGTCGAGGCTCGCGAAGCGACCGCGCAGCGGCGTGGCCTTGACGCGGCGTTTCCGGCCAAGATCATGGAAAGCGAGGAGGCGAGCATCCAGCCTGGAAGACTGCGGACCACACCTCGCTGAGTTGCTGCGGCCCAGGTCAGAGACTAAGCGTGATTCGGCCGTGAGTACCCGCCAGACGCCCGAAAGCGAGAAGGAGAGTCCGGCTTGCAAGGCGTCCGCTAGTAGGTTCGATCTACGGCTACCTTGCGGCTAGCGAAGCCAGGGCCGTCGGCGCCTAAACCCTTTGATGAACCGGAATTTGGCATCCGATATCCATCGCTCCAAGACGGATGCAGTGGGTTCGTCAACGCCTGCCGTGGAAAGCGCCTCACGCGCAATTGGCACGGCACCAGTAGTCTCTATGGCACGGAACTGGGTGTCCTTATTGTCGGCCAAGGCACGAGACAGAAGCATTGAGTGTACCAGATTCACTGCACGCTGCCGCTGAACTTCCCTTGCGTCCTGCGCCAGTTCAATGGAATATCTATCAGCAATGCGGGCCAAATGCATGTCGGCTATATCCGAAAGTGTAGCGGCAAAAAACAACAGTGCCGAAAGTGCACCGGGGGGAGATTGCGTTACCGGGCCATTAATCTCCCGTGCTCCCCGACGGTAAGTTGGCGGCGGCGGGTATCGGAAACTAATCTCATCGAGAGCAAGCGTCATAATTTCCGCTCCGATGAGCATACTCTCAGTAGCGGTGAACCAGGGGGTGCTTAGTCGCAGAAGCGCATCCTTGATCTCATCGATCCCGTGTTGCGTTAGCTTGATGTCTACCCTGTCGAGTCTGGTCCTCTCGCCGAATATCCCGATCTCGTGCAGAAAAATACGCGCGGCCAGCGGCAATTCCCGGCTTACCGAGGTCTTTCCTTCGGGTAGACTTCCGTACAGAGCAGCGGGCCCAAACCAGGCCAGCACTTCATCAATAGAACTCAGCCCACGTTCCAATAGGTAGACTGCCACCCAACTATACTTGCGCTTTTGGGCTTCGGCTGCCGACTGGAAGCGCGGGGCTTGGAGGTCGCACTGTTGACTCCAAAATTGACGATTATTATTCGAAACCTCATATTCCGTTCGCGGAGCATCAGGAATCGCGTAGCTGTCCGCATTCAGCGCTACGCCTAGTGCCCAGTTATCGAGCACATCCTCCATCAACCGCGTAGCAAGCTGGTCAAAGGTATACTTAGCAATCAAAGGAAGATTCTCTGGTGCTGCGCCGAACAGAAGGCTAAGCAACGCAGCTACGTTGCCATTAAGATGAGGGATCTCTGGCTGCGAGCAAACAAAATTAATTACTCTTGTCGTCAGTGAACGCAATACCGTGGGTCTTGGCACAATATAAGTCAACGACTGCGTCGCGAAGGCGATTAGCTTCCATTTCAGCCGCAGCTCTATATTCTTATCGGTGTAATCGAGAAGGATCTCTAGAAAGTTATCTGCGCCGTCTTCCACGGCTTTGTTAAGTATTTGAAGAGCTAGCTGTGCAACTACTTCCCAGCCACCAGTCCGCAGCCGCTCCACAAGGTATTCAAACAGCTTAGTAGGATCGGTATTCTCGCGAACTATCTGGCTAGCGGCGAAGTACTCCAGGAACGTGCGATGAGTGAAGCCGTAAAGCTCAGCTCCTACATCTGTCAGAACCCATGCTCTACCTTTGCAGAAGTCTACAAATTCTACAGCAGCGTTCTCCGCGTCCTCCTCATTGTCAAACCTCTTTTCAAGGAGATAGCTCTTCATATGTTCGACAAGAGCGGCTCGCGGCAACCCTTGTCGGCTCAACTGCTGTGGGTAGAGCCAAAGTGCTAGCGATCGCATTGCGGCCTGCACATGTGCGTCAAATGACAGAGCAGGCTTGACCCCGCGTTGCTTGTCCCACATGTCGAAGAGCAGCAACGCACATTTCTCATATACGTCTGGCCTGTTCCGCGGAATGTAGTGTTCGCTAGCGTAAATACCACACATGAGGGAAAGCATCAGTGGGTTGACCCTCAAGTCCTTTACCAACTCAGAATCAGCCATGAACGAACTGCGCAATTCCTCGCGCCGACTTGCTGGCTCCTCTTCATCTAGATCGAACCACTTCTTGACATACTGCTGAACTTGATTAGTCGCGAACTCAGCAAGGCTTACTGAAATGAAAAGATCAGGATCCAGCGGAGTTCCCTGGCGTCAAGGGCGGCCCGCTCCGGCGGTGCAACTTCAACAAGATGTCGGCCTGGCCGCAGGCGGTGCAGTCGATTGACGCCGAAGGCCTGCATTTTCACGATCTGCGCCATACAGGCAACACGTTCGCTGCGTCCAGCGGCGCCAAGCTCCGGGATCTCATGGCCCGGATGGGGCACGACAGCGAGCGTGCGGCGCTGATCTACCAGCACGAGTCCCACGGCGCAGACCAGGCCATCACGGACGCCATCGATTGCCACGTCCAGGCCGAGCAGACCGACGGCGAGGACGACGACGGCGAGGCGGGCGCGCTAGCTCCGGTGGGCTAATGGCACGCTAATGGCACGGAAGATCAACAACAGCACAGGGACGATCAGGGGTCAGTCTACGAAGGTAGCCCTGACCTGGGCTTACGCGATGGAGCGGGTGACGGGAATCGAACCCGCACTGTCAGCTTGGGAAGCTGATGTTCTGCCATTGAACTACACCCGCGCGAACCACCCGGCAGTGCTGCGTCCCCACGAGAACGCTACGGGCCCGGTCAGCCTTCGCCCGAACATCGTACCGGAGCGGACACGTGGTCAGTCCCACGGCGCAGGAACATTCGCACCTCCCCCGCTCTCCTCCGGGAATGCCCCGCGTGCGGTCAAGAGTTGACTCAGCTGTGACAGATCGGCATCCCCCCGAGGCGGCCTGCGCTAGCGTCGCACTGACGCCAGCACCGTGCAGAAGGCAACGGCCTCAGCTGATCATTCACCTCGTCGTTACGAACCCGAATCAGCCCGGCAACTCTGGCTGTGCAGGGTGGACTTAGCCCATACCTATCGGGAGGCCGCATGCCGCTGTGGAGGATACGGATTACGTTGTCTGACGATCCGCACAGCCGCGCCTTGCTGAAGCAGGCGCTCGACGGCCAGCGGGTGACCGAGCTGAACTTCACGCCGCGGCCCGCCAATGCCGCGCAGATGGCCGGCGACGTCGTACTGGAGCTTCCCCGTGACGATGACCTCGGCACGATGCTCAGCGCGCTGCACCGCATCAGCCCGCAGGTCTTCGTGAGCCGGGCGGATGACGACTCTCCCGCTGAGAGCGAGCCCAAGCTGACGAGCAGGTTTCGCCGGATGACGGGGCGGGCCAGCAGCGAGGCCAGCTCCATGGCGGCGGCCAACTGCCCTGGCCGCTGACCGCGGCTGATCACGACGGACGGCGCGGTGCGGGCTGACGTAGCGCAGCGAGCAGCGCGTCCCGCTCGGCAAGAGCGGCCCGCAGCTCGGCGCGATCGTTCTCAAGCTGCCGGATCCGGGCCTTGAGTTCCTCGATCCCGGCCTCTAGCAGCAGCACGCGGCGGATGGCGGGCAGCGTCATGCCCTCGTCGACGAGCCGCACGACGTACTGAACGACCGTGATCTCGTTGCGGGTGTAGCGGCGCTGGCCGCCGTTGGACCGGGACGGGCGGACGACCTGGTGCTCGTCTAGCCGCCGCAGGAAGGCCTGCTGAATCTCCAGCATGCCCGCGACCTGGCCCACCGTGAACAGCGGCAGGTCCGCGTTGTCCAGAGGCAGCGATGCCACGGCTCAGCTCCCCTTCCAGCTGGTAGAGGCCCGCGTGGCGCGCAGCCGCGCGGGCCCCATGGCAGCGTACCGCCCGGTTTAGGCAGGCAGCTCGGCCTTGGCCGGGGCCTTGACCTCGACCTTGCGCGGCTGCGCCTTCTCCTGCAGCGGAACGCGGACCTTCAGGACGCCGCCCTCGTAGTCGGCCTCGATCTTCTCGGCGTCGACGCTGTCAGACAGCCGGACGCGGTGGGTGAACGAACCCATCGCCCGCTGCCGGATGAACAGCTTCTCGTCCTCGCCGTACTCCTCGGACCGCTTCGCGCTGACGGCCAGCACGCCCCGGTCGACGGTGACGTCGAGACTGTCGGTGTCGATGCCGGGCAGGTCGAAGCGGAGCTCGATCTCCTGCGGCCGGCGGATGGCGTCCATCCGGATGGCGCTGCGGTCAGCCTGGGCGGGGCCGAAGGCGCGCTGGGCGATGCGGTCGAACTCCGCGATCGCGTCGAAAGTGGTCAGCATGCTGGTTCACCTTTCAGTGCGGTTACCTCGACCCTTCGGGCCAGGGTAATTGCCTTACCTGATAGGTGTAACATGCAAGTCTATTTGTATATTTCCTCGAAACGGGGCGACCCGGGCCGGCTCGGGGCCCGGCTACTTGGGGGCAGCGACGCGCTTGAACCCGGCCGGGATCTGAGGATGGTTGGCGATCTTCACCAGGGCAGCGGCTCTCGGCATCCAGACCTCGTCGAAGCTGAGAACGTGACCCTTCAGCCCGCCCTGAAAGGCCTTGACCACACGAACGGGCTGGTAGGTCTGCGAATCGACCCAGAGCTGGCTGACGAAGGGACCGAAATCGGCTCGCAGTTCGGTGGCGTGGTGCCCGTTGACGTAGCCATGACCCACGATCTTGTAGGTCCCGTCCTCCAGCCACTTCTTGATCTGCGCCGGGCTGCCGCCTGGCACGTCGGGTCCCGTGGGTGCGGAGCCCTGGATGGGTCCGGCGGCGTGGATAACGCTCACAAACCACGTGTGGCTGGAGTAATCGGCCTCGGTGGTGCTCCAGTGCAGGACCTTGGCGACAAAAAAGGTGCTGTTCCAGCTCAGTGTCTTGCGGGAACCGACGCCCTGCTCGGCGTAGCTGCTGCCCGTCCGCGGGTCGGTCCACTCCGTGTAAATGCCCCCGGCATACCCCCGGGTCGCCGTGCGGATGATGTAGTTGTCCGCCTTGCCCAGGGCCGCCTCGACGTGCGCCGTCACGTAGGCCGCCGTCTCGACCGCCGGCTTGCTGGTGGCCGGGCCGACGACAGTGCCCGTATTAGTGCCGGTGGTCGGGCTGGCGGCGCCGCTGTGCAGGGCGATGACCAGGCCGCCGGCGAGGGCAAGGACCGGCACGCCAGCGAACAGCGCGCGGATCGCGCGGCGCCGACGGCCCCGAGCCCGGGCGCGTTCCGCAGCGTCAGGCCGGGCGCCCACGTGGACCGTCGCGTCGTCCAGCGCGACCCGCAGGTCGTCGATCAGCTGCGAATCGTTCATCGGTACTCCTTCAGGTTGACTGGAATGAGATCGGTCTGGAGCTCTTCGCGGAGCCGGGCTAGCGCGCGGCTGGTCTGGCTCTTGACGGTGCCGACCGAGTTCCCGAGCGCATAGGCGGTTTCCTGTTCGGAAAGCTGGTGCCAGTACCGCAGCACGATGACGGCACGCTGGCCGTAGGGCAGCCGCCGGAGGGCCCGGACGAGACGGTCCCGGTCGGCGACCACCTCGTCGAGCAGCGCCGGCGCCTCCGGCGGCTGCCCGGCGGCGGACCGCTCCCGGCGCTCGTGCCGGCTGAGGTGGCGCCACTGGTCATTGGTCGCGTTGACGACCGAGCGCCGTGCGTATGGCAGCGGATCGTCGAGCCGCCCCCAGCGCAGGTAGACCCCGGTCAGTGCTTCCTGGGCCGCATCCTCCGCCTTCCCGCGATCACCGCACAGCGCGAAGGACAGCCGCACGAGCGAGTCGCCGTGGACCCGCGCGAACTCGTCGAACGCTGCCCAGCGTTTTTGTCTCACTGTCACCTCCGGTCAGCTTGACCTTCCACCCCTAGCACGCCGCCCGGTCACGAGATGGTTGTCGCCCGGTGCCGAGAATCGCGGCGGAAGGTGCGGGATCCGACGAAGGTGCGGGATCCGACGGGGTCGGGGACGGCGTGCGGGTGGTAGCGGGCAGCGGGTACCGACGGCGTGGATCTGACCCGGGATGTCATGCGTCCGGCCGCCGCGGTGGTGCTTCGCGATGCGACAGCCATTGCCGGTCAGGCGCGGCTACGCGCAGCCCCCGGCGCTGGGCGGCCGACGCTCGGGAGAGAAGCCGCGGCGCCGCCGCGGCGGGTTAGCTGAGGCGCTCGATGATGGTCGCGTTGGCCTGGCCGCCGCCCTCGCACATGGTCTGCAGGCCGTAACGACCGCGGCTGCGCTCCAGCTCGTGCAGCATCTTGGTCATCAAGATCGCGCCGGTCGCGCCGAGCGGGTGACCGAGCGCGATCGCGCCGCCGTTGGGGTTGGCCTTCTCCAGCGAGGCACCGGTGTCGGCGGACCAGGCGAGCAGCACGGGGGCGAAGGCCTCGTTGACTTCGAACACGTCGATGTCGCCGATGCCCAGGTGGCCCTTCTCCAGCGCCATCTCGGTGGCGGGGATCGGGCCGGTCAGCATGTAGACGGGATCGGCGCCGATCACCGAGAGAGAGTGGATCCGGGCCCGGGGCGTGAACCCGTGCCGCCGCACGGCGGTCGGCGAGGCGATCAGCAGCGCCGCGGCTCCGTCGGAGATCTGCGAGGCGGCCGCCGCGGTCAGCTCCCAGCCCTCGCGCAGCGGCTTGAGCTCGGCCATCTTCTCCAGCGAGGTGTCGCGGCGCGGCCCCTCGTCGGCGACCACTCCGGCGATAGGCGTGATCTCGCGGTCGAACCTGCCCTCGTCGATGGCGCGGATCGCGCGAGCATGGCTCTCCAGCGCGAACTCCTCCAGCTGGGAGCGCTTGATCCCCCACTTCTCGCAGATCAGCTGCGCCCCGCGGAACTGGGAGATCTCCTGGTCGCCGTACCGGTCACGCCAGCCCTGACCATAGGGCGGCGCCATGCCCTTCTCCAGCGGCAGCCTGACCGTCGAGCCCATGGGAACCATGCTCATGCTCTCGACGCCGGCCGCGATCACCAGGTCCTGGGTGCCCGAGAGCACACCCTGCGCGGCGAAGTGAACCGCCTGCTGGGACGAGCCGCACTGGCGGTCGATGGTGACGCCGGGCACGCTTTCGGGCAGCCCGGCGGACAGCCAGGCGTTCCGGGCGATGTCGATGGACTGCGGGCCGATCTGCGAGACGCAGCCCATGATGACGTCCTCGACGGCGGACGGATCGGCGCCCGTGCGAGTGATCAGCTCCGTCAGCACGTGGGCCGCGAGGTCGACCGGGTGCACGCCGGCCAGCCCTCCGTTTCGACGGCCCACGGGAGTCCGCACCGCTCCGACGATGTATGCCTCTGACACCATGACCTCCATGTCAGGCCACTGACCCGCCGGTGGCCCCCGGTTATCTTTCGAGGTTACCCCGGAGTACGGCCGCCGCCATACCCCCGCGTGGCCGCCGTCGCTCGGGATGACAGCAGCGGGACGGCTCCGGGGCCGCCCTCCAAATTCACTCCCACGCTCGGCCTCCATCCGGCTACTATCCGTAATGAGCCGAGGCTAGAGCGCTGAAGTGGCTCGGCAGCAGAGTCAGGGTCGTCCGCCACAGGGGGGCGCGGCAGGTGCCGCGCTCGGCGGGAACAGCACGGGGAGTAGCCGCAGGCATGTCAAAAACCATCGAGGACGCGGGCGGGCTGGTGAGCATCGGCCAGCTGGCCAAGGCCGCCGGGGTGAGCAGCCGCACGATCCGCTACTACGAGGAGCTCGGGATACTGCCCGAGCCGCGGCGGTCGGCGGGGGGCACGCGCAAGTACCCGAGCGAGTACAGCGGCTACATCGCGGCAACGCTGGCCCTCAAGGACCTCGGGTTCCGGCTGGATGAGATCAAGCCGCTGGCGCGGCTGGCCATCGGCCGCTCGGTCAGCACCAGTCAGCGTGATACCGCGGCCCGGCTCGTCGAGGACCGGATCGAGGCGCTGGCCCGTCAGGTCACGGTTCTGCGCCGACTGCATGACTCGGTGCGCGAGCCGGATGCGGCCACGTCAGTCTCGGCCATTCTCGGGGCGGCGAGCCACGCCGAGCAGTCCGCGGTCGCCATAGCGAGCGCCTCCTAGCGAGGATTCCCGCCCCGCTACCTCCCGGCGCGCGGGACGTCCCAGCCGGGCGTCCTGGCCGAGGCATCCTGACGCGGCCTTCTTGGCGCCGGTTGCCTTAGACCGGGCGGGCGTCGAGGTGCTGCGCCATCC
>Ga0208220_1000694_pt1 | contig 14136 bp, 12 predicted proteins | sample NGESurdeep092012_9_FD_184484 | JGI IMG/M metagenome (GOLD analysis project Ga0208220, IMG submission 184484) | Arctic peat soil microbial communities from Barrow, Alaska - NGEE Surface sample F53-1 deep-092012 (SPAdes) | ecosystem: Environmental > Terrestrial > Soil > Wetlands > Peat ... | reverse complement strand
CCTGCGCCGACCGTCCTCGACGACCTGGGCCTGGCCGCCAGCCTGGAGAGCCTGGGCAATTCGTTCCCGCCGCTGCAGGTCCAGGTGGACGCCGCCGACTGCGCCATCGCCGACCACATCGAGATGGCCGTCTACCGAACGGCGCAGGAGGCCCTGCAGAACGCCGCCAAGCACGCCGACGCCACGTCGGTCCGGGTCGTGATGTCCGCCGGCGCCGACCGGGTGATGCTGGAGGTCAGCGACGACGGGAGGGGGATGGCGGAGGCCGCCGAGCGCGCCGATCTCGGCGTCCGGCCCACGGGGTTCGGGCTGTCGGGCATGCGCAAGCGAGCCGAGCTGCTCGGCGGGCACCTGGTGATCTCCAGCGTGCCGGGCCAGGGCACGACCGTCACGCTGACGGTGCCGCTGAACCCGGCCGGGCTGGACGAGGAGGCTATGCCAGCCCGCCGCTGAAGACCCGGCTGCCGAGCACGTCGGCCGCGCTGATCTCCATGAGGTCGGCCCGGCTGACCTGGCCGCCCGCCGTCACCAGGCGCCGTGCCTGCCGCAGCCGGAGGCGGTCGATCGCATTGCGCATGCTGCGGGCGTTGGCGAAACGCGGCTGGCTCATCCGCAGCTCGACGTACTCGCTGAACGCCGTGGCGGCGGCGGGGGACAGCCGGTACTGCTCCTTGTCCAGCATCAGCTCGGCAATCTGGATGAGCTCGGGGACACTGAAGTCCGGGAAGTCGATGTGGTGGGCGATCCGGGAGGCCATCCCGGGGTTGGAGCGGAAGAAGACGTTCATCCGGTCGGCATAGCCCGCCAGGATGACGACGAGATCGGCCCGGTGCTCCTCCATGAACTGCAGCAGGATCTCGATGCACTCCTGGCCGTAGTCGCGCTCGTTATCCGGCCGGTACAGGTAGTAGGCCTCGTCGATCAGCAGCACGCCGCCCAGGGCGCGCTTGAGCACCTCCTTGGTCTTGGGCGCCGTATGGCCCACGTACTGCCCGACCAGGTCGTCGCGGGTCACGCTCACGAGGTGGCCCCGGCGCAGGTAGCCGAGCTCGGCCAGCAGCTTGCCCATGTGCGTGGCCAGGGTGGTCTTGCCCGTGCCGGGGCTGCCGGTGAAGCACATGTGCAGGCTGGGCCGGGCCGAGCTCAGCCCGAACTGGCCGCGCAGCCGGTCGATCAGCAGGAGCGCCGCGATCTCGCGCACCCGGTCCTTGACCGGGGCCACGCCGACGAAGTCCCGGTCCAGCGCGCTGAGCAGCGCGGGGATGCGCAGCGCCTGCCGCTCCCGGGTGATGTCGACGGTCGCGTCGGGTGCCAGGACTTCCGGGGCCTGCGCGGTGCTGGGGGCCGGGGCCTGCGCGGTGCTGAGGGCCGGGGGCTGCGCGGTGCTGGGGGCCGGGCCTCGCGACGTGGGCGGGACCGCCCTGGGCATCGCGAATCCCGGCGGCCGGGCGGTGGGGGAGCCAGCCATCACTCGCCGGCGGGGTAGCGCTCGCCCTGCGGCCGGTCTGCGGCGTAGGCGTGCAGCGAGTAGCGCACCTGGCGGCCGCCGGCCTCCTGGCGTTCTAGCCGGAAGCCCGGCTCCGCCGCGGGCCGGCCGACGATGAAGCTCAGCGCCGTGGTCTGCCGGCCCAGGCGGGCGTCGTAGGCAGACAGCCGGACGTAGTGACCCGGATGGGCGGCGCGGCAGGCGGCCACCTCCGCCATCGCCGCCGAGCCGTCGGCGATATCGAACATCGGCAGGTCCCACATCTCCCAGTACACGTTGCGCGGATGCGGGTTGTCGGTGAACTCGATGGCGATCGACCAGTCCTGGCCGACCGCGTACTGCACCTGGGCCTCGATCTCGGCGTCGGTGAGATCGGGAAGGAAGGAGAACGTGCCCTGCGTAACGCGCATGAAAGACTCCTGGATCTGCTCGCCGGGTGGCTGAGCCGGGCCGGCTAGCGAGACGGCGTGGCCACGACGTCCGGGGTATCGGTCGGCTCGTAGTTGAAGGAGATGGACCCCCAGGTGTCGAGGGCGACCTGGAGTTCCCGGGAGTGCTTCGCCGCCGCGGCGAGGATGTCGTCGCCCTCGGCGCGGAAATCCCGGCCCTCGTTCCGGCCCTTGATCATGGCCTCGACGGCGACCCGGTTGGCGGTGGCCCCCGCGGCGATCCCCATGGGATGACCGATGGTGCCGCCGCCGAACTGCAGGATGACGTCCTCGCCGAGGTAGCCCAGGAGCTGGGCTATCTGGCCGGCGTGAATGCCGCCGGAGGCCACCGGCATGGTGCCGGGCATCGAGCCCCACTCCTGCTCGAAGTAGATGCCCCGGGCGAGGTCGACCGGGATCGTCTGCTCGCGCAGCGTGTCGTAGTACCCCGTCACCATCGCGGGATCGCCTTCCAGCTTTCCGACGACGGTGCCGGCGTGCAGGTGGTCGACACCGATCAGGCGGCACCACTTGGAGATGACGCGGAAACTGACGCCGTGGGACTTCTGCCGGGTGTAGGTGCCGTGGCCGGCGCGATGCAGGTGCAGGAGCACCCCGTTGGCCCGCGCCCAGTTCGACATCGAGTGCAGCGCCGTGTACCCGACCGTCAGGTCGACCATGACGATGACGCTGCCGAGGTCCTTGGCGAACTCCGCCCGCTCGTACATGTCCTCCATCGAGGCCGCCGTGACGTTGAGGTAGTGGCCCTTGACCTCGCCGGTCTGCTCGGCCGCCCGGTTGACCCCCTCCATCGCGAACAGGTACCGGTCCCGCCAGCGCATGAAGGGCTGGGAGTTGATGTTCTCGTCGTCCTTGGTGAAGTCCAGGCCGCCACGCAGCGCCTCGTAGACGACGCGGCCGTAGTTGCGGGCCGACAGCCCGAGCTTGGGCTTGGTCGTCGCTCCGAGCAGCGGGCGGCCGTACTTGTCGAGGTACTCGCGCTCCATCACGATGCCGTGCGGCGGCCCGTGGAAGGTCTTGACGTAGTGCAGCGGAATCCGCATGTCCTCCAGCCGCAGGGAGCGCAGTGCCTTGAAGCCGAAGACGTTGCCGATGATCGAGGAGGTTAGGTTCGGAATCGAGCCTTCCTCGAACAGGTCGATGTCGTAGGCGATGTAGACGATGTACTCACCCTCGCGGCCGGGCACGGGGTCGACCCGGTAGCACTTGGCCTGATAGTGGTCGTAGGCCGTCAGCCGGTCGGTCCAGACGACCGTCCAGGTGGCCGTCGATGACTCGCCGGCCACCGCTGCGCCGGCCTCGTGCGCCGGCACGCCCGGCTGCGGTGTGATCCGGAACGCGGCCAGGACGTCGGTGTCCTTCGGCACGTAGTCCGGCTCGTAGTAGCCCATCTCCGCGTACGGGATGACTCCCGCGCTCCAGCGATCATGTCCGGTAGCCATGCTTATCCTCCATGCTGGGCCGGGCCGTCGTCGGCTCCTGCCCCCTCGCTGCCAGCATGGCAAGGAAAATGATCAGCGTCTAACTATAGTTTTCTCAGAAGTATTAAGCTCAGCCTTATGAGTGGTGGTCTCGGGAGGCACCGCGAAGCCGCCCGAGCTGAGCGCCTCCTGGACCAGCCAGGCCGCGGTCGCCGGCAATGGCCCCGGCCGCGTGACCAGGTGCCAGTCGCGGTGCAGGGGCGTGCCGGGGACGGGCAGCTCGGCCAGCCGGCCGCCGGCGGCCTCCGCCTCGATGGCGTCCCGCGAGACGAGCGTGACGCCCAGGCCGACGCCCGCCGATTCCCGGATGGCGCCATTCGAGCCAACGGTCAGCGTCAGCGGCGCGATGTCCAGGTCCGCGAGCAGGGCCTCGGTCGCGGCCCGGGTGCCCGATCCTGGCTCGCGCAGCAGCCAGGTCTGCCGGGCCAGCCAGGTCAGCAGGCCCTGGCCGGGCGCGGAGCCGGGACCCGGGGCAGCGCGGCCCGGGGCGGCGGCGCGCTCGGCCAGCGCCGGGGCGGCGACGACGACGAGCTGATGCGGCCGGACCGCCTGGACCGTCACCTCCCGGCCGGGCTCCGGCCGGCCGCCGACCATGACGTCCACCTCATGGCGCTCGAGGAGCGCGGTGACCCGCTCCCGGTTGCCCGCATCGAGCAGCACCCCCACCTCCGGGTGGCGCTGCCGGAAGCCGGCCAGCAGGGCGGGCACGATCTGCTCGGCCGCCGTGGTGACCGCCGCGATCCGCAGCTCGCCGCGTTCCGGGTCGGCCGCCGCGGCCGCGGCCCGCGCGGCCTCGCCGAGCAGGCCCACCGCCCGGCGCACGTGGTCGGCGTAGACCGCGCCGGCGGGCGTCAGCCGCAGCCCTCGGCCGTCCGGCTGCACGAGCTGGACCTCCAGCGATCGCTGCAGCATGGCCAGGGAAGCCGAGACCGCCGCCTGGGTGACGACCAGTTCGGCCGCCGCGGCCCGGACCGACCCGCTGTCGGCGACGGCCAGGAAGGTGCGCAGCTGGTTGAGGGTCACCATCTGCCGCTCCTCGGGTCCGCGCTGTGTCGGCTTAGCGCCTTATCAATAATAAAGCATCGCTTAGCTGACGCTGATGATTATTAAGTTATCAGCGGAACAGGCCGCTGTAGGCGTTGAGGGCGGGCTGCCCGCCGAGGTGGGCGTACAGGACGTTCGCGGCCCGGGGAATGTCGGTGCTGCGAACGAGGTCAATGAGCCCGGCCATGGACTTGCCCTCGTAGACCGGATCGATGATCATGCCCTCCAGGCGGCCGGTGAGCCGGATGGCATGGAGGGTGGACTCGACGGGGATTCCGTACCGGTCGCCGGCCCAGCCAGGCAGCACGGTGATCTCGTCGTCGCGCAGGTCCCGGCGCAGGCCGATGAGCTCGGCGGTGTTACGGGCGATCTTCTCGACCTGCAACCGGGTCTGCGCCAGCTCGGCGGAGGCGTCGATCCCGATCACCCGGCGGGGCCGGTCCTGGCCCGCGAACCCGGCGATCATCCCGGCGTGGGTGCTGCCGGTGACCGTGCATACCACGATGGTGTCGAAGAAGACGCCCAGGTCGCGCTCCTGGGCCTGGACCTCGTAGGCCCAGTTGGCGAAGCCCAGGCCCCCCAGCGGGTGGTCGGAGGCGCCGGCCGGGATGGCGTACGGCGTCCCGCCGGCCTCCCGCACGTCCGCGATCGCCTGGCTCCAGCTGTCCTTGAACCCGATGCCGAAGCCCGCCTCGACCAGGCGCACCTGCGCACCCATGATGCGCGACAGGAGGATGTTGCCGACCTTGTCGTTCACTGCGTCCGGCCAGTCCACCCAGCTCTCCTGAACCAGGACGGCCTTCAGGCCCAGCCGGGCAGCCACGGCGGCGACCTGCCGGGTGTGGTTGGACTGCACTCCGCCGATACTGACCAGGGTGTCCGCGTGCTGCGCCAGCGCGTCGGGCACCAGGTACTCCAGCTTGCGCGTCTTGTTGCCGCCGAAGGCGAGGCCGCTGTTGCAGTCCTCGCGCTTGGCCCAGATCCGGGCCCCGCCGAGGTGACCGGTGAGCCGCTCCAGCGGGTGCACGGGGCTCGGGCCGAACAGCAGCGGATAGCGGTCGAAATCGTCCAGGGACATGAGGCCTCCGCATCACGGGGTGGTGTCCCTAGGTTCTGCCCTGATGCGGCCGCGCGCAGACCGCGCTTGCCTCCCCGGCTGGCTGCGGAGCATGCTCGGTCATCGGAGCGTCCAGGGAAGGTAACTCATGCCCGAGCAGGTGGCAGCCACGGAGCGCATTGCGCAGCAGATCAGGGCGGCACTGGAGGCAGCCGACCTGTGGGCCTTCAGCGATCTGCTGGACCCCGGGTGCGCTGGGGCGCGCCCGACGACGGCTCGCCCGCCTGCCAGAACCGGGCGCAGGTCCTCGCCTGGTATGAGCGCGGGCGGACCGCGGGAGTCCGGGTCGAGGTCAGCGAGACCGTCGTGGCGGGGGACCGAATCCTTGTCGGGCTGCGGGTGACGGGGCGCGGGGAGAGCCCGGCCCAGGCGGCCGGGTCCGGTGGCGAGACGGGGCGGTGGCAGGTGCTGACGGTGCGCGGCGGGCGGGTGGTCGACATCGTCGGGTACGACGAGCGAAGCCAGGCGGCCGCCCGCGCAGGGCTCACGTCCGGGCCCGGCCTGGGAACTCCCGGATCGGGGACCTCCGGATCGGGGACCCAGCGAACGGGTCAGGCGGTGGCGGGCCGGGGCGCGGGCAGTCCCACGGAGCGCTGGTAGAACGGCGGGGCACCGGCGGCGATCCAGCGGTCGATCACATCGGGCTCGCCCTCGCCGGGGAACGTGACGTCGATGGGCCAGCCGGCGCCGCGCGGGGCGACGGCCACCGCTTCCTGCACCGCCGCCACGGCCGCCGCCCGGGCCGTCTCGTCGGCGGGATCATCCAGCGTGACCGAGATGATCATGCCCTCGCCGGCGCGCTCGACCGCCAGCCAGGCCGCCGCGGCCTGTTGCGCCGCGCGGATCCCGGCCAGCCCGGCCCGGATCGCGGTCAGCAGGTCGGACGGCGTCGTGGGCAGCGGTCCGACGCTGACCCGGCGGTTCCCGACGATGACGCGCTCGGCGGCCAGTTGCGCGACCCCCGCTGGGTAGACGGGCACGCTCTCGCTGGCGCCCGGGTTCAGGGCGATGCCCAGGGCTCTCGGCAGTCGCCGGGCCAGGTCGGCGGCCCGGACCACCGCGTGCGGAACGACGGCTATCCGCTGGCCCGCGGGCAGGTCCCCCGTCGCGTGCAGCAACCGGGCGGCCGAGGTGTAGGCCGGGACGAACACGCTGCCGAGATAGCGGACGGTTGGCAGGTGCACGGCCGAGCCGTCGGTCACCGGACGGCCGTCGTCGGGCAGCGGCAGCCAGAGCCTGCCCTGACTCAGGGCGTCGAGCAGGTCGCCCAGCCGGGCCGGGTCCCGGACCGCGGCGGCCAGGGCACGCTCGACGACGTCATCCTGGTTGCCGGTGCTGATCACCACGCCGGCCTGAGCGGGGACGGCGGGGTGGTAGGTGATGGCAGTGTGGTCATCCGTCACGACGCTCAGCTCGGGTGACTCCATGTAACGGATAGTAGGCGCTTGAGAGCGGTGGGTAATGGGAAATGGGGTTCCTGGCGCGGCGCGGTGGCTAGATGTCGCACCTGACCGGATCGTGGCCTGGCTGGAGTCGTTCGCGCAGCGGCACGGGGAACTCACGGCCGAGCCGGGGCCGGGCGATCCGGCGGCGAGCGAGGTGATCGCATTTCGCGCCACCGACGGCTCCGTGGCCGAGTGTCATGTCCCGTTTCCGCCGCTGCCGGCGGGGGAGGGGGCGGCGGCCCGGCCGGACCCGGCGGCGATCGCGGCGCGGATAGCGGCGCACGCGAGCGCCGGGCGGGTGGTGGGCGTGCTGCTGGTCCGGCTCGGCGGTTATGCGGCCGGAGTTTTCGCCGGACCGGATCAGCAGCTTGTCGCGTCCAAGGTCGGCTCCCGGCTGGTGCACGGCCGCAGCGCGGCCGGCGGTACGTCGCAGCGGCGCTTCGCGCGGCGGCGTGAGAAGCAGGCCAGCGAGGCGCTCACGGCGGCCGCCAACACCGCGGCGGCGGTCTTCGGCCCGTACTCCGGCCGCCTCGACGCGGTGGTGCTGGGCGGCGACAAGCGCGCGATGGCGGGCCTGGCGGGCGACCCGCGGCTGAGGCCCTACCTGGAGCTGGCCGTCGACAGGTTCCTGACCGTGCCCGACCCGCGGCTGACCGTGCTCAGGGGAACGCCGCGAATGTTCCGCGCCATCCGCGTGCGCCTCACCGAGGCCGCCCCGCCCGCCAGCTAGTTGCCCCGCCGCCTCCCGCCCGCCGCCTGCCGCCTGCCGCCCGCGGCTTAATGCTTTGGCGGGCAGTCTGGGGGCTGGGTAAACTAGGGGTATGCATCCGCTCCTGCGCTGACGACCTGGGTGAACGTCCCAGGTGAACTCTGTCCGCGTGATGCCCCGATGCGCTCGTGCTGAGTGCTGCAATTTCGGGCGCTGCATATTTATGGAGCGATTTTCGCATGATCTCCGCCCACGACGTTGAGCTGCGCGCGGGTGCGCGCCTGCTGCTGGACTCGGTGTCCTTTCAGGTCGCCGCGGGCGACAAGATTGGCCTGGTCGGCCGGAACGGGGCGGGCAAGACCACCCTGGCCAGGGTGCTAGCCGCCGAGGGCCAGCCGGCCGCGGGAACGGTCAAGGTCGGCGGCAACGTCGGCTACTTGCCGCAGGACACCCGGGTCGGCGACCTGGAGGCGCTGGCGGTCGACCGGATCCTGTCGGCGAGAGGGCTGGACGCCCTGCTCACGGGACTGCGGGCCGCCGAGCAGGAGATGGCCAGCACCAATCCGACGCGGCGGGACGCCGCGGTGCGGCGGTACGGCCACCTGGAGGAGCGCCTGTCGGTCCTCGGCGGCTACGCGGCCGAGTCGGAGGCCGCGTCCCTGTCGGCCAGCCTGGGCCTCCCGCAGAAGGTACTCCGGCAGCCGCTGCGCACCCTGTCGGGCGGTCAGCGGCGCCGCGTGGAACTGGCCCGGATCCTGTTCGGCGGCTCGGAGACGCTGCTGCTCGACGAGCCGACCAACCACCTCGATGCCGACTCGGTGTCCTGGCTGCGCGATCACCTGCGGTCCTTTCGCGGCGGCCTGGTGGTCATCAGTCACGACACCACACTGCTGGAGAACGTCGTCAACAAGGTGTTCCACCTCGATGCCGACCGGGCCACGCTGGACGTCTACAACCTGGGCTGGAAGGCCTATCTCGACCAGCGGGAGACCGATGCCCGCCGCCGCCGCCGGGAGCGGCTGAACGCCGAGCGGCAGGCCACGGCCCTGCAGTCGCAGGCCGACAAGATGCGGGCCAAGGCCACCAAGGCCAAGGCCGCGCAGAGCATGGCCAAGCGCGCGGAAAAGCTGCTGGCGGGCGTCAGCGCCGACCGGGCGCCGGACCGGGTGGCCCGGCTCCGCTTCCCGGTGCCGGTGCACTGCGGGCGGACGCCCGTCACGGCGCGCGGCCTGACCAAGTCCTACGGGTCGCTGGAGGTCTTCGCCGGCGTCGACATGGCGGTCGACCGGGGGTCGCGGGTGGTGGTTCTCGGGCTCAACGGCGCCGGCAAGACGACCCTGCTGCGACTGCTGGCCGGAGTTGAGGACCCTGATGCTGGAGAGGTCCTGCCCGGGCACGGGCTGCGGCTGGGTTATTACGCTCAAGAGCACGAGACATTGGATAACGAGCGGACCGTACTAGCGAACATGCGTTCTGCCGCACCCGACTTGACCGAGGCCGATCAGCGCGGCATCCTCGGCTCGTTCCTTTTCTCGGGCGATGATGTGGCCAAACCGGTGGGCGTCCTGTCGGGTGGCGAGAAGACCAGGCTCGCGCTCGCCCTGCTGGTCGTATCCGGCGCGAACGTGCTGCTCCTCGACGAGCCGACGAACAACCTGGATCCGGGCAGCCGGGCCGAGATCCTGGGCGCCCTGCGCCGCTACCAGGGAGCGATTGTCCTGGTCACGCATGATGAGGGTGCGGTGGAGGCCCTCCAGCCCGAGCGCGTCGTGCTGCTTCCGGACGGCATCGAGGATGCCTGGAGTGAGGAGCTCGGGGACCTGGTCGCGCTGGCCTGACAAAGGACCGTTTGCCGGTTCCGGTTCAGAAGCCAGATCTTTTTGCTTCCGTGTGGGTAGCCGATCCCGGGCTGATGCGTGATCATGGCGGAGATACGGTAACGCTGGGGTCACTTCAGTTCACCGGGAGGAACGCGTGACGGAAACGCTAAAGAAAGGTACCCGAGTTACTGGTGCCGACCGGACCAAGCTCGCGTCGGATCTCAAGAAGAGATACAACTCCGGCGAGAGCATTCGGTCGCTGGCCGCATCTACCGGGCGGTCCTATGGCTTCATTCACCGCATCCTGTCGGAGAACGGCGTAACGCTCCGCGGGCGAGGCGGAGCCACCAGGGGCAAGGCCAAGACGAAGCGCTGATACGGTCAGCTTTGTTACATGTCCGGGGTTGGTTACACGGTCGGGCGCCGCCTGCCCTGACTTCCGGGAGGGCCGGTGGCAGCGAGCGTGGATCCCGTAGTGATAAGCCCCGTGGTGGCAAGCAGCGTGGTCGCACGCAGCGTGGTCGCACGCAGCGTGGTGGCAGGCCCGTGGTGACGAGCACTGAGCTTATGAGTGCCGCCGATCTGGCGGCCCGCGGCCTGAGCGTCGAGGTCAGCGACGCGGTCGCCACGGTGACGCTGAGCCGCCCCGAGCGGCGTAACGCGATGACGCCGGGCATGTGGCAGGGCCTGGCGGCTGTCGGCGCCGGACTGCCGGCCCAGGTGCGCGTGGTCCTGGTCCGCGGCGCCGGGCCATCCTTCTGCGCCGGGATCGACCTGCGGATGTTCTCGGCGGAAGGCGTGCCGGGCGAGGATCGGGTGCCGAGCGCCGCCGACCCGGGTTTCGAGGACTGGATCGCGTCCTGCCAGGCCGGGTACACCTGGCTGCGGGATCCGGCCATCGTCTCGATCGCCGTCGTGCAGGGACACGCGATCGGCGCGGGCTGTCAGCTCGCCCTGTCCTGCGACCTGCGGGTGCTGGCGGAGGACGCGAGCCTGTGCATGAAGGAGCCGGCCCTCGGGCTGGTGCCTGATCTCACGGGGACCAAGCCACTTGTCGACATCGTCGGCCTGCCGCGGGCGCTGGAAATGTGCCTGACCGCGCGGACCGTCGGAGCGCACGAGGCGGCGGAACTCCGGCTGGCCGAGCTGGTCGTGCCGAACGCCGAGCTCGACGGGGCCGTGGCCGACCTGGTGGCCGCGCTGCTGGCCACCGACGCCGCGGCGTCGGTGGCGACCAAGGCGCTGCTGACCGAGGCCGCGGCGGGGGGCACGCTGGCGGAGCAGGCCGCGGCGGAGCGCCGGGCCCAGGGCAAGCTGCTGCGGGGCAAGCTCCCGCAGTAACCCGCAGCCGCCCGCAGTCGCCACGGCAGCTCGCAGCCGCTCCGGTGCCTGGGGTGCCGAGGAGTGCGGGCTTCGCCGTGAGCTAACTCGGGAAGAACCGGCCCGGCAGATGGGTTCACCGCGTTATGTCGATGAGCAGCTGGCAGACCATGCGGTCGTTCACGCGCGACCGGTCTATCACCAGCCAGCGACTCAAGCCGGGCAGCGTGCGCAGGATTCTCTCCTACGCCCGCCCCTACCGCGGCTCCCTGGCTCTGTTCATGGGCGCGGTGGTCCTCGACGCGGTGGTCATGGTCGCCGTGCCGCTGCTGCTCAAGGTGATCATCGACCAGGGCATCCTGGCCAAGGACACCGGCCTCGTCATCGGCCTCGCCGCGCTGGCGGCCGGGCTGGCTCTGCTCGACGCGCTGCTGACGCTGGGCCAGCGCTGGTTTTCGTCCCGGATCGGCGAGGGCCTCATTTACGACCTGCGCTCGCAGGTATTCCGGCACGTGCAGCAGCAGCCCATCGCCTTCTTCACCAGGGCACAGACGGGCTCCCTGGTCAGCAGGCTGAATAGCGATGTGATCGGCGCGCAGCAGGCGCTGACCTCCACGCTGTCGTCGGTGGTATCCAACGCCGTCTCGCTGGTCCTGGTGCTGGTCACGATGTTCCTGCTGTCCTGGCCGGTCACCGTCATCTCGCTCGCGCTGGTGCCGCTGTTCATCATCCCCGCCCGGCTCGTGGGCCGCCGCCTGCAGCGACTGACCAGGGAGTCGATGCAGCTGGACGCCCAGATGGGGTCCATGATGACGGAACGCTTCAACGTGGCAGGCGCGATGCTGGCCAAGCTGTTCGGCCGGCCGCAAGAGGAGGCCGAGGTGTTCTCGGGCCGGGCGGCCCGGGTGCGCGACATCGGAGTGGTCCAGTCCATGTACGGCAGCTCGCTGTTCATCGCGCTCAGCCTGCTGGCCTCGCTGGCGACCGCCGTGGTCTACGGGGTCGGCGGCAGCCTGGTCATCCGCGGCACCATCAACATCGGCACCCTGGTGGCCCTGACGCTGCTGCTCGGCCGGCTGTACGGGCCGATCACGGCCCTGTCCAACGTCCAGGTCGACGTCATGACGGCGCTGGTCAGCTTTGATCGCGTCTTCGAGGTCCTGGACCTCAAGCCGCTGATCGAGGACCGGCCGGACGCGACCACGCTGCGGCTCGCCGGGGAGGCCGGGGCGGCACCGGGCGATCCGGCGGCCAACATCGAGTTCGATCAGGTGTCCTTCCGCTATCCGACCGCGGCGGAGGTGTCGCTCGCTTCGCTGGAGTCGATCGCCCTGCCCAGCCCCGAGCGGACCGACGCGGCGCAGAGCGTGCTGCACGACGTGAGCTTCCGCGCCCCGGCGGGCCAGCTGACCGCCCTGGTCGGGCCCTCCGGCGCCGGCAAGACGACGATCACCCACCTGGTGTCCCGGCTCTACGACCCGGAGTCCGGGGCGGTGCGCATCGGCGGCGCCGACCTCCGGGACGTGACCCAGGGGTCGCTGCACGACGCGGTCGGCGTGGTAACGCAGGACGCGCACATGTTCCACGACACCATCCGGGCCAACCTCCTGTACGCGCGGCCGGGGGCGTCGCAGGAGGAGCTGGTGCAGGCGTGCCGCGCGGCCCAGATCTGGGACCTGATCTCGGTGCTGCCCGACGGGCTCGACACCGTCGTGGGCGACCGCGGCTACCGGTTGTCCGGGGGCGAGAAGCAGCGGGTGGCCCTGGCCAGGCTGCTGCTGAAGGCGCCGGCCGTGGTCGTGCTCGACGAGGCCACCGCGCACCTGGACTCTGAGTCCGAGGCCGCCGTGCAGCGCGCGCTCAAGGCGGCCCTGGCGGGCCGGACGTCGCTGGTCATCGCGCACCGCCTGTCGACGATCCGCGAGGCTGACCAGATCCTGGTGATCGATGAGGGCCGGGTCCGCGAGCGCGGGAGGCATGACGAACTGCTCGCCGCCGACGGCCTGTACGCCGAGCTGTACCGGACCCAGTTCGCCCGCCAGGAGCCGGCCGCGCTGGCCTGACCGGGTCGCCAGCCCGGTGTAGCCGGGCCGCAGGGGTCCGCGCGGCGGGCAGGATGGTGTGGTGGACACTGGATCGCCGGACACTGGATCGCCGGACACTGGATCGCCGGACACTGGATCGCCCGACAGCGGGTCGCTGGACACCGAGACATTCCTGGCCGCAGCGAGCGAGCTGCTGGCCGTGCCGTCCACCGCTGACCGGCCCGTGGAGCTGCGCCGGGCGCTTGAGGCCGTGCTCGGCTTCGTCGGCCCCGGCTTTACGGTCGAGCGGTTTGAATCTGGCGGGAAGCCCGGCGCGCTGGTTTACCGCGGCGCGCGCCGGCCGCATTTCCGGGTCATCCTCAACGCTCACCTCGATGTCGTGCCGGCGCCGCCGGAGCAGTTCCGGGCGCGCCGCGACGGCCGGCGCCTGTACGCCCGGGGCGCCCAGGACATGAAGGTGTCCGCGCTGGTCGAGGCCCGGGTCTTCCGCGAGCTGGCCGGCCGCGTGTCGTACCCGCTCGCGCTGCAGCTTGTCACCGACGAGGAGGTTGGCGGGCGCGACGGCACGCTGCATCAGCTCGAGCGGGGCGTCCGCGGCGACTTCGTCGTCATCGGGGAGCACAGCGGTCTGCGCCTCGTGACCGACTCCAAGGGCCGGGCCAGCGCGACCCTGCGCGCCGTGGGCCGCGGCGGGCACAGCGCCTACCCCTGGCAAGGCGACAACGCCCTGCTCAAGCTAGTGCGCACCCTGGACAGGATCCTGGCCGTCTACCCGGTCCCGGCGCAGGAGGCGTGGCGGACCACAGTCAACGTCGCGCGCATCGAGACCCCCAACCAGGCGCGCAACCAGATACCGGACCTGGCGGAGGCGTGGCTGGACATCCGCTTCCCGCCGGAGGACACGGACCTGAACGGCAAGTCCGCCCAGGAGATCGCCAGCTACCTGGCCACCTTCTGCGAGGCGGGGGTCACGGCCGCCGTCGACCAGGCCGACCCGCCGCACCACGCCAGCCAGGACAGCCCGGAGGTCCGCAAGCTCCAGGAGGCCGTCCGCAATCAGGGCTACCGCCCCGACTTCCTGCGCAAGCACGGCGCGGCGGACGGGCGGTTCTACTATCAGCACGGCGTGGACGCCGTGATCTTCGGCGTCGGCGGCGACGGGCTGCACGGCGCCGAGGAGTACGTCGATATCGACACGATCGCCCCGTATTACCACGCGC
>Ga0208220_1000693_pt1 | contig 14140 bp, 11 predicted proteins | sample NGESurdeep092012_9_FD_184484 | JGI IMG/M metagenome (GOLD analysis project Ga0208220, IMG submission 184484) | Arctic peat soil microbial communities from Barrow, Alaska - NGEE Surface sample F53-1 deep-092012 (SPAdes) | ecosystem: Environmental > Terrestrial > Soil > Wetlands > Peat ... | reverse complement strand
TTTTGGATCACAAACTTCGTTATTGTTCACTGCCGGAATTGCTCAAAGAATTTTTCATTCGCGGCAAGCGTTCGATTGTCGTTTCCGGCACGCACGGCAAGACGACGACGACTTCGCTGCTCGCGTGGGTGTTCGAGCACAGCGGATTGAACCCTAGTTTTTTCATCGGCGGCATCCCGACGAATCTCGGCCAGGGCGCGCGCTTCACGGACAGCGAATGGTTCATCATCGAAGGCGACGAATACGACACCGCATTTTTCGACAAGCGCAGCAAATTCATTCATTACCAGCCGGAAATCGCCATCATCAACAACCTTGAATTCGACCACGCGGACATTTTTGAAAATCTCGACGCGGTGAAGAAAACATTTTCTCATTTCATCCGCCTCGTGCCGCGCAACGGACTTTTGCTCGGCAACGGCGACGATGCGAACCTCAAGGAACTGCTCAACGTCACGCATTGTCCGGTAAAAAAATTCGGCCTCGGCGGCGATTATGCCGTTTATGCGTTCAACATTCGTTACGGCCCGACGGCGACGGAGTTTGAGATTCCCAGCTTCAAGTTTCATTTGAATCTCGTCGGCGAACTCAACGTCCGCAACGCGCTCGCCGTCATCGCTTGCGCGAAACATTGCGGCTTGTCGAACAAGCAGATTCAATCCGCGTTCGACACGTTCAAGGGAATCAAGCGCCGTATGGAAGTGCGCGGCATCGCGGGCGGCGTGACGGTGCTTGACGATTTCGGCCATCATCCGACGGCCATCCGCGAAACGCTCAGCGCGCTCCGCATCAAATATCCGCGCGAAAAAATCTGGGCGGTTTTCGAGCCGCGCTCCAACACCACGCGCCGGAATATTTTTCAGGCGGAACTTGCTGAATCCTTTGCCGACGCGAACGTCGTCATCGTTTCCGAAGTCGCGCGGCTGGAGCAAATTTTGCCGGAGGAACGGCTGAATCCCGAAAAGCTGATGGCCGACATCAAGGCTTCCGGCAAGGATGCCGCTTACCTGCCGGACGCCAACGCCATCGTCGCGCATCTGGCGAGGCACACGCAGGGCGGCGACATCGTGTGCGTTTTCAGCAACGGCGGTTTCGGCGGGATTCACGGAAAACTTTTGGACCGGCTGGGCCGCCGATAAATCAAGCCGGGAAGTTTTCGCGCTTGACGATGATGCGAGTTCGTCTATTAATTATTCAGTTATGATTGACAATTCAATTCAAACCAAAACTTTAATTTTCGTAAAATTTTTTTCTGGATTCACTTTAATCCCCGCGATCTCGATTGTCGCGCTGATCGGAGTTGGCTGTGCTTCAAACACGCCGTCACCGATGCCAGCGGCACAGACAAGTTCAGTTGCGCCGGAAACACAACCGTTGCCGGCTGTCGTGCCGGCCGCGCAATCAACACCCGCAACCGCGACGGCAAACAAACCCGCGCTCAAATTCGTCAAGGCGGACAGCGAGGAAACTGCGAGTGAAGACGGCAAGGGGGCCAACGCCGTTGACGGTGATACGAACACTTTCTGGCACACGCAATACACGGACAATACCCCGCCTTGCCCGCACGAGATCGTCATCGAGCTGGTTCCGCCCACGACGATCAAGGGTTTCACTTATCTGCCGCGGCAGGACGACAGCGAGAACGGCACAATAAAAGATTACGAATTTTACGTCAGCGACGATGGAGTTGATTTTGGCCAGCCGGTCTGCAAGGGGACTTTTGAGGACGGCAAGGATTTGAAAACCGTGGCCTTCGACCCGAAGAAATGCCGCTTCATCAAGCTCAAGGCGCTCTCCGAAGTCAACGACGCGGCTTGGACGTCTGCGGCAGAAATCGGAGTCGTTCCGGCCAATTGATTGGCGCGCTGAAAACTCCGGCGGGATTCACTGCTGGTTTTCAGGAACAGTTTTGAAGAGCGGAAGCCGTGCGCCGCTGCCGGCAAACTCGATTTGCTCAAAGCCAGCCTCGTGCAGGAACATCGCCAGTTCCAGCTTCGCGCGCTCGTCCGCATCGTTCAAAATGCCGTTCGCCTGCGCCGCGCGGCGGATGTCGGCCACGGCGTTTTGCCGCGTCACCTGCTCCAAATCCTTGTCCAGCGAGCGCAGGAACCCCGTCGTGCGTTCGATGACTTTCGTCTGTGAATCGTCCAGATAGGCGTCGGTGATTTCCGGCAGCGGCAGCTTGATGGAGATTTTTTTGCCGGAAACCGCCACGTCGCCCGGCTGGATTTTTTTGAGGTCAATGCCCGCCTTGACGACGCCTTGCGCGAGCAGCAGCACGCGGCTCTCGCCCTGCACGAATTTTCCGAGCGTGCTGTCCGGTGGCGAATCCACGATCTCGACTTTTTGCATGACGTATTTGACCGTGACCAGGTCCGAAAGCGTCTGCACCTGCTGCACCACCGCCGTGGTGTTTTCCACCCGCAAACCGGAACCGCGCCAGCGCGAAACGGTGACGCCGAGATAAATCCCAATCAGCAGAAAAGCCAGCGTCACCATCATCCACGGAACTTTCTTCAACCACTGCATGGCTGGAATGTAGCCGTTTTTTCCGCGAAGCAAAGCGGGAACATTTTTAGCCACGGATGAAACACGGATTGAACGCGGATTTTTTGACACGAATTTCACGAATTTTCACAAATTGAATTCGTGTTGATTCGTGAAATTCATGTCTAACTTTTTCTTGATAAAAAATTTAGTGGGCGCAAATTCAAGGTTCGTGAGAACAAATTCAATCAACTGCTACCTTAAAGTGACTTTTGTAGTTGCCATGTTCTTTGGCACGACGGCTGCAAATAGCGAACCAGCCAGTGAAACAAATGATATTGTTCCTGTGATTGAAATACGCGACGTTCCAATGAGCGCGGTAATTGACAATCTGGCAAGACAAGCGGGCATCAATTATATTTTTGATACGCGGTTAATCAAATGGTGGTTAATGCCCGATTCAGATGGTCGCATCACTCATGAACCTATATTAAACTTTCGATGGGAAAATCTATCTGCAAAACAAGCGCTTTTGCAGTTGCTCAAAGAACACAATCTTGTTCTGGCTGAAGACCCTGTCACCTCCATCGCGCGAGTCACATACACAAATCAAATTGTGAATCCAATAGATGCTAGTTTGCTCGGCAGTGACACAAATATGATTCCAGGCGTTATTCGTTATCAAGATATTCCCATCACCGATGGTTTGGAAAATTTGGTGCGGCAGTCGGGTTCTAATTATGCACTTGTTCCCATTATCGGTTACGGATTGCCGGACAAAAATGGGCAAATCAAAGTTGAGCCGTCCTTGACCTTTCGCTGGGAAAATGTCACTGCGAAACAGGGATTCATTGCCATTTGTGAGAATTATGATTTGGTTATCGCCAAAGTTCCAGCAACCAGCATCCTGCTACTCACATCCAAAGATCATCCTATCAAAAATTTTGTGGACGCCAGCTTGTTAGGCAGCGATACAAACGGGTTTATTCCATTTCAGATAATTGGTGATTTGATTTTTCAAGGCCAAGCCTGTAGCGATACTAACGCGATTGTAATAGACAGCGTGCCGCTTGATGTTGCGCTTACGCAACTTGCCAAGACCGCTCAAATTAAAATTATTCTCGACCCAAGATTGTCAGGAAAAAATAATCCATCTGGCGAGAAATCTTTTTCCGAACCAATAATTTCTGTTCATTGGTTCAACTTCACTGCTAGACAGGCAATCGTAGCGTTGTGCGAGAATTACGATTTGATTATCACCAAAGATGCCGAAACGGGCGATATTCGTATCAAGCCAAAAGATTAGCGAGTGTGTAACTTCATCGCCACTTTCCGCTTTTGCACTTCGAGATTTGAAACTAGAACAGGCTCGTGAATTTTCACGCCGGACAATTTCCAGATTACCGCCCGCGCCGTCTGCGCTCGTCGGCGGCGCTGCGGAATCTCGTCTGCGAAACGCGGCTGTGAGCGGCCATACTTTTCTTGACCTTTTCATTCCGCAAGGCAAACTGTCCGGCTCGGTTTAATAATAATTTATGAAGCACATTAGAAATATCGCCATCATCGCGCACGTTGACCACGGCAAGACCACGCTCGTGGATTGCCTGCTCAAGCAGTCGGGCACCTTCCGCGCCAACCAGCATGAGTCGTCCGAGGAACGCCTGATGGATTCCATGGATCTGGAGAAGGAAAAGGGGATCACCATCCGCGCCAAAAACGCCGCGTTCAAATACAAGGATTACAACATCAACATCGTGGACACGCCCGGTCACGCGGATTTCGGCGGCGAGGTCGAGCGCATCATGAACATGATTGACGGCGTGCTGCTCGTGGTGGATTCCGCCGAAGGCCCGCAGGCGCAGACGCGCTTCGTGCTGCGCAAGGCGCTCGAGGCCGGCGCCAAGCCGATTGTGGTCATCAACAAGATTGACCGCGAGAATGCGAATCCGAAAAAAGTTCTCGACCAGGTTTTTGAATTGTTCGTCTCGCTCAACGCGACGGACGAGCAGTTGGATTTTCCGTTCATTTATTGTTCCGCGAAGGAAGGCTACGCCAAGCTGGAACTCGAACACGTCAGCGGCACGATGGAGCCGTTGTTTGATGCGATCGTGAAACATATTCCGTTTCCGCGCGCGAAGGCCGGCGATGGTTTTCAAGTTCTCGTCGCGAACTTGGATTACAACGATTACGTCGGACGTATCGCGTTCGGCAAAATTGTCGAAGGCAAAGTGAAAGTGGCCGACCCCGCAATTTGCCGCCACGGCAGCGGCAAAATTACCAAAGGCAAAATCACCGCGATCTATCATTTCGAGGGCATGAAGCGCATCGAAATTCAGGAAGCGCACGCGGGCGACATCGTCGGCCTCGCCGGTTTTGAAGACGTGTTCATCGGCGAAACGATCTGTGATTCCGAGGCGCGCGCGATGCTGCCGTATATTCCGATTGATCCGCCGACCATTCAGATGGAATTCGCCGTGAACGACGGCCCGCTTGCCGGTCAAGATGGAAAATTAGTTACTGCCCGCCACATTTGGGATCGCCTTGTGAAGGAAATCCGCACCAACGTCGCACTGCGAATCGCACAGACGAGCGACCCGAAAGTATTCGCGGTTTCTGGACGCGGCGAAATGCAAATTGCGATTCTCGTCGAACAAATGCGCCGCGAAGGATACGAAGTTTTGGTCTCGCGGCCGGAAGTGCTCTGGAAAAAAGCCGCCGATGGCAGCCTGCTCGAACCGATTGAAAAATTGTTCGTGGAAATTCCGAACGATTGCCTCGGAACCATCATGGAAAACCTCGCCGCCCGCAAGGCGCAGATCACGAACATGAACCACGTCGGCAACCAGGTTTCCGTCGAGGCGCTCGTGCCGATGCGCGGGTTGATCGGCTTTGAGACTGATTTGGTCAATTCCACCAAAGGCATGGGCGTGATGAGCCATTTGTTTCACGAATACGGCCCGGACACTGGCGAAATTGCCGCGCGCAAAAACGGTTCACTCGTCTCGATGGATTCCGGCGAAGCCACCAGCTACGCCTTGAACATGGTGCAGGAACGCGGACGCCTGATGGTTGAGCCGGGCGACAATGTTTATGTCGGCATGATTGTCGGCGAGAACGCGCGCGAGAATGACATTCCAGTCAATCCTGTGAAGGAAAAACGCCTCACGAATATGCGTTCGCAGGGCGACGGCAAAGGCATCTCGCTTTCGCCGCCGCTGAAACTCTCGCTGGAACGCGCGCTGGAATACATTGACGTGGATGAATTCGTGGAAGCGACGCCGAAAAATCTGCGTTTGCGGAAAAAAGTCCTCGACGAAAACGCGCGCAAGCGTTCCGAGAAATCGCGCGTGATAAAATTCGTTCAGGAATAGTCTCCCGCCGCGCGTCAGGATCTTTTACGCTCCGGATTGCCTGCGAATTCCACACCGACGAGGCAGACGTCGTCCTCGAATTCGTGGTCAACGGAAAAGGCGCGGACGGCTTTGAGCAAATCGTCGAAAAGCTGCCCGGCGGGTTTTTCAATCAGGTTTTCCACGTCCACCATCAGGCGTTGCTGCGAATATAATTCCTCGTTCGCGCCTTGGACCTCGTAGAGGCCGTCGGTAAAAAGCATCACACAATCGCCGGGCGCGAGCAGGACCTCGGTGGTTTCGTAAGGCGGCTCTTCAAACAGCCCGAGCGCGGGCTGGCTGTGGCCGCAGGCGTTGACGAGGGTTTCGATTTCATTTTCGGAGCGTCGCAACAACAGCGGTTTGGGATGTCCCGCGTTGGCGAACCGCATGACGCCGGTCTGGGAATTGGCGACGAGATAAAACGCGGTGGTGAGCATCGGCGAGCCGGTGCTTTTGAGGATGTTGCACAAATCGGAATTGAGCTTGCGCAGGAAAATTCCGGGGTCGCGGGCAAAAGGTTTTAATTCCTCGGCCAGAGCGCGGATCATGGCGGTGACGAGCGCGGCGCGGACGCCGTGTCCGGCCACGTCGCAGATGAAAACGGCGGCCTCGCTGTCCGACAGGGCCGAGATGCCGAAAAAGTCGCCGCTGACGGTTTCGGACGGATGGTAGCGTTGGACGAACTGGAACGCGCTCTGGCCGTCGGGGGCGTCCGGCGGAAAAACCGGATATTGCTGCGGCAGCATGGCTAGCTGGATTTCGCCCGCCGTGCGCAGGTTTTCCTCCATCAACGCATTTTTCGCGCGCAATTCCTCGCGGCTGCGCGCCAGCTCGGCGGTGGTGCGGCGGATTTTTTCCTCGTTATGGATTTTTTCGGTGATGTCCCAGAAAATTCCTTGAAGGCCAATCACCCGGCCAGCCTCGTCACGGAGTGGTGTCTTGATAACGTGAAGATACTGTTTTTCCTTCATGCCGACCGGCTGGCTCTCCTCGATGATTTCCACCGTCTCGCCTCTCTCCATGATGCTCAAATCATCACGCCAGTATTTATCCGCAGCTTCTTTGGGATAAAGATCAAAATCGGTCTTGCCGATGATTTCTTCGGGTTTAATGTGATGATACTTGCAGTATTGCTGATTGGCGAAAGTAAATCGGCCCTGATGGTCGCGGCGAAAAACACCCTGCGGCATTGTTTCAACCAGTGAATGATAGAGCGACTCTGATTTCTTCACGGCTTCCTCGGCCTGCCGCCGTCGCGTGATGTTCACCACCGTGCCTTCATAATAAAGCAATTTGCCCTGAGCGTCGCGCACGGCGCGGCAATTTTCCGAAATCCAGATGATGCCGCCGTCCTTGCGGAAAATTTTCGACTCGAAACCGCTCAACGTGTCGTGCTCCTGCATCAGGCGGACAAATTCTTCGCGCCGCCCCGGCTCGACGTAAAGACCGTGCGCGATGTCCGTGATGCGCGCCATCAATTCCGTCGGCGTGTCGTAGCCGTAAATTTTCGCCAGCGCCACGTTCGCCAGCAGATAATGACCGTCGTTTGTCGTGCGGAAAATGCCTTCAACCAGGTGGTCGAAAATGCCGTAGTAATTGTCCTTTTCCTGGATCAACGCGACGCGTTCGGACTGCCGCTCGATGGCGCAGCGGATGACGCGCTCCAGCTTTTGCGAGGTGAGTTCCTCCTTGACCAGAAAATCCTGCGCGCCGGCGGCGATCACTTCCACGGCGAACGCTTCGTCGTCGGCCGAGCCCAGGGCGATGACCGGCACGCCGGGCGCTTGCACGGCAAGCGACGTAATTTGGAACAATGCGGCGGCGTTCACGCTGGAAGGCTCGAACAGGACGGCGTGAAAGGGATTTTTTTTGAGCGTTGAAATGGCGGCATCGAATGGGACGGCTTCGATTGTCCACCCGGTTTCGCCCAACACGCCGACAACGTCGCGCGCAAAACGCTCGTCACTGCCGACCAATAAGACTTTCAACGGTTCAGATTCCATAGTGCGACCCGGCTTCGCCTTGAGGCGCAGACCAAATCACTTTGATGCCTGGCACAGACGAGCATACAACAACCGCGCCCGCCCGCAAGTGGCTTGCATCGCGCAAAATGGATTCGGCTTTTCAACCGCGCAATTGCAAAGTAATTTGTTGTCCTGAAAAAATGCCCAGCGTTTTCATAAAAACCTACGGATGCCAGATGAACGAGCGCGACAGCGAAGCCGTCGCCGCGCAACTCGTCGCCAAAGGCTGGTCGCTCGCGAAATCCGAAGCCTTCGCGGACGTGATTCTGCTCAACACCTGCAGCGTGCGCGATTTTGCGGAGCAAAAGGCGATTGGCAAGATGCAGAACCTTGCGGCGGACGTCCGCAAAAACCGCCCGGAAGTCGTGCTCGGCTTCATGGGCTGCATGGCGCAGAGCAGGGGACAGGAGCTGATTGATAAACTGCCCGACGTGGATTTGGTCGTCGGCACCCAAAAATTTCATCGCACGGCGGATTACCTCGAAGAAATCATTTCCGGCGCGCGCGAAAAAATCGTGGACGTCGCCGCCGAGGCCAAGAGCGAGGCGACCATCCGCGAACATTTGCTCAATGGCAATTCGCAAAAATCCGTCAGCGCGTTTGTCAGCATCATGCAAGGCTGCAACCAATATTGCACCTTTTGCATCGTGCCTTACACGCGCGGCGAAGAACGCAGCCGGACGATTCCCGACATCGTGGCCGAATGTCGCGAACTCGTTTCGCGCGGCGTGAAGGAAATCACCTTGCTCGGCCAGATTGTCACGAGCTACGGCAAACGCGATATTCCTGCAATTGGTAGGGCTGACCTGCCGGTCAGCCCGGACGCGCCGCAGCGCGTCCCTACCACAAAAATTTCCCCGTTCGTTCAATTGCTCGAAGCCGTTCACGAAATTGACGGACTCGAACGCATCCGCTTCACTTCGCCGCATCCGAAAGGTTACGGCGACGATTTGATTGACTCCTACGCGCGCCTGCCGAAACTTTGCGAGAGCGCGCACATTCCCGTCCAAAGCGGCAGCGACCGTGTCTTGAAACTCATGCACCGTGGCTACACGCGCGAAAAATTTCTCGGCATCATAAAAAAGCTACGCGCCGCAAAACCGGAAATCGGAATCACGACGGACATCATCGTCGGATTTCCAGGCGAAACGGAAGAGGATTTTGAAGAGACGCTTTCGCTCGCGCGCGAGGTGGAATTCGACAACGCCTACATCTTCAAATACTCGCCGCGACGCGACACGCCCGCCGCCGCCATGCCCGACCAGGTGCCGCAAAAAATCCGCGAGGAACGGAATCAGCGATTGCTCGAAACGGTCAACGAAATCGGCGCGCGCAAATATGAAAATTTCATCGGGCGGCGGACGCAGATTCTCGTGGAGGGGCCGAGCAAGAAAAACGCGGCGCGGATGTCCGGCCGGACGCGCTGCAACAAGATTGTTTTGTTCGACGGCAGCGACCGTCATCGCGGCCAGATCATGGATTTGAAGATCACGCGCGCCGGTTCGTTCACGCTTTACGGCGACCCGGCGATTGTGAATTTGTAGAAATCATTTGGTGCTTGATGGTTCTTGGTTCGAGGCAATCCCAACGGCTAATGCAATATAAACAGGCGGCTTGGAATCTCGAATGAAATCATCCAATGCCTTTCTATCTTGCTGTGTTGGAACAGTGCCAAGAACCGGCATATATGGATGCATAATGTAATCGTCACTGTAACCAAGTAATCGCACATCTTTGAATCTTGGGTCAGCCAAAAGTTGTGGCTGGACTCTGTTGATGTAATCACGAACTGCTGCCATGTCTTTATGTTGCTTGATACTTAAAAATATAGGCCAAATCAACAAGGCCACAATAAGCCCAAATACTGAAATAAAAATCCAGCATCGTTTTGAGCCATCGTAAAGTTTCATAGCAACGGCAGTCTATTACAATTCACGGATTTACTTTGCTCTTGGCAAAATTATTTGTCCATCGGAATTTACTTTTGAATTTTTCATGTCCTTTCGTGTCTATTCGTGGTTAGCTTTCTGAAAATGAAACTGTCGCTTTTGACGATTTTGCTCGGCGTGGGCATGGGTTTGCCGCAGGTCTATGGCCTGGCGCAACCGGCGCGGCTCGCGGCCGCCGCGCGCAAATTCCCGCGCAACCTGCCCGCCGGCATCTTCCTCATGCTGCTCGGCACGGCGTGGTTTTTGTGGAACGTCAACCGCGAGCCTATCGCGGATTTTTCCGTCTTCAAGCCTTACATGATGGCCGCGTTCGCCGCCGTCGGGATTTTGTCGTGCTTCTTCGTGCAGGATTTTCTGGCCGTGCGCGGCCTCGCCGTCGTCTTTTTGCTGCTGGCGAAACTGATGCTGGACACAGGCCGTCCGCACCTGGGCGAATCAAACTGGGTTCTGGTCATTCAAAGCTGGGCGTATGTTTTCATCATCTTGGGAATGTGGTTCACGGTGACGCCGTGGAAATTGCGCGACTTCATAGACTGGGCGACGGCAAGCGCGGGGCGCGTCAGAATTCTCTGCCTGATCCGCCTGGGATTCGCGGCGTGCGTCGTTGATATCGGGCTGACCGCTTTTCGCGCGATGTGACCTACGCGTGTTGCCGCCTAATAAAGATTTGGCGGCGCGTTTTGTAGCCTATCCCGTTTCATAATTTCCCCTTCGTGCTTGGCAACTGGCCGGCGATGCGCGGGTCGTGCCGGCGCGCGGCGTCCACCGCGCGCGCGAACGCCTTGAACAGCGCCTCGACGATGTGATGCGGTTCGTCGCCGTAAAGCAGTTCGAGATGCAGATTGCATCGCGCCTCGTTCGCGAAGCCTTGAAAAAATTCGCGCGCAAGCCCGAACCGGAACGCGCTCGAAACGTCTTGATTTTTTTCCGCGCCGGAAATTTTCTTCTGCGAAAATTTGTCCAGCCCGCGCCAGACCAAATGCGGTCGTCCGCCAAAATCCACGACGCAGCGCGCGAGACATTCGTCCATCGGCACGTAAGCCTCGCCGGTGAATGGGTTTTTCGGATCAAAGCCGTGGCCGTAGCGACGGATTCCTTTTTTATCGCCGAGTGCGGTGGCGAAGGCTTGTCCAAGAGCAATGCCGCAATCCTCGACGGTGTGGTGCGCGTCCACTTCCAGGTCGCCGTTGCATTTCAATTGCAAATCAATCACGGCGTGTTTGGCGAACAGCGTGATCATGTGGTCAAAAAACGGGATGCCGGTTTTGACGGAGGATTTGCCCTTGCCGTCGAGATTGAGGCGGACGGAAATTTTCGTTTCGTTCGTGTTGCGCGAGATTTTTGCCTGACGTGCTTTCATTGCGGCCATTGAATCAAATCGGCGTGGGAAAAACAAAGCGCAATCTTGATTTTGTAGGAGCCGAGGTGACGAGGCTCATTCTTTGAGTTGAAATTGATCAGAGCCTTCTTACGTCGGCTCCTACAAAATTCATTGCAGATGCCCGGCCCGCTTTTGCTTGAGCGCATCAATGTGCTTTTGAACGGAATCGGGTTCGGGCGAGGCGAGACTGGCCTGTTCCCAGCGGGCGATGGCGGCGTCAATGTTGCCGGCTTTTTCCTCGAGCTGCGCCAGGCTTGTCTGGAGCTGCTCGAACATGAACCGGCTGTCGAAATTCGCATTGGTCAGTTTGAGTCGTTCGGATTGCGGGACGCCCGGCTCCTGGCGCGCCCAGCTTCGCAACGCGGCTTCCCAGATGTTTCGCGCCTGCGCGATGTTGTGATAATTTTCAAAATAAATGCGGCCCAGTTCAAACAGGAGCTGCGCGTTGTCGGGATTGTGCCGCAGGCCGTCGCGCAAAACCTGCTCGGCTGCTCCGACCTGTTTCAGCCGGGTCAGCCAGAACGCGGTGACGACGTAGGTTCGGACGTCTTCGGGATCAAGTTCGGCGGAAAGTTTCAACCACGGCAAAATTTCCTCGACTTTGGAGCTACTGCTCAAGTCGTCCGTCGGGCCGCCCTCGTCCAGATGCGTGTGGCGGTTGGGAATGAAATGGCGGCCAAAGGCGTCAATCCAGTCGCGCGTCGGGCCCATGAAGCTGGTCTCTTCGCCTTGATTGCGGCTGGCGACATCGCCGGTGTCCTCGGCAATGTGCGGCGTCTGGAAGGCGGAAGTGTTGTCGAAAATCGTCGGGTAATAGCCGCTGTGATAATAGGCGTCGGCTTCGACAAAGGCGCTGTTCGCAAAAATGCGGCTGCTGTCGCCGAGCAGCAAACTGAAGAAATTGTCCGACTGGTTCTGGCTATTTTCATACGATTGAAAACGCGGCTGCAAATTCGCGGCCACTCCAAAACAAAAAACGAGCAGCGCGATGAGCAGCAGGGAAAGTGTTCGCGCAGAATTCATTTTTCAATTGACGGCTTTGCGCCGGAAAACTAGGCAGGCGGCGACGAGAAAGATTGCAACGTAAGCCAGCAGATAAAGCGTGGCGAGACCGACAAAATTCCAGCCGATGAGCGGCCAGTCGTGGACGATCAGATCCCGCATTCCAAACGCCCATTCCAGATGCGGGATGGCAAAATAAAGCACATAAACAAGAGAACGGAGCGGCTCGTGCATTTTTAGCGCAACCTCGTCCAAGTATCTGCCGACGCATAAAATCATCGCGACGAGGACGAAGCAGATCGTGGAGTTGGAGGAAGGCGCGGCGAAAACAAGCGAGCCGAGCAGGGTCATCGCAATCACGACGCCGAGCACCATCCAGTGCAGAAACGCGGCCTGGAAATAATTGAGCAGCGGCCAGGCGTGTTCGCGGCTTGCGGCGAGCACGCCAAAGAAGGCGTAAAAGCAAACCAGCACCAGGCCGCAGGCGAGCCAGCAGCCGAGGAATTTCCCGAAGATCAACTGCGTCCGTGTCAGCGGCTTGGCGAGCAGCGGAAGCAACGTGCGCTGTTCGCGTTCCGCCGGAATCTGCCGCGCGGTCGTGGTGATGGCGATGACGAGCGACGAAATCCAGATGAGCAGCAGGCAGAGCGCCTTGATGTAGCGTATGATTTCGTTGTCGTTGTAAATGTTGACCGACGCCATGACGACGCAGATGACGATGGTGAGAATGAACAGGACGTAAAAATCCTTGCGGCGATACAATTCCTTGATGACGACGCCGGCCAATGCAAAAATGGTTCTCATGTGGGTTGCGGTTTGTAGCCGATGACTTCCAGAAACGCCTTTTCCAGGCTCGGATGTTGCGCGACGATTTCGCTGACGCGGCCAATGGCTTTGAGTTCGCCTTCGGAAATAATTGCGACGCGGTCGCAGACGGTCTCGACTTCGCCCAATTCGTGCGACGCGAAGAAAACAGTTTTGCCCTCGTTCTTCAACCGCTGGATGATTTCGCGGACTTTCATGCGGCCTACGGGATCGAGGCCGCTGGTCGGCTCGTCGAGAATCAACAAATCGGGATTGTTGATGAGCGCCTGCGCGAGGCCGACGCGCTGCTGCATTCCCTTGGAGTAAGTTTTGATCTGGCGTTTGCTCGCGTGTTCGAGTTCGACGAGCTTGAGCAGATTTTCGATTCGTTTGTCCGTTTCACTTCGCGACAGCCCGAAAATTTTTGTATAAAAGCGGAGCAATTCCTCTGCGGAAAGAAATTTGTAGTAATAAGTCATCTCCGGCAGGTAGCCGATGCGCTGGCGCGCGATGGGCTGGCGCACGTCAATCCCGAACAGCGCCGCCGCGCCACTTGTGGGCTGAACGAAGCCGAGCAGGACGTTGATGGTGGTGGTTTTGCCCGCGCCGTTCGGGCCGAGGAAGCCGAAGATTTCGCCGGTGCCGACTTCGAGGTCAAGGCCGCGCAGGGCGACTTTTGGCTGCTGCCTGAATTCGCGGCTCTTGAATTCCACCCTCAATTTTTCCGTTTTCAGGATGACGCTCATGTCCGGATGAAACGGTTGTTAAGCACTGCCGTTTGTTTTAATTCAAATGACTGTCAAAGTCAATTGCCTCGTTTTGAAACAAAAAGACCCGAAGCCTTTGCGCTTCGGGTCTTTATGTTAACCGACCGTCCGTTACGGCAATTTATGTCCCGGCGTCAGGGTGGAGAGGCTACAGCTTATTTGTTTAGCATCGCCGACATTGCCGTATGTGTAAGTGCCGCTCGCCGGGCAGCCGGGAATGCTGCTGGCCGAGTTCAGCTTGATGTAGCCGGAGATGACTGCCGCATTGACAGCCGCGCCGCTGGATTTGCCAGCTTCCAACGCCCATTCATTGATGGCGGCATCAATCTGGCGC
>Ga0208220_1000691_pt1 | contig 14143 bp, 14 predicted proteins | sample NGESurdeep092012_9_FD_184484 | JGI IMG/M metagenome (GOLD analysis project Ga0208220, IMG submission 184484) | Arctic peat soil microbial communities from Barrow, Alaska - NGEE Surface sample F53-1 deep-092012 (SPAdes) | ecosystem: Environmental > Terrestrial > Soil > Wetlands > Peat ... | reverse complement strand
TCTTGAGCGTGCAGTTTCATCCCGAACGGCTGGCGGAAAAATTTGCGGAGCATCGCGCGATTTTTTCGCGGTTTGTGAACGCCTGTGTCCGCAATCATGATTTATGAAGAAGCAAATCCTAGTTGTAGAAGACGAGGCGGAAATCCGCAGCGTCCTCGGCGACGTTCTGAAAGGCAACTACCACGTCACTGAAGCGGCTTCCGGAGCGGAGCTTAAAAAAATGCTGTCCGACGAAGCGCCCGACGCCATTTTGCTCGACCTCAATCTCGGCGACTCCAACGGACTGGAACTGCTTCCGCTGATCAGAAAAAGCTGGCCGGAAACCGAAGTCATCGTGCTGACCGGAAACACCACGGTCGAGGCCGCGCTTGAGGCCACCAGGCGCGGAGCGTTCCATTTTTTAAGCAAGCCGTTTGAATTTGCAAACCTTCAGGTCACGGTCGAGCGCGCGCTGGAGCACAAAAGCCTGCGCCAGGAGACCAAGTCATTGCGCGAGGCGCTGACCAGCGGCGGCGGCATCTCGCCCGTTTTTCACAGCCCCTCCATGCGCGCCGTGCTGCGCACCATCGAGCGCATCGCGCCAAACGACGTCACGGTTCTCATCACCGGCGAAAGCGGCACGGGCAAGGAAGTCATCGCCGACCTCATCCACACGTTGAGTCCGCGTTCAAAAAACAAGATCATAAAAATCAACTGCGCCGCCCTGCCGCGCGAACTCATCGAAAGTGAATTGTTCGGCTACGTCAAGGGCGCGTTCACCGGCGCGCACGCCGACCGCAACGGACTTTTTCGCACGGCCGAAGACGGAACATTGTTTCTCGACGAGATTTCCGAGATGCCCGTTGAAACGCAGAGCAAGCTGCTCCGCATCTTGCAGGATCAAAAAGTCCGGCCCGTCGGCGGCAAGACCGATTATCAGACCAACTGCCGCATCATCGCCGCGACAAACCGCAACCCCGAGGATGCCATCAGGAGCGGGAAACTGCGCGACGACCTGTATTACCGCATCAGCGCGATTTCCATCCATCTGCCGCCTTTGCGCGAGCGACGCGACGACATCATGCCGCTGGCGAACTCGTTTTTGAAGCGCTTCGCCGCACAGGCCAACCGCAGCGTCAACGAATTTTCCCTCGACGCCAGGGAACGCCTCACCTCGTATGACTGGCCGGGCAACATCCGGCAGTTGCAGAACGAAATCCAGCGCGCCGTGCTGCTGTGCGAGGATAACGAGGTGCGGGCCAGCGATTTTTCCGTTACGAACATACGGACCAGCGTCTCGATCTCTGGCGAAATGGATTCCAATTTCACGCTGCTCGAAAGCGTCGAGCGCAACGCCATCATCCAGATGCTCAGGGAAACTGAGGGCAACAAACTCGAAACCGCCAGACGACTAGGCATCGGGCGCCAGACGCTTTACAACAAAATTAAGGCCTACGGGATTGAAACTTGATTTTCGCAGCTTTTGCCAAAATATGTGCAACGCTCAAATCAGAGGAAAAAAATATGCCGGACGAGAACTTGCGGCAAACAGTGGGTTGCACCAGTCGAAAAGGATAGGCTGCAAATGAATGTGTCTATCATCTGTTAGGCCAACTTTGCTATGCGCGCTTTTCTACCTCGCATTATCTTGTCTCTAGTTGTGGTTATTATTTGCGTTGGAATTGGCTACGCCGTTGGATATAAATGTGGGCACAACCGAGCCGACAAGGACTTGCGTGGTTTGACAAAGATGGATTTGCACGAGTCTCTAAACCTAGCCACGCTTCTGAAAGATGGAGATACAAATAACATGAAGAGAGTCATTCGGGGTTTGATAATTATTGACACTCGCCATTATGACATCCCGTTTGGTAGCGAGACGGTTACAGACCAATGGTTCATTAAAGATTTGGCGGCAGGCCGGGCTATGGTGCAGCAGAACGAGAAGGAGTGGAATGAGTATGTGCGGACAAATCGTTTGCCTAACACCGCGCTGGAGCCAACTCCGACTGCCCCTTGAGTTTATGGATGGTTTGGGTTGGACAACATTTATCGAGATTGCGGAGCAACTCGCCCCATCTAAATTTCGAAATAACACAATGCCAAAATGGAACCTTGACGAAGGCTTTTTACGCCTTTACTTGACCGTTTGAGGCTCCGGCTGGATCACTTTTTCCTTTTCCAGTTTTTCGAGCTTGGGCGCGATGACAACCTGGCAGTAGCCGGCGCTGGAATTGTTGTCGTAGTATTGCTGGTGATAATCCTCCGCCTTGTAAAATTTCTTGAGCGGCACAATTTCCGTCACAATGGGATGCTTGAAATCTTTCTGCGCCTCCGCCTTTGACTGTCCGGCAAGGAGTTTTTGGTTTTCGTCGCGATACAAAATGATGGAGCGGTAGGACGTGCCTTCGTCCGCGCCCTGGCGGTTCAACGTGGTCGGGTCGTGCGCCTGCCAGAAAACGTCCAGCAGCTTGGAGTAGGAAATCTTTGACGGGTCAAATTCAATCTGCGTCACCTCGGCGTGGCCGGTGGTCTCGGTGCAGACTTCCTCGTAGGTCGGGTTTTCCGTGGTGCCGCCGGCAAAACCGCTGGTCACGGAAATGACGCCGGGCAGCCGCTCAAAAACGGCTTCCATGCACCAAAAGCAGCCGCCGCCGAGGTCGGCGATTTCAGTTTTGTTGGTCGAGGTCAATTCGGGTTTGTTCATGGCATTGGTCGGTTGCAGTGGCTGGGCCTCCTGGCGCGAGCATGAAAAATTCAGCGCGGCAGCGGCCAGCATAACCCAGGTCAATCGTTTCATATTTGTTGGACACCCGGCAGCGGGTTTTATTCCAAATTCTTTCGCCCATCAATCTTCGCCTTCCGGCCTGTCCAGGTTTTCGCCCGGCGGCAGGTCGGCGTATTTTTCAAAATGCTCCGGGCGCAGCGGTTCGGAAATTGCGTGCTCGCCGTTGAACCATTTGCCGAGGTCAATCAGTTTGCAACGTTGCGAGCAAAACGGCCCGAACTTTCCGTTGAACCAGTCTCCGGATTTTTTGCAAACGGGACATTTGACCTGCGGCATGGCCTTATTTGGTTTCCGTCACTATCGTCTTGATGTCACTAACGACGTTGGAGATGTCATCCGCCGCCGCGCCGCCGGTTTGCAGAATTCCCTGCACGTCGTCGAAAATCATCTGCTGCTGCGCCGCCGAAAGGTGCGAGCCGTTGAAAACGGCGTGGACGTCCTGCGCGAGTTTCGCGTGCTGCGGCTGCATGGCCGACTTTCCGGCAATGGCCGACGCGAGATTGTCGGCCAGCGTGGAGGTTGAAGCGGGCGACGGCTTCACGCCTTGAGGTGCAGTGGTGAGATCGTCCACCAGCAATTTTTTTTGCGGCGCGTCGGGCTTAAGTTCGGCCAGTTTTCCGATGGCGTCGAAATCAACGCTCAAATTTGAAATGTTTTTGAGCGTGGCTTCGAGGGCGGGATTGGGCGGTGGCGCGGGCGGATTGTTGTTTTGCGGAGGCGGTGAGGTTGGCGGCGGGGCACCTTGCGGCGGCTCACCGGCGGCGACGTTTCGCGCCTGCTGTTTGGCGATGTTATAAACACCTTGGGCAGACGCCAAACCTGCCGCGAGGAGCGCGCAGAAAATTACGACGGGCGTTTTCATAAATCACTAATTTGCGATCAGCGTGTGATTCGAGGACAACGCTGAAATGTAATCTTCAAGGATTTTTTCCGTTTCAAACAGAATCATATTCATGTTCACCATCGGGTCAACATTCCCGGCTTTTGTGACGACTTCGGCCAAATGCGAGCCGGCGGCGGGCGCGTTTGTCCCGGCCTGTTTCAAGGGAACGCCCACGGCGACTTCGTTGTTGGTTGTCATCATGGTCACGGTTCCATTTTCGTTGGTCGCAATCGCCAGCACGTCTTCGTTGGTCACGGTCAGCGGTTCGGGCGCGGGCAGTCCGGGCAATCCGGCGTTTTCAACCGTGATGTCGTAAATTTTTTCGTCGGGCAGGGGACGCGCGGCGATTTCGGCCATGCGCTTCACGGTGCGGGCATAATTGATTTGCCTTTCCATTATCGCATCCTGCTCGCTCAAACTCGCCGTATTGTCGGCCTGAAGCTTTTTGAACCGGGCGATGTCCTGGCGGATGTAAATGAAATCCTGGTTTGTGGCGACGCGCGCCTCGGACTCCCGGCGCAGCGCGGCAAGGTAAGGTTCGACGAAGTTCAACTTGTCATAAACCGCGCTTGGAACCGTGTCCCACGGCAGCGGATTGTCCAGCGACGATTCGCCGACTTCATCGGAGTAATTCAGCACGTCCGGCAAAATGATGTCCGGCACAACTCCTTTCAACTGCGTCGAAGAGCCATTGACGCGATAGAATTTTGCTATCGTGATTTTGACTTCACCCGGATCGTTCGTGGGCGACCAGACAAACGGCTGCAATTGTCTTATGTCCTGCACCGTGCCCTTGCCGTGCGTGGCGGTGTCGCCTACTACGAGCGCGCGCCCGTAGTCCTGCAACGCGGCGGCGGTGATTTCCGCCGCGGACGCGCTCAGGCGGTTGACGAGGACGACGAGCGGGCCGGAATAAAGCGCGGATGCGTCAGGAGCGTTGTCCACGGAGACATGACCATTCATCCGCGCCAGCACGACGGGGCCGCCCTTGATGAAAAGGCCGGTGACCCTGATGGCCTCTTCAAGCGAGCCGCCGGGGTTGTTCCGCAAATCCAGGATGATTCCGCCGACCTTTTCCTCTTCAAATTTTCCGATCAGTTTTGCGACGTCAACCGATGCGTATTTCGGCGTCAAATGGTCCTTGCCACCGGACAAATCGGTCGGGAAGTAAAATTCCGGCAGGTCAATGACCCCAATCTTGTTGGTTCCGCCGTGGCCGTCGGACGATTCAATCAATTGCGCCTTGGCTTCGGAATCCTCAAGTTTAATTTCGCCGCGTGTCAAGGGCACGATGGGGCGCGCGGCACGGTCGTCCGCCGGGCTGATGGTCAGTCGCACCTGCGTCCCCTTCGGGCCGCGAATGAGCTGGACGACTTTGCCAATATCCATGTCCACGACATCCACCGGCGGTTGGTTCGTCTGCGCGACAGCGACGATTTCATCGCCCGCCTTGAGCAGCTTGCTTTTTGCCGCCGGCCCGCCGGGGACAAGCGAGCTGATGATGCAATAACCGTTTGTCTCGCCCAGTTGCGCTCCTATGCCGAAAAGGCCGAGGCTCATCTCGATGGAAAATTGAGCCGCGTGCGCCGTGTTGAGATAATCCGAGTGCGGATCGTAGGCGCGCGCGAGCGCGTCGAGGTAAAATTGCAGAACGTCATCGCTGTCCGAATTGGTCGCCTTGTTCAACAGCCAGTTGTATTGCCGCTCGAGTTCGGCGGTGATTTCAGTCAGGTTGGATTTTGTGAGCGGCAGGATGACATCCTCGTTCGTCGTCGAAATTTCCAGTCCCAATTTGTCCGTCAAATACTGGTAATGCACCTGCTCGCGCCAAAGTTCCTTCGCCGCGTCCAGATCCTTCGGATAGGGCGCGTGGCGGCGGTCAATGAGAATCTTGTCGTCACCGGTGAGCTTGAAATTGTCGCGTTTCAATAATTCCTCCGCGTAGGCCATGTGCTGCTCGAACCGTTCAAGGTAGCGCTGGAAAATATCAAATGCGGGCGTAAGGTTGGATTGCTCATGCCCGCCGTTCATGAACAGGTCGAGGTTCGTCCGGTAACGTGCGAATTCGTCAACGTCCGATTGCAGGAAATTCTCGCGTCCAGGGTCGAGCGCCTCCAGATAGCCGTCGAAAAACTTTTTCGACATTTCTGGGTCCAGCGGCTGTTGCGAATAGTGGATTTCCTCCAGCAGCCGCGCCGTCCAGTAGGCGATGCTTCCGTCGTTCGGCCCGGGCTTCAGGACGGAGACAGGCAGTGCTGGCGTTGTTGCGGGCTGGGATTTTTCCTGCGCGGCCAGGCAGCCGGTGATGGCCAGAGCGCAAAGCAGCGCGGCCAGCAGATAAATTTCGATATTTTTACGACACATGATCATTGGCACAGATTCGACCAAGTATAGCCTAATTCGTTCAGCAGGGAAAACATTTCGCGCGCGGCAACGGCGATTTTAAGCTTGTGATTTCACGCAAAGGCGCGGAAGCGCAAAGAAAAAATTCCTTTGCGGGCTTTGCGGCTTTGCTTGAGAATAAATAAATGTCGCGCGAAGGGCGCGAAGACGGCGAAGGATTTTTTATGGACAAAAATTTTGACAGGAGCAAAATTAATTTGTGAATGGTTAAATTCGTCAAAAAATTCTTGGATTGGGGAACTGAGCGAAGCATAAAAGGCTGTGATGTTGGTCAAATAGATGGCATTGAACTATTTGACGCAAGAAATCGTGGAGGTTGTTTCAAAATAACAATTGAAAATTCCCTGCTTCTTATCCGACAACATGATCCTCGCCGATATGCACGAGTTAAGCGATATATTTCCAGAATTATAAATTTAGTTACAGCAGATGGATTTACGGGTCGGTATGATTCCAACACTCGCACCGTTTATCTTGAATTCTTCGAAATGCCGAAACGCACCGATGAAGAGCGCGTGGCAATCTACGCCAGTGTGCTTGTTGACCGGACAACATTATATGTATTACGGCGCCTGCGTAAAAGACGAATGGACCGTCCCGAAAACGAAATTCGCAGAGCGCGGCTATATGTTGCTGAACACAATCGGTTCTTGGAAAAATTAGTAGAAGCCGATTTGCTACCATTTCCAACCTTCAAATTATTTCGAATGGAGTTTGATGAAAAGCATCCGCCGAAAACTTCCGGAAAAAAGAAAAATTTTCTGAAAATGTTATTTTCGGTTGCGTGGAGAGCAGCAACCGAGCGAAAAATTAAAAAGAAATAAAAATGTTCGCACAAAAATCATTTCCTTTATTCGCCGCGCGTTTTAACTTTTCCGCATGGACACACTCCACGCGCCGTGGCGCATCGAATACATTTTGTCGCGCAAGCCGGGACTTAAGGAAGGCTTGTTCACGCGCATCGCGCAATCGTCCGATGACGAGGACAATCTGGTCATCGCGCGCGACCGCGCCTGTTTTGCGCTGCTCAACAAATATCCCTATAACGGCGGACACCTGATGGTCGTGCCTTACAAGGAAGTGCCAGACTTGAACGGGCTGACGGACGAGGAACTCGCGGATTTGTGGAAGCTCGTGCGCCGTTGCACCAGCGCGCTGACGGCGGTGATGAAGCCGGACGGATTTAACATCGGCATCAATCTCGGCAAGGTCGCGGGCGCGGGCATCGCGGAACATCTTCACATCCACGTCGTGCCGCGCTGGAACGGCGACACGAACTTCATGCCGGTCATCGCCGGCACCGGCGTCGTGCCGCAGGCGTTGATGGAAGTGGCGGCGAAACTGCGGGTGGAATTGGGGAAATAGTTTTTGCCACAGATGGACACAGATGAAACACAGATAAAGGCATCCGCAGATTTCGCGAATTCACGCAGATCAGATTTGAGGCGTTTCAATCTGCGTCATCTGCGGATAAAATATATTTTCATCTGTGTTTCATCTGTGAAAATCTGTGGCTGAATAAATTTTAATTGTGGCAACTGAAACTCTTCATTTCGAGAACGCGCGGTTCGCTCAACAGCTTTTTAATCACGAACCGCGCAATTTGCAGGCGCTGGAAACCGAACTCGGCGTCAAGGCAACGGCGCGCGACGGCTGGATAAAACTGGAAGGCACTGCGGATGCGGTTGAGCGCGCGAAGCAGCTTTTTGCGTCGCTGGAAAATATGTTGAAGGCCGGTTCGCCGGTGAAAAACCGCGAGTTCACACACGCGTTGAATGTCGTGAAACACGACGGCGCGGAGACTCTGAAAGATTTGGTCAACGACCGCGTGCAGACGCACGAGCGCAAGCCCGGCGTCACGGCAAAAACCGTCGGGCAGAAAAAATATCTCGACGCCATCCGCAGGCACGACATCACGTTCGGCATCGGTCCGGCGGGAACGGGCAAAACGTATCTGGCCGTGGCAATGGCGTTGTCGGCGTTGCGCGAAGGAAAGGTTTCGCGGATTATTTTGACGCGACCGGCGGTCGAAGCAGGCGAGGCGCTGGGATTTCTGCCGGGCGACCTGCTTGAAAAAATCACGCCGTATCTGCGTCCGCTGCACGACGCGCTGCACGATATGCTGCCCGCCGAGGAAATCCAAAAACACACGGAGCGCGGGACGATTGAAATCGCGCCGCTGGCTTATATGCGCGGTCGCACGCTGAACAACGCGTTCATCATTTTGGACGAGGCGCAAAATTCCACGACCGAGCAGATGCTGATGTTTCTCACGCGGCTCGGCCACGGCTCGAAGGCGGTCATCACCGGAGACGAAACGCAGATTGACCTGCCGCCGCACAAACATTCCGGGCTGATTGAAGCGCATCGCGCGCTTGAAAATGTTGACGGCATCGCGACCGTTGAATTTTCCAAGCGCGACGTGGTGCGGCATCCGCTCGTGCAGCGGATCATCGCGGCCTACGAAGAACATCGCGGCAACGGCAAATCCTGATTCGCGTGAACGTAATCATCGCCAACCGCCAGCGAATCAAGAAAATCAATTTGCGTTTACTCAGGCAAATCGCGCAGGCATTGCTGGCCGAATTGAAAATTGAAAACGCGGAACTCGGCATCAATCTTGTTGGCGCAAAAGAAATGGCGGACATCAATTGGCAATTTCTACGGCACGAAGGCTCGACGGACGTGATTACGTTTGATTACTCGGAAAGAGTAGTGCAGGCGTCCCGTCTGCATAAAAAATCACTCAAGCGAGAAATTCGCAGGCGAGACGCCTGCGCTACGTTGTGCGGCGAGATTTTCATTTGTCTGGATGAGGCAATTTCCCAATCGAAAAAATTCAAGACGAACTGGCAGTCGGAGATTGTCCGTTACGTCGTTCACGGCGTTTTGCATCTGCTTGGCCACCGCGATTTGAAGCCGGATTTGAGGCGCAAAATGAAGCAGGAAGAAAACCGGCTGCTGCGCGGCCTTTCAAGAAAGTTTTCGCTCGCGCAAATCGCGGGGCGTTCTAAAATTTCCGCGTGAAGAAGTCATTTTTCGCCCGTTGGCGTGCCGGTTTTTTGACCGGACTGGCAGTCGTTTTACCCGGCGTCGTCACACTGGCTGTCGTCAAATGGTTTTTCGGCACGGTTTCCAGCTTCACGGATTTGCTGCTGTTTTTTGTGCCGACAACCATCACGCACGAAAATGACGGCACTGGCCCGATGCACTGGTATTGCAGCTTGCTGGCCTTGGCCGTGGCGGTTGGAATCGTGTCCGTCATCGGCGGAATGACGCGTTATTATTTCGGCAAACGGATGATCGCATGGGCGGATCATTTGATGCTGCGCGTGCCGGTGCTGAACAAGATTTACGGCACGATCAAGCAGGTGGACGAGGCGTTCACGTCGGGCAAGAAAAGTTCGTTCAAAACAGTCGTGCTCGTCGAATATCCGCGCGAGGGGATTTATTCCGTCGGCTTCATCACGAGCGAACGCGCGGAAGAAGTGGAGCAGAAAACCGGCAAAAAATGCGTTTGCATTTTCATCCCGACGACGCCGATCCCGACGGGAGGATTTTTAATCGTCGTGCCGGAGGAAAAAGTCATCAAGCTGGACATGAGCGTGGCCGACGGATTCAAATACATCATCAGCGTGGGCGCAATTTCGCAGGAACTGAAATCCCTCTCGTCCTCATCGTCATCCTCATGAATCAAATCCGAGGACGAGAAGGAACAGGATTTTGACATGATTGAATCCGCCACCGGCATTATTTTGCGGACGCGACCGCTGACCGAAACGAGCCTCATTGTCCACTGGCTGACGCCCAGTTTGGGACGCATTGCCACGGCCGCAAAAGGAGCGCGCAGGCCGAAATCTCCGTTTGCCGGGAAACTGGATTTGTTTTACCTCGCGGATTTTTCGTTCAGCCGCAGCCGCAGTTCGGATTTGCACGCGCTGCGCGAAACGGGTTTGCGCGAGACGCACGGCGCGCTCCGGCAGGACATTTGCAAATTGCGGCAGGCGGCTTACGCGGCAAATTTCATCGGGCAGGCGACGGAAACGGAAACGCCTTTGCCGGCGGTTTTTGAATTGTTGCGCGAATTTCTGGACTGTCTTTGCGGGCAAAAAAGCGGGCCGCAACCCGTCTTTGCCTTTGAACTGAAATTGCTGAAAGAACTTGGGCTGGAGCCGAATCTGGCGGAATCCGGTCTTGCCGCCGGGACAAAAAAAATCGCGGCGATCCTGGCGGAGAAAGATTTTTCAACAGCCTGGAACTTGAAATTGACGGACGCGCAAACGGTCGAATTGCGCCAATTTCTGCACGGCTTTCTGATTTTTCATCTGGGGCGTCTGCCCAAAGGCCGCGCGGCGGCACTGGCGGGCGATGCTTGAAATGACTTCCAGCACGGGTGGCTTTGGGCTACTTTGCGGTGAATTTAGAACGGGCGATGAAAATCAAATTTTTGAATTTTTCTACGGTGCGGATGAAGCTGGTCGGCACCGTTCTGCTGCTCATCCTGCCGGCGCTGCTGGTGCTGTATATTTACGACCTGCCAATGAGCGGGTTCGTCGTGGGTTTTCTGGCGCTGGCGGCGGCGTGGATGGGCGGCGAGTATTTTGTCCGGCGGCAGGCTCATGCGTTGTCGGAAACCGCGCAGAAAATCGCGGACGGCGACCTGGCCGCGCGCACCGGGCTGCCGGCATCGGGGGATGAACTCGGCCAGCTCGCGAAAATTTTCGACCGCATGGCCGAGACGCTGGAGCAGCGCATCAAGGAGCGGGAGAAACTGGCGGCGTTCGCCCAGTTGAACCCCTACGCGGCGATGGAATTCTCGCCGGACGGGACGATGATTTATTTCAACGACGCCGCCATGAAGCTGGCGCTCTCCGTGGAAAAAAATCATCCGCGTGAAGTGCTGCCGGAAAATGTTTCCGAATTGACGCAGGATTGCATCGCCTCCGGACGGAGCAAACTGCGGCTGGAGACAATAGTCTGCGGGCGGACGTTTTCGTGGTCGTTCCACCCGATGCTGGCGAGCCGCGTCGTGCATTGCTACGCCGAAGACATCACGGAACGCCTGAATTTGGAGGAGCAATTGCGCCAGTCGCAGAAAATGGAATCCATCGGACAGCTCGCCTCCGGCGTTGCGCACGATTTCAACAATATGCTCACGATCATCCAGGGGCACTCGAGTTTGCTGCTCTCCAAGCCGACGCTGGCGCCTGAAATCGTTGATCCCATCCAGGCCGTTTATTTTGCCGCCGAGCGCGCCGCGCGGCTCACGCGGCAACTGCTCATGTTCAGCCGCAAAAATGTCATGCACCTTGAGCCGCTCGATCTCCGCGAAATCGTCGGCAACATGAGCAAAATGACCGAGCGGCTCATCGGCGAAAACATCACGCTCGAATTCCAGCCGCCGGAACAACTGCCGCCCGTGCAGGGCGACTCCGGCATGATCGAGCAGGTTCTGCTGAATCTTTCCGTCAATGCGCGCGACGCCATGCCGCAGGGCGGCACGCTGACCATCAGCCTTGAGGCGGTGACCGTTGACGCCGTTTTTGCGGAAAGACATCCGCAGGCGCGCGTCGGACGCTTTGTGCGCCTGCGCGTCACGGACACCGGCACCGGCATGGACACGGCGACGTTGGGACATATTTTTGAACCCTTCTTCACGACCAAGGAGGTCGGCAAAGGCACCGGCCTCGGCCTCGCGACGGTTTATGGAATTGTAAAACAGCACGACGGCTGGGTCGAAGTGAACAGCGAACCTGGCAAAGGCGCGACCTTCGACATCATGTTTCCGGTAATCAACGAGGCGTCCACGGCTTCAAAAAAAGAACCCTCGCCCGACGACGCGCCCGTTGTCGGCGGCACCGAAACCATTCTCATCGTCGAGGACGAGGAAATTTTGCGCGAAATGGCGCGTGAAATCCTCCAAGATTACGGCTACAAAATCCTTGAAGCATCGTCCGGGCGCGAGGCGTTCGATGTCTGGAACCGGCACACGGACGAAATCCACCTGCTTCTGACCGACATGGTGATGCCCGAAGGCATTTCCGGCATTCATCTCGCCGAACGGCTGCTGACCGACCGGCCCGATTTGAAGATCATTCTCACCAGCGGCTACAGTTCCAACGAAGTTAACGCCGAACTCATGGCGCGGGTGTGCGCGCGCTTTCTCCAAAAACCCTACTCGCATAACGACCTCGCCAGAATCGTCCGCGACTGCCTCGACAAAGATGCTGCGGGCGGGACAAATGCTTAAACTGCGAGCAACTTCATCACCACGCTGATTGCATCTTCAATTTTAGCCGCTTGCAAAACGCCGTTGCGCGGCTTGATTTCCACCTCGCCTTTGGCCAGTGACTTTTCGCCAATGCCGATGCGAATGGGAAAACCGACCAGCTCGGAATCCTTGAACTTCACACCGGGGCGCTCGTCGCGGTCGTCGAGAATCACGTCCACGCCGCGCGCGGTGAGTTCCGCGTAAAATTTTTCCGCCAGCTTCATCACGTCGCTCTCCGGCGCGACGGCCAGCGGCGTGATGCAAACCATGTAAGGCGCGACGCTCAACGGCCAGATGACGCCGTCTTTGTCATTCCCCTGCTCTATCACCGCCTGCAACGTCCGCGTCACTCCGATGCCGTAGCAGCCCATGACCGACGGCTTGCGCGAACCGTCCATGTCGAGGAATGTTGCGTTCAGCGCTTCGCTGTATTTCGTGCCGAGCTTGAAGACGTGGCCGACTTCAATCGCGCGACGGATCTTCAGCGGCTTGGCGCACTTGGCGCAAGGCTCGCCCGCCGTGACCGTTCGCAAATCAAACCAAGCTGTAACTTTTATGTCGCGCTCGATGGAGACGTTCTTCAAATGGAAACCGTCCGCATTCGCGCCCGTCGTCATGTCATTCGCGCCAGACAAACGTTCGTCGGCATAAATGGCAATACCGTCGCGATGCAGTGTCCCTGCCACGGCACCAAGCGAACCCGGCTTTGCGCCAAGCAGCGGCACGATTTCTTCCACCGTGGCCGGACGTGCGGCAACTGCGCCAGTTTTTGCCAGAAGTTTTGTCTCGTTCAACTGATCGTCGCCACGGATCAAAATTAAAATCGGTTTTAAGTCGGCAATATAAACCAACGTTTTGATCTGGCGGTTCGCGGGAACTTTGTAAGGTTCCTTGCTCAACGCCTCAATCGTCACGACGCCGGGCGTCGCAAATTTCTCAATGGCCGGGCCGATGTCGCGTGCGACAGTTTTGGGAATTCCACTCGTTGCCTTTTCGATGTTTGCCGCGTAGCCGCACGCCTCGCAGAACACCACTTCGTTTTCGCCGGTCTCGGCGGGCACCATGAATTCGTGCGAATAATTGCCGCCGATGACGCCGGTGTCGGCCTCGACCGGAAACGCCTTCAACCCGCAGCGCGCGAATATTTTCGTGTAGGCGTCATACATTTTTTTGTAGCTGGCCATCGCGCCCTCGTCCGTCGTGTCGAAAGAATAGGCGTCCTTCATGATGAATTCCTTGGCGCGCATCAGGCCGAAACGCGGACGGATTTCGTCGCGGAATTTGACGCTGACCTGGTAAAAATTCTTCGGCAACTGGCGGTAGGAATTGATCTCGTTCGCCGCGAGCGTGGTGATGACTTCTTCCGCCGTCGGACTCAAAAGCCATTCGCGACCGCCGCTGTCCTTCAATTTGAACAGCACGTTGCCCGCAGTTTCGTAACGGCCGCTCTGCTGCCAGATTTCCGGCGGTTGCAATGCGGGCATGAGAACTTCAATCGCACCGGCGCTATTCATTTCTTCACGGATGATTTGCTCGACCTTGCGCAACGCGCGCAGGCCGAGTGGCAAAAATGTATAAACGCCACCCGCGAGTTTGCGGATGAGTCCAGCGCGCAGCAAAAGTTTGTGCGAAACAATTTCTGCGTCAGCCGGAGCTTCGCGCAATGTGGGAATCAAAGTTTGTGTCCAACGCATAAAGGAAAAGTTTCACGCAAAGGTGCAAAGACGCAAAGCAAATTCCTTGGCGACTTTGCGGCTTTGCGTGAGAAAAATCACTTTACAGAATTGACGAGCGGCGCAAGCCCCTGAATCCGCACTTC
>Ga0208220_1000690_pt1 | contig 14167 bp, 10 predicted proteins | sample NGESurdeep092012_9_FD_184484 | JGI IMG/M metagenome (GOLD analysis project Ga0208220, IMG submission 184484) | Arctic peat soil microbial communities from Barrow, Alaska - NGEE Surface sample F53-1 deep-092012 (SPAdes) | ecosystem: Environmental > Terrestrial > Soil > Wetlands > Peat ... | reverse complement strand
GCAGCCCGCGCGGCAATCGCGGCAGCGCCGCCACCGACGCCGCCCGGCCAAGGACCTTGAGCACGGCGTCGGCCAGTTCATCCGGCCACGGCATCGGGACCCCGCCGACCTCGGCGATCGCGCGGTTGGCGGCCGCTGGCCCCGGGGTCAGCTTAGTGTCGGCGAGCAGGGCCGCGGCCCGCGCCGCGCGCCTGCCGGGTGGCAGCGCGGCCGCGAGCCGCTGGTCGTCCGGCCAGGCGGCCGGCGGCCGGTCGCCGCCGTCTTCCTGGTCGCCGACCGCGAGCAGCGCCTCGGCCCACTCGCTGCTTCGCTGGCTGACCGCGGCCAGTCGCCAGCCGGCGTGCACGTCCAGGCCGCGGTTGTCGGCGACGGGGAGATTCACGATGTCACCAAGCGGAAGGCCGAGCAGCGCCGTCCAGCCGGATAGCGGGACGGCGGCGACGAGCTGGGTCAGCAGCCACGCGCGGACCCCGATGGCGGGCGACGGCGGGCGTGGGTCGATCCCGTCTCGGATCGCGGCGGCGTCGGGATCCGCGGGCAGGCTCACCGCCAGCTGATGATGCAGTCCGCGGCGCTCCAGCCGGAGCACTGCGGCGGCCCGCTCGGTCGCGCGCTGGCCGAACCGCGCACCGGGCAGCCGGGTGAGCAGCCGGCCCGCGACCGAGCGGACGGCGGCGGCTCGGTCGTCGAGCGCGGCATCGAGGAACTCCTCGTCGGCTGCTGATAGGCGACGGGCAAGGACGGCGAGCAGAGCCGCTCGCTCGTCGCCAGGCAGCTGCGCCCAGTCGGCCGCCAGCAGCTCGCGCCCCGCGTCCGGGTCTCGTTCGCGCTCGGCGGCCAGGTACGCGTGGCGCTCGGCGCGGCTGCCGGTCCGCCAGACCTCCGGGTCGTTCAAGGGCATCGTCGCGTTCGGTTCCGACGGCGCTGCGTCGACGATCCGCTGCCAGTCGGGCCGCAGCTGCGCGAGCCATCGGCCCCGGGCGCCGAGCACCGCGGTGACCGCCGGCCTGAGCGCGACGGTGCGGACCGCCGCATCCAGCAGGTCGGGCAGCAATGGCGCCGACGCCACGTACCCGGCGTCGCTCGCGGCCGTGAGCAGGTCGGCCAGCAGCTCCTTGTCGCCGGCGGCGAAGCCAGGGGCCAGGTTCGCCCCGCCGAGCTGGCGAAGCGCTCGCTCCGCGCGCGGCGACAGCTCGGGTGCCGCGTCCTCGGGCGACGGCGCCAGCGGTGCCACCTGTGACAACGGCGACAACGGCGACAACGGCGACGTAGACGACGGCTCGACGCTGCCCTGCTCGCCAGGGCTGCCCTGCTCGCCAGCGCTGTTCTGCTCCGGTCGGAACCCGGCCCGTCCCGCCACGGTCATCAGGGCGGCGGCGTCCAGCAGGGCGGCGGCCTGGTCATGGGCGTCGAGTGCCCCCGCGAAGCCCGCGACGGGGCCATCGAGGCCGGTGATCGCGAGCGGCTTCCTGGACACGCCCACGGTGGCGGCCGTCACCAGATCTTCGAACGACACCGTCCGGCCGTCATCGTCCGATTGCGCGGTCGGGTCGGCCTCATCGGTCATAGTGCCACCGCCCGGCCCCGGTGCCAGACCGCGAGCGGCAGCAGGCCGTCCGGGTGCCACTCGCCCGCCACCGTGACCGGGTGTCCGCCGGACACGGCGAGCAGCGTCCACAGCGACTCCCGCTCCGCCAGCGGCAGCGCGGCCTCGGCCGGGTCAATCAGCCGCCATCGCTCTCCCGGACGGCCGCCGCCGGGCGGGATGGGGGTGCCGGTGAGCAGGGCCGGCCACACGGTCAGCCAGGGATCTTGTTCCAGGCCGGTGGCGTATCCGGCCAGCAGGGCAGCTACGTCGCCGGACGGCGGCATGTCCGCGCGGACCGGGTCGGCGTGCCGCTCCCCCACCGCCGCCCGCAGCGCGGGCTGGCCGGGGTAATAGTGCAGGCTCGCATGGAGCTCGGTCCCGGGCCGCAGCCGGGCCGTGTCCGCGTCCTGCCAGCCGCCAGCCCCGCCCGGGGCGGCGAACGTGAGCAGCATCGCCCACCGGCCGGTGTCGCGTCCGCGCAGCCACAGGCGGCGGCCGGGGACCTTCCCGTCCAGCAGATCGCGGACGCCGAGCACCGCCCAGTGGTCGGTGACGGCGGGGCGGGCGAGCACATCCGCCCGGCCGGTCGGGTACCCGACCCTGGACCTGACGGTGGCGGCGAGGTCGGGCGGCAGCGCGCTGAGCCGCTGGTGCGCGCGGGCGAGCAGATGCAGCTCGGCGTACTCGCCCAGCAGGCGCCCAGGCCATCCCTCGCCGGACGCGGGAACCTCCGACAGCCCGCGCAGGACGGCGGCGACGCCTGGCGCCTGCGCGTCGACCATCCGCGCCGCGATGTCGTCCGCGTGACCGCTGGCCGACGCGGCCGTTGCGGCCAACCCGCCAGCCGACGCCGACCCGCCAGCCGACGCGGCCGACAGCCCGACCAGAACCTGGTCCCGAAGCCAGGACTGCAGGTCGGCCAGGCCGTTCGCGACCCGCTCGGCCCGCTGCTGCGCCCGCCGCGCGGCGGCGGCTTCGTCCTTCACGGGGCCGGAGCCGGCCGACGCCGGGGAGTCGCCCGGGTCCGTTCGGTCGCCTGATTTTTCCGCTCGGGCACGGCGGTCGGCCAGCCATGCGGCGGCGAAATCGGCGGGCGCGCTCTCTTCCGGAATGCTGCCATTGGCCCAGTTCAGCAGCAGGCCGAGCGCGTGCTTGCAGGGGAACTTCCTGGACGGGCAGGAGCACTTGTACGCGGGTCCGCCGAGGTCGACGACGACCTGATACGGGTTCTTGCCCGAGCCCGCGCACAGCCCCCACAGCACGTCGCCTGCGACGCCGGCGCCACTCCAGGGCGCGGTCCGCCCGAGCGCGGCCGCGGCCCGGCGCGAGGATTCGTCCGGGGCGAGGCCGAGGACCCGGTCGGCGCTCCATCGTGGCATGGCGATCAAGCTAGCCGAGCCCACCGACATTCGCCGCCAGCGGGGTCGTCATGGCTAGCGCGCACGCACCGGCAGGCTCAGCGGGCCGCGGATGACGGAGCTGCTGCGCTGCCTGACCGGCCCGGCCAGGGACAGCGCCGGCATCCGCTCGGCCAGCGTGCGCAGCGCCATCGTCGCCTCGAGGCGGGCCAGCGGCTGGCCGATGCAGTAGTGAATGCCGCTGGAGAACGACAGGTTGCCGACTTCGCTGTCGCGGCTGATGTCGAACGTGGCCGGCCGCTCGTAGGCCTCCGGGTCCCGGTTCGCGCCGCCGATCAGCGTGGTCACCGACTCGCCCTTGGCGATCGGCTTGCCTTCGAGCTCGACCGGCTGCAGCGCGAACCGGCTGGTGAGCTGGACCGGCGGATCGTAGCGGAGCGTCTCCTCGACCGCCTTCGGCGCCATCGTCTCCGGGTCGGCGCAGAGCGCGTGCCATTGCTCCGGGTGCCGGAGCAGTGCGAGCACGCTGTTGCCGATCAGGTTAACCGTGGTCTCGAAGCCCGCGACCAGCAGCAGCAGGCACATCGGCACCATCTCGGCCGGCTTGATCTGGTCCTCGGGGGCCGCCACCAGCGTGCTGACGATGTCGTCCCTCGGCTCACGGCGGCGCAGCTCGAAGATGCCCTCGAACAGCTGCTGGAGCGGGGCCTCGCTGGCGGCGAGCTGCGCGGCGTGCCGCAGCGACCTGATCCCGCCGAGCGCGCTGCCGATGAGCGCGCCGTAGCGGGCGAACGCGGCCGAGTCGGAGTCGGGAACGCCGAGCAGATCGGTGATGACGGCGATCGGCAGCGGCGCGGCGAATTCGGAGACGAGGTCGAACCGGCCGGCCGCGGTCGCCTTATCGAGCAGCGCGCTGATCGTGCTCTCGATCCGCCCGGTGTAGGACGCCACCGCCTTGGGGCTGAAAGCGGGGGTGGCCAGCCGCCGCAGCCGAGTGTGGTCGGGCGGGTTCATGCCCAGGAAGGACAGCTCGGAGCTGGCCGCCCCGGTGCCGTCATCGGGGTGGGTTCCGAACCGCCGGTCGCGCAGCACCGCGCCGCAGACGCGGTGGCTCACGCTCACCCAGTCGTCCCCGTAGGTCGACGCGAGCGGGCCGTCGCGGCGGATCCGCTCGTAGAGCCGATAGGGGTCGCGTCCCCGGCCTAGCTGCAGCAGCGCCAGCGGGTCGCGCCGCAGGTGGCCGTTGTAGGCGATGTAGGCGCGCTCGCGGTAGAGGCTGGCGGCGAACGTGACCGCCTGTCCGAGGTCGCTCATCATGACTCCCTCACGGGGCCGGCGGCGCGCCGATGCCGTGCTTGAACGTGGCCAGTACGAGGTCGGGGGCGTCGCGAGGGGCCAGGTCACCGGACCGGACCGACTCGAAGGCGACGTAGACGAGCGAGTAGAAGGTGCTCCGCAGCCACCAGTCGGGGCTGTCGGCCGACAGCACGCCGCGCTGCTGCGCGCGTTTCAGCACCGCCAGGCAGCGGGCCTCCACCGCCAGCGCCCGGCTGCCCATCTCGGCCAGATGATCGAAGGCCGGGGTGCGCCAGAGGAACGCGAGCTGCGGGCCGATCTGGATCATGGCCGCGGTGAGGGCCGCCAGGCCGCCGTCCGGGCGCTCGGCGCCGTCGCCGTCGGTGACCGCGTCGACCGCCTGTTCCCACAGGTCGATCGCGCGGTGGCCGACCGCGCGCATCAGGTCATCTCGGGTCGCGTAGTGCTTGTGCAGCGTGGTCCGGCCGATCCCGGCCGCCTCCGCCACCTGCGCGAGCGACGCCGCCGGGTCGGCCACCAGGGCCTCCGCGACCAAGTCGAGCAGCGGCGGCCTCGACCGCCGGCGCGGTGGCGCGGCACCAGGAGCGCGAACAACCATGTCCACAACGGTACTGCCATGCTCTCTTATCGACAAGACCGTTCCGGATCGAATAACGAAATGCGCCCCGTCGGGGCGTGTGGCATAGTCGGCCGGTGACTGATTACCGTGACGACAACCGCGCCAACTGGGACGAGCGGGTGCCCGCGCACGTGGCGTCCGCCTTCTACTGCGTGCCGAGGTACCTGGCCGAGCCGGACTACCTCAGCGACGTCGTCGCGTTCGACCGGCCCCTGCTCGGGGATATCGCCGGGCTGCGCGGCGCCCACCTGCAGTGCCACATCGGGACCGACACGATCTCCCTGTCCCGGCTCGGCGCGTCGATGACCGGGCTCGACTTCTCCGGGCCGGCCGTCGAGGCGGCGACGAGGCTCGCCGCCTCGACCGGGGCCGACGCCACGTTCGTCCAGTCGGACGTGTACGCGGCGGCCGACGTGCTCGGCACCAGCGCCTTCGACCTCGTCTACACGGGGACCGGGGCGCTGTGCTGGCTGCCCGACATCCGCCGCTGGGCGCAGGTCGTCGCCGCGCTGCTGCGCCCGGGCGGGCGACTGTTCATCCGCGAGGGCCACCCGATGCTGTGGACCATCGAGGAACGCGACGACGACCTGCTGGCCGTGAAATACCCGTACTTCGAGCAGCCGGAGCCGCTCACCTGGACCGAGGGCGGCACCTACGTGGACACCGACCAGGTCTTCGAGCAGAAGATCAGCCACGAGTGGAACCACGGCATCGGCGAGATCGTCACCGCTCTCCTCGACGCCGGCCTCGCGCTGACCGGGCTGGTCGAGCACGACAGCGTCGCGTGGAACGCCTTCCCCGGCAAGATGGACCGGATCGCAGGGAACGAGTGGCGGCTGGCCGACCGGCCCGCCCGGCTAGCGCACAGCTACACGATTCAGGCGGTCAAGCCACGTCAGTAACGCCCGGTCGGTAACGCCACTTCGGTGAGCGTCACCCGGCGGGCCAGGTCGATCGTGCCGGGCAGGCCAAGCAGGTGGCTCGCGGGCGGCGCCGGGACCCCTTCCCTCAGCATCCAGTGGTCCATGTAGACCCCCGCGGGCAGCCAGAACTCGGTCGCGGGGAGGCTCCGGCTCATGACCACGCAGCCGTGCGCCCGGCTGGCGCGCCGCTGGTTCTGCGACGGCACCCAGAACCCGTGGTCGGGCGCGGCGGAGATCAGCGGGGCGAGGTCGACGAGCTCGCCCCGGTCCAGGTACTCCCACAGCCGCCCGTCGTCGAGCGGGCTCACGGTGAACGTGGGCCAGCGCAGCGGCTCGCTGCCGACCAGCGGCAGTACCCGGATCTGGGGCCCGCCCGGCAGCCGGCTGCCGGGCTTCCCGTGGCAGACCGAGAGCAGCACCATCGCCTGCCGGTCGCTCACCCAGCCGAGCAGCGCGCCGTCGCGCGGGACCGGCATGCCCTCGGCGATCACCTGGTGAACGGCGGCCGGGACCGGGTCGACCGGGCGGATTTCCTGGTACGTGAACTCGCCGGGCTGGCCGGGCTGGCCGGAGTCGGTTGACTCCCCGCCCGGCCAGGGTTGCAGCACAAAATGTTCAGCCGTGTCCTGACTCAGAATGAAAAAGCCGCTCTTCCCTGACGCGCGATCTTCTTCAGCGCCCGGGTACCGCAGGACGATGGATCGGTGCTTGCCGTCCGCCGACCAAGGCGAGACGGCGAGGGGGTAGGACCGAAACAGTCGTAGGCATGCGGCGAACGACGCTGCCCCGGACAGGGCATGAACGAACACGGGCTGCTCCTCGCGTTCCCTCTGACCGCACCCGCCGCATTAGGCGAGGTCCGAGGTGTATCAAGTGGTGAATTGACATGCGCTTATTGGCTGTCAAATGGTGCTGCGAGTTGCGCCAACAGACATCGGTCAGGTGGCGTATATCGATGCGGCGTCAGCACACGGGTGAGGCCTAAGCCTGCCCTGCGGACGCCTCCGAACCCAGCACCGAGCCGATCTGGGACTGTCCATGATGATCACCCTGTATCCGGACATAGTCATCGCCTGATTCCGGGAAATGATTGATGCCGCGCGGGCCGCGGCCACGGCCCGCGCGGCTGGAGAGCCGCCGGGAAGTTCCCCGTGCGGTGACCGGGCTACCGGCGAGCGGAGGAGGAGACGCTCGCAGGATGCCGCGCGGTCAGTTGACACATGGTGCCGCCGCCGACGGCCCCAGACATCGGACAGCTGACCGACATCGGTGACAGCGGTGCGAAAGATTACGGGTGGAACGGGGTGTGGAACGCCGTGTCGCCTAGCGGTCCCGCAGGGCCGCGCGGATGAGGACGCCGGAGCGGCGCAGCCGCCGCAGCGAGGCAGGGGCGCTGATGGCGGCGGTCTCCGCCATCAGCGCGGGGAGCAGCTCGCTGGGCCAGCCGACGCCCTCGTCGTCGCGTCCGACCGGCACGTCCACGCCGGCCATGGCGGCCTCCGCCGTCACGCCTAGTTCCGCCGGGGCGGCCAGGTCGGCGATGAAGCGGGCGATGTCGACGGCCGCGCCGGGACGGCTGGCCCGCGCCGACGCGTCGCGCATGGCGCCGAGCGCGGCCGGGTCGCGCCGGAGCCGGCCGACCTCGGCCGCGAGCTGCCTCGGCCGCGGCGCGTAGAGGCCCGCGCCGGAGTCGGTGACGAACTCGGCGTTCCCCTTCTCCTGGCCGGGCACGAACGAGGTCAGCACCAGCGGGGCGCCGCAGCAGGTCGCCTCGGCGATCGTGCCCGGGCCGGCCTTGCCGACCACGATGTCCGCGCAGCGCAGCCAGTCGGCCATGTTGCCGACGAAGCCCTGGGCGGTCAGCCGCCCGTCCCCGGTCCGCTCGGCCAGCCGGCCGACCCGCCGTCGCAGCGAGCGGTTGCGCCCGCAGATGACGACCACGTCCACGTCCGCCACCTGCCGCAGGATCGCGGCGGCGCAGCGGCGCAGCCGGCCCGACCCCTCGGCGCCGCCGGTGAGCACGACCAGGAACTCGCCGCGGAGCCCGAGTTCGCGCTTGAGCTCCCGGCGCTGCGTCTCGTCGAGCGGCGGCCGGCAGAACTCGGCCGCGACCGGCAGCCCCAGCGGCACGTACCGGCCGGCCGGCGAGCCGTCCGCCGCGCACTGGTCCGCGACCACCTCGGACGGCACCACCACCCGGTCGACGGCCGCGTCGACCCAGGACAGGTGGGCGGTGACCAAGTCGGTGACGACGGTGACGACCGGCGCGTGGGCGTCGGCGGTCCGCTGCGCCCGGACGGCCGGGTCGGCCGTCATGGGATGGAACGCCACGATCAGCGCGGGCCGGCAGGACTCGACGGCCCGCTCGACGCTGCCGTAGACCGGGGCCATGATCGTGCGGCGAAGCGCGCGGAGCCCGACCGGCGAGTTGCTCGTCCGCCAGAACGACCACCAGAGCCAGGGCGTGAGCCGGATGCAGAGGCCGTAGAGCCCGGCGAACCAGCGCAGCAGCCCGGGCACGTCCGGGCCGCGCAGCGGGTCCCAGGTGACGGGAGCGAACCGGCCGGGCTCCACCCGGTCCAGTGCCTGCTGCACCGCGGCGGCGGCGCTGCGGTGCCCGCCACCGGTATCCCCGATGAGGAAGAGCAACGGCAGGGGAGGCTGTTCAGGGCTGGCCATCGCTCACCTTTGCCTGTCCTTCTCTTCTGATGTTGTACCGCGGGTTGCCAGGGCGCTGTAGATGGATTCCCACCGGGCTAGCAGACGATGTCGGTCATGGTCGGCGATGATCCGCAGCCCCGATTTCGACATCCGGGCGCGCAGCTCGCGGTCGCGGCAGAGCAGGTCGAAGCTCCCCGCCAGGTCGGCCGCGCGCCCCGGCCGGGCCAGGAAGCCGTTCTCCCCCGGGTGCACGAGCTCGCCCAGCGCGCCGGCGTTGACGGCGACCACCGGGAGCCCGGTGGCCATCGCCTCCATCGTCACCAGGGACTGCAGCTCGGCCTCGGACGCGATCGCGAACATGTCCGCCAGCCGGTACAGGCCCGGCAGGTCGGTGCCGGGGATGAAGCCGAGGAAGCGGACCCGGTCGGAGACGCCGCGCCGGGCCGCCAGCTCCCGCAGCCTGCCCTCGTCGGGGCCGGAGCCCGCCAGCGCGAGCACCGTGTCCGTGACGTCCTGCGCGGCCACCGCCTCGATCAGCACGTCGGCCCGCTTCTCGGGGCTGAGCCTGCCCACCGACAAGATCAATGGCCGGCCGGCCGGCAGCGCGTACCGGCGTCGCAGCGCCTCGTCGGCCGCCCCCGGCGAGTAGACGTCCAGGTCGATGCCGTTGGACACCACCTGCGAGGGCGCGCGGAGCCCGTGCTCGCGCAGCAGCAGCAGGGCGGTCGCGGTCGGCGCGGTGACCCGGTCGCACCGGTTCGCGAACGCGGTCAGGTACCCGTAGAAGCCGACGTCGAACAGCGCCCCGGCCACGCCGCCGACGGCCGCCGCCGTCGCCCGGGTGGCGGCCGAGACCCGGGTCGCCGGGGTGGTGGAGCCGACGGCCGGATCGCCCGGCGCGGCGGGCCGGCGCCTGGCCTCGGCCCGCTCCGCCCGGTCGGCGGTCGGGTGAACGTTGGCGGGCAGGTAGTGGTTGGTGTACACCACCGGGACGCCGCGCCGCCGGGCGGCCGACCGGGCGGCCGCGCCCAGCGTCAGCGGCGAGTGGACGTGCACCACGTCCGGCGCGAACCCGCCGATCAGCTGGCCGGCGGCGGCTCGGCCGAGGAGGCCGAGGCGCTGGTCCTCGTACCACGGCCAGCGCACCGAGCCACGGCGGGCCACGGTCAGCCTGCCGGGCGCGGTCGCGCTGCGGCCGGTGGCGGACGGGGCGAGCAGCTCCACCGCGTGACCGCGCTCGGCCAGCCCGCGCGCCAGTTCCCTGGTGACCGTCGGCACCCCGCCGACCATCGGCTCGTACTGGTCGGTGACGATCAGGACGCGCAGCTCACTTGCCTGCGCGTCGCCCTTCAAGGCCGGTTCCCGCCGGCTCGGCGGCCGGCCAGGGGCACAGGGCCCTCGTTCTTCGCGATGCCGTTCATGGTCATCGCCATGATGCCAGTGTTGTCGTTGTCCCGGTAATTGCCATCGCCCGGCAGGATCGCGGATCGGGACAACGCGATGGTGAACGGCACGCCAATAGGTGGCGGCCACCGCGTGACGGTCCCTCCTGCCGCGAGAGTGCGGTGATCACAGCAGGCGCAGCCAGCTATCGTGCAGCGGCCAGGTCACCCGGAGCGTGCCGTCGACCGGCAGCGCCGACCACTCCCGGTACAGGGCCTGGACGCCGGCCCGGGCGACCCGGATCGACTCGTCGTCGAGCCGGGCGGCCAGTGCCGCCGTGTCCGGGCCGGTCCTGCTCAGCCGGTCCCGCACCCCGGCCGGGGTGTCGGGGCCGTCGCCCCACCGGTTGAGCACCGCGTTGACGGCCGCCTTGGCGACCACGTGGGCGGGCCAGTTCCTGACCGCGATCTCGTCCGGCACCGTGTCAGTGACCAGCCTGATCCGCCCGCTGCGGCGGGTGGCGGCCCGGCTGGCGGGCGCGTAGCCGCCGGCCGCGAGCGTCCCCCAGAGCCCGTCGTCGAGGCCGAACGCCGACTCGACGACCAGATGCGGCAGGTCGTGGCTGACGTGCACCACCACGCGGCGCGCGGTCCCGTCGGGGAACGACAGCCAGGTCCGGTCGGAGGCCGGCGTCTCCCCCTTCACGATCGCGACATCCGCCACCACGCTGAACGCCGGCGCCTCGGTCACGAGAAGACACGATAGTCGCGCTGCGGCCGGGATACCGGGATTTTCCCGGCGTGTCCCGCGCGTAAAACGGGGCGGCCGGCCCCGGTGATCTCGGGGGGGGATCGGCGGCGAAGCAACGGCCCGTTCGAGAGAAAGGATTTGAAAATCGGAGTCCCGAACGGTCCCGTCGTCCCCTGTCACCGTCAGCTTCTCCCTGCGGTTAGCCAGCGTGGCCGCTTCTTGCTGTTATTTCGTGATTACTCCAAGGGCTGGCGGGAGACGGCCGACGGCTGGCGGCCGCCCAGCAGCCAGCCCGCGATCGCGCCGATCAGCGGCATCCCGATGACCAGCAGCCCCACGTCGGACCAGGGCACGTTGCCGAAGACCTGGATGAGGTTGGAGTGCGCCCACGCGATCACCGCGAGGAACCCCGCGACCGTGCCGAGGGCCGCGCCCAGGAAGGCGATCGCGGCCGTGGTGACGCCGGTCAGTGCCCGCCTGGTGCGGGCGCCCGCGCCCGCCGCGGCGAGCGTGCGCAGGTCGCGGAGGGTCTCGCTGCGGATCAGGCCGACGGTCATCGCGAGCACGCCCAGCGCGAGCAGCAGACCGCCGATGGTGGCGCCGTTGCTGATCTCGTTGAGGTCGAGCTCACCGGACTTCGACTCGATGGTGGTGCCGACGCCGAGCGCGGCCTGGCGGGCCGCGTTGACCTGCGCCGCGGTGATCGCGGAGGGGGCCTGGATCAGCCACCCGGCGGGAACGATGGTCTCGTGCAGCGCCTTGGCTGCTTGCTCGGTGATGACCGTGTTCGGCACCGAGGTGCCGGACGGCAGCTTGCTGATCTGCTGGATGACCGGGCTCAGGATGCACATCCCGGCCGGGCAGCCGGGCGGCGACTGGGCGAGGAAGCTGCCGCTCACTAGAGCGAGCCCGCTCGTCGAGGGCAGTCCGCCGCGCATGGTGAGCACGTCGGCGTCCGGGTTGACCTCGCTGGCAGGGATGCCGAACGCCTTGAGCAGCGCCGGGGTGGCCGCGTAGAGCTGGCCGCCCGAGCCCTGGCCGTGCAGCGAGACGACCGCGCCGGTCTGGTTCTGCGTCGGCTGGCCCTGCGACGCCACGTTCGCGCTGACCGCCAACTCGAGCTCGAGCGGGGCGGGGGCGCGCAACTGGGCGGCGAGCGCGTCCGCCTGCTGCTGCGTCGCGGCCAGCTTGGCGGGCGAGGTGAGCTGACCCGGCTGGTAACTGCTCGGGTCGTTGCCCGGGTTGTAGAGGATGAGCTGGTTGGACGCCATGTTCTGGGCGGTGTAGTTGAGGGCGTTGTCGAACCGCACGCTGGCGATGACGATCGCGACCGTGGCGATGAACACCGCGAACGAGACCGCCGCGAGGGCGGCACCCGACCTGGACCGGTACCGCGCCAGGTCGCGCAGCGCCAGCCGGGAGGCCAGCGGGGCGCGCCAGGCCAGCCGGGCGAGCTTGTCGACGATGAACGGGGCGAGCAGGGCGCTCGCGATCTCGCAGCTGAGCAGTCCGGCGATGACCAGGAAGCCGGCGCCCCCGTTGCCGTTGGCGCCGCCGGAGAAGTACAGCACGAAGAGGCCTACGGCCAGGAAGATGAGGCCAGGCCGCAGCGACCGGGTGACCAGCTGCGGCGGGTCGACCCGGCCCGAGATCGCCGCGACGACCGGGATCTTGCTGACCGAGCGGCCCGGCCACACCGCGGCGATGACGGAGGTGGCGACGGCCAGTAGTAGGCCGATGACCACGGCCGCCCAGGGCAGGTTGAAGGGGTCGGTCCGGTGCGCGGTGGCGGTCTCCAGGTGCGGGTAGTACCAGAGCCACCCGCCGAGCGCGACCGCCGCGCCGATGACCGCGCCGGTCACGCCCGCGAACAGGCCGTCGGCGATCAGCACGAACCGGACGTCGGCCTCGGTCGCGCCGAGCGAGGCGAGCATGCCGAGCGCGCGCTGCCTGCGCTGGGCCATGACGGTGAACGCGGCCGTGGCGACCAGGCCGATGAAGACCAGGCCGACGACCGAGATGATGAGCACGATCGTCGCCGCCGAGAGGACGGAGTCTTCCGGGGTGGGCGCGGAGACGATCGCGATCTTCGGGATGACGTCGCCGGCCGCGGACGCGGCGGCGGAGTCCAGGGACTCGCCCAGGAAGATCCGCACCTGACCGGAGCTGGTGAGCTGGCCGTGGGTCGCGAGCTGGCCCGGGGCGACGAGGGCGAACTCGTCGAGGAGGTTGGACGGGTCCTCGACGATGCCGGTGACGGTGAAGGCGCGGCCGGCCTCGACGCCCGACCCGGCCGGGACGTGCCAGGTCGAGCCGATCTTGAGGCCGTAGAGCTGCGCGAGCCCGGACGTGACCGCGGCCTCCCCCGGCCCGGACGGGTAGTGACCGGAGTCCAGGGCGAGCAGCACCCGGGTGTACCGCGCCGACGGGTCCTGGGCGCGCAGGTCGGCCCCGCCGGCCTGGCCGGTCACGATCGGCTCGTCGTAGACGAGGCTGGCCTGCCCGTAGGCCTTCTCGATCTTCGCGATGACGCCGGGCAGTCCGGCCGTGTCGCCCGGCAGCTGGACCAGCGTCGACGCGGTGCCGTAGATCCCGGCGTTCGGCGTTCCCCCCGTCGCGGAGGCGACCGCGATGCCGAGCAGCGTCGCGGCCGAGGCCACCGCGACCAGCAGCACGATCAGGATCCGCTGCTTCCACTCGCGCAGCGCCAGACGCACCGCCCAGCGCGACAGCGAGCGGCGGGCCATCGCGGCCCGGCGGGGGTCCTCGGGCTCGCGGGCCGGCCGGTCGTCGCGTTCGTCCATGGTCAGGCTCATGACGGCTGCTCCAGCAGCGTCTCCGGGCCCGCGGGGGCCGCGGTCTGGTCGGCGACCCGACCGTCGCGCAGGAACACCACCCGGTCCGCCCACGAGGCGAGCTGCGCGTCGTGGGTGACGACGACGGCGGCGGTGCCGCGCTTGCAGTAGGTGTGGATGAGCCGCATCACGGCCTCGCCGTTGGCCGAGTCGAGCGCCCCCGACGGCTCGTCGGCGAGCAGCAGGCTCCGCTCGCCCACGACCGCGCGGGCGATCGCGACGCGCTGCCGCTCGCCGCCCGACAGCTGGTCGGGGAACCGGCGGGCCTGGCTGCCGAGGCCGAGCTCGTCCAGGGCCTTCAACGCCGCCAGGTGCGCCTTGCGCATCGAGGTGCCGTCGAGCTCAAGCGGCAGCGACACGTTCTCGGCCGCGGTGAGCCCGGGCAGCAGGTTGAAGTCCTGGAAGACGTAGCCGATCGTGCGGCGGCGGATCCGGGACTTCGCGCCGCCGGACATCCGCAGCGTGTCCTCGCCCTTGACGAGGACGGCGCCCGAGGTCGGGTCCTCCAGGGTGCCGGCGATCGTCAGCAGCGAGGACTTGCCGGATCCGCTGGGCCCCATCACCGCCACCATCTCGCCCTGGGCGACGCCGAGGGAAACGTCGCGCAGCGCCTGCACCTCGGCCGCGCCCCGGCCGTAGACCTTCGAGATCGACCGCAGCTCGAGGACTGCCTGACCCTTGCTCATCACTGCCTTACCTCCTTACGCCGAGTC